>JAAGKN010000251.1_pt1 | contig 55925 bp, 54 predicted proteins | sample 6206371 | NCBI WGS metagenome assembly JAAGKN01 (sample SAMN11533720, study PRJNA540317) | gut metagenome | isolation source: fecal pellets from male and female animal of same cohort | host: Peromyscus leucopus | place: USA:CA | collected 2017
AGCAATAAAACAAAATAAAGAACAAGGTTAAATAGCTCGTATCGACACGTTCTACTTACCCTGTTTGTTTATTTTTGATGGTTAGCCCAATGGTCTTTGGCGATCGCTGCCCCATAGATCAGAGCCTCGATCACGGTGATAAAGAAGCTGACTGGCCAATCAGTGAGATAGCTAAAGTATAGGCCAAGCCAAACACCAGCCAGAATGAAGATGAAATTTAAAGGGAGAGCGTCATTTAAAAATAGTTGGATAATTTAGAAATTTTGTAACCTCTATTTATATAATTTAGAGTTTATTATATTTTCTGAATAAATTCTGACTTTTTGATGATACCTTACATTCATACAGAATAGTAATTTCAAGGAGATGGTGTTTTATGAAAGAAAGAGATTTCAGTTTGGACTTGGTATCTGTGTCAAAAAGTAAAAATTCTAGTGCATCAACTAAGATTACGAGCGTATCTTTATGTACACCGGGATGTATTACAGGGGCATTAATGGGATGTAAATCTAAGACGGCCTCATGTAACTGTAGTGTGCATATTCACGTAAGTAGGTAAGACAGTAGAGGGGCAGGAAATACCTGCTCTTTTTTTATACGTTGTAGAGCATGTCTGTAGCTATCGAAAGGAGTTTAAAATGTTTAAAGCACAAAATTTTTTAGTGAGAAATACTATTTCTCCAAGGTTGGATTTGCGTGAGTTTTCAGACTATAAAGTGGTAATAGAGCAAATTAATAGTAATCCAGAATTTTTAGAGCAATTATTAATTGCTAATCCTAATCTATATGTAATGTTAGAAAGATATTTTGCGAAAGATTTGAGTAAAAAGAAAGAAAAACAACTTTTAAAAACAGTATATAAATACTATAAGAGAAGTTTTTTTAGGGCAACTCCTTTTGGACTATTCAGTGAAACTTCGATAGGAAAATTTGCTACACAATCTAATTACGTTTTGAACAATAAAACACATAAAAATATTTTATTTGATAAAAGTTGGATAATCAAATTAGTGCACAAAATAGAACATGAGTTTTCAGAACAACTTTTCTTTAAAGTTAATAATGCTAACTATATATTTGGTGATAGAGTACATCAAATATATACCATAAACAGTAGTGATTTAGAGGAGATAAATATTAAATTGACAGAGGCTTATCGAATAGTAGATAAGTTATGTGAAGATTCTTTCGTGGAGTATAAGCAAATAGTTAATGTATTAGTCGAACAATATGGATTAAGATTCAAAGATCAAATATGTCAATATATAGATGGATTAATAGATAATCATTATTTGATTTCAAATTTACAAGTTGATATAATAAATGATTTTTCCTTAGAAAATCTGATTAATAAGTTGTCTGAGTTACCTAATGCTTCTAAGTACATTAATAAATTAAGAAAAATTGACGGTTTAATACGAGAGTATCAAATTTTAGAAATTGGGGAAGGAATAAAAAAAATAAAAGAGATATATTTAGAAATGTCGCTGTTAATTCCAAGTGATAACTATCTTCAAGTCGATTTATACAATAAAAGCGAAATATGCTTAGATTTTGATATTAAGGAAAAAGCTGAGAAATTAGCTGTTTTTTTCAATAATGTTATGTCTACAAAAAAAAGAACACATCTCATAGAATATATGGATAAATTTATTGAAAAATATGGAATTAACCAGGAGGTTCAACTTATAGAGATGATGGATTCATCGTTTGGAATAGGAGCTCCTTATGGATATAGTCATCCCCAAAACGATTTTATTGAAGCAAGCCCAAATATATCATCCGTTACAGATGAAGAAGAAAAAATGTATATGAAGATGTATGAGGAAGCTTTGGCAACAAATGGATATATAAACCTTGAAGAATTAAATACATATTATTATAAAAATTATGTATCTACCGATCTAAATATGGGATTAGAATTATTTTTTCATCTTTATAATAACAATGGAAAAGTTAATTTATTGCTTGGAAATACTGTTGGAACAAATAATCTTGGTGGTGCATCTGGGAGATTTTCAAAGTTATCTCTAGAATTAGCTAAGTACCATGCTGATATCGTGTCTAATATTGAATGTAAGAATCATAGTGATAAGGTTACATCATGTGAAATAGTATTCTTGCCTGAAAATATTCGACATGCAAATGTTATGGGAAATAAAATTAATAGGGATAAGGTATTGCCAATATTTACAAATATCAATAAAGAGAGTATAAAACTAAAAAATATTTATATTGGTGTGAGTTCAAATGGAAATTTTTATGCTAAGGATATTTCAACTGGGGAAATTTTAAGATTCTATATAACAAATATGTACAATAAGATGCTATTTAGCAATGAAATTAGATTTTTGTACGAAATTTCAACTGGTGGATATTTTGAAAATCTCCCTTGGGATATATGTTTTAAAAACAACTGCTACACACCTAGGGTGGTTTTTGATGAAATAGTTGTATCTCCGGCCAAATGGAAGTTCTTTTTAGAAAATGTTAGTGAAAGTGATGATAGTAGCTTAGAAGATTTTTTGAAAAAAAATAAAGTTCCAGATAAATTTTATGTAGTAAACGGTGACAATAAGATGTATATTTCTATGGAAAATGCTCTAGATTTTAAGCTGTTGAAGGATATATTTAGCAAAAAAAAGTTAGTTGAACTTCAAGAATATTTACACGATGATACAACACTTATAAAGGAGAATAAATTCAGAGTATCAGAGGTAGTGATTCCATTTATAAATGATAGTGGGACTGAAAATAAATATATTAGAACAGTAAATTCTAGGAGAATCCAAATAGACAAACGTGAGAAATTCCCATTTAATGAGTGGTTATACTTAAAATTATATATTCCGACAAGGCGACAAGAAGAATTTTTAACGGATTACTTAGGGATAATCCAGAGTAAGGTAGCTAATAATAATGGAGAGCTTTTCTTTTTACGTTATATAGATTCTAAACCACATATACGATTACGTATAAAATCTGATAAGACATATCAAATATATAAATCAATAGTAGGTGTATTAACTGAATGCCAAAAAAATAGAGTAATTTCCTCATTTGATATATCAATTTATGATAGAGAAATTGAAAGATACGGTGGCGAAAAATTAATTGGAAAGGTAGAAAAGTTATTTTGCTTGGATTCCTATTTAGTAATAGAGATTTTATCTAAAGTAAAATGTGGGGATTTTAAATTAAGTGTTGATGATATGGCAATAATAACAGTATATAGTTATTTGAAATGCTTTTTTAATGGTAATAATAGATTGATACTTAATTTTTTAAATGAAGTATCCCCTAAACAAATAAAAAATAACATCAATAAGGTAATTAAGCATTATCAATCAATAGTGAAGAGTGAATTTATTGAAAAAAACATTTCTGTGTCTATACCAAATTTCAATAATGTAAGACATAATATTAAAAATATGGTTAACAAGGCGGAGGGAAGCCTCAATCATGCAATTGTTGATAGTATAATTCATGTTCATAATAATAGACTTATTGGAATTGATAGAGAAAAGGAGAAGCTGATTTACTTTGTAATAAAAAAATTAATTATTACGGAGGAATATAAGAAGGGGATGAACTAAATGGATGAAGTATCAACATTCACGTATAAGGAATTTTTTAATACGTTATTTACTATTCCGAAAACATTACGCCTTATATTTATATTGGAGAAAAAATATGCATATTTAATAGTTATATTAAATTTAGTTACAGCTCTAATTCCACTTGTGAATCTGTATGTTAATCAGGCACTGATAAATTCATTGATGTTTTCAACAGAAACTGTTATTAAAATTTTAGTTTTATATTTTTTCATACAGTGTATTAGCACAATTTTTAGCCAGTTAGAAAATTATATGAAAGAAAAATTTGAAGCTAATTTATCTTATAGTTTAAATATAAAGCTTATGGAGACAACATCAGCACTGGAATTAACTGATTATGAGCAATCTGATATGTATAATATGATTGAAAAAGTAACACAGGAAAGTACCTATAAGCCATTTCAATTATTTAATGCTATAATTACTGCTTTTGCAGCATGCATTTCACTATTTGCAAGTTTATTTTTTATAGGAACTTGGAATGGAGTAGTAGCGGTATTATTACTAATAATACCTATACTTTCGTTAGTTCTTTTTTTAAGAATTGGGCAATTAGAGTTTATAACGCAATGGAAAAGAGCAGACTCGGAAAGAAAGACATGGTATATAGTGTATTTGTTAACACATGATTTTTCATTTAAAGAAATCAGATTAAATAATACTAGCCAATACTTTATTAGTAAATATAGTCATTTAAAGAGAAAATTTATAAATCAAGATTTGACTATTCAAAGAAAGAGAGCTTATTTTGAGAGCTTGCTTGATCTGTTATTAAATGCAGTTAATATACTAGTTATCCTTATTATGATTTTTGCTGTAAAAAGTGGAGAAATATTAGTGGGGAATCTAATTAGTTTAATGCAAGCATTAGCAAAAATAAACACATATTCGTTATCTGTGATACAAAGTATTTATATAGTTTATAATACTAGTCTATTCATGCAACAGTTATTTGTACTTTTAAAAAAGGGGGAGACTAATAGGTGTAGGATTAATAGATGCTATTTTGCTCCACAAAATATTAATAAATTATCTGTAGAGAATGTATCATATAACTACCCAAATACGACCTTGGCTTTACAAGACATAAATGTGACTATTAAAGCTGGAGAACTAACAGCAATAGTCGGTCAGAATGGATCGGGAAAAAGCACATTAGTAAAAATACTTTCAGGATTGTATACCCCAACAACAGGAATTATAAAGTATGATAACTACACTAATAATGACTTAACAACGGATTTTTATCAAAAAAATATATCGGTACTTTTTCAGGACTTTGTAAAGTACGAACTAACATTAAAAGAAAATATCAGATTAGGAGATATATTTTCAGAATACACTGATGATAAGATAATACAACTCCTTGACAGGTTTAATTTGGAATTTTTAAAAGTTGGGGGGAAATATGATTTAGATATACAATTAGGAAATTGGTTTCAAGAAGGGAGACAAGTATCTGGAGGACAATGGCAAAAAATTGCATTAATACGTGCTTTTTTAAAAGATAGTTCTATTTATATCTTAGATGAACCTAATTCTGCCCTAGATTCGGTGTCAGAGAAAGAAATATTTGATTATTTTATTGAAAAGTCTAAGAAAAATATATCAATTTATATATCCCATAGTATAGATGCTGCTAAAAATGCAAAGAAAATAATAGTTATGCATGAGGGCAAGATAGAAGCAATAGGGACGCATAGTGAATTAATGAAAAATTGTGTGTATTATAGGAAACTTTACTATGCGGAAAAATTTGGTGAGTATCATGAGTGAAAAATTTATTGCAGAAAAAATTAATGATATTATTGCAAAGTGGGATAAAAGAATAGAAGGTACAGATAAAAATTTAGTTTTTGAAAATTTAACATTTTCTTCAGGTTTGCCAGGTGTTATATTATTACTTTTAGAAAATGATAGAGAAAAAAATAGGCAAAAAGCTGAGGGATACATCGATTATATGGTAGGAATAATGTCTGAAAAGGGAATATTAACAGACTCACTATATTCAGGTGCGGCAGGAATAGGTTTGAGTATACTGCCATTGGTAGGTAATGATAATAAGTATAGATTGTTACAAAATAGTATCAACGAATATATTGATTATTCTGTTGGTCAGAGAGTGATTAATTTTGAGAAAAATAATGTAACACCACTAGACTATGATGTTATTGAAGGAATATCAGGAGTATTAGTGTATTTATTATCAATAGATGACAGTAATTTAGATTATTTAATAACAAAAATAGTAAATTTTCTTTTAGAAGTTATGGAGGATGATCGAGAATATATTCCCTTTTATGTGAAATCTGAGAATCAATTATCTAAGGAAGAATCTAAAATATATCCTCGCGGATGTTTAAATATGGGAGTAGCTCACGGTATTGCTGGTATCGGGATTGTGTTAGCATATTCTATAAGAAAAGGATATGGTGGGAGGAGAGCTAGAATAGTACTTAGAAAGATAATTTCGCTTTATGAAAAATTCGAACTTACGGACAATTTAGGAAAAATGTGGAAAGATGGTATAGAGGAAGCAGAATACAAAAAGCAAAAAATATTATTTCCACCGAAGCATCTGCGTGATGCGTGGTGTTATGGTAGTCCTGGAATTAGTTTGCTATATTTATATGCAGGAATTGTAGAAAATAGTAAGTATTTGAAGGATAAAGCTAAATTTATTCTTCTTGAAGCAGTACAACGACGTTTAGGTGTGGATACGTGGATGCTTTGTCATGGAGAACAAGGTTTGATAGAAATTTGTTCATTATTTAAGAAACTACTCAAAGTAGATTTATTTGATAAATATATAAAAGGATACTCTTCAAATTCACTTAGTTTAAAAAATGAGCCTCCTACTTTCTTAGAAGGTAGTGTAGGTATCATACTTTCTATTCTCCATTTAGAATATGGAAAAAATAATACTGATTGGAGACATGCATTATTACTGTTTGAAGACTTTGAATCTTAGTGCTAGGGATATTTATAAAAAAATGGGGATGGTAGCATGCACAAAATTTTGATAGTAGATGATGATCTGGAGATCCTAAAGCTCATGAAAAATGCGTTAGAACTAAAAAATTACGCTGTGACAGTGATTCAAGAAGTTACATTGCCGGTAAAGTTAGCTGAATTTCAGGGCTATGATCTGATCTTATTGGATATTATGCTGACCACTATCAGTGGGATCGAGCTTTGTAAGCAACTCAGGCATCAGATCGCGACTCCGATCATCTTCATCAGTGCTAAGGATACCGAAGCTGATATTTTGCAAGGTTTGAATAATGGTGGAGATGACTATATTGTTAAACCATTTAGTTTAAAACAATTGGTGGCTAAAGTTGAAGCTGATCTAAAGCGCGAGGATCGAACTAAAAAAGCTCACGGCGAATTTAATACAGTCAGAAGAGATCTCGGTCAGATCACGTTTTATTTAGAAGAAAAGCAGGTCTATATCGGTAGTAAGGCCATACCACTTACTAAACGTGAATATGCGATCTTAGAGCTTTTATCACGTGATCTGACCCGGGTCTATACGCGCGAGGAGATCTATTTTAATGTTTATGATGAATCTGCCGATGCTCTTTTTCGTTCGATCTCCGAATATGTCTATCAAATACGCAATAAATTTTCAATGTACGGGGTAGACCCGATCAAAACAGTGCGGGGAATGGGGTATAAGTGGAATGATCAGTAAATACACGATGCAACAGCGGATCTTATTTGCGGTCTTGGAGATCATTATTGGAAGCTTACTGGTCGTAGTTACTTTATTTTTAGGTTCATTTTTACTGGTACAAAGTGGACAATTGAGAGTATTTACTGAAGCTGACGTAACTTTTGATAAAAATGTTAGTCAGCAGGATATAACTAAAGCGATGAAGGCTAGCCCGTATGACTATACACTTTACGATGCTAAAACTAAGCGCTTATTAACGGGGGAATATGCTCCTAGTGACCTCAATAATTTTGAAATTGCTAAAGATAATAAGAGGGATCTGACTGTAGATACAGTAAAATTCAAATATTTTGCTGATAAAAATTATATTCTTATTATCCGCCAAAATAGTGTACCAGAGTTTGCTGATCAGCGTTTGCGCGTGATCTCATATAACCAATTTAGTTATTTTTTTGTAATGTTGGGAATTCTTTTAGTGATAATGATCGTCGTCGTTAGGCTTGTGCGTGAGCTGGCAAAAGATTTCCGCTATGTCGAAGCGATCGCACTATCCATGGGCGAAGGTAGCACCGATCAGCCTAGAAAACACGTCAAGATCATTGAGTTTGAGCAAATATTGACCAATCTCTACAAAAAAAGTGATGAATTAGCTTGGTTGATCGAAAAAGAACGGTTAGAGAAAAAAGATCTATCCTTTCAAATAGCTGCCTTGGCCCATGATGTAAAAACTCCGCTGACAGTTGTTAAAGGTAATGTGGAATTACTGGAAATGACTTCGTTGACCCCAAAGCAGGTTGAATATCTAGCTTCGATCAATAAAAGCATGGCAGTATTTGAACGCTATTTCAACAGTATGTTGACCTATACACGGCTGTTGAATGATGATCAAAGAGAAGAAGTGAAAGTATCGGACTTTATTTCTGAGCTAATTGTCGAATTTAACGAAATAGCCAAAACGTATCAAGTTGAGTTACAGACAAAGCTAGAAATAGAGAGTAAGTTTTTTTATGGCAATCGCTTAGCGCTCAGTCGAGCAGTCCTAAATATTTTTGTTAATGCATGTCAGCACGCTAAAAAAGATGCGGGAAAAGTTACGGTAACGTTTAAAGAGACGGCAACGCAACTGATATTTGAAGTCTGGAACAACGGGACACCTTTTTCTAAAACCGCTAAGGAGAATGCGACTAAGCTATTTTTTACTGAAAATGGGGGACGTAATCTCGATAAGAAACATTATGGGATCGGCTTGGCATTTGCTAAAGCGGTCAGTTTAAAACACGGTGGGTACCTTGAGATATCTGATCCACCAGCTGGGGGCGCTAAAGTAAAATTGTGCTTAGAGCGTGTAAGAAAATGTGATTAGCACTATATGAATAATGAGGGCCCCGCCATGCTTTGGTGGGGCTTTCGTATTGTATCATCAAAGACATATTTTGAATATCTGAATGATCTATGAAATTGATCAGCTATGATAATAAAAAATAAAGGAGGCGCTAAAAATGGAGATAAAAATACAAAAAATATCAAAAGCCTTTAAAACTAGCCAAGTTTTAGATGAAGTGAGCTTTGTGATCAAAAGTGGAACGATCTGTGGACTGTTGGGGATCAATGGTGCGGGAAAATCAACTTTGATGAAGATCATCGCTGGCTTAAAAGATGCTGAGCAAGGACAGGTATTTTACAATGGCGAGACGGTGATCCCTAAGGAAAATTTAGGTGCTCTGATCGAAGAACCAGCGATCTATAAAAATCTATCAGCTTTTGATAATTTAAAGACTAAAGCTTTGTTGTACGCCATAGATGATGAACAAATAAGGGATATTTTGAATAAAGTTGGCCTACAAAATGCAGGCAAGAAGCATGCGGGAAAATTTTCAGTAGGGATGAAACAACGCTTAGGGATCGGGATGGCACTTTTGACAAAACCAGCTTTTCTTATTTTAGATGAGCCAACAAATGGCTTGGATCCTACAGGAACAGCAGAATTATTAGCGCTGATCAAAGAGTTGAGCATGCAGGGGATGACGATCTTACTTTCAAGCCACCAACTCAATGTGATCAGTCAAGTTGCTGATCAGATCGTTATTTTAGACAAAGGGCAGATCCGCTACGATGATCGTAGGGAAAATGTGGTAGATCTTGATCGAAAATTTTTTGAGATCGTTCATGGAGGTGCTTTAGATGCGTGAGCCAAATTTAACAGCGATTTTTAGGTCAGAGCGTTTAAAATTGAAGAAAACAAAGCGCTATTCGCTACTCTTCTCAGTGACTTTAGCTGCACCAGTGCTAGCCTATCTCATAGGTGGTGTTTTGATCTTCCTTCCCTTTACGATATATTGGTGGGAAGCCTTGTTTTTGTTTTTATTAAGTGGCCTATTGTTTTTAAGCGATGTAAAGCGGGAAAAAAGTGCAGGAGACTTTCAAAATATCGAGAGTACAGCGGTAAAAAAACAGATCTATTTTGCTAAGGTAGCCTTGAACTTTAGAACGTTATTTGGGGCGAGCTTTATATTATTTGGAGCGATATATTTAGTTGCTTTATTATATGGGGGACTTCTACAAGCAGAGAGTTTGCGTCTTATAGTCGTTATTTTAGCTCTTTTAGTTACAAGTTTATGGAATATCTTTTTTATCTATTATCTATCTAATTGGTTAAATGCATCTTTAGTAGTTGTTATAAACAGTTTACTGTGTTTGTTCATCGCACCTTTAGTGGCTCAAACTAAGCTATGGCTGCTCTTTCCATATACTTATCATTACAAGGTAGCGGAGGCCTTGATCGGACTTAAGCCAAATGGAGTTCAGTCACCTGATTTTTTAAATGTTGATTGGGGTATGTTTGGCAGTTCAGTTGGATCAGCGTTATTGAGTGCGGTGCTGTTTTCCTGGTTACTAGGGAGGAGATCGGATGTTCAAAATAGTAAGAAGTGAAAGTGTGAAGTTGAAGGGGAGTTTCCAGCTGTATTTTGCAGTTGGTGTGATGGTGCTCCAGTTGGTGACTGTGGTCCCATATGTGCTCTTGCTAAAAAGTGGAGTCGCTCTAGTTGATGTCGCGTTGCTTACATTTGCAGGTTATCCGCTGGTGACTAGTATGAGTGCTGTTTTGCTTTTTGAGCAAGAAAAAATGGCTAATTCATTTCAAGAGATCAGATGTTATCCTAAAAAATATCGACTTTGGGGAAGCAAATTGGTTTTGAGTGATTGCTTATCGATCGCTACACTGACAAGTACGTGGTTGATTTTAGGTCAGATAAAACTAGCACTAGTTTCATTTCTTTTGGTAGTTTTACTTGAGCACATCCATGTTGGGCTAACTTTTTTTGTCGATCAGACTAAAAATATCCTGCTCGGTTTTTTAGAGGTCCTATTTATCATCTTTGCAAGTAACAAGGCTTTATTGAATATTTACGTATTGCCAGTGATCTTGCCAGTAAATTATATTTTTCGGCCTAACAGTTTATATTTGCTCCTATATGTTGGTTATTTCATCTTAGCGACATGTATCGTATTGTGGGGGATCCGGCGCATAGATCGGTGATTTTTTCGTAAAAATAAAAGAAGCCCCCCTTGCTTGCAGACTAGGGAGACAACTGGTGTACAGGCGAGCCAATTGGATTCAAGCTCAGTATAGCATATTATTTATAGCGGTATTTAAACAAACAGGGTAAGTAGCTCGTATCGACACGTTCTACTTACCCTGTTTGTTTATTTTTGATGGTTAGCCCAATGGTCTTTGGAGATCGCTGCCCCGTAGATCAGGGCCTCGATCACGGTGATAAAGAAGCTGACTGGCCAATCAGTGAGATAGCTGAAGTATAGGCCAAGCCAAACACCAGCCAGAATGAAGATGAAATTTAAAACGATCATCTGATAGAGCCGATGGGCGAAGTATTTTGTCGCCGAAGCTGGGATCGTTAAGAGCACAAAGATCAGTAAAGCACCGACGATCTGAGCTGTAATACTGATCGTTAAGGCGAGCATCACTAAAAAGATGATCGAGATCGTTTTGTTGAAGCGCTGATTGTACTGAGCTCCTTGAGAATCAAAGGAGTTATATGCTAGACGCTTGAATAAGATCGTGATCGTCAACAATAGTAAGACGCTAAGGGCGATCAAAACTTCGATATCGCTGCGGTCGATCCCAACGATACTCCCAAATAAAATACTTGTCGCATAATTAGCTTGTTTATCTGAGAGTGATAAAAATAAGATCCCAAGCCCTAAGAAAAGACCGGAAAAGACGCTGATCGAAGCTTCACGCCGCCCGAGCCGTTCACCTGACATCCCGATCAATAAGGCACTAGCCGTAGTAAAAGTCAGCATCCCCGCTAAAGGCGAGATCCCGATAAAGATCCCAAATGAAGCGCCAGAAAACCCGATCTCAGAGAGTGTGTGGGTGAAAAAAGATGTTTGGCGTGCTACCACAAAGGTCCCCATAACACTACAGATCAAAGCGATGAAGATTCCTGCAATAAAGGCATAGCGCATAAAATCATAATCAAACATTATTTTTTAGCCCCCTTTTCAAGTAAGACACCAGTTTGATCTTCCAAATGAAGTTCATAATCGGCGTACTGTTCGATCAGCTCGGGGTCGTGTGTGATAAACAAGATCGTTAGCCCGTGTTGTTGCATGACCTCACGTAGCATTTGTAACAATTCGTGTTTGTTGGTCGTATCTAAACTCGCGGTGGCTTCGTCCAAGATGAGCAACTTGGGATCAGCACAGAGCGCTTGGGCTAGATAGGCGCGTTGTTTTTCGCCCCCGGAAGCTTTGCCTAAAGGTTGATCTTTGATCCGCGTCAGTTTTGTCTCTGCCAAGATCTGTTCGAGTTTTTCGTTTAAAGGCTTGCGGTTCCAAAAAAAATTGCGCTTTTTGAGACCGAATGCTACGAAATCCTTGATGCAAAGGGGATATTCATCATCAATGTTGCGCAATTGTGGTACGTATTGGACTTCATCGCGCTTGACATTAAAGACCGTGTGGACCGTATAGTTGTTAGCTAGATCTTGTAATAAGTGTTTGACGAGCGTTGTTTTTCCGACCCCATTTTCACCTGTGATACAGGTCAAACTACCTTGAGGGATCTCAAAGGAGAGATTGGAGAAAAGCTTGCGGTTGGGGATGGAAAGATCCAAGTTATGCACTGATAGGATCGATTTCATGAATAACTACTTCTTTCTATTTTTGAGTATCTAAGACAGCTTGGTATTCGTCTTGTAGCCAAGTTACGTATGTCTTGTTTTTAGGTAGAGTTTCAGTAACTTTGACGACAGGAATGTTGTTTTCTTTGCAGAGTGCAACGATATTTTTGATCACTGAGCTGTCACTTTGGGTATTTTGGACAAAGAAAGCGATCTTTTTACCTTTGATATCATTTTGCAATTTCTTGATGTCAGAATATGATGGATCGCTACCTTCTTCAGTTGCTTTAGCGAAGTGACTATTAGCGATCTTGTAACCCATCTTCTTCAAAGAATAGTCAAAGACTGGTTCTGAAACAGCTACTTTTTGATTATTGCTGTTTTGTTTGATCTTGTCTAGCGTTTGTGTTAATTTAGCTAAAGTTTTTTTGTATTTAGTAGCATTTTTCTTGAAGGCAGCCTTATTTTTAGGTTGCATTTTACCAAATTCAGTTGCCAAACGGTCAGCGAGTTTTTCCATGGTCGTTGGATCATACCAGAGATGTTCATTTTGGCCTTCTTTGACTTTCATGACATCAGCCACAGATAGATATTTTTTACCATTCAATTTTTTGACCCAGTTATCGTAGCCGGCACCGTTATAGATAACAAGATCGGCTTTAGAAACGATCTTAGCTGTTTTAGTTGTTGCTTCAAAGTCGTGAGGGTCAACATTAGGGCTAGTGATCAATGAAGTGACTGTTCCGTGATCACCTAAGACAGCCTTGGCAGTTTCGCCGTAAAAATCAAGGGTCGTTACGACATTTAGCTTGTCAGATGCAGCGACAGTATTTTTGTGATCAAAGGTGAAGAATGCTAGAAAAGCACTCACGAGTAAGATGAAACTAAATAATTTTTTTCGCATGATAAATATATCCTCTCTTAAATTGTAATGATTACCATTAACGATACTAACGTTTGAAATTACTACTGTCAAGCGTCGTGGAGTCTAAAAAAGATCCAAATTACGATTAAGTATTTTAAGAGAACACGTCAATTAAACTGTGAGAGCTTTTGAATTACGATTTAAAAAATTCTAGGAAAAATTTTGTCAGAGTTTTTAGTGTTAAATTTAAGTCCATTTTGGTGCTAGAAATCCCGGTATAAAGGCAAGTCTTTGGGCTTGAAAAATCCTGCGTACAGATCCAAAATAAGGTCAGAAGGGGATGGGGAATTTGAGTACTTATGAAGAGGCCCTTAAAGCATGGAACTTAGCGGGCTTTAAGGATGGAATGATCTTTTCGTGGATCATCTCAGAGCATAAAGACATTTGTTTAGAGCTGTTGCAACTGATCTTACCTGATTTAGGGATCGTAGACGTTGAAAACATCAAAAAAGAAGATACGCATAAGCAAAATACCGTCTTTCACGGGGCGCGCTTTGATATCTATGCTGAAGACGAGCATGGACGAATGTATGACATTGAGATGCAGGTCAGTGATGAACATAATTTAGGCAAGCGGATCTCATATTATCAAAGTTATTTGACCCAGCATGCTTTGGGGGCTGGGCAAGACTATAATGACAGGGTCGATACGTATGTGATCTTTATCTGTGATTTCGATTTTTTTGGTGCAGGTTTACCAGTATACACGACTGAAGTGCGTGTAAAAGAAAGTGATCTGATACTCGATACAGGAGAACATAACATTATTTTAAACGCTAAAGCTAAAGATTTTTCAGCTGTTTCACAAGGATTGGCGGCTTTTTTGAAATATGTAGATACAGATGTTCCGACGAGTGCTCTTACATGTAAGATAGCTGATGATATTGTTATTTTGAAAACTAACACGCAAAAGGAAGGTGATTATATGTTCTATGAATTAGAATTTCGTTCACGCCTTGCTAGGGAAACAAAGAAAGTAAGTAAAGAGGCACGAAAAAAAGGTCTAGCCGAAGGGCGAAAGGAAGGACGAAAAGAAGGACGCGAGCAGGGGATAGTAGAAGGACGAAAAGAAGGACGAAAAGAAGGCCGAAAGGAAGGTAGAAAAGAGGGCAGAAAAGAGGGTAGAAAAGAAGGCCTCACCGAGGGCTGGACCAAAGGTGAAAAAAGAGTTGTTTGTGATATGATCAGTCGCTTGACTGCTAAGGGATACTCTAAACAAGAGGTCATTACTGCGGTTACAGAATTGACTCACTTTACAGCAGAAGAAGCTACTGTGCTTTATGACAAGTTATTTGTAAAGTGATCGAAAAAGGCTCACGTTGAAAAGTTTTCAGCGTGGGCCTTTTTGACTCGTTAGTGAGTTATTCATTTGGTGCTTCGTAAATATTACTTTGGCTTTCAGCACTTGAATCAGAAGCAGGTTGTGTTTGCTTTTGAGTTTGGGTGACTGGCGCAAGTGCATCATTGAGGCGTCCGATCGGGTCATAAGCCCACAAGAAGAGGCTGACGACCACTAAGTTGAATAATGTAAAAGCTAACCACCAGTTGAACAAGGCATGCATAATACCATTGGTCGTAGCTTTTGCCTTGAGATAGGCGTGTCTGTATGGATCGTTTTCTGGTTCCATTTGAGCCATCCTTTCTTATGTGTTATAAAGTTATTTTTACTTAAAAATAGATTTTTCGCAACTAAGATCGGGAATTTTATTCAGCTTGATAGACATCACTTGTATCAGTACTATCTTCTGTAGTTTCGGGTGTAGTGGAATGTTGCTGTTGGGGTCGTGTTTGCTGGATCGTTGTGTTGATCGTTTCGGTTATCCGTCCAACAGGGTCAACGATGATCCAGAAAAACCACAGCATCAAACAAGTGATAATGATATGAAAGAGACCAAAGATCAAATACCAGATAAAGGCTGAACATAAAATACCATTAGTCGTTGCTTTGGATTTCAAATAACGGTCTCTATAAGGGTCGATATCTCTTTTCATAATGATCATCCTTTCTATATATGGTGCAGTATCCTATTTTTCTGCAATTCTCCACACTTCTATAAAAAAACCTCCGCAAGGGGAGTGCGGAGGAAAAAAGGAGTATGTTTACCTAGTAGCAAGGGGGGCTGACTAGGTAATGTTTCAGCTATAGGACTACACCTGTGTGATGTTTTGCTTTAGCTTATGGTTACAGTATAGGCGCTTAAGATAAAGAAAAAGTAATCGTTTTCTTAAGGATTAGATACAAAATACTTAAAAATATATAAACAATAAATTTTTATACTAAATTTGTTGAAATAAATATCTGATAAGTATTTTATTTGATGATAGCCCAACTTTACCAATCAGCTTTAAAAGCTGTAACGTATGCTACCATTAGTTCGTGTCGCTCTTGGGCGATCGCTTTAGCTTCAGCAGTGTTCAGCATATCTTTGATCTTGAACAGTTTCTCGTAAAAGTGGTTGATGATCGTTTCATTTGAAAGATCACGGTAAGCCGCTTTATCGAGGTTTTTTCGAGGTGGCATCGCGGGATCGTAGAGCTTTTCTTCATGACGTGCACCATAGTAAATGGCGCGGGCGATCCCGATCGCACCGATCGCGTCTAACCAATCGGCATCTTGGACGATCTGACCTTCGAGACTAAGCTCTTGTTTGCCGGCTAAAGAATGAGAAAACGACATCTTACTGATGATCTCCATGATGTGGTCTTGGTCACTTTGACTCACTTTTAAAGCCTGCATTTGTGCAATAACGCTGGCCTTGGCTTGATCAATATCGGTAAATAATTTCTCATCGATGACATCATGCAATAAAGCAGCGGCTTGGACCACAAAGCTATTACCGCCGAGTTTTTCATTTAGGGTACGGGCCATTTTGACAACGCGCTCGATGTGTGCCATGTCGTGACCGGTGTGATCATGAGAAAGTTTTTCATAAGTGTAGGCGTGAAGCTGTGCTAATTGTTGTGTTTGATCCATTTGAACGACCTCGTTTATTTTTTAGTGAAACTATGCTTGATAAATTCGAATAAGAAATCTAAGCTGTATGGAGTGAAAAAGGCATCTGAACTCAAGGTCGCCCCCTCAAAGTTGAATAATGAAACTTCACTTCCACGAGCTTGAATGGTTGATAAGAGCTCAGTGGCTTGTTTATCGGTCAGTGTATTGTCAGCTGTACCGTTCAAGATCAAGATCGGTGGTAATTTTTGGGTATTTTGTAAGAGCAATTCACTGAGAAACGGTCCCGAAAAAGGGTGTGGTGTCAGTGACGTTTCCAATAGTAATCCGCCCTTATAGCGTAAAGGGGAACGTCTGACATCTTCGTCATTTGCTCGTTGTTGCCCTTGGTCTAGGATGCTCAGACTACTCAAATACCCTCCTAGACCTTCACCAAATAGTAAGTAGCGGTAAGGATCAAGATCGTATTTGAAGGCATGGTCAAGCAAAAAGCGAGTGGCTGAGTGGATATCTTTGACCATGGCAGTAACGTCAGCATTGGTACGGTATGAAACTAAAGCTACAGCATAGCCACGTTTGGCGATCTCGAGCATTTGTGCAAACCGTTCATCGATCTTGACCATATTTTGTTCATCAACATCAGGAACATAGATGAGTAAGGGGAAATGAGCTTTAACGTTTGGGGGAATAGGGGGAGTGATGAGATTTAACGTTAAGGGACATCCGTCTTTAAAGGCATAGACGAGATTGGTCTGGATCTTAGGGTAGCGTGGGACAAGCGGTTCATTGAAATTGATGATACTATTTTGTTCCATATTAAAATCCTCCAAATTTAAGCTTGATTTGCGGGGGCGAGACTTGTATTTCCGCATTAAATAAATTACTATTATAATAGCACGTGAAACATATAAATTAAACAATGTTTCACAATTAGATCAGATAAGGGGAACAAATGACACCAGAAGAATTTAGAGCGGCATTGGCGAAGCAGGGAGTGGAACTTTCTGATGAGCAAATGCAACAATTTCAAACCTACTACGAATTTTTAGTTGCTACAAATGAACACGTCAACTTGACTGCGATCACCAAACAAGATGAGGTCTATTTAAAGCACTTCTATGATTCACTTTTACCGGCACTTGAGGTCAAAGATCTTCAAACACGTCCTTTAAGCATTTGTGATGTTGGTGCGGGGGCTGGGTTCCCATCGATCCCACTTAAGATCGCATTCCCAAATTTGAAGGTCACGATCGTTGATTCTTTGAATAAACGGATCAAATTTTTAGAGGAATTATCCCAAAAATTAAACTTAACAGACACACATTTTTATCATGCTCGGGCAGAAGAGTTTGCTGGTAAAAAGAGTGAATTTCGTGAAAGTTTTGATGTCGTAACGGCGCGGGCTGTCGCGCGGTTATCGGTCCTAAGCGAGTTTTGTTTACCATTGGCCAAGTTAAATGGGCGTTTTATCGCATTAAAGGCGCAAAAAGCCAATGAAGAATTAGCGGATGCTAAGTATGCAGTTGCTACACTTGGTGGTAAAATTGAGGAAGATATCCAGACCGCTTTGCCTAAGAGTGATGAGACACGGCATATCATCGTGATCTCAAAGAAAAAACCAACGCCAAATAAATATCCGCGCAAGCCAGGCACACCAGCTAAGCAGCCTTTGCAGGCGCCCCAAGGGAGGAAATAAAAATGGCATTTTCATTTTTTAAGAAGAACAAGGAAGAAGAACCAAACGACAAAAATCGGGTCCAAGAGATCGAATTGAGCAAGATCGTGCCGAACCAAAACCAGCCACGGACGATCTTTAGTGAAGAAAGTATCGCTGAATTGGCAGATACGATCTATGATCACGGCTTGTTGCAACCGATCGTTTTGCGCAAGTTAGGTGATGATCAATATGAGATCATTGCTGGTGAAAGACGTTTCCGGGCGGTAACTAAGCTCGGTTATGAAAAAGTTCCAGCGATCGTACGTGAGATGAGTGACGCTGAATCAGCTTCTTTAGCGATCATCGAAAACTTGCAACGTGAAGGCTTGACTGCAGTTGAAGAAGCTAAAGCCTATGCTCATTTGATGCAATTAAACGAATTGACGCAAAAACATTTAGCTAAAGAAATGGGTAAGAGTCAAGGGTTTGTGGCGAACAAATTACGCTTGTTGAAGTTACCAACGCAAGTCCAAGATGCGATCTTAGACCGTTCGATCACTGAACGCCATGGTCGGAGTTTGTTGACGGTCGAAGATGAAGCTACCCAATTAGAATTATTAGCTCAGATCAAGGAAAATGATTGGTCAGTCAAAGAAACAGAAGCTGCGATCGTGGCCTTGAACCAACCAAAACCAGCTAAGAAGAAAAAAGCTAAGACGACCACAAAGAATGTGGCACCTAACCAAAAAGTTGCTGTCAACACTGTGAAAAAAGCGGTCCAAATGGTTGAAAAATCAGGCGTTAAAGTTAACGTGACCGAAGAGGATACAAAAGAGTTCCATCGCATCATTATTGATATTCCAGTCGCTAAAGACTAGGGGGGATAATTTTGGGAAGAGTTATTGCATTAGCAAATCAAAAAGGTGGCGTTGGTAAAACGACCACCAGTGTTAATTTGGCTGCCAGCCTTGCTGACCTCGGGCAAAAAGTGTTATTGATCGACATGGATGCTCAAGGAAATGCAACGAGCGGGATCGGGATCGATAAAGGACAGATCAAACAAGACATTTATGACGTATTGGTCAATGAAGTCGAGCTAGAAGATGTGATCTTACATACCAAACGCGATAAGTTAGACGTTGTTCCAGCCACGATCCGGTTATCTGGAGCTGAGATCGAGTTGGCCTCACAGTTTGCGCGTGAGAAACGTTTGGCTGATGCTTTGGTCTTGATCAGGGATGAATATGATTTTATCTTGTTGGATTGTCCGCCTTCACTGGGCTTATTGACGATCAATGCCTTTACGACCTGTGATTCGATCTTGATCCCAGTGCAAAGTGAGTACTATGCTTTAGAAGGCTTGAACCAATTAGTCAACACGATCAAATTAGTGCAAAAACACTTCAATCCTACTCTAAAGATCGAGGGTGTTTTGATGACAATGCTTGATTCTAGAACTAATCTAGGCAATCAAGTCGTTGCTGAAGTGAAAAATTTCTTTGGCGACACAGTTTATCAAACGGTGATCCCTCGGAATATCAAGTTATCAGAAGCTCCAAGTTACGGAATGGCGATCGTTGATTACGATCCAAGATCTAAGGGAGCTTTAGCTTATGAAGCTTTGGCAAAGGAGGTTTTGGCGACTGATGCCAAATAAGAAAAACAAAGCCTTAGGGCGCGGGCTAGAAGCTTTATTTTCGACTTTTGAAGAGGATGCTCAAGCCGAAGAAACTGTGGTCGAACTAAAGATCGATGAGATCCGGTCAAATCCTTATCAACCACGAAAGATCTTTGACGAAGCAGGGTTGGCAGAACTAGCTGAGTCGATCAAACAACAAGGTGTCTTTCAACCGATCATCGTGCGTTCGTCAAGTGTGATGGGCTACGAATTGATCGCGGGCGAAAGAAGATACCGGGCTTCTAAGCTAGCTGGCAAAAAAACGATCCCGGCGATCGTGCGTCAACTAGATGAAGAAGAGATGATGGAGATCGCGGTGCTAGAAAATCTTCAGCGTGAAGATCTCACACCTTTAGAAGAAGCGCAAGCCTACAACACGCTGATGGAAAACTTGCATTTGACCCAAGCGCAAGTTTCCGAGCGCTTAGGGAAGTCACGGCCTTATATCGCTAACTATCTACGGTTGTTGAGTTTACCAAAAGAAGTCAAGGCGATGTTGCAAGAAGGCCAACTGTCGATGGGGCAAGCGCGGACCTTATTATCATTAAAAGACAAGAAGAATTTAGTTCAGTTAGCTAAAAAGACGGTCAAAGAAAATCTGACCGTCCGCCAATTGGAACAATTAGTCAGTGAATTAAATGGTGAGAAACATCAAAAAAAAGCTGCTAAAAGAAAAGTTGCTTTGGATCCACATTTGCAAAAGAGTGAAGACCTATTAAAGGAACGCTTTGGGACAAATGTTGCGATCAAGAGCACGGCCCGCTCAAAAAAGGGCAAGATCGAAATTTCGTATTTATCAATGGATGATTTGAACCGCATTTTGGATATTTTAGATATTCATTTAGATTAAGTGAGGGATGCTTATGTATGAATTGCATGATATCGTTGAAATGAAAAAGGCTCACCCCTGTGGCGTCAATCGCTGGGAGATCATTCGCATGGGGATGGACATCAAGATCCAATGCACCGGCTGCAAACGTTTGATCATGATGCCACGTAAAGAGTTCGATAAGAAGATGAAGAAAGTTTTAGAAAAAGCCGGGGAATAATTTTTTAAGAAAGAGTGGAAAACAAATGGCATTAACAGCAGGTATCGTCGGGTTGCCAAACGTCGGCAAGTCAACACTATTTAACGCGATCACAAAGGCAGGCGCTGAAATGGCGAACTATCCTTTTGCAACGATCGACCCCAACGTCGGGATGGTGGAAGTTCCAGATCCACGTTTAGCACGGATCGATGAGATCATTCCCGCTAAAAAGATCGTACACACGACCTTTGAATTTACTGATATTGCTGGGATCGTTAAGGGTGCTAGCAAGGGTGAAGGTCTAGGTAACAAATTCTTGGAAAACATTCGCCAAGTGGATGCGATCGTGCATGTCGTGCGGGCTTTTGATGATGAAAACATCACCCACGTGGCTAATAAAGTCGATCCTTTGGAAGATATCCAAACGATCAATTTAGAATTAGTCTTAGCCGATCTTGATTCGGTCAACAAACGGTATGCCCGCGTAGAAAAAGTAGCACGTACTAAGGATAAAGATGCAGTGGCTGAATTTGAAGTTTTAAAGAAGATCAAACCAGCTTTGGAAGCAGAACAACCAGTGCGTTCACTTGAATTTAACGAAGATGAACAAAAGATCGTCAAGGGCTTATTCTTGTTGACCTCTAAGCCTGTGCTTTACGTGGCAAACATTGCCGAAGAAGATATGGCAGATCCAGAAAGCTCCAAGTACTACCAACAGATCAAAGAATTTGCGGAAAATGAAGGTTCGCAAGCTTTGGCTGTTTGTGCCCGAACTGAAGAAGAGATCGCTGAAATGGATGATGACGAAAAGCAAGAATTCTTGGAAATGGAAGGTGTCGAAGAATCTGGGCTTGACCGTTTGATCCGTGCTTCTTACAAATTACTTGGCTTAGCAACCTTCTTTACTGCTGGTGGTAAGGAAACTAGAGCTTGGACGTTTAAACAAGGAATGAAAGCTCCACAAGTTGCTGGTGTGATCCACTCTGACTTTGAACGTGGCTTTATCCGCGCTGAAACGGTCTCATTTGCTGACTTGGATAAGTATGGTAGCATGCAAGCTGTTAAAGAAGCAGGTCGCTTGCGCCTCGAAGGTAAAGCATATGAAGTTCAAGATGGTGACATCATCGAATTTAGATTTAACGTTTAAGCGATAGGGGGAAAAGTTCATGGCAGAAAGTAAACGCAATGAAAAAGCAGGGCAACAGCAACAAGCACGTGCCAAAGAAGTTGAAGTGACGATGCGTGATGGAAAATTTTCCGGTCTGACCAAGCGTAATGAAGATTATCTTTTCCACTTGGATAAGGCTTTGACCGAAAAAAATTATGATCCGGAACAAAAAGAACAAGTTTTAAACGAAATGTATCAAGAGTTAAAGGAGAAACAAAAGCAAGGTATCGTGGCAACTAAGCTCTACGGTACGGTCACCGAAAAAGCTGAATTGATCATCAATGGGCCTAAAAAGTCAGAAGCTCCTACTGAATTACCTAAGTTTTGGATCTTAGCTTTAGATAACGGTTTGATCATGTTCATCATGTTCTGTATCATGTATACCTTATTAGGCGTCTTTTCACCACAACAAGCTGATGTCAGTGGTGGCTGGATCACCTTGTTAGCAACTTCAACGATCGCTGGGGTCGGCTTAGCGTTCTTCTATCGTAGTATGCTATCAGCCCGCAAAGAAAAGGGTAAAAAGCGTTGGATCAAGACCTTGCTGATCACATTGGAATTGATCTTGATCTGGATCGTTGCCTTTGGGATCATCAGCTTTATCCCAGTTTCGATCAACCGGACGATGGAACCGATCGTCTATGCTATCTTAGCTGGTCTAGGTTACCTAGTAAGACGCTACTTGAAGAAGAAATACAATTTCAGAAGTGTAATGTTCTAGTAAAAAATGCGGTCAGCGCCGTATAATAGCGCGGGCACCACTGATCATAGTGGTGCCTGCGCTATTTTTGTTGACAAGTTTGCTAAAAGGGCTATGATGAAGACAAAATATTTAGGGGAAATTTTCGCTTTTTAGTGTATTTTTTATCATTTATTTAGCAAACTGCTAGCGACTAAGATACCGCTATAGATGATAAGGCCAGGGTAAGCTAAGCCAAAGTTTGCCAATAATGGGAATAAAAGGCTTGTCAATGGTGGCATAATGACCAAACAAGAATTAATGATCGCCGTGATCCCGCCAAGTTGAGTGACGGAAAAAGTGTTCAAGATCTGAGCCGAAAAACGTGGGGCAATGATCCCTAATAAAAAGGCAGCAACGCCACTGGTAACTAAGATCAAGTAAATATTTTGTAGAAAAAATGCCCCAGCTGAAAAAACGATCAAAATATCAGCCAGTAAAGCCAGCTGAGGTAAGCTTATTTTGGTAAATAACTTTGTGCAGTAGAGATCACCCAAGATCATTGCTACTGTGATCACTCCCGATAAGAGAGCTAGTTTTAGTGGGAATGCTAGCTTTGTCAATTGTTGTGAGTCCTTAGCCAGTAAGGTAAAAAGCGGAGTCAGACCACCAAAAAAGCCGTTTAACAAAGTCAGTTGGATGAGAATAGAAAAGAGCAAGCGGTCATGGTAGAGTGTGTGAAGATTTTGGCGCAGGGCTTTCCCGAGACTGACTGTGGCTTGCTGGGGGAGCTCGCGTTGGGTAGAGTGTAACTTTGAACTAAGGCTTTGAAAGCTTAGAGTAACTATTAAAAAGATAAGGGCATTGACTAGAGCAAGCTGCCGTGAACTGATAAAAATCAGTAAAAATGAACCTAAAAAGGTCGCTAAAACGTTGAAAATTTGTGTGCCTATGCTCAAAAAGCCTTGTGCTTGTTGCATTTCAGTTGTGGGAACAAGAATTTTAGTAAAGGGCGTGATCAATGCTGTCGAATAAACGCCCCCAAGATCGGAGCAAAAATTTAGCAAAGTAGCGGTGATGATCAGTGCTAAAGTGACAGGATCATCAAAAATAAGTCCGATCCCAAGATAGATCAAGGTGCGTGCCCAGCCAGCTTGAACGAGGCGTAATGTTTTGTTGGGGCAACGATCAGCAAAAGTTCCAAGAATAAAGCCAAAGAGTAGCGGGAGCGTTTCTGAAAGTGAGACTAGCATAACAGCTAGATCACTGTGGGCGGCCAAGGCAGCACTACTTAATAAGGCGGTATAAAATAAGCGGTCGCCGATCTTAGAGAAAAGTAGGATACTAGTGAGTTTGACGAATAGCGGGTTAGTTTGCAAAAATTTGTGCATGTTCAACAGTCCTTTCTGAAGGGAAGTGGTATCTAATGTATGGAACGATCATTAAGCAGATCAGAGAAAATAAGGAATTAACGCTAGCAGCGACGTATTTTGGAGTATGTTCAAAGACAAATGCGATCGCTTTTGAACAAGGGAAGCGGATGTTAGCGGCTGATAAATTTGTTCAAGTTCTTAATAATTTGATGATAAGTTTGGAAGAATTCAACTGGATCGCGGCTAACTATCAGTCAAGTGCGCCTATCTTACAAGAATATCTATTGAAGAAGTCATGGAACACTGGGCAGTTAGCTAAATTTGAGCAACACCTTCAATTAAGTAGGCAAAAAGGCTTAAATGATCTGAAATTAGCTAGTTTTCGTTTGTTACATGCTTATGCGATAAAGAAGTCAAGTGATCCAGACGATCTAGCTTTAGTGAGTCGATATTTTGCTGAGCTTTCATTATGGACGTTAGCTGATCTGAAGTTATTTGCTAACGTCAGCTGTGTTTTGCCGTTTTCCCTGATGATCAGTATGTTGCATGAAGCCTTAAAAGCAAAGCAACGCTATCAAAATTACCCCGGCAGTGATACCTTATTTGCGACCCTGCTGATCAATTGCTTAGAGCGGACCTTTGCCAGTTCAAAACAAGAGCTGAGTTCAGAATTACTCAAACAATTGGCAAAATTCACTCAAGGTCAAGAGTTAGCAGGATATCGCTTGTATGAGCGCTACTATCAGGCATTATTTGAATACCAGTATGGAAATAAACTGACGGGTAGACAGATGTTATCAAAGGTTTTGCAGATCGCTGAATTCTTAGAAGAAAAACGTATCGTTGAGCTGATTATAGAAAAATTAAAATGAGCAGACATGCTTAGGTAAACTATTATTGACCTACACTAGAATTTCTAGTGTAGGTTATTTTTATAAAAACTATTGGATATTAATGAGTCTTAGTGTTAAAATTCTATTTGAAAATGATGTGTTTTAAGTAAGAGAGAGAAAAATTATTGAGCGATCGGAGGTCACCATGCAAAGAAAATACAAGGTAGTTGTTGTTGTGATCCTTAGTTTATTTTTGATAGGAGGAGCTAGTATGGCGATCATTAAAGGAGTAGAACATTTGCGGATCGAAAAGCAAAAACGTCAAAAAGCCGAGTCGATCAAGGAAAGTAAAAAAGAAGTCAAAGACCAAGCAGAAGCCAGACAGAAGATCGCATTGTGGGTCGTACAGCATTATGAGGGGAAAGAAGCTATTAAAAAAATAGGTGTTAGCAAAATCTATACAAATGGAATCTTTGGATCTGCTGGTAAAAGTGTTGCAGTTATCATAAATGGTGAAGAAAAAAATATAATTGATGGAATACATTTAGACGATGATTATATACCGAAAGAGCCAGGAGCACGTTTTGAAAATAGCGATTATAAATATAGCAACGACCCTTTACCAAATAGAGACTTAAATGGTGTTGATGTGTATCATTGGGAGGATAATAACAATGGAACCGATGAATAACTATAATTTACTATCTAAAGATGTGTATGATGTGGATTTATCTAAGGGTGGAATGTATAGAGAAGGGAAAATTTTAGATAATACAAACTATAAAGTTCTCGACATCTCCCGCAACGGCACTTATGGCAACAAAAATCAGTATGGCGTTCCCAACCATATGCAGGCGATGACAGTTGCACCAGTAAAGGATGGTGTGGTGGATTACAGTCAGCTCACGATCGCATATGCGGGGACAAATCCAGATGATAAAGTCGATCTAGTGACAGATGTGACTGAAGTGATGGATGCGGATAGAACTTTATCGCAACTATCCTTAGGTGATGATCCGTTATCTAAAACGCAAAAACTGATAGGAATGCTTGAACCCTCAGGAGATCAATTCGATACTGCCTTAGGCTATGCCAACTATATTCAAAAACGCTATCCTAAAGCAAAAATCGCCGTGACGGGACACTCTTTAGGTGGTTCGTTGGCTTTAACTGTTGGCGCAAAAAAGCAACTAAAGACGGTGACGTTCAATGCACCCGTGCCCAAAGATAAGTTGAGTCGAAAAGACAAACAGTACATATTGGATAATCCAACTAAAATCACCAGTTATTTGAATGCCGACGATTTTATCGGCAATTATAACAACAGCTATACCCTGTTTGGTGGTCTTTTTAAAGGCGATTTTCAACATTATTACAAAAATGGTACAGGGATGGGTGATATTGATCTTGAAAAGACATTACGCTCACTCTCACAGGGCAAACTCGTTTTGAAAAATGGTCAAACGATCCCGATAAGTAAAGAAAAATTAGAAAAGCTTATCAATGAAAATCATAACGTAGCTAACTGGTTCGATGAAAAAGGGCAGCTTAGATATTCACATCATAAAGTGACAGTCTCTAAAACACAGGCCATGTTTGAAACAAAAGTGGCAAAAGCTGATACGAATTTAGCTGATCATTTAGCTAAGATACGTGGACTACGAAAGAAGTATGGACATAAATATAGCGTTAAAGGTGGCAAGATCAAACTAGATGCAGCTTTGGCTTATACGCTAAAAACTGCGATCAAAGAACACGGACAAGCAGGGATCGAAGTGCTCGAACAGACGCAAAAACAGATCGAGGCGAAGTTAGAAGCCAATTGGAATGAGACTTTGCAGATGGCGCGTCAGATCGGGACTGATCTCACGGAAGAAGAAATACTGGAGGTCTTGCATTATGCCGGGGCTGATAAGGAAAGCTTATATACCAAGCCAGTTGAGAAACTAAACGAGCAATTAAAACCACTAAAACAGCTAAAAGAAGATCTAGCTGACTTCGATAAGGCATTTGACAAGAGCATCAAGAAACGGATCGCTGACGATCAAGAATTAGCGGGAGAATTTGGGCTATGATGATGAAATCTGTTTGCTTTTGTCCGTTTATGTTATAGTTGAATTATCATAAAATTAGGGGCTAAGGCGATGTTAAAAAAAGAACGTTTGTTAAAAATTTTAGAGATCGTTGATCAACAAGAGATCGTTACGGTAAATGAGTTGATCACTACGCTAGGTGTTTCAGATATGACGATCCGGCGTGACCTAGATGAACTCGATAAGAGCGGTAAGTTGATCCGCTTACATGGAGGCGCTCAAAAGATCGTTAATATTGAAGAAGTCGAACTCTCGCGTAATCAGAAAAAAGAGCTCCATTTGGTCGAAAAACAAGAGGTTGCTAAGCTAGCTGCGCAAAAGATCAAACCTGGTGATACGATCTATATTGGAGCTGGCACGACTCTTGAATTGATCGTAAATTATGTTGAAAAGCCAGAAACTTTGCGGGTCGTGACCAATAGTTTACCGGTCTTTGAAGCTTGGCAAAAGACCGAAGCTGAATTGATCTTAGTTGGAGGCAATTATCGGCGTCATTCCGGAGAATTTATCGGTGGTTTAACGATCAAATTACTCGAAGATCTCAAGTTTACCAAGGCGTTTGTGGGTGTCAATGGAGTCAATAACGATAACATGATGGCGGCTAACACCGAGGAAGGGCAAGCTGAGGCACTTGGTTTGAATAATGCCCAAGAGAGATATGTTGTGATGGATAAATACAAGTTTAACCGTAATGATTTTTATAATTTTTATAGTCTCTACAATGTTGATGCTTTATTGACCAATAGTTCAGTAGCACCAGATACTTTAGAGCATTACCAGACATATACGAAAATTGAAAATTGAGATGCGGTCAGTGCTCAAATGGCATTTCATACGCTACAATTGACCCCTAAACAAGCTAGTGTTCCACAATATTTACTCGACAAACATTATTATCGCAAACATGGGGCCAATGCTTATTACGGCCAAAGATGATCAAAGAAAGCTGGCTACGAAAATAGCCAGCTTTTTTTACGCTTAAAAGAAAGCGCTTAGATTTTAAATTTGATTGAATAAAAAGATTATACTATTATAAAGTTAGGTAAATTTTTAAAGGGGTGAGCTTATGGAAAAAATTATGATCATCAACTCGGGGAGCTCGAGTTTAAAGTTTAAATTATTTAACAATGAAACACATGAAACCTTGGCAAGTGGGATCATCGAACGGATCGGGATCCACGGCTCAAAGATCAAGGTAAAATATGGTGATGGCCAAAAGTATGAACTAGACCATGAGATCACCAATCATTTACAAGGGATCGAACTTTTACTAAATGTCTTAAAAGAATTAAATTTGATCGCGGATCTAAGCGAGATCAAAGGTATCGGACACCGGGTCGTGGCTGGGGGCGAATATTTCAGCCAACCAGTGGTCGTAGCTAATGACGTTATCGCTAAGATCAAGGAATTAGCGGAATTAGCACCATTGCATAACCCAGCCAACTTAAACGGGATCAAAGCATTTCGTAAATACTTGCCTAATGCTTTATCCGTAGCTGTGTTTGATACCGCATTTCACCAAACATTACCACAAGAAAATTATATGTACAGTACACCATACGAATGGTATGAAAAATACGGTGTTCGACGTTATGGCGCTCATGGGATCAGTCATGAATACGTGGCTCGTAAAGCAGCTGAATTGATGGGACGTCCCTTTGAAGACCTTAAATTGATCACTTGTCATTTGGGCGCAGGGGCTTCGATCACTGCTGTTAAGCACGGACGCTCATTTGATACTTCGATGGGCTTTACCCCACTCAGCGGTATCCAAATGGCAACTCGCGCAGGGGATGTCGATATTTCTCTGGCTAACTACATCATGAAAAAACTAGATGTCCAATCGATGTCCGATATGGTGTATCTACTGAATGAAAAATCCGGTTTCTTGGGCGTTTCTGGAGTTTCAGCTGATATGCGAGACGTCGAAGATGCAGCAGCTGCTGGCAACAAACGTGCTGAATTAGCGATCAAATTATTCTATAACAGCATTTTACGCTATGTCGGTCAGTATATCACCGAAATGGGCGGTGTTGACGGGATCGTCTTTACTGGGGGGATCGGAGAAAATTCACCTGAGACAAGTGAAGAGATCATGAAACGCTTAGCCTATATGGGCGTAACGATCAATGAAGCTGAAAATAAAAAACGTGGGGCTGAAACGATCATCTCGGGACCAGATTCAACGGTGACCGTAATGCGGATCCCAACTGATGAGGAATACATGATCGCCCAACATGTGTGGGAACTTTTAGGAGAATAGGAAAAGGTGAGTCAGATCGGCTCACTTTTTTTAAGTGTTTTTACATGACAATTATTTAAGAGAGTGTTAAAATCGGTAATCGATATTAAAATTTTTTAAGGTGGTTTTTCGTTATGCAAACAAAACATCGTGCATTCGATTGGTTTAGTTTGATCGTCGGGATCGTTTTTGTGATCGCCGGGATCGCATCATACATGAACCCCGATGATACTTTGAAATTTATTTCGATCTGCATTGGGATCGGTGCTTTAGTTAAAGGTTTCTATGAATTATGGTTCCGACGTGGGATCGGTAATTTATTTGGTGAAAGCTCGGGTTGGTTGCTCTTTATGGGGATCGTTGATATCATCTTGGGTCTCTTGTTTATCTTCAGAGCAGCTTCGGGTATCATTGTGATCGCCTATATCTTTGCCTTTTGGTTCATCTTTGATTCGATCGCTGAAATTGCTACAGCTGGCTATTTCAAGCAATTGAACCGAGGCTATTACATTTTGAACTTGATCTTAAACATCATTGCTTTGTTCATCGGGTTTGTCTTATTGTTCAACCCATTGATCGCAGCTACAACTTTGGTCTTGATCATCGCCTTTTACTTGATCTTGATCGGGGTCATTAAGATCATTCAAGCATTCTAATTTATTGAAGAGCAAAGCGGACTTAGCAATGACTGAGTTCGCTTTTTTAGTGAGGTATACATGGAAAAAATAGAAAAATTGCCCCAACAGATCGAAGTCCGTGGGGGTAAAGTGCATAATTTAAAAAATATCGATATTGATATTCCATTGCATCAATTTGTGGCGATCTCAGGTCTTTCGGGTTCGGGAAAGAGTTCACTTGCGATGGGGATCTTATATGAAGAAGGTTCACGGCGCTATTTAGAAGCACTTTCGACCTATACTAGAAGACGACTCAAGACCGGAAATAAAGCTAACGTCGAAAGTGTCAAACATATTCCGTCAGCATTAGCCTTACGCCAACGCCCCGCGATCCCATCTGAACGGGCAACTGTGGGAACGATGAGTGAATTGCTAAATGTGATCCGCTTAGTCTTTTCGCGCTTAGGTCGACCTGTTTGTCCCAATGGGCACGCATTTGGTCCAGATCTGAAAGTTGCTCAAGCGATGAGCAAGCCCGGTGAAGAGATGGGGTTACTGACCTGTCCTACTTGTGGAGTGGAGTTTTATGCCTATGGTGCAGAAGATTTTGCTTTTAATTCGACGGGGGCATGTGAAACTTGTCAGGGGACAGGAAATGTGCGCCAGTTAGATGAAAGTAAGTTGATCGCCGATGAAGAGTTATCGTTGGCAGATGGAGCAGTTGCTTCTTGGCGCTTACCGGGGCGTAACTTCATGCCTAGTGTAGCTGAACAAGCAGGAGTACGGATCAATGTGCCTTTTAAAGAATTGACAGCCAAAGAAAAAGATTTTGTGTTAAATGGGCCTCAAAAGAAGTTCAAGATGGATTTTCGCACAAGTACTGGCCGAGTCTTTCATGATTTCAATGTTTTGTATGAAAATGCCCATCAGGCTGTTTTAGAATCGGCGAAAACCAGTAAAAGTGAGCGGGCGCAAAAAAAGATCAGTGAATTTTTCCATTATTCGACTTGCCCGACCTGCCATGGAACGCGACTCAAGCCAAAATTATTGCGCCAAAAAGCAGGCGGATTAAATATTGCTGAAGTTACCGAACTTAGCTTACATGCTTTAGCGGAATGGAAAAAGCAGGTCTTAAAAACATTGCCAGCTGAGATGGATACCATGGCACAGGCGATCTTTGCTGAATTTGATGATGATCTCAAACCTTTATTAGAACTAGGTTTGGATTATTTGACGCTAGCTCGCAATGGTAACACGCTTTCGACAGGTGAGTTGCAACGGATCCAGTTGGCTAGGACTCTTCGCACAGAAACGACGGGTGTCTTATATGTTTTAGATGAACCGTCGATCGGGTTACATCCTGATAATATAAATGGCTTGTTGAATGTCTTTAAACAATTAGTCGCTCAAGGCAATTCGCTGGTTGTTGTCGATCACAATGTTGATATCGTCAGAGCAGCTGATCATATCATTGAGATCGGGCCTGGTTCGGGGGATAATGGGGGCCAGATCATTGCCACTGGGACTCCAGCGCAATTAGCTAAAAATAAAAATTCGTTGATCGGACCGTATTTGAATGGGACCGCTGAGTTGATAGCTCGTCCGATCCAGCCAGTGGATACAGCTAAAATTACGATCGCTGTGAGCGAGCACTATAATTTACATGATGTTAAAGTTGATCTGCCACTTAATCGGTTGACCGCTGTCACAGGCTTTTCCGGAGCGGGGAAGACCAGTTTGATCTTAGACTCCTTAGTGCCAGCGATCAAGGCCAAAGCTAAGGGAGAAGGCTTACCAGCGCAAGTGACCGAGCTTGATTCACCGCTAAAAGATGTTGTCAGCGTCGATGCGAGTCCGATCGGTAAGACTACCCGTTCGACGACAGCGACCTATACGAGCATCATGGACAATTTGCGGAAGTTGTTTGCTAAACAACCACTGGCTAAAGAGCGTCACTATACGCCGAGTTATTTTTCCTATAACAATAAGCAAGGTGGTTGCCCTGAGTGTGGTGGAACTGGGGTCGTGACCTTAGATGTCCAATATTTACCTGATATGGAACAGACATGTCCAATGTGTGCTGGGAAACGTTTCCGCCCTGAGATCCAAGCAGTCAAATGGAAGGGTTATTCGATCGTGGATATTTTAGATATGGATGTTGATCAAGCTTTGAGCGTATTTAAAGCTGAGCCTAAGATCTTACGGGAATTAGAGTTATTAAAAGAAGTTGGGCTGAGTTATCTGCATTTAGGTGAAAGTACGCCGAGCCTTTCTGGTGGTGAAGCGCAACGCTTGAAATTGGTAAAGCACTTGGATCATAAGCAAGAAACAACGCTCTTTGTCTTTGATGAGCCGACGATCGGGTTGCACCCATTAGATGTGAAAGTCTTGCTTCAAGTCATGCAAAAACTCATCGATCAAGGTGCGACGATCATTACGATCACGCACGATCTGAATTTGATCGTCAATGCTGACTACATCTTAGACCTTGGACCACGCGGCGGAAAACATGGCGGTAAGGTCGTTTTCAGCGGTACAGTATCAGAATTATTGGCCCACCCGACAAGTTTGACCGCTAAAGCCCTAGCGAAGTATTGGCAACGATTCGAACGATAAAAGTTGATAAGTACAAAAGACTACTAGAGTTTATCTTGAAAATTCTAGTAGTCTTTTTATTAAATGTGAAATGATTTAGCAACTGATAGGACACTAAAAAGTTACTAATAGGGATGTTATCTTAGCAGGATAAGTCCTTGAAGAACTAGCATAGGTCCATGAATATCTGCTATTTTAGTGGAAAAATTACCATTATAGCACCAGTTCGTTATACTTGAGACTTTCTTATCTTAGGTCCAAAATAGGCTCAAAAGGGGATGAGGAAATGAATGATCAGGAAAAAGATTTTCCAAATTGGGAACAGGTAACTTTCAAAAATAGTGTGATTTTTGCGTGGATCGTTTCAGAACATCCAGAAGTTTGTCTTGAATTACTTCAGTTGATCTTACCCGAGTTAGCGGTTACTGAGATCTTTGAAGTCATAAGTGAATATACTCAAAAATCTAGCCTTAAAAATCATGGAGTCCGCTTTGATGTCTATACTGAAGATGATCGTGGGCGGATGTTTGACCTTGAAATGCAAGTCGTTGATCAACATGATCTAAGTAAACGAATCTCTTACTACCAAAGTAATTTGGTGCGACGGGCACTAGCTTCGGGATGTGCTTACAATGAAAAGGCTGATACCTATGTGATATTCATTTGTGATTTTGATTACGGTCGCTCTGGTTTACCTTTATACTCGACAAAGATGATTTTACATGAAAATCGCAAGGTACTTGATACAGGTGTCCATAATATCATTTTGAACATTAAATCTAACAAATTGTCATTAGTATCGAAGCGATTAGCTGCATTCTTGAATTACTTAGATAGTTCCCAAGTGACTGATGATTTTACTCGAAAACTGGATGAGTTAGTCACTGAATTAAAAACAGACACCAGAAAGAAGGACCATTATATGGAATACAAACAAGAAATTGCGTCACTTAAGGCATATATTAGAGAAGAGACCCGAAAAGAAACTCGAGAAGCAACTCAAAAAGAAGATCGTGAAAAAACGATCAGTGTGATGATCAAAAAGATGGTAGCTAAAGGCTATGACCGGCAAAAAACATTGGATACGATCTTAGAATTTACAAACTACAGTGCATCGGAAGTAAGTGAGATCTACGACAAACTCTTGGTGAAGTAGAACTTTACAAATTTGGGATAATAAAGGTATTTAAAAAGCCTATCGAATGCCGACTGATCGAAGATATTATACAGAAGAACAATATTTAAATTATATTGGTAAGTCAGTAAATAATAAGCGAAAAAAGTGGGATAAATTACTAGAAGAAGTAATGAAAGATCAGATCGATACGATTTACATTACTTATAAAGATAGATTTATTCGTTTTGGTTATGAATGGTTTGAACGGTTATGCAAGATGCACAATACTAATATTGTGGTGCTAAACAATGTTGAAACCAGTCCAACGCAAGAAATGATTGATGATATGGTGAGTATTGTACACGTATTTTCCTGTCGTTTATATGGTTTACGTAAATATAAGCATAAACTAGAAAACGACAGATCTTTGAAAGGTGGTGAAGAAGATGGTGTTAAGAACCCAAAAAGTTAGACTTTATCCAAATAAAACCATGCAGAAAGTCTTAGATGATCTATGTGATTATCGGCGATACTGCTGGAATGCTGGGTTGGCTTTATGGAATGATATGTATGAAGAATCACTGATTTTAGAAGACAAAAAGTTAAAACCAACACAATACAAGGTTCGTGATGAATTGGTTGCAAATAAAGAGGATTGGCAATACCGACTATCTGCACGTTGTTTACAGTTGGCGATCGAAGATTTATCTAAAGCTTGGAAGAACTTCTTTGATAAGGCTCAAGTTGATTGGGGCAGACCTAAGTTTAAATCAAAGAAAGCACCTAGACAAGGTTTTAAAACTGACCGAGCTAAGATCATTGATGGGAAGTTACGATTAGATAAGCCTAGAGAAACAAGGGATCTGTGGTTTGACATTCGATTTAAGGGTGCTAGATCATTAGAAGGTGAATTAAAAGTTGTTTCGATCTATCGTGAAAATGGTAAATACTGGGCTAGTCTGCCTTTTGAAGTCAATATTGAAACAAAGCCTAAAACTGACCATGTAACAGCTATTGATGTCAATGTCGGGCACATTAACTATACGGAAGGTAAGATCAACACTTTACCAGATGACCTAAAACATTTATATAAGCGTATCAAGCATTATCAACGCACGTTAGCTAGAAAGCGTGTTGTAAATGGGAAACGAGCTACTAAAAGTAATAATTATGTTAAGACGAGAGCCAAGTTGCAACGTGATTATCGCAAAGTAGCTAATATCCAACATGACATTATGCAGAAGTTTACGACCAAGTTAGTAACTCAATACGATAAGATCGTAATCGAAGACTTGGTGGTCAAAGAAATGCAGATGACTCATGTTGCTTCTAAAGGTCTACACCGTTCAATGTTTGGTTATTTCAGACAGATACTGAGCTATAAGTGCGATCAGTACGGTAAGAAACTTATCTTAGCGGATAAGTTTTATCCAAGTACACAGCGCTGTTCTAAGTGTGGTCATGTTAAGACTGGTGCAGAAAAAGTCGGGCTTAACGGCAACCTAAAGCATGGAACTAAGCATAACGAATATATCTGTTATGAATGTGGTTTTAGTTGTGAGCGAGACGAAAACGCAGTGTTGAATCTATTGGCACTGATATAAAAAATAATGGGGTGGGCTACACCCTGAGACTATTAGAGTTAGTCAATGTCATTACCCGCTAGTTAGGCTATGGGAATACTAATGTTGACGGTAGTAAATAAAATTAGGAAAGGAAAAACTATATTCTTTCTAAAAATATAGCAGAAGTTTTAAATGATATATTTAAAAAATGTATCTCTTGGATATGGGAGAGATATTGTGGTTAAAAATGTTGATTTTAGGCTGGATAGAGGTGATTTTGTGGCATTAGTTGGAGCTAATGGTGTTGGTAAAAGTACATTGATAAATACTTTGGTGGGGATCTTAGAACCAATTACAGGGAAAGTGTCACTTGAATTTCAAACAAAAAGAAAAAATCCATTTAACGATATTGGCTTTAGTCCACAAGATCAAATTATGGATTGGTACATGAATGTGTATGACAATATTATTCAAGGACCTGTGCTCGCTGGTTTTTCTCGTAAAGAAGCAGCCAAAAATTGTAAAAAAGTGATTGAATTACTAGATATTACTAAAATAAGTTCATCACCAGTTGATCATATTTCAGGGGGACAACAACAACGAGTCCAGATCGCACGAGAATTAGCTAAAGATCCACAGATATACATATTAGACGAACCCACTACAGGACTTGATGTTGAAACTTCTGAGAGATTATTTTCATTCTTGAAAAAGCGTAGTCAGCAAGGTGCGCTGATTCTAGTATCATCTCATGATCTCACACTTTTAGAAAATTATGCTGACAAGTTGATTTTCTTAGATAGTGGGGAACAAAAATATTTTGGTTATCTAAATGATTTTTTAAATGGGGAAATAAGCTTGCGGGAAAAATACTTGAAAGAAAGAGGGAAGCACCATGGATCCAAAAAATTTTAGAAATATTTCTACTGGGGTAAAAGCAATAAAAATTATTGCTTTTGGAGAATGGCATGCATTTAAACAGAACAAGGGGCTTTTGCTATCAATGGCAATGGGACCACTTATTACTTATGGACTATTGGTTTTGTCATTGAATACGAGCTTGGGGCAAGTAAAAATCGATGATGTAACAGTTTTGTACAAACAATATGCTCTGACTGGGATATTGACATTTTTTATGACAACACAAATGTCACAAGCAATGTACCGTGCAACAATAGATAAAGAATATGGGTTGTTAGCGCTTAAATTTTTAAATGGTATTCAGCCATGGCATTATTTAGTTGGAATGAATTGCTTTCCAATTATTGGTTTACTTTTTCAGTGCTTTATCTTATTGTTACTTGGACTAGTATCGGGAGGAATATATAAAGTTAGCTTATTTTTATTAGCTATTTTAGTTGTGATCGTATCGCTAGGATTTTGGACTTCTCTAGGGATCTTATTAAGTACGAAGATAACAACTTATGAGAAAAGAGATATTGTGATGACCTTGATATTTAGTCCGGTATCGTATGCTGCTCCAACATTATATGTTTTTTCAGATGATTTACCATTGATAGTTAGGATATTGACTATGATCAATCCACTGACATATCAGTTGCAAGCTATTAGAACAGTAGCATTTGGAAGTTTTGATGTCACTGTACTTATCATAGATTTTTTACTTACATTAGGTATGATGTTTATAGCTCAATGTGTTTTGTGTAAAATTCCCTTAAAATTATCAACCAGGTGATCTAATGGAAAAAGAAATAATAGAGTATATATACTTTTTTTCAAAAAAAATAGTTGTGTATTTACATGGGGGACCTGATTTTAGTATCAAAAACGAGGATGATGATCCATTCGTACAATATTTATTAAAAAATAAAATCAATGTGGTCATAGTGAATTATCCTTTGGTACCTGGCGAAGGTGGAACTACGGATTTAAAATTCGTAAGACATAAAATTTTTGCAGTTATCGAAAAATACAGTGAGTATATTTTATATGTTTTAGGGGATAGTTATGGCGGATATTTAGCAAGCTTATTAACAGATATTTCTAGGATCAAAGAAATTATTGTTGTTAGTGGATTTATTAGTTTAAGGTATCAATATCTGTTTTCAACAGAAAGATCATGGTTAAAAGAGTATATGGCTAAAGGTGCAACTGATTTTTTTGAGATCGTTCAAAAAAAGAGAGTCAACTCGCCGATATTGTTTATTCAAGGTTCCGCAGACGAAACTACACCGATAATTCAGTTTGATATTTTAAAAAATAATATGAAAATACATAAACTTATTGGATTTAAACATCGAGAAAAAGGGGATAAATTAAATGAGGTGCTAAAAATTATCTTATCTCAGATCAATAAGTAAAGCCTGCTTGAATTTTTTGTTTAAGAAATTCAAGCAGGCTTTTCTACCTTTTTTATAGGGGCTATCAGTATTTAGCGTCATCTTGATAGCGATTGAAGTATGCTAATTTGATCTTACCGTTATCGTCCACATCAAACCGGGTCACAGAACCATTCTTGGGACTAACTGTGATGTCGACTTCAGGGGCAAAGCGTGAGGTCAAACTACGGATCAAAGTTGAATGGGCCACAAGCAAGATCTTGTCGCCATCTGACGCGATCTGGTCGAGATATTCAAAACCTTGATCGACTCGTTGCCAGTATTCAGCGTTATTTTCTGCATCATGGAAGGGATCGGCTTCTTTGGTAAAATCACGTGCTTTTTCGATCGAGTATTTGGTGATGATGTCATTAAAGGTCCGACAACCATGATCTGCTCCGATCATCAACCAAGCTTGGCTAGTGTCACTGCCTTCAAAATAGCCAAAGTTTTGTTCTCGAAAACTCGGCAAAGCTTTTGGGGTCAGATCTTCAGCACTAGCAACATTTTCTTCTAGGATATAGCGACATGTCCGCGCTGCGCGATTCGTGTCACTGTGAAAGGCATGGGCAAAGTTGAGGTGGGCGAGTCTTTTACCAGCTTGGTGCCCATCTTCTATTCCTTTGGGGGTCAAAGGTGAATCACACCAGCCTTGGATCTTATTGTAGCGGTTGAGATAAGTCTGTCCATGACGGACAAAGTAGATCGAATATGCCATAAAAATTCCTCCCGTAACAAATATATTTGTTTTAATTATACCATGAAAGCGGTTTTGTGGTTGCGATGATTATTTTGTATGATATACCACTCAAAATAGGTATTGGACAGTAGCAAGAAAATGGCGTTAACTGGAGAAAGAAGGAGGGTAATAAATGGAGCGGAGTAAAGTTATCGTTCATATGTATGTTTCGATCGATGGAAAGATAGATGGGCCTCATGGTAGTGAGTTCTCGGGGGCCTACTATGCTGATGAATTATTTAATTTGAGCAATGCAGATGGTAACGGGCGCAAGACTATCTCAATGTATGCGGCTCAGGGAGAACTTGATCTAACTTGTTTTGATGGAAACGACCTTAGTTACACTGATTGGATCCCTGAAGTTGATTCTGAAACTTGGTCAGTCGCTTTTGATCGTAAGGGCAGATGTGCATGGCAAACCAATTATTTTGAATATAATGGTCATAGGATGCATGCGATCGAGATCGTCACTAAGCAGGCACCGAAAGCTTATTTGGCCTTCTTACGTTCAATGCAGATTCCGTATATTGTGAGTGGAACATCAGAGTTTGATTTAAATGAGGTTTTGCTCAAATTAAAGCGATATTTTGGAATAGAGACATTAGCGCTTTGTGGTGGTGCTACGATAAATGGTGTTTTTTTAAAAGCACATTTGGTTGATGAGATATCGTTAGTTGTTAGTCCCACGATCAGCGGGGATAATTCTATCAAATCAGCGTTTGATACCCAAGGTGAATTTGTGCCAGATACTTTTAGCATCAAGCAGATCAAACCCTTAGAAGATGGTAGTGTACATTTACGGTATCAAAGAGATGAATGATCACTAAAAAGAGTCGCCGATTACACCGGCGACTCTTTTTGAGGTTATTCATAATCATTTAGTTTGCTGATCTTTTTGCGGATATCATTAACAACGTCTTTGTTAGCCGAGAACAATAAGTGATCACCAACTTGGATCTGTGTATTACCATTGACCGGGATCGCTTTGTGGTGGCGGAAGATCCGGCTGACAGTGATCTCTTTGATAAATGGCAATTTGCGTAATTCAAGCCCAGCAAATTTTGAGTTACGCACAACGACTTCGTATAAACGTGAATCGCCAGTGATCAGATCAAGGGTCGATGGGGATTCGATGATCGCTCGCATCATGCCAACAGTGGTAGCAAAAGTCGTAAAGAATTCGACCCCTGCATCAGAGAGGCGTTTATCCATTTCTGCCATGCTCGTCGGATCGCTATTTTGGATCCGGGTCAAAACGCGTTCGACGCCGTATTCTTTTGCAGCTAACGCCAAAGAATAGTTGATATCAACATCAGAGTGACCTAAGACTAAGATATCAGTGTCAAAGATCTGTTCTTTAATGAGATCTTTTGGTTCAAGACTATCGACTAGATGCACATTATCACGATAGTCATAGGTTTTATAATTCTTTTTCCAGTTGGTATACATTTGGATGTCATACCAATCTTCATTTAGCTGTTCAGCTGTATTGATCGTGACCAAGTTGACCCCAATGATCGTAACTTTGGTCTTTTTGAGATCTTCCGGTTCAGGCTTGTGCAATTTATTAAAGACAAGTGGTCCTAAGATACAACTTACAACAGCGGCTAAGATAAAGGCGCCAGATTGTTCGCTCGTAATGACTTTTAAGTTTTGAGCGACCGTCAAAGTAGCCAGAACTAAAGTGATCGTTGTTTGAGAAAGCATCGCGCCAGCTAAAGCATTGATCCGCTTGAAGCGTTGACGCAAGCCAAAGTAAGCTGGAACTTTTGCCAAAACATAAGCCGCAAAAAACAGCGGGATCAAGATCAATGTTTTAGGTGAACCTAGTAGGCCTGGAATGTCGATCTTGGCACCAGTTAAGATGAAAAAGAAGGGAATAAAGATCCCATAGCCGATCGCATCGAGCTTTTCTTGAGTACTGTGAGCTGGTTGGAGCAATTTGATCACGATCCCCGCGATAAATGCCCCTAAGATATCTTCAGCCCCGACTGATTCGGCTAAAACGACTAACGTGGTGATGACCAGTAAAGCTAAGCGAATGTCGATCTGTGTAGTCGATTTGTTGATCTCATCTAACGAAGTAAAGAAACTCCGGAAACGTTTGAAGATCAAAGCTCCAACGATGAAAAGTAAGAAGATCAACCATGCGCTTTCACCTTTACCTGAAACAAATGAACTGTAAATAGTCAAGCATAGTAGAGGAACGACTTCACCGAGGACCGCGATCAGTAGTAGAGCTTGGCCGAGCGGTTTATTCAGCAATTCATTTTCTTTCAAAACAGCGATCACGACCCCTAACGCAACCGTTGAAAATAGGATCGCTGCCAGGGCAAAGTTACTGAATAGACCCGAGAATTTAAATAGTAAAGCTAAGGCTAAAGCCATCAACAAACTACCACCATAGGCAACGACAGCTACTTGCACGGGGGAAGTTGAAGGGGTATTAGCTGCTTTTTTGCGTGCCAGCGGGGTAAGGGGCCCGTTATTTTTCTTGAAAAGTGAAAAATCGATCTCCATACCACTCAAGAAAAGTAAGAAAATGACCCCGTAATTTGAAAGAAAGCTTAAAACACCTTCAGTTTGGACCAGGTCAAAGCCACTTTTACCGATCACGATCCCGACGAGCACTTCTGCTACCGCGGTCGGTAAAACGCTGATCTTAAAGCGTTGTAAGACCATCGGGGTGACAAAAGCCACGAGTGTAACTATCAGTACAGAAACTGACATGAGATTTCCTCCTTAGAAAATGTTTGTTTCATTATACACAATCATTTCCTTGAGTTCAAAAACACGACAAAGAAAATTAGATATGCTACAATAGAATATCGAAAATTTGTTTGAGCGGAGGGTAAATAATGGCTGAAAGTATTAAGCAACAAGAACAAAAACGCATGGATCGGGTGGTCGATCAGATCAAGCAAGCGCAAAAAAAGGCGCAAAAAAATATCGCTACCGCTAAAAGCGATACGCAAGCGATCCAAGATGATTTCAAGAATAATCTCCGCATCAAGACGGGGACTTATTCGGGGATGATGGAGACCGCTCTAACTGTGCGCCAACAACAACAGCAATTAGCCGAACGGGAAAATAACCGAACGCAAGCTGCCAAACGTTTAGATGTGCTCGAAAAGATGGAGAAAAAGCCATATTTTGCCCGGGTCGACATCAAAGAACAAGGTGAACAAAAACAAGAAAAGATCTATATCGGGTTAGCTTCATTTTCTGATGAAAAGGACCGCTTTTTAGTCTATGACTGGCGGGCTCCGATCTCAAGTGTTTACTATGACGGCGGACTAGGGAAAGTTGAGTATACGACACCTGTGGGCAAGCGCGAAGTCGAACTCGAATTAAAACGTCAATTCATGGTCGAAGACGGCAAGATCGTAACGCTATTTGATACGGATGAAACTGTGGGAGATCAGATGTTGTTGGAAGTCCTAGATGAAGGTTCCGACACGAAGATGAGAAGTATCGTGACGACGATCCAAAAAGAACAAAATAAGATCATCCGTGATACCGATTCAGAGTTGCTATTTGTTCAAGGGGCAGCCGGTTCGGGAAAGACCTCGGCTGTTCTACAACGAGTGGCGTATCTCTTGTATCGCTATCGGGGCAATCTCAACTCCGGCCAAGTGGTACTTTTCTCACCGAACCAGTTGTTCAATGACTATATCGACCAAGTTTTACCCGAATTAGGGGAACAAAATATGGTGCAGATGACTTATCATCAATTCACCAATCGACGTTTACCAAAAGTTCGAGTTGAAACACTACAAGAACGTTTTGAAGAAGAAAACCAAGGTATTGACCAAAAGATCAAGGCTGTTAAAGATAGTTTGAAATTTTTCAAAGTTGCGACAGCTTACAGCAATTACCTTGAAAAAAATGGAATGCGTTTCAAAAACATCATGCACAATGGTGAAATCTTCTTCTCTAAAAAAGAAATCAGAGATATCTACTACAGCTTTAATGAAAATTATCATTTAGGAAATCGCTTGAGTGCGACTAAGGAAGCTTTGATCAAGCGCCTAAATTCTAAAGTTGCTCAAGCAGCGAAAACTGATGAAGTTCAAAAAGCGGTCCAAGATCTTTCCCAACAACAACTAAATGAGTTATATGGCGATCAACCGCGTAATTTTGAAAATGGCGATAAAGAGCTGAATTTCTTAGCGCGCCAATATGTCATGCAAGACTATAAAAAGATCCAAGTTGCGATCATGCGAAATCGTTTCTTAAACATCAATGCCCAATATGTGCATTTCTTACGCAGCGTGCCAGAATTGTTGGATCTAAGCGAATTTGAGCTGACTAAAGCAGAGTGGGAAGCGGGCATTGAAAAGACGATCAGTATGCTCAAACAGCGACGTTTATCCTTGACCGATGTAACGCCATATCTTTACCTGTATGATCGGATCACGGGTAAGAAGGGTGAACGCGATATCAAGCATGTCTTTATCGATGAGATCCAAGACTATACGGCCTTTCAATTGGCGTATCTCAAAACCCAATTTCCGCGGGCTAAATTTACGATGCTCGGTGATTTGAACCAAGCGATCTTTACGAAGGAAAATAGTCATACGCTTTTGAGCGAGCTAAGCACGATGTTTCCCAAAGAAAAGACAAAAGTTGTGCAGTTGACGACTTCATATCGTTCGACCCAACAGATCACGGATTTTACCAAGGAAGTTTTAGTCAATGGTGAAAAAGTGACGGCTTTTGAGCGCAACGGAAAGAAACCAACGATTATTGTTGATCAGGATAAAGATGCTTTAGTGAATGATGTTGTGGATATTTTAGCTAAAAATGATGCTGCGAAACAGACAACGGCGATCATCGGGAAGAGTTTGGAAGAATGTGAAGAACTCTTCAACTTGTTACAAGCTAAAGGCGTCAAAACGACGCTGATCCGCACGGAAAATCAGCGTTTAGTTGCAGGGACTTTGATCGTGCCGTCGTATTTAGCTAAGGGGCTCGAATTTGATGCGGTCATCATGTGGAATGCCGATCAAAAAAATTACCATGATGAGAGCGAACGGCAGCTGGTCTACACGATCTGTTCACGGGCGATGCATCAATTGGATATTTTAGCCATCAAAGAGTTATCCCCATTGTTTGTAACTGTGGATAAGAATTTATATCATTTGATCAAACGTTAAGCACAGTAAGCTGCCTCATGGAGGTGGCTTATTTTTTTGACCGCTACATTCGTCTTCACATATTTTACGAGACACATGATCAAAGCAGAAAAAGATCGTGGATAACTTTTGACAAAGTTGCTGATAGCAAACTGTGGATAGAAAAGTTAGACGTGTTAGAATGATGTAGGAAATATCTGAACTGATATCACGCAGAGGTTAAATTATTTCAAGTTACGGTAGAGAAAATTTTAGATAGCGGGTGATCGTTTTGGAATATCGCGATAAGTATCGAATGACTAAGGAACAAAATAGACGCTTGGTGAAGATGAATTTTACACAGTTAGTCCATATTACTTCTCGTTTTGATGGGGTCACGACAACGCTACCTGAGACGCAAACTATTATTGATGGATTAGGTGTTTCAGGTGTTCCAGTTGATGATATAAATACAATTGTTCAATTGAAGCGAGCTTGGCAATATATTATTACTGAAGAAAGTCCGTTGACATTAGCAGTTGAACAAAAGATCAACCAGATCACAGCGCGAGGTGATTTTGTGCCACCAGAAGTAGATTTTTCTAAAGAAAAGAAGTATTTCGACATGTTGATGGAACAGCCAAAGATGTCAATGACTGAAAAGGCGCTCCGTTTGATGTATCGCAACATGCGACAGCAAATATTTTGGGATGGCAATAAAAGAACTGCTTTTTTAGCAGCTAACAAATTATTGATCGACCATGGGATAGGGATCCTTAGTATATCTTTAGATCTATGGCCTAAGTGGAATGAATTGATCAGTGATTATTATTTTAGTGGAGAGCTTGCCCCCTTGTTGGCATGGACCTATGAAAACGGGATTTTTGGAATTGATATGTTTAAAGCATAAAAAGTTATATGATCGACCTGCAAATTGTAACTCCTAGAAACCAATAACATCCTATCTTTGAGTTTTGTCTCGAGGATAGGATGTTATTATTTTTAGCTGAATACAAGACTATACGCCGAGATGTTTACAGTTACCAAGGTGGCCAGTGAGTCAGCTTTAACAGGGGGAAGCGTTGGATCAGAAGGTGGAAGTTCATCGGTAAGTGAGAAGGTTCCAATATAGTCACGTGCCAAATACGTGTGTAAAGCTGACAGCATCTAGCAGATAATAAAAAATCAAGCAGAATGCAAAAAGCGCATTATGCTTGATTTCCCATTATTTGTACGGCACTACCCGCTTTGTCTCACGCTCTAGTTTAAGTTTGCGAGCTTTTCTTTTAAGAGAGGTTCGAGCTGATCGACGAGATACTGGTAAGCTTTCTTGGAATAATGTAGGTCATCTTCTTGAAGTAGTTCTTTTGGATCTTTTGTCTTACAGTAATCAAACCAATCTAGAGCAGGGATCTCGAATTCCTTTGCGACAGTCAAAGTCTCTTTAGCATACTGCTCCATCTTGGAAAGTGGTCGTAAATTGGCGCGCGTTGGCCCTGCGATCCCCGGTGTGACCAAGAGACATTTATTGGGACTGATGCAGGTCAGCATATAAGCTAAATTGTTGTGGTAATTAGCCAAGAAGACCTCTTTGCTGGAAACATCATTGGTGCCAAAGAAGATCACTACGATATCGGGGACCTCATTTAAGACATCCTCACGTAGTCGTTTGCAGGCATTACGTGTTTGATCACCGGGTAAGCCACGGTTGATGAACTCAACTTCAGGGAATTTATCCTCTAAAAGTCGGGTAAAGATCGGACTTGAATGACCATCAACGACCCCTGCTGTTAAACTATCACCGAATAATACTACTTTAGTCATGTTTCCGCTTCCTTTATTGGTAAATTTATATAAAATCCGTGCTATAATTGTCTATTATAAGATAGAAAACGCTATACAAGGAAATAATACGCATGGAAAATCAAATAAATTACTATAAGATCTCACGCAAAGAGTGGAGTGGTTTTTATAAAGACCATATCGCTCCCTTGACTGAGGCTGAACTGCAAAAGATAAAATCGCTAAATGACCGCATTTCGACTGCAGATGTGGCTGATATTTACATGCCTTTGATCCATCTGCTCAAGATGTTTGTGACTACTCATCAAAAGCTCCAAGACGATCAGGCAAATTTTTTAGGGATACGCCCGCATAAAGTCCCCTTTATCTTGGGGATCGCGGGTTCGGTGGCAGTCGGCAAAAGTACGACGGCGCGTTTGTTGAAGACATTGCTCAGCGAAGTTTATCCCGATAAAAAAGTCGAATTGATCACGACTGATGGCTTTTTATATCCAAATAAGGTGTTAAAGAAAAAAGGCTTAATGAGTCGCAAGGGTTTTCCTGAGAGTTATGATATGGAACGATTGATCAGTTTCATCAATGATGTTAAGAATAATTTACCTGCCAAGGCTCCCGTTTATTCACATGAGGTCTACGATATCATTCCCGGTGAATACGAAGAGATCGCTTCGCCAGATATCTTGTTGGTCGAAGGGATCAATGTTTTGCAGCTGCCAAGTAAGCAGAAGATCTATGTGAGTGATTTCTTTGATTTTTCTATTTATGTCGATGCTAAGGAAGAAGACATCAAGCAGTGGTATTTGGAACGCTTCGGGATGCTGCTAGATACAGCATTTAAAGACCCTAAGAACTATTACTATCCTTATGCTCTAGGTGATCGACAGGAAGCTTTTGAGATGGCGGCTAAAGTCTGGGATGAGATCGATCACCCTAATTTGCACGATTATATCTTACCGACTAGAAATCGTGCTGATTTGATCATCGTTAAAGGGAAAAATCATTTGATAAATGAGTTATTGTTACGCAAATACTAGGGCGGGTTTATTCGGGTTCTAGCTAAAATTTAATTAAATTCATGAAAAATGTACGTGAAAAACGATTGACCCAGCTTGACTCAATGAGTACAATGTAAGATAATACATGCAAAAATTTTATGATGAGGTGAATATCTTGGCTAATGTTGACATGCAAGCTTTTGACAAGATCATTGTATTGGACTTTGGGAGCCAGTATAACCAATTGATCACTCGTCGGATCCGTGAATTCGGTATTTACTCTGAATTATTATCACACAAGATCACGGCTGAAGAGATCAAGCAAATGGCACCTAAGGGAATTATTTTCTCTGGTGGTCCAAACAGTGTCTACGATGAGGGAGCATTTAAAGTCGATCCTGAGATCTTTAATTTAGGTATCCCAGTGTTGGGTATCTGCTACGGGATGCAATTGATGACACAAGAACTCGGTGGTAAAGTTGAAGCCGCTGATAATAAGGAATACGGTAAAGCAGAGATCACAGTGGCTGATGCTGATGCAGTGATGTTCAAAGATCTACCTAAAGAACAAACTGTTTGGATGAGTCACGGCGACTTAGTTACAGAAGTTCCAGCTGGTTTTGAAGTTACCGCTACAAGTGCAAACTGCCCGATTTCAGCAATGGCTAATACAGCCAAGAATTTCTATGCTTTGCAATTCCACCCAGAAGTACGTAACAGTGAATACGGTAATGATATCTTACGTCACTTTGCGTTTGATGTTTGTGGTGCTCGTGATAACTGGTCAATGGAAGACTTTATCGACATGCAAATTGCTAAGATCAGAGAACAAGTTGGCGACCGTAAAGTCTTGCTTGGTCTTTCTGGTGGGGTCGATTCTTCTGTTGTTGGTGTCTTGTTACACAAGGCGATCGGTGACCAATTGACTTCGATCTTCGTTGATCATGGCTTGTTGCGTAAAGGCGAAGCTGAACAAGTTATGGAAAGCCTAGGTGGAAAATTTGGCTTAAACATCATTAAAGTTGATGCTAAAGAACGTTTTATGGATAAATTAGCTGGCGTTTCTGATCCAGAAAAGAAACGTAAGATCATCGGTAATGAATTTATCCGCGTCTTCGATGATGAAGCAACTAAACTCAAGGGTATCGATTTCTTGGCTCAAGGTACACTTTATACTGACGTGATCGAGTCTGGGACAGATACAGCGCAAACGATCAAGTCACACCATAACGTTGGTGGGTTGCCAGAAGATATGCAATTTGAATTGATCGAACCATTGAACACCTTATTCAAGGATGAAGTCCGCGAATTAGGTGAAAAATTAGGGATGCCACATGAACTCGTTTGGCGTCAACCATTCCCAGGCCCAGGTCTTGGGATCCGTGTTATCGGTGAGATCACGGAAGAAAAACTTCAGATCGTGCGTGACTCTGACCTTATCTTACGTGAAGAGATCGCTAAGCACGGTTTAGACAAAGAAATTTGGCAATACTTCACAGTGTTACCAGGTATCCGTTCTGTTGGTGTTATGGGTGACGGTCGGACTTACGATTACACAGTCGGTATCCGTGCAGTGACTTCGATCGATGGGATGACAGCTGACTTTGCGAAGATCCCATGGGATGTCTTACAAGAGATCTCCGTGCGCATCGTAAATGAAGTTGCTCACGTTAACCGTGTAGTTTATGACATTACGTCTAAGCCACCGGCAACGATCGAATGGGAATAGGATAATGCAAAAGTCTCCAGTTTTCTGGGGGCTTTTTGTGTAGAAAGGAAAATATGATGTTTGATATCAATGCTTTAAAATGGACACGTGAACCAGCAAGTTACACTATCAGTGAAGATCAGATCGAGATCGTCACTAAGCCACATACTGATCTTTGGCAACGGACTTATTATCATTTTAGAAATGATAATGCTCCTGTATTGCAGTTGAAGACGACAGAAAAGTATTTTTCATTTACGGTCAAAACCAGCTTTGACAGCAAACACCGCTTTGATCAATGCGGGATCGTAATGTATCTGGACAGTGATAATTGGCTCAAAGGTTCGATCGAATATGAAAATGAAGAATTTCAACATTTAGGCAGTGTAGTTACTAATCACGGCTATTCGGATTGGGCGACGACTGCGATCAGTGCTGAGATCAAGGAAATGTGGTATCGCCTAAGTCGCCGTGAAGATGATTTTTGTATTGAATGCTCACTTGATGGTAGCAATTTTTCACAAATGCGGATCTGCCACATGCTAGAAGCAAAAGATGAGATCAGTTTTGGGATCTATGCTTGTAGCCCAGAGGATTCCTCGTTTAAAGCGACCTTTACTGATATGGAACTAGGTGAATGTCAGTGGTTGGCACACGATGGGCAACAACCAGATGAAAAGGAATAGAAAGTAAAAAGAAGGATCAATGACGAAGCTGAGTGCTCGTGGTTGATTCTTCTTTTACTTATTTATCTAAGTTAATGCGATTTTGCAGTTCAAGCATACGTCTAGTCTCAATAAATTTGGCACTATCATAGTCGGAAAAGAGTTCTGAAAAGGACACAAAGTCATTGTCTTTATCATTGAAATATGCAGTCCACATTTCCTTACTAATATTATCTATGGGAAGGTTCTCGCCTTTCAGTGGAACGCCGTATCTTTTAGCCGAATAACAGGATAGTTTACGTGATAGAGCGAGATCAAAACTTGCTTCCTTTTTAGAGAGATAGCTTTCTTCAGGATCGCCAATTGCTAAGTAAGTTACTCGGTTATGGATATCTGTTGCAAACTCATCTTTTCCAGCTAGGGGTTTGATTGGAAAATGTCGGATCGAGATATATTCGTAATTGGCGCAAACATATTCTATGGCGGCTAAAATTTTTTTATCGGTATTTGTATTCTCTCTAAGCTCATCACGGATAGCTTCGATTCTATTTTTAATGCCCGCTAGAGTTCGTGAAATTTCTCCCTCACTGTTGTTTACAGGTAATTTGATCAAGCAGAGAGGACGAATTACTGTATCAAATATAATTCCTTTAAAGCTTTTATGATGTCTAGCTGTACCAAATGTTATCTGGTCATGTTTATTTCGCTTATCAAATGTTGGCGATGCAAATAATAAAAGTTCATCCTTTTTTGGCTTGAATAGATGTTTTATCCCTTGGATCCGTTCTAATTTATCGCAAGACCATACATGATTTGAATGACAAAAACTGTATAGTGGGTACTTTGACCAAATAAACGGATCTTCATTCTGTTCTATTCTATCATGGTTAAATGGATCTTTGTCTTTCCAATCATAGCTAAGCGGATCGCAGTAGAAGATGTAGTTGTGCAGGGATGGATCTTCTAATTTATATATGCATCTTTCTGGATGTGTAATAATAATCATAAAAATCACCTCAGTATTAAAGTATTATAGAACTATTTTAAGTGCAAGAAATAATGACGATCTTTTCTAGTTTTTTCGAGTAACAGTGCATTTACATTATGACTAAATGTGGATATAATTTCTGCTGGGGATTTTGAACTATTTTTATCACTAATGATAGTGGTTAGACCCATCGATCCTTGTAAAACCACTATCATCAAGTTCACGCATCCGGACTATTTGCCCAACACCTAAACTTTCTAGATATATAGTTTCTATTAGTGGACGCATTTGTGTTAGATAAAGGTGTTTAGCACACTGCGAAGGGGAAATGAATGGTATGTTTGCTCGATTTATCTGATGGCTGCAGAAAAGAGTTGATTGAGAATTTTTCATCAACATTCAGAAGATCCTTTCTAGTTTGAAAATATCAGTAGTATTAACTATTTTTGTTTATAGTAGCACAAATTTGACTGGATGGTACTAGAAAAATTACGTTTCGAAACGATTACGCTAATTGTGTCAAAAAAATGATACGATTAGCGTAATCGTCGCAAAATGATCGCAACGATGCTATGATTACGGCGAGATTGAATAAAATAGTTGATGAGTGTCCATCGGATAAATATGGTCTCAATTTTATAACTTGGATGGATCAGTTAAGAAAATTTATGAAATTATAAAAATATCCCTAGATAGTTCCGTAATAGTGGAATCATCCAGGGCTATTTTTGTACAGTTATATATCAATCGGGGACTGTTAAATAAATTGTCTGTGTTTTTTTTATGGAATTCTGCCTAAAATTCAAATGGCTATCCAACAAGGTTACTTTAGTGGACCTTGAAACAACTCATGATGACTCCCCATTCTTATCAAGCGAATTTTAGGCTTACTTTTATGTGGTAAATAGATTACTAAAACATCAAATTTTCCATCAGCAAGATGAAATTCATAATAACCACTATAGTTTTCATTTGGAGTGTTTAAATAGTGTGGTTTATAGACTAGTGGAACTGTTCCAGTCATTTTAAGTTCTGTTAAAGCAGCAGTAAGTTCTCGGGAGATCTCTGGGTGCTGCTTTTTGATGTTGCGGTAGTCGGTCAAAAACTGTGGCTCAAAGATGACGCTAAACATATTTAAGCCTCTGAGTTGAGAAACTCGATCGCTTTGTCGATATCATCAAAAGAGACAGAATCGTCTTTGATCAATTTTAGTTCTTTAGCCTTAGCGAGAATCATGGCTTTTTCGGTTTTCTCAGTAGGAATATCAGCTGAATCTGAAATTTCAAATGGTAGATGATTTTGGAGCACAAATTGACGCGCTGTGATATTAAAATAAGTATTAAGAGAGATGCCTAAAGAGTCTAATTTTTTTGTTAACTCCTTTTTTAAGTTATCATCAAGGTGAATTGTAGTTGGTGTAGTTGTCATAATGATCACCCTCCCTTTGTGTTTATGATAGCACAAATTTAGATGAACGCTACTATAGTGTCTTCTAAATAAACACGATTCTGTCAAAGCACCTACCACCTATCTAAAATTCAATGTTTTCACCCATGTCTCGATTTGGCGCCGACTATTCAACACAGCTCCTTGATTTATGGTAGCATTATAGTTATTTTCCCTCAGAGTACGTTCAATATTAGATTGTGAGCGTTCATAACCACTGCCACCCGATGTAGCAAATGATGCGAGATTTTTACCGTTAAGATCTAGCTTGTCGATAACAGTTGTGATCAAACGCGGTGGGATACCCCACCAAATTGGATGACCAATGATGACATTATCATAATTGGAAATATCGGGTAGGTCGTCATTGATTTCGACCCGACTATTATGTTGATGCTGTTCGATCGATGTTCTACTCTGGGGATCGTGCCAATCAAGATCAGCGCTAGTGTAGGGTTGTTTAGCATGGATCTCAGCGATATCTGCATTTAATATATTGGCGATAACTTGGGCAACATTTTTAGTAGTATCTGTTGCGGAGTAGTATAGTACTAGTGTTTTGGGCATAGTATCATCTTCCTTTCTGAGTTTAGTATAGTGAGGAAGTAGTAGGCTGTAAAATGCTTGTTATTCATGGAATTTAATACTTTTAATGCATGATGCGATTGTTGTAAATCATCTCGATCGTTTTGCGACGATTTCTGGAATCGTCGCAAAATGATTGCAATGATGCTATGATTACGGCGAGGTGGAATGAAAAATGGATAAGACATTTGATGAGCATTTGGCAGGTAAACAGGATCTAGAGTTTGTGATGTTAGAAAAAGAGTTACAAGAAAAGTTGTTGACAGATATTTTAACACAAAACATTTTTTGACCAAAGTCGGTGCTGGCCGTGCAACAAAATACCATAAATAACCTAGGAAATATTTCCAAGCCTTGACCTGATATGGATCAAGGTTTTTTATTTAAATCAATAAATCTATATTGCTATAGGCACGGTCTTTTTGTTGTATAAAATAATTTTTATAGAACAAACCAGCGATCGTTCGTGGAAAAAAGTTGTTTTGTTCCACGAAAAGTTTTATAACAAAGCTGAGCAGGAAGTACAGGGGGAGCATATTCTAAAGATAGGGGAAGAAATATGCTTTCAAAAAATAATACAGATCTATACGCAAATAAATTAGCACCTAAACGGCAAAAATTTGCGATCAAAAAATTTACGGTGGGAGTCGCATCTGTTTTAGTTGGGACAACTTTTGCTTTATATGCAGGAACAAGTCACGTTGCAGCTGACCAAGTCGGACCCAATACAGCGCAAAGTACGACTAAAGATACAGTTGAACAAAAGGGTGAACCTAAAAAACAACCTGAGGCAGTGTCGACTAATGCTCCTGTAGCGCCTGAAACAAAAGCACCACAACAAGTACAGTCAGCTACATCTGAAAAAACAGTGCCGGCCCAAACAACGTCACCGGTGTTAGAACAACAACCAAACACGCCACAAGAACAGCCAGTTCAACCTGAAGTGGTCCCGAGCCAAGATGCGAGTCATGTGTCAGATATGGCCCAGTTTCAAACAGCATTGAACGATAAAAATGTGGCTGAGATCGTTTTGGACAAGGATGTCACTAACGATACTGACAACTATGTCAATGTTGATAAACCTGGTGTGGCACGGGATGTGACCGTTTGGGGCTCCAAAGTCGATGAAAGAAATACGACACTGAACTTAGGCGACCACTCGCTTTATTTTTATAACAAGACCACAACACCTGACCATAAGTGGCAACTCAACTTTAAAAATGTCAACGTAGAAACAAATGATCCACATGGTTATGGGGTCGTTAGTTTCCAAAATAACGGAACTGATGCCACCGTCAACTTTGATAATGTTAAAGCTAGTGGTAACGGTGTGCTAGTCTATGCACCGAATGCGACCGTTAATTTGCATGATGTATCTGCAACACCGACTTATGTAGAGAGTTCGCCGAGTGCCAATGTGACGGCGAATAATGTTGATTTGAGTGGAAATGTTACTTTAACAGCTGGGGTCAATAATGCAAGTACACCTCAAAACGTATATGCTAATGGAAAAGTAAACGTAAAGAGTGGCGCTAATGTAGTTTTAACGACCAATAATGCCTATAGTAACGAGACCCAAAATCTTACAGCAGGGGCTTTGCATGTTGAAAAGAATGCTAAATTAAACGTTAAAGTCAATACAACTGCGCCTAACGTAGCAGTACCAACGGGTGGTACTTGGGAAAGTTTAGTGGCAAACTCAAGAGCTGTTGATGTAACAAATGGTAATGCTAAGGTCGATGGCGAATTAACGGTCGATCCATTTACTAAAGAAAAACGTGGAACGAGTGTGGTAGCAGCTGTAGTTCTCAGTGCTCCTGCAACTACGCAAAATGATCTAGTCGTTGGCCCAACTGGGAAATTAGTCGTCAATGCGACTCAAGCTCCCAATACACGTGGGGTCTATTTTGTAAATAATAATCATGCATTTGGTGTGCAAAATGGTGGACAGGTACTCCTTAAAATGGGACATGGGGTCTCTAATGCGGTCTGGAATCCCGATAATTTAGTCTTAAGTGATGGGTCTAAGTTAGACGTTGAAACTTATCAAGACAACAATGGTGTAACTAATGTTGGGATCGATAGTACTGGTGCTGGTGCCCACTCTGGGGTCATTACGTTAAATTGGTATAGCAGTGATCGACCTAATAACTCCGATGTAACGACTGGTAATGTTCATGGGAATCTGACAGTCAAGCCAAATGCTCTCTTAAAAGTCGTTCGTAAAGTCGATGAAAATAGCCTGCAAGCAGCAACTCCATTGCTCTCCTATGGTGGTGTTGGTGGAAACAACGGGACCAACTCGTTAAATGTCGATCACGGTTCGGTCGTTTTAGAAGATGCGCTGCAAAAGGATAGTTTACAAAAATCTAACCTGGGTTATTATTCTTATTTGGATGTGACGGACAACTATCATTCTCCTGTATATCCACTCGGGATGGTCTCAATGTGGGGCGTTGGGTCGACAAACCGGGTTAATGTCGTAGCACCTAAGCTATTTAAGATGGTGCGGACAGGTAAACAAAAAGGGATGCTTTTCCGCTTGGAAGCAACAGACAATAAGATCACGATGGATGCTGCCGATGATCAAAGCGTGCCAGTTAAATATGGAACGATCGCCAATGTTAAATACAATAACGATAAAGTATCTCAGGCTAAAAATTATAAATGGAATGTCAAAAATTTAAAATCAGTTAACTGGTTAGGCGACTATTCCATGAACTATTTAAATGCTAGAAAAGAAGGCACACCATTTGGTTTGTCACCTGATTCAAGTGTAAGTTTTGCCCAAGCTACGCCACAGGCTGCTAAAGATGATTTTAATAATTACTTTAACTGGTGGAGTGCAACTAATTTAGAGATGGGTAGTGACTTAAATGTCTTTCATCCGGTTTATCAACCACTAGCAGTCATGCAAAATACGACACAAAGTGAAAATGTTTTGTACCAAGATAAAGTCCAACCAAGTAATGTAAAATACACATTACTTGATCCAACGGGTGAATTCAGTTGGGCTAAAGTTGATGCCACAGGGACACTGACCGTGGCTCCAACTGTAACGACTGACGTAGGATTGTACAATGTCCCAGTAGAGGTCAGCTTTACGAGTGGGCAAAAAGTTGTCGCCTATGCTCCAGTGACTGTGTTGAATAGTGAGTCTAAGGCTGTCTTTAATGACCGAAACGTGCTGTTGGGTGAAGTGAAACCAGTATTTACGCATAAGACAAGTGATAAGGATATCCTGCCAACTCCAATGCAGGCGTTAAATGGTCTGACAGTTTATACCAAAGATAAGAAGACTGGTCAGTATTTACCAGTTACGACCTATGTTCCAAGTAAAAATGGCAATTTTGTTGATACACAAACTGGGGCTGAGTTACCAGGAGTGAAAGTGACTTGGGTACAAGCGCCAACAACAGTCGTGGCTAAAGGTAGCGATAATACGGAAACTGAACCAATGATGACTTTAGTTGATGTTACAAATAAACAGGTAAGTTTCCCTAAGGCAGGATTTTTCCCAGATCTAGGTGAATTACCAGTTTTAGTAACGATGTATGGTGCCAGTGCTAAACCAGATGTTCATGCAACAAGAACGTTGGAGCAAAGTTTACCGCAAGCTGATGCAGTACTTCAAATGCCAGATCTAACGGCCCAACACGAAGCTGAAGTAGCGAGTGTTGTTTGGAGTAAAAAGCCGAACTTGAATCAGACAGCAACTAAAGATACTGGTGTGGTAAGTGTAAAATTTACAGATGGAACCGATTTGAATGTTCCAGTAAATGTGGCAATTGTTCCTAATATGGCTGATTTAAATGCACCTCTTGCACAGGTAGTGAAAACTAAATTGAACAAACTACCTGAAGCTAAAAGTGGGGTAGCGAATAGTGCGGATCTACCCGTCGACACGCAATACAGCTGGAAGAATCCGGTAGAAGTGACAACACCGGGTACTAAACAAGGCACAGTAGTAGTAACATATCCAGATGGTAGCCAAGATGAGTTGCCAGTACAGGTAAAAGTGGGAACAGATGCCGATCTGTACACACCAAAAGGTCAACAAGTGAAGACAGAAGTCGGTAAGACACCAGCAGCCAAAAATGGAGTGTCAAATAGCCAAGAACTTCCAGTAGATACAAAATACAGCTGGAAGAATCCGGTAGAAGTGTCCACACCAGGCGAAAAACAAGGCACAGTAGTAGTAACATATCCAGATGGTAGCAAAGATGAATTGCCAGTACAGGTAAAAGTGGGTACCGATGCAGACTTATATACGCCAAAAGCTCAACAAGTGAAGACAGAAGTCGGTAAGACACCAGCAGCCAAAAATGGAGTGTCAAATAGCCAAGACCTTCCAGCAGATACAAAATACAACTGGAAGAATCCGGTAAATGTGACAACGCCAGGCGAAAAACAAGGCACAGTGGAAGTAACGTATCCGGATGGAAGCCAAGATGAGTTGCCAGTGCAGGTGAAAGTGGGCACAGATGCCGATCTGTACACACCAAAAGGTCAACAAGTGAAAACAGAAGTCGGTAAGACACCAGATGCTAAAAATGGAGTGTCAAATAGCCAAG
>JAAGKN010000117.1_pt1 | contig 55903 bp, 43 predicted proteins | sample 6206371 | NCBI WGS metagenome assembly JAAGKN01 (sample SAMN11533720, study PRJNA540317) | gut metagenome | isolation source: fecal pellets from male and female animal of same cohort | host: Peromyscus leucopus | place: USA:CA | collected 2017
GGCTTCGGCAACTGCACCAACACCGGTGCCTGCGCCGCCGAATGCCCCAAGAACATTCCTCTGAGCAACATCGCCCGCCTCAACCGCGAGTTCATCAACGCTAAGTTCTCCGAATAAGCATCAGCTGATTCAGAATAAACTCAAAAAGCCTGAGGCATCCGCCCCAGGCTTTTTTGTGTTCGTTTCGTTATGAAGTGTTGCGGTCAGTCTGCCGGCTCGTAGTATTTCACCCAGTCGATTTCCATTTCCACAGGAAGGTCGGCAGGGTCGACCTCCCCTACCCAGTTTCCGCCGAGCTGCATGTCAATGAGGATGTACTGGGGAATGTAGAACGGGAACTGCCAGTCCTTGCCGTCATTCACTTTGGGATATGTATGTGTGGTCTTGCCGTTAATGGAGAACACGATGCTGTCCGGCAGTATTTCCACTCCGTAGACATTCCAGTCGTCACGGTCGATTGCCGAAGTGCTTCCGCTCTTGGGAGAATCTGTCCGGCCCATGTCCACTGTATATGGCGAATGAACAGTCTGATATGCGACGTGATTGTTGTTGAGCCTTTCCATTATATCGATTTCACCGCCCATGGGCCAACCATATTTTTTGTGGTCGAACGGTAGCAGCCATATTGCTGGCCATGCGCCCTTGGCGCCATGGAGCCGGGCTTTGATTTCAAACTTTCCGGGATCGAAGCTCTTCTTGTCCTTTGTCCAGATACCACCGGTCAGATAAGGTGCAGGATCGCTAACTGTGTCAGGATTCACTATCCCTTTCAGTTTGAGCACACCGTCTTTCAGTTCATAGCAGGCATCGTCTTTCGACTGTGTGTTCTGCCAGTCGGGCGTGCCACGGTCAATGCGACTCCAGACAGTCGTGTCAAGTTCGCTGCCGTTGAATTCCTCGCTCCAGCTCAGTCTCCAACGGCTTTCGGGGGTCTGCGCCAGAGCCGACAATGCCACCGCTCCGGCTGCAGCCAAAAAGAAAATCTTTTTCATGGTATCAGTCATTTATAGCTTATTTAGATATTTGTGCATGAAATATGTTATCCACGCAAAGTTAGTTATTTTTATGCAATAAACATAATACCATGCGGACCAATTTACAACCCCTATTTAATAGGTGGATTATCCGCACCCGGCGAGACTTTTTGTCATATCGGTGCTGAAATCTCGTTATTTATGTGTAAATTTGCACACCAAACGTCTCAATCGAGGGAAACGTAATGACAAAAAACGACAGCGAAAAGTTCGAGCAGATATTCAGTGACAACCATCACCGACTGTTCCTCCATGCGCTGCGTTTTGTACGCGATGAGTCTGAAGCCGAGGACATTGTCGCCGACGTATTCCTTGACCTGTGGCGACGCTTCGAAGACATCGACACCGAGCTCGGCATAGCGACATACCTCTATCGGGCAGTCTCGACGAGGGCACTCAACTGCCTGCGGCACCAAAATGTGGCGGCGGTGAGGATTGAGAGCCTCGAGGCCATCAACGAAAAACGTATGGAATTCATCGCCCATGACGATTTGGAAAATGTCATCTATTCAAAGGAAATTGAACACGGAATAAAGCAGGCTCTAAGCGCGCTGCCGGACAAATGCCGCCAGGTTTTTGTACTCCAGTATGTCAACGGCTTAAAAAGCAAGGAAATAGCCGATGCTCTGGACATTTCGGTGCGCACCGTAGAAGCCCATATCTACAAGGCTCTGAGATTGTTGCGAAACCATCTGAAATACCTTGTCGGGCTGACGGCCGTAGTCTGCCGCCTCGCAGATTTCATTAATGGGAATTTTCACTAAGTAGTTTTCCTTGCGAGCGTGTTATAAAATATAGAAACCAGATTATGTCACAAATTTCTGAGGATTTAATAATAAGATTCGTCAACAACGGTTGCACAGACGCCGAGCTGAACGAAGTCCGGAACTGGCTCGAAGAGTCGGACGACAACGCAACGCTCCTTTTCGACATCGAGCGGTCGGCTGTCAGGGCTTCGACGCTTGGCGACTCACAGTCAGCGCGACGCCACATCCACAACAAACTGGAACGACGCATCGACGCCTGGGAAAGCGGCGAGCGTCGCATGCGCATACACCGCCTGTGGCGGGGCATAGCCGGAGCCGCCGCGATAGTTGTCGTTGCGCTCATTGCCGGCGTGTCGATGTGGATGAGCCAGGAGCCGCGCATGCTCCGCATCGCCGCGGACGAAAAGTGCGTTTCGTTCGTTCTTCCCGACGGCTCGGTGGTCTTTCTCAACAAACATTCACAACTCACCTACCCCGAACGGTTTGACAGCGACTGCCGACAGGTGCAACTCGAAGGCGAAGGCTATTTTCAAGTTGAGCGCGACGAGACGCGACCCTTCCGTGTAGCCGGTCGCCACATGGGTGTCGAAGTGCTGGGCACACAGTTCAACTTCGACAGCAGCGACTCAACGTCGAGCAGCGTGAGCCTTGTAGACGGTTCCGTTGAAGTGTTCACATCGAACCAGAACGAAGGAGTGGTTCTTATCCCCGGTCAGAAAGCCCTCTACTCCCCTTCGTCGGGCCATCTGACAGTGGAGGACACCAACGCCGTCATAGATGCAGCATGGCACAGCGGAATGATAACTTTCGAGAACTCGAACATGACCGAAATAGCCAAGATTCTGCGTCAGCTCTACGACATGGACATCGAACTCGCGCCCGACATAGATTCCGGCCGCACATATACGGGTGTCACCATCTACCACAGCTGCATCGACTCCACACTCACACAGCTGGCGTTCACCCTCCCCATAAAGTTCGTCAAAGAGAACAATAAAGTTGTCATTTACCCCAAATAAGTCAATCTCCAAACCTTTTGAAGACTGACTGTGTTTGTATTTTTTCGTAATTTTGCATCATGAACGAAGAAAAGTACAATTTTGACTGCGTTGTGGACCGCCACGACACCTGCGCCACCAAATTTGAGGAAATGGACAACAAATTCGGAAGGCATGATCTGTTGCCTTTCTGGATTGCAGATATGGATTTTCCGGCATGTCCGTGCATCATCGAGGCGCTGCGCAACCGCCTGAACCACGCCGTGCTAGGCTATACCACTCCACCGGCCGAATTCTGGGAAAGCATCTGCTCGTGGCTGCGCCGCCGTCACGGCTGGGAAGTCAGCCACGACGAAATCACCTTTCTGCCGGGTCTAAAGAAAGGCCTGAGCCTTTGCATCAACTTTTTCACGAAGCCCGGCGATGTGGTGGTCATCCAGCCGCCGGTCTACCATTCATTCCATTCAGTGATTGAAGGCAACGGGCGACGGGTAGCGAACAACCCGCTGCGCATTGCACCGGACGGACGCTACGAAATGGATTTCGACGGCCTCCTCGAAGTGATAGAACGCGAACATCCTGCCATGCTCTTTGTCTGCAACCCGCATAACCCTGTGGGCATACAATGGGACGCTGACACACTGCGCCGTGTGGCCAGCATCTGCAAAGAGCACGGCATGGTGCTCATTTCGGATGAAATCTACGGCGACATGATGTTGGGCGGACGGCAACACATACCGACCTGCACCGTGTCGGACGATGCAGCCGATGTGACCGTAACACTTGGAGCCCCTTCCAAGACATTCAATATTCCGGGCATTGTCAGCGCATGGACCGTAATCAAATCGCCACGCCTGCGCCGGCCCTTCTTCGAATGGCTGTCGGCAAGCGAGTTCAACACTCCACCTATCGCAGCAATGGTGGCAACGCAGGCAGCCTACGAACACGGGGAGCCATGGCTCGACCAGGCTCTGGAGTATCTGCAGGCAAACGTTGAGCATGCAGCCGATTTCATAGGCAAAGAGATTCCACAGGTGGGCCTCTACCGTCCTGAAGCTTCTTTTGCAATCTGGCTCGATTTCAGGCGTCTGGGTCTCGACAAGGACGACCTTGTCAGACTGCTCGTCGACCGTGCGCGTCTTGCCCTCAGCGAGGGCAGCACATTCGGTAGCGAAGGCACCGGCTTCATGCGCATGAACATTGGTGTGCCCCGCGCCATCCTCGATATGGGTCTGGAACGTCTGAGGTCGGCCATAGCCGAACACACCACATATTCTTTGACAGAAGGAGACGAAACTCCGGCCAATATCCCCTTCGTCAAAATGCACGGCCTCGGCAACGACTTCGTCTATGTCGACTGCATGGCGCACGAAATAGACCAGCTGCCCGAGCTGGCACGCGAGATGAGCCGACGCCATACGGGCATAGGGTCGGACGGCATCATCGCCATCCTGCCAAGCGACAAGGCCGACTGCCGCATGCGCATTTTCAATGCCGACGGCTCCGAGGCCCAGATGTGCGGCAACGGCATCCGTTGTGTTGCAAAATATATATACGACAACAATATCGCCCGACGCACCACCCTCTCCATCGAAACCCTCAGCGGCCTCAAGACTGTTGAAATCCACACCGGCATAGACGGACAGACCGATAACGTTACCGTCGATATGGGCGCTCCCAACATGGTGGCGGCGGAAGTCCCCGTGCTTCATTCCGAACCCCGGATGACCGAAGCTCCCGTTCACACCAGCAAAGGCGACGTCAAAGTCACCGCAGTTTCAATGGGAAATCCCCACGGTGTCGTGTTTGTAGACAGTTTCGACGGCGACATCGTAACGAACCTGGGCCCGGAACTCGAGACCCACAGCATCTGGCCTGAAAAAGCCAATATCGAATTTGTACGTGTCGATGACCTCCACACATTGTCGATGCGTGCCTGGGAACGTGGTGCCGGAGAAACCATGGCATGCGGAACCGGAGCTTGCGCCGCTGCAGCCGCCGCTGTGGCGACAGGACGCGCCGAGTGGCCTATCACAGTGCGCCTCATCGGAGGAAATCTGAGCTTAGACCTCGACCCTGCCACAGGACACATACTTATGACAGGTCCGGCAGTCACCGTCTATAGCGGAACATATTATGTGAATTGAATCCCTTAAAATAAAGGATACCGTCTACGTCCCGCCGGCACTGAACCGGCGGGATTTTTTATTATACACCTGAAAAAATCACGTGCACATTTTTTAAGATAAAAAACAGAAAAAAATCTGCAAAAATGCTTAAGTAGTATTAGCGGCACATGTGTTTATTGAGTACTAATGAAACACAGTCTGATTTCACAAATCTACTAATCACCATGTTTATTAAAACCTTAAAGCTAAAGCCGCGCCCGCTTGTCGGGGGAATTCTGTTTGCCATGAGCCTCATGGCAAATGCCGGTATAACGCTCACTACCGGTGCGGACACAAGACTGTCTGAAGTAATCAATTCAATTCAAAAACAGTCCGACTTCAAATTTTTCTACGACGACAACCTTGCCGCACGTAAAGTGAAGTCTGTAAGCATCAACGACGAGGACATCAACGCCGCCCTGCAGAAACTGTTTGAAGGAACAGGAATTGTCTATTCTGTCAAGGACAATGTGGTGTACCTGAACAATGCCGCCAACGATGCCAAGGAAAAACAGACAACCAAGAAAAGCACCGGTGCACCCCGTAAAATCTCGGGTGTGATTCTTGATGAAAACGGCGAACCGCTCATCGGCGCCTCGGTACGCATCAAAGGCTCGAAATTCGGTGTCGCAACCGACTTCGACGGCAACTACACAATCGAGACCACCGACGAAAACCCCGTTATGGAAGTGACCTATGTAGGTTACAAAACTAAAGAAATCAAAGCCGAAGGTCCTACAATCGACATTGCCATGACACCTGATTCCGAGACCCTGGACGAAGTGGTCGTTACCGCTCTCGGCATCAAGCGCGAGCAGAAATCACTCTCCTACAACGTGCAGCAGGTGAACGGCGAGTCTCTGTCGGAGAACAAGGACGCCAACTTCATCAACGGCCTTGCCGGCAAGGTGGCGGGCGTCAACATCAACGCCTCGTCGTCGGGCGTTGGCGGCATCTCGAAGGTAGTGATGCGCGGTACCAAGTCGATCATGCAGTCGTCGAACGCCCTCTATGTGGTTGACGGCATGCCCATGCGCTCGGCCAACAACGGCGGCTCGACCGAATTCGGCTCGCAGGGCGCCACGGAGCCCATCGCCGACATCAATCCCGAGGACATCGAGTCGATGTCGGTGCTGACCGGTGCCGCCGCCGCCGCCCTCTATGGATCGGAGGCCGCCAACGGCGCCATCGTCATCACCACCAAGAAGGGCAAGGCCGGCCGCACCAGCGTGACCATCAACTCGAGCATCCAGTGGGACCGCACCCTCGTGAACCACAAGCTGCAGAGCCGATACGGCACGGGCAGCAACGGCGCATACGTGCCCACCAGCAACATGTCGTGGGGTGCTCCGCTCTCCGACTACAACAGCTACAACTACCAGCCCACAAGCGATTATTTCCGCACCGGCATGGTATCGACACAGTCTGTCACCTTCTCCACCGGCACTGAAAAGAATCAGACCTATGCATCGGCTGCCGCCGTCAACTCGCTCGGCATCACCCCGAACAACCGTTACGACCGCTACAACTTCAGCATCCGCAACACCAGCTCGTTCCTCGCCGACAGAATGACGCTCGACCTCAACGCAAGCTACATCCGTCAGACCGACCGCAACATGATAAACCAGGGTACCTACGGCAACCCGATGGTGGGCGCACTTCTCTATCCCCGCGGCAATTCGTGGGACGACGTGCGCTCTTACGAGCACTACGACGCCGAGCGCAACATCTACGTCCAGAACTGGGGGCCCGGCGACTACGGCATGACAGTCCAGAACCCCTACTGGATCAACTATCGCAATCTCAACGAGAACAGCAAGGACCGATACATGCTCGGCGCACATCTGAGCTACAAGATCCTTGACTGCCTCACACTCACAGGACGTGTCCGCATCGACAACTCCAACAACCAGTACACCCAGAAGTATTATGCCACAACCAACTCGACAATCACCGAGCAGTCCGACCGTGGCTTCTATGGCGTGACAAAATCGAACGACAAGCAGATATTCGCCGACTTCCTGCTCAACTTCAACAAGAACTTCGGCGACGACTGGAGCCTTCAGGCCAACTTCGGCGGCTCGATCTCGGACATGCGCTATGACGCCGACGCCACCAACGGCCCCATCGCCGACGGCTCGGAGATGTTTGCCAACGTGCCTGCCGGTCTTGCCAACTTCTTTGCCGTGCAGAACCTCTCGACTCCCCATCTGACCGTGATGCAGACCGGATGGCGCGAGCAGACCCAGTCGCTCTACGCATCGGCCGACGTAGGCTTCAAGAATACCTATTATCTCACCGTGACCGGCCGAAACGACTGGCCCTCGCAGCTCGCAGGCCCCAACAGCCGCAACTCGAGCTTCTTCTATCCCTCGGTGGGTCTGTCGGCACTTCTGAACAACTTCTTCCCCGACGCAGCCCACATCCTGAACCTCTGGAAGGTGCGTGCCAGCTTCGCCTCGGTGGGCTCGGCGTTCAACCGCTATATCGCCAACCCGCGCTATCAGTGGAACTCGAACACACAGTCGTGGAGCGTGCTGACCCAGTATCCCATGTACGACCTCAAGCCCGAGCGTACAAAATCGTTCGAGCTCGGTATGAACTTCCGCGTGCTCAACGACATCACATTCGACGCAACCTACTACCACGCCGACACCAACAACCAGACATTCAACCCCGAACTCCCGGTCAACCAGTATTCCAAAATCTTCATCCAGACCGGTTCTGTAAGAAACTGGGGTATGGAATTTGCCCTCAGCTACAAACACACATGGGGCGACTTCGCATGGAATTCCGGTCTTACCTACAGCTTCAACCGCAACAAGATCACCGAACTGGCCGACAATGCCTCAACCCTGTCACCGGCGAACGCTTCTCGATGGATGTGCTCGACATGGGCGGCCTCGGTTCAACCCGCTTCCTCCTGAAAAAGGGTGGCACAATGGGCGACATCTATTCCACCATCGACCTTCTGCGCGACTCCAACGGCGCAATCTTCGTTGACGCCGACAACCGTGTATCGACAACAAGCATCCAGGACAAGGAAGACTACATCAAGCTGGGCAGCGTTCTGGCCAAGGGCAACCTTGCATGGAACAATACCTTCAACTACAAGAACATCGGCCTCAGCTTCATGATCAACGCCCGTCTGGGCGGCAAGGTATTCTCGCGCACGCAGGCCATACTCGACTACTATGGCGTCAGCGAGAACTCGGCCATCGCCCGCGACCACGGCTTCATCAGCATCAACAACGGCGACCTCGTCGATCCGCAGATGTGGTATTCGATCATCGCCGGCGGCACTGCCGTTCCGCAGTACTATCTGTATGACGCCACCAACGTGCGCCTGGGCGAAGTCACCGTCAGCTACTCCATCCCCCGCAAATGGCTCGGCAACGTCTGCGACATCAAGGTGTCGTTCATCGGCCGCAACCTGTGGATGATCTACAACAAGGCACCGTTCGACCCCGAATCAGTGGCCTCGACCGACAACTGGTACCAGGGTATCGACTACTTCATGATGCCCTCGCAGCGCAACCTCGGATTCAACATCAACATCAACTTCTAATACCGCCTGTCCCATGAGACTTACGATAAACAAACTAATCATAGCGGCTCTCACAGTGGCCGCGACCTCCTGCACCGGCGATTTCGAAAACATCAACTCGAATCCCTATGAACCGGGCGACCTCACGGCCGACAACTATGCTCTGGCATCCCAGTTCAACAACATAGCCGGATGCGTCATGTCGTCCGACGTCAACACCATCCAGTTCACCGACGCCCTCCTCGGCGGTACTCTCGGCGGCTATTTCTCCGAGTCGAACGGCAACTGGAACAACACCTTCGGCCGCTACAACCCCACCAACGACTGGAGCCGCGTGTTCATGAAATCCGACCGCATCATCCCCACGCTCTATGCGAACCTCGGTGGTATCGAAGCCGCCTGCGAACGCTCGGGCAACTATGTTCCCCTGGCAGTGGCACGCATCATCAAGGTTGCCGCAATGAGCCGTGTGACCGACTGCTACGGTCCCATCCCCTACTCGGCCATCGGTGCATCGTCCGACCTCGCCGCTCCCTACGACAGCCAGGAGGACATCTACGACTCCTTCTTCACGGAGCTCACTGAAGCTGCCGCACTGCTCAAGGAAAACCTCGGTTTCCATCTGAGCAAGGAATGCGACTACATCTACTACGGCGACCTCTCCAAGTGGGTGCTCTTCGCCAACTCGCTCAAACTCCGTCTTGCAATGCGCATCTCCTTCGTAGCCCCCGCCAAAGCCAAGCAGATGGCCGAGGAAGCAGTAGCCGGCGGCGTGATTGAAGCGAATGCCGACAATGCCACCTGGAAATTCTTCGGAACCATCACCAACCCCCTCTACACAGCTGTAAACTATAATAATAACAACAGCGTCACCGGCGGCGACACCCACGCCGCAGCAGACATCATCTGCTACATGAACGGATACAACGACCCCCGCCGCGCGGCATACTTCCTGCCCGCGACGTTCGAGGGCATCGAGTTCGTGGGCCTGCGTCGCGGATGGGAGACATTCGACCGCACATGGGGCTTCAACTTCAGCGGCGTCAACGTGCGTCCCTCGGATCCCCTGATCTGGATGACCGCATCGGAGGTAGCCTTCCTCCGCGCCGAGGGAGCCGCCATCCACAACTTCAACATGGGCGGCAGCGCCGAGGAGTTCTACAACCGCGGCATCGAGCTGAGCTTCGAGCAGTGGGGCGCACAGGGCGCGGCAGCCTACATGGCCGACGCCGTCTCGACCCCTCAGGCATACTCGGACCCCACCGACAAGAACCCCTATAACGGCGACATCTCGTCGATAACCATCAAGTGGGACAACGCAGCCCCGGCCGAAAAGAAACTGGAGCGCATCATCACCCAGAAGTGGATCGCACTCTACTTCAACGGCAACGAGGCTTGGGCCGAATACCGCCGCACGGGCTATCCCCGCCTGATACCCGTGGCATACAACGGCTCGGGTGGCGTGGTGAACAGCGCCATAGGTCCGCAGCGTATGCCTTATCCGCAGGAAGAGTACACCAACAACGCGGCCAACGTGGCATCGGCAGTCAGCACGCTGCTCGGCGGTCCCGACAACATGGCCACCAAGGTGTGGTGGGCACGTTATTAATCATCAACATTCAATTTCAGAAACTACAGACAATGAAAAACCATATTCTCTTCGGCATGATGTTGATGGCCGCTTCCGGAGCCCTCACCTCGTGCGACTGGGACGAGCCCGAAGCCGTCGGCAACCACTACGGCGATATTTCCGAAGTCAATCCGCCGGCCTACTCAGAATATCTCGCGAACCTGCGAGCATATCGCGAGAACGGCCACAAGAAGGTCTATGCATGGTTTGACAACAAGGAGTCGTTCTCGTCGCAGGCCGACCACGTGGCCACCGTGCCCGACAGCATCGACGTGCTGGTGCTGAACCACCCCGGCTCAATGAACCAGGCCACGCTCGATGAAATGGACAGCAAACGTTCGAACACTGGCATGCAGATGGCCTACGCAATCAGCTATCCCGCCATCCGCAAAGCATGGCAGCTTGAAGCCGAACTCGGCTCGACCACGACATGGGCCGAATACCGCGACGCCGAACTCGCCAAACAGCTCGCATGGTTCGACAACGGTGGCTTCGACCGCATCATCTGCGTCTACGAAGGCCGCGAGACATCCACAATGAACGAGACCGAACGCAATGAGTATGCCGCCGATCAGACGGCATTCCTCACTCCCTTCAAGACCTGGGCCACAAACCACATCGACAAAGGTTTCGATTTCCAAGGAGTACCTGTCAACGTTGCCGACGTAGATTTCCTCAAGGCAGCAGGAACAATCTTCCTCTCGGAAAGTCTTGACGCTACAAACGCACGCGAACTGCAGAACATCGTGTCCCGCAACACCAAGAGCGGTCTTCCTGTCGAGAAATATGCCGTGATGACTTCTCTCCCGGTTCTCGACCCTGCTCAGGCCGGCCTCGGCTACTGGGGCGCAGACTACAGCAGCTGGCTCGCAGCCCGCTGGGCCCGCACAGCCGACGTGACAGCCCTCGGTCTCATCAACCTCGGCGACGATTACTATAATCCCGAGTTTATCTACCCCGTGAGCCGTCAGGCAATACAGATTCTCAATCCTGCAGCCCGCTAAACACTTAACCCAAATCTCGATTTAACAATGAAAACCATAAAATATCTTCCCGCCGCACTGATTGCTGCCCTCGCGCTGGCTTCTTGCCAGGAAGACTACGAGAAAGTGGACAACAGCATCTTTGCGCCAACGCTCGAAACAGCCACCACAATAAATGTGAAGGCAAACACAGTGACCGCTACCGGCTACGTGGAGGCACAGATGGCCAGACTGTCCGCAACCGACGTGACAGTGACCTTCGCCGCCGATGCCGATGCAGTCAAGGCCTACAACGGCATATACGACGCCGAATGTGAGCTTCTGCCCAAGGAATACTACACAATCAGCAAGCCCGAAGTGACCATCCTCGCCGGCAGTATCACAACCGGTCAGGTGCCCGTAGATTTTGTCAACCTCAACCAGCTCGACCTTAGCAAAGACTATGTTCTTCCGGTAAAAATGAGCACCGGCTTTGCCTCGCTGAGCAAAGACACCTACTACTTCATCATCAAAGAAGCCGCTCTTATTACCGTAACCGCCGACATGACCGAGAACTATGCGGTGTTCGCACAGGGCGATCAGGCCACCGAGCTTGGCAACCTCGAGAAGATCACCGTCGAGGCCCTGCTCTATCCCCTCGACTTCCCCAACATGCTCGCGACCATCATGGGCATCGAAGGCGGATTCCTCGTGCGTGTGGGCGATGCCGGCATCCCCTCGAACCAGCTTCAGGTAGCGACCTCCAACGGCAACGTCACCGACCCCGCTTGGGCGTTCGACACCAACAAGTGGACATTCCTCACTATGACCTATGACACCACCAACGGCGAGTGCCGCGTGTACTTCGACGGCGTGCTCAAGGGCAGCGTGCAGACGGGCAACTACCGTCAGCCCATCAACTGGAACACCGCCTCGGGCGACATCACCGACGGTCCCCGCGGATTCTATGTGGGCTATGCTTATGACGCCAACCGCTACTTCAACGGCTACATGAGCGAGCTGCGTGTATGGAACCGCATCCTCACAAAAGACGAAATCAACGCCCCTAACCATTTCTACTTTGTGGAAAACGACAGCGAGGGCCTCGTGTCCTACTGGAAGATGGACGAAGGTACCGGAAGCTATATCCATGACTACGCCAACGGCTACGACCTCAAATGCCTCAAGGCTCCGACATGGGCTCCGGTCTATCTCCCCGCAAAATAACATTCCTTAATCTTAAACTCTGAACCAATGTCAAATAAAATATTGAAACCGATCCTCTGCCTGGCGCTCGCCGCCGGCATGACCGCTTGCGACAACGACGACATATACCTGGGCGGGGCCGACGACAGCATCCTCAACACCCCGGATGGCAATGTCGTCTACATCACCGACGACAACGGCGACAGCAACGTGGCCTACGTCGACTTCAAGGATTCCTATACTCTCGACATCTTCCTTCGCTCGTCGAAGAAAATCGTGGGCAATGCTTCCGTGACACTTGCCTACGACCCCGCAGTGCTCGAAGCCTACAACAAGGCCAACGGCACCTCGATCGCAGCCTTCCCCCAGGCCAACGTCAGCCTGTCCGACGGAGGCAAGCTTGCCATCGCCGACGGTCAGATCACCAGCTCTGCCTATGGACTGAAACTGACTGCCGCCGCATCGTCCGAACCCGGCACTACCTATGCCGTGCCCCTGTCAGTGACCACCGACAATGCTTCGATGGCAGGCAACATCAATTCCTACATCGTCATGGTGCGCGACTGCTCCAAGTTCCCCGGTGCAGAAAAGTTCTATAACGGCAAACCGGGCATGAAGATAATCAGCGTCATCGAGGTCAATGACGTCAACCCGCTCAACACCCTCGGCTTCACGCTCAAGGAGAGCGGCAAGCAGTTCTTTGACGTCGTCGTGCTCTTCTCGGCCAACATCAACTACAACTCTCAGACCGGTCGCGTCTATGTGAGCCGCAACGAGAACATACAGGCCCTGTTGGACCAGCGCGACAAGTATATCCGTCCCCTTCAGGATCGCGGCATCAAGGTGGTGCTCGGCATCCTCGGCAACCACGATGTCTCGGGCATCTCGACCCTTGGCGACCGTCTTGCAAAAGACTTCGCCGTTGAAGTCAAGAACCTCTGCGACGCCTATGAGCTCGACGGTATCTTCCTCGACGACGAATATACCGACTACGGTGCTGCAGCCTCCGGCAATTATACAGGCTTCGTAGCCCAGTCGACCGCCGCCGCTTCGCGCATGGCCTATGAAATCCGCAAGGCCCAGCCCGAACGTCTGCTGATAAGCTACCGTTACGAAGCCCTCTACCGCGCCGTTGAAGTAGACGGCATGCAACCCGGCGAGATGTTTGACTACGTAGTCAACGACTATGGCGTGACGAACAACCCCACCACCACTTATCCCGGTCTTGTCAACGCTCAGGTCGGTACCGGTTCATGGAACTGCTCCGAGTGGTCGCAGATGATACCTTCAAGCACCAACTGGACACGCCGATTCTCGCTTGAAGGCATGCGCGAAGATGGTTTTGGCACCTTAATGATTTTTAACTTCCGCACTGACCCAAATTACTGGCTTACCCGTTATATTGTCAGGGACATGCAGTCTACCTGCAAGGCATTCTGGAACGCCGATCTGGAATATGACGGCACATGGTATAACAAAGACTATTGATCAGCCGCCATGTATATCAACGACAACAGAATCGTGGCAACCCTCGACGCCGGAGGCACGAATCTTGTCTTCGGCGCCATGAAGGGGTGCGAGTACATAATGGATCCGATTACGATCCCCTCGTGCGGCGACAATCTCGACCTCTGTATGAAGGCAATTGTAAATGGTTTCACCACTGTCTTCGATCTTTGCGAAGAAAAACCGATAGCAATATCCTTTGCCTTCCCCGGCCCCGCCAACTACAAGGAGGGGATAGTGGGCGGATTCCTGCCCAACTTCCCCGCCTTCCGCGACGGCGTGGCGCTGGGTCCCTATCTCGAGGATAAGTTCGGCGTGCCCGTGTTCATCAACAACGACGGCGACCTCTTCGCCTATGGCGAGGCCACCGTGGGCGTGCTGCCGCAGATAAACCGCCGTGTCGCCGAACTGGGCGGATCGCGCAAGTATGTCAACCTGCTCGGCTATACCTTCGGCACTGGTTTCGGCATCGGCGAGGTCATCGACAACCGCCTCAACCTCGGCAACAACTCGTGTGTAGAGACCTTCTGCATCCCGTCAATGCGCGATGCCTCTATCATGGCCGAAGAATTCGTCGCAATCCGTGCGATTGTGCGCGAATACAAGCGCCTCGAGCCTTCGGCACCGGATGGTCTTACTCCTAAAGACATCTGCGACATTGCCGACGGCAAGCGCGAGGGCAACGCCGACGCAGCACGCGAGAGCTTCCGTCTCTTCGGAGCCTCTGCAGGCGACGCTATGGCAACAGCCGTGACACTCACCGACTCTCTCATTGTGGTCGGCGGCGGTCTCTGCGGTGCAGCTCGCCACTTCATGCCGGCTCTGCTCGGCGCACTCCGCTCCACCATCAGCACTCTTGGCGGCGAAAAACTCGGCCGTCTGCAGATGGAGGTTTACAATCTCGACAACGAAGAGGAGTTCGCCGCCTTCGCCAAAGGCAATGTGCGCCAGCTCAAAGTCTATGGCTCGGACCACATTGTGGACTATGACCCAGTGAAGCGTACAGGCATAGCCATATCGCGCATCGGTGCCTCCAAGGCAATCAGCGCAGGCGCCTACGCCTATGCGCTCTCACAGCTCAACCAAGCCGAAGAAAGCTGCTGACAAACCCCTTCATAATCAATTACCGCCACGGGAGCGGCCGCGCTCCACTTGCGACAGCTCCCGTGGTTTTTCTTTCAACCATTTGTTATACCACCCCATCTCCCTCCATCTAATACCGGCCGGTCCCAGCACCCGCTTGTGAGTTATGAACCACACGACAACATTCCGCAAATATCTCCCGGCACTTGCCATGCCGCTTATCGCAGGTATCTTTGCCGCTTCGTGCAGCAATGTCGCTTCACCGGCCGAAGATTTATCTCTGCTCGTCAACCCCATGGTGGGGACAGATTTCACCGGCAATACCTATCCCGGCGCACAGGCGCCCTTCGGCATGGTGCAGCTCAGCCCCGACAACGGACTCCCCGGCTGGGACCGCATTTCGGGCTACTTCTATCCCGACTCGACCATCGCCGGATTCTCCCACACGCACCTCAGCGGGACAGGCGCCGGCGACCTCTACGACATTTCGTTCATGCCTGTCACGCTACCGGCAAAACAGGCTCCGGCTCCACTCGGCGTACATTCAATGTTCAGCCACGATTCTGAAAAAGCCTATGCCGGCTACTATAAAGTCCACCTCTCCAACTATAATATCGACGTCGAACTGACAGCAACACCACGCACCGGACTGCAGCGCTACACGATGCCCGGCGGAGACGCCGCCGTGATACTGAATCTGTCCAAGGCCATGAACTGGGACGCCACGACGGCCGCCGCCATTGAGATTCTGGACAGCGTCACCGTGACGGGCTACAGATTCTCGGACGGCTGGGCCCGCGACCAGAAGGTATGGTTCGCCAGCCGCTTCTCGCGTCCGTTTGACAGCTTCGAAATCTCCGATACGATTATAAACAAAGGCACTGCCGAGGCCGTTTCGGCACAAGACGCCGTTTTCTACTTCAACACAACACCCGGAGAGCAAATCACCGTAGCTACAGCCCTCTCGCCCGTATCAACCGACAACGCCATGCAGAACCTCATGGCAGAAGCTCCGGGAATCGACTTCGACAAAACTCTCTACACCACAAAGAACGCCTGGAATGAAGAACTCGGACGTGTGCGCGTGACCACACCCGACAGCACACGCCGCCGCATCTTCTACACCGCTCTATACCACGCCATGCTGGCGCCCACAATCTTCTGCGATGTCGATGGCTCCTACCCCGGTCCCGACGGCAAAACACACCGGGCCGAAGGCTTCACCAACTACTCATCCTTCTCCACCTGGGACACCTACCGCGCATCCCACCCGCTCTATACAATCATCGACCCCGAACGGGCCGGCGACATGGCCCGCTCACTTGTGGAATTCGCAGTCCAGAACGGACGTCTGCCTGTTTGGAACATGTGGGCATCCGAGACCGACATGATGATCGGCTACCATTCAGCACCCATCATCGTTGATGCAATCCTCAAAGGTCTCGGCGACATCGATGCGTCCGAAGCTCTTGAAATCATGGTGCGGACAGCGCGTAAACGCGACTACCGCCAGCTGTCCGACTTCATCGACATCGGCTATGTGCCCGTGACTGAGCAGAGCAACTGGGAAATGTCCAAGACACTCGAATATGCCTTCGACGACTACTGCATAGCGCAGCTGGCACAAAAAACCGTCAACGACAGCATCTACAACGAATTCATGGACCGTGCGGGCCGTTATGCCAACACCTACAACCCCAAGACAGGTTTCTTCCAGCCGCGAATGCCCGACGGCTCTTTCATCTCGCCTTTCAACCCCGACGAATATACAGAAGAAATATGCGAAAGCAACGCCTGGCAGTACCTCTTTTCCGTACAGCACGACATAGGCGGGATGGCCGCACTCTTCGGAGGCACTGGACAGCTCGAGGCCAAGCTCGACAGCATGGTCAGCCATCAGACCGACCCCTCGGTGGAACTTCCCATCTTCTCGACCGGCATGATAGGGCAGTATGCCCACGGCAACGAGCCCTCGCACCACAATCCCTATCTCTACAACTACACCGACTCGCCGTGGAAGGGGGCAGACTGGCTGCGTGAAATCATGACCGGCCTCTATACGGATACTCCCGACGGTCTCCCCGGCAACGAGGACATGGGACAGATGTCGGCGTGGTATGTCTTGTCCGCGATGGGCTTCTACCCTGTCAATCCTGTTGCCGGTGTATATGAGCTCGGCACTCCCATGCATCCTGAAACCACCATCGCCCTCCCCGGCGGCAAGACTTTCACCATCCGTGCCGAAGGTCTTTCTGACAGCAATCGTTACATCAAAAGCGCCACCCTCAACGGCAAGGCTCTTCTCCGACCCGTTATCGGCCATAGCCAGATTATGGAAGGAGGCACACTTGTGCTTGAAATGACCGATGAAAAAACAAATCCCTGGAAATTTAAACCTTAACAACATACTGCCAACATGAAAAAACTTATTCATATTGCTGCAACGGCCGCCGTGGTTTCCGCCATGGCGGCGTGCTCGCCATCAGCTGAAAAGGAACGCGACTATGCGGCCTATGTAAATCCGATGATCGGAACCGGCGGACACGGCCACACCTTCCCGGGCGCAGTGACGCCCCACGGCATGATACAGCCCTCGCCCGACACCCGCATTGACGGCTGGGACGCCTGCTCGGGATATTACATAGCCGACTCGCTGATAAACGGCTTCTCGCAGACCCACGTCAGCGGCACCGGTTGCGCCGACTATGGCGACATCCTCATCATGCCCACCGTGGGCGAGCAGACCATCGACGCCCAGATCGACACGCTCCAGAATCTGCCCTACGCCTCGGCGTTCTCCCACTCCGAAGAAGTGGCCGAACCGGGCTATTACTCGGTGATGCTCCGCCGCTATGGAATAAAAGCCGAAATCACGGCATCGGACCGCTCTGCCCTTTACCGCTTCACATTCCCCGGTGAAATGGACGGACCCGCCGGCATGATTATCGACATGGACTATTCCATACAGCATCAGACAAACATCACCATGAACATACAGGCCATCAGCGACACCGAAATAGTGGCCTACAAAATGACTAAATACTGGGCTTTCGACCAGGGCATCTACTGCTATGCCAAGTTCTCAAGCCCGTTCACAGTGGAATATGTCAACGACACCATAAGCACTACTAAGGGTCAAGCCTACGAACGATGCAAAGCCCTGCTCCACTTTCCCGAAATCAAAGCTGGCAATGAGCTGATGGCCAAAGTAGCTGTCTCTGCCGTCGACGAACGCGGAGCCATTGCCAATGCGCAAGCCGACACAGAAGGTTTCGACTTCGAAGCCACACGCGCCAACACACGCCGTCTGTGGAACGAATGGCTCGCAAAAATCGATGTGCCCGACACAGAAAACCACGATGACCTGACCACATTCTACACCGCCCTCTACCACACAGCAATTGCTCCTAACCTATTCACCGACGCCGACGGCCGTTATCTCGGAATGGACCGTCAGCCCCGCCAAGGCAGTGCAGAAGATCCGGTCTACACCATTTTCTCCACATGGGATACATTCCGTGCCCTCCATCCCCTGCTCACTATCATTGACCCTGAGCTCAACGACGCCTTCATGCGCTCGCTCCTGCTTAAGGCCAAGGAAGGCGGTATCCTGCCCATGTGGGAGCTCGCCTCCAACTACACCGGAACGATGATTGGCTATCACACGGCCTCGATGCTGGCCGACGTCGTAGCCAAGGGTCAGAACACATTCAGTCCTGAAGAAGCCCTGCAGGCGTCTGTTCGTGCTGCAGAATATAATCCCGAAGGCATCGTGGCACCTCATGCCGTAGTGGCATGCCTCATGCCGCAGGCCAAGTACTACAAGAACCTCCAGGGATGGATTCCGTCGGACAAAGACCACGAATCGGTGGCCAAGGCCCTCGAATATGCCTATGACGACTGGGCGATAGCCCGCCTTGCAGAGGCCGCAGGCAAGCCCGATGACCAAGCTCGCTATGACTCTCTGGGCAAGGCATACCGCCACTACTTCGACCCCACGACACGCTTCATGCGCGGACGCATGAGCGACGGGTCGTGGCGCGAGCCCTTCAACCCCCGCTCGTCCAATCACCGCAACGATGACTATTGCGAGGGCACCGCATGGCAGTGGACATGGTTCGTGCCCCACGATGTCGACGGACTCGTAGAGCTGATGGGCGGCAGCGACGCCTTTGCCGGGAAACTCGATTCGCTCTTCAACGCACCCTCCGAGCTCGAGGGCGAGCTCGTGTCGGCCGACATCACCGGCCTTATCGGACAGTATGCCCACGGCAACGAGCCCTCGCACCACGTGACCCACCTGTATAACTATGTTGACCGTCCGTGGAAGACTCAGGAACTCGTGGGCCGCATATTCAAGGAGCAATATCGCAACGACCCCGACGGACTCTCGGGCAACGAGGACTGCGGACAGATGTCGGCTTGGCTCATAATGAACGCCATGGGCATCTATCAGGTCGCTCCCGGCAATCCCGTCTATTCACTTGGACGCCCTCTTTTCAACAACATGACCGTGTCGCTCCCCGGTGACAAAAAACTTGCAGTGGAAGCCCGCAATCTGAGCGAGGCGAACACCTATGTGAAGTCTGTCTCCCTCAACGGCCGACGCCTCACCTCTCCTTTTATCACCCACTCAGAACTTGCCGGCGGCGGTAGCCTTGTCTTCGAAATGACCGACAAGCCCTGCGAAACATATAAATAAAAAAACCTCAGCACCATAACGAAATGAAACTATATCTCAGTTTAGGACTGGCAATAGCATCCGTCGCCCAGGCGTTTGCCGCCTCCGGTTCGCCCGCCGACCTCGTCAACCCGCTGGTGGGCACGCAGTCGACATTCGAACTCTCGACCGGCAACACCTATCCGGCCATCGCCATGCCGTGGGGCATGAACTTCTGGACCCCGCAGACCGGCGAGAACGGATCTGGCTGGCAGTATGTCTATACCGACAACAAGATACGCGGATTCAAGCAGACGCATCAGCCGTCGCCGTGGATAAACGATTACGGCGCATTCTCGCTGATGCCCGAGACCGGCAAGCTCGTTCTTTCCGACAAGGAACGAGGCTCCTGGTTCTCCCACAAAGCCGAAAAGGCCCATCCCTACTATTACAGCGTTTATCTTGCCGACTACGACGTAACAGCAGAAATCGTTCCCACCGAACGTGCGGCCATGATGCAGTTCACCTACCCCGCCACCGACGAGGCTTTTATGGTGATTGATGTTCTTGACGGCAAAGGGTCAATCACCGTCGAGCCTGAGAAAATGCGTGTGACAGGAAAAGCCGTCAACAACCATGGCGGAGTGCCTGACAATTTTGCCAACTACTTCGTGGTAGAGTTCGACCATCCTTTCACTCTCGCCCAGTCGCAGGATTCTATTGCAGGCATACGCTTCAAGCCCACAACACGCGGCGAAAAAATCACGGCACGTGTCGCTTCGTCGTTCATAAGTCAGGAACAGGCTATGCAGAACCTCAAGGAGCTCGGAAACCGTTCGTTCGCTCAGCTCAAAGCCGATGGCAAACAACGTTGGGATGAAACCTTGGGCCGATTTGAAGTCGAAGGCGCCGACGTAGATAAAGACCGTACGTTCTACAGCGCGCTCTACCGCTCGCTTCTCTTCCCCCGCAAATTCTATGAGATAACCCCCGCCGGCGAGGTGGTGCACTACAGCCCCTATAACGGCGAGACACTGCCCGGATATATGTACACCGACACCGGTCTGTGGGATACCTTCCGCGCCCTGTTCCCGCTTCTCAACCTTGTCTATCCCTCGGTCAACAAGGAGATTCAGGAAGGGCATGCTCAACGCCTATCGCGAAAGCGGATTCTTCCCCGAATGGGCCTCGCCCGGCCACCGCGAATGCATGGTGGGCAACAACTCGGCCTCGGTGCTTGCCGACGCCTATCTGAACGGAGTCAAGGTGGATGACACCGAGACCCTCTGGAAGGGCATCGTGACCGGAACCGAGAACGTGCATCCGACCGTAAGCTCGACAGGCCGTCTGGGTCATGAATACTACAACACCCTCGGCTACGTTCCCTACGACGTGAACATCCACGAGAACGCCGCACGCACCCTTGAATATGCCTACGACGACTGGGCAATCTACCGCCTTGCCAAAGCTCTGGGCCGCCCCCGGAAGGAATGTGACCTCTATGCCCGCCGCGCTCTCAACTACCGCAATCTTTTCGACAAGGAATCGCGATTGATGCGTGGCCGCAACGCCGACGGCAGTTTCCAAAGCCCCTTCTCGCCTCTCAAATGGGGCGACGCCTTCACCGAGGGTAATGCATGGCACTACACATGGAGTGTGTTCCACGACCCTCAGGGCCTGATCGACCTGATGGGCGGCCGCAAGGAATTTACCGCAATGATGGACTCGGTGTTCTCCGTGCCCCCTCATTTCGACGACAGCTATTACGGATTCCCCATCCACGAGATACGCGAGATGCAGGTGATGGACATGGGCAACTATGCCCACGGCAACCAGCCCGTGCAGCACATGATATACCTATATGACTGGGCCGGCGAGCCTTGGAAGACACAGTACTGGACACGCGAGGTGATAGACCGCCTCTACACCCCCTATCCCGACGGATATTGCGGCGACGAGGACAACGGCCAGACCTCGGCATGGTATGTGTTCTCGTCGCTCGGCTTCTACCCGTTGCCCCCGGCACAGGCGAATTTGCCATCACTTCTCCCCTTTTCAAAAAGGCAAAGATTCACCTGGAGAACGGCAAGACCATCGAAATCAACGCTCCGGACAATGGTCCCGAAAAGCGCTATATCGAATCGATGAAGGTGAACGGTGTGGAATATAACAAAAACTATTTCACAACAGGACAGCTTCTCGACGGCGCAACAATCGACGTGGCCATGGACAGCAAACCCAACATGCAGCGCGGTACCGCCGTTGAGGATGCGCCCTACTCGTTCACAAACGAACTTCGTTCCACTGCCGAAGGCCGCAGAATCATCAAGGATTTTGAAAAGGAAACCAGCTGTAAGAAAAAATGAAAAACGGCAGAATCACTCCCGCAGCATGGGTCCCCACGGCATATTTTGCCATGGGGTTACCCTTTGTTGTGGTCAACATGGTGTCGGTCCTCATGTTCGAAGGCATGGGAGTGGACAACGCCACCATCACATTCTGGACATCGCTTCTTCTGTTGCCCTGGACTTTAAAACCTCTGTGGAGTCCTTTCCTAGAGGTAGCCCGTTCTAAAAAAGCCTTTGTCGTCGGCACACAGATTATAACCGGCGTCGCATTCGGCCTTACGGCACTGGCTCTGACATTCAACGACTTTTTCATGTTCGCCGTGGCATTTCTTGCTATCGTGGCGTTTTCCGGAGCTACCCACGACATTGCCTGCGACGGTGTCTACATGTCGGCCCTGTCGACCAAACTTCAGGCCAAATACATAGGCTGGCAGGGCGCCGCCTACAACATAGCCAAAATCGCAGCATCAGGCGGCCTCGTCTATCTCGCAGGATTCATGATTAAGCAAAACCTCGCCGACGGCGCGCCAACCCTAATGGCCGCCAATCGTGAAGCTTGGATAACAATAATGGCTATCCTCGGACTGATAATGGCCGGCCTTGGCCTTTACCACATTTTCATTCTTCCCTCGGCAAAGAAGGACATTGCATCCGCTTCCGATGCCGGAAATTCGCGTAGGATGATGGGCGAGTTTGTCGCCGTGATGCGTGATTTTTTCACAAAGAAACACATTGTGATTTACATCATCTTCATACTCCTCTACCGTTTCGGCGAGGGCTTTGTTGTGAAGGTAGTGCCGCTCTTCCTTAAGGCTTCGCGCGAGTGCGGCGGCCTCGGTCTCGACACCGAACAGATAGGTCTCTACTACGGCACATACGGCGCTGCCGCCTTTGTGCTTGGATCCCTGCTTGCAGGCTACTATATCTCGGCCCGAGGCCTGCGCCGCACACTGTTCAGCCTGGTATGCGCTTTCAACATACCTTTCGCTGTCTATGTCTTTCTGGCATGGCTTCAGCCCACACAAGGTCTGCTCATCGCGTCAGGCATAGTGTTCGAATATTTCGGCTATGGCTTCGGCTTTGTAGGCCTTACCCTCTTCATGATGCAGCAGGTAGCACCCGGCCGACATCAGATGGCCCACTACGCGCTTGCTTCGGGCATCATGAACCTTGGAGTGATGCTCCCCGGCATGCTCAGCGGCTGGCTCGCCGACAAACTCGGATACCTCACATTCTTCATCGTGGTCATGTTGTGCACCATCCCTGCCTTTATCATGAGCAAAACCGTGCCCTTCAGCCACGACGACACAAAGAATCTCAAAAAAGCCGAAGAGGCAGCACTCACCGAAACCGAATAGCCCTCGGCCAATTATATTGCAATCATTCATAAATCAACATTAATAATGAGAAAATTTCCCTGGGAAGACCGTCCCGCCGAATGTACCGATGTTATGTGGCGAAACTCTGCCAATCCTATCATAGGCCGCTACGCCACAGCCATATCAAACTCCATATTCAACTCTGCCGTCGTTCCCTTCGGTGAAGGCTACGCCGGGGTGTTCCGATGCGATGACAAAGCTGTGAGGATGAACATATTCGTAGGCTTCTCCGAAGACGGTGTCAACTGGAACATCTCGGACACACCGATCAAGTTCGAGGCCGGCAACACTCAGATGATTGACTCCGACTACAAATATGATCCGCGTGTGACATGGATCGAGGACCGCTACTGGATAACATGGTGCAACGGATACAACGGCCCGACCATCGGCATAGGATACACCTTCGACTTCAAGACATTCTATCAGTGCGAGAACGCCTTCCTGCCGTTCAACCGCAACGGCGTGCTGCTGCCGCAGAGATTCGACGGACGCTATGCCATGCTGAGCCGTCCGAGCGACAACGGCCACACCCCGTTCGGCGACATATTCATCAGCTATTCTCCCGACATGAAATACTGGGGCGAACACCGCTGCGTGATGAAGGCTTCCCATTTGAGCAAAGTGCCTGGCAGTGTCTCAAAATCGGAGCCGGTTCGGTGCCTTTCCTGACCGACGAGGGCTGGCTGATGTTCTATCACGGAGTAATCCGCACCTGCAACGGCTACCGCTATTCGATGGGAGCCGCAATCCTCGACCGTGAGAATCCGTCGAAAGTGCTTTGGCGCACCCGCGACTATCTCTGGCTCCCGCCGCGCCCTACGAACTGGTGGGCGATGTGCCCAACGTGGTGTTCCCTTGCGCCGCACTCACCGATGGCAACCGCGTGGCAGTATATTACGGCGCTGCCGACACCACTGTGTGCATGGCATTCGGCTATATCGACGAAATCGTAGCATTTGTCAAATCACATTCTCTTCCTCTATGATGAGAAACTTCCTTTCGGCGGCCTTTCTCTCGGCTTGTGTCGCGGCTACTCCGGCCGCGGCGCCTGCCGACACCGCCGTCCTCAGATACGTCGACCCATTTATCGGAACCACCAACTTCGGCACCACCAACCCCGGAGCATTGGTGCCCAACGGTCTGATGTCGGTGTCTCCGTTCAATGTCACCGGTTCCGACCTCAACAGATTTGACAAGGACGCCAGGTGGTGGTCAACGCCCTTACGATGCCACCAACAGCTTCCTCACAGGATTTTCACACGTCAATCTCAGCGGAGTGGGCTGCCCGGAGCTGGGTTCTGTGGTCACAATGGCCACGACCGGTCCGCTTGAAGTTGATTTCAGAAAATATGGCACGACCTACAGCGCTGAAGACGCCTCGCCCGGCTATTACTCTGTGTTTCTTGACAAATACAACGTTCTGGCCGAAGCGACCGCCACTACCCGCAGCTCGGTAGAGCGCTATACCTTCCCTGCCGGACAGGGCAATATAATCGTCAACCTCGGAATCGGTCTCACCAACGAGACCGGTGCATATATACGCCGCATTTCCGACACTGAAATTGTCGGAAGCCGCCTTATGGGCACTTTCTGCTATAATCCCGATGCGGTCTTTACAATGTATTTTGCAGTGAGGGTCAACCGCAAGCCTTCAGCATCAGGATTCTTCAAAAAGCAGCCGGCGATGAAAGGTGTCGAAGCTGAATGGACACCCGACAACGGCAAATATAAAGTTTACAATTCCTATGGCCGTGACATGGCCGGCGACGACCTCGGCTACTGGTTTTCCTATGACAAGCTCAAAGACAACGAGCAAATCGAAGTAAGTGTCGGTGTATCGTTCGTCTCAGAGCAAAACGCGCTGGAAAACCTCAATGCAGAGCAGAAAGAGTCAGATTTCGGCACAGTCCTCGGAAAAGCCCGGACTGACTGGGCCCGCGAGCTGAACAGGATTGAGGTTGAAGGCGGCTCAGAAAGTCAGCGCACGGTCTTTTACACCGCCCTCTACCATGCCTTGATTCATCCCAACATTCTCCAGGATGTCAACGGGCAGTACCCCATGATGGAACAGGCCGGGAACGGCACGACCGACCGTGACCGATACACGGTATTCTCGCTCTGGGACACATACCGCAACCTGCATAAGCTGATGACTCTCGTCTATCCCGAGAAACAGACCGACATGGTCAACTCGATGATAGAGATGTACCGCGAATGGGGTTGGCTGCCCAAATGGGAACTCTATGGCCGCGAGACATTCACGATGGAGGGTGACCCGGCCATCCCGGTGATTGTCGATACATGGCGCAAGGGGCTGAGGGACTATGACATGGACCTCGCATACGAGGCCATGAAGAAATCGGCCACCCTTCCCGGCGCACAGAACAAGATGCGACCTGACATCGACCCATATATCGAACGCGGCTATGTTCCGCTGGGCATGTATCAAAGCGACAATTCCGGCGATAACTCCGTGAGCCACGCGCTGGAGTACTATGTTGCCGACAACGCTCTGGCCTGGCTCGCAAAAGAAAGGGGCGACCTCGACTTCGCACGGGAGCTCGAAAAACGGGCTCGCGGCTACCGCCACTATTACTCAAAGGAGTCCGGGACCCTGCGCCCCATCAATCAGGACGGTACATTCCTTGAACCCTTCGATCCACGGCAGGGTGAAAATTTCGAACCTGTCCCCGGCTTCCACGAAGGCAGCGCATGGAACTATACTTTCTTTGTTCCCCACGATGTACGCGGAATGATTGACATGATGGGCGGAAAACGCAAGTTTGTCGACAAACTGCAGATGGTGTTCGACACCGGTCTCTACGACCCCGCCAATGAGCCCGATATTGCCTACCCCTACCTCTTCACCCACATCAAGGGAGAGGAACACCGCACAGCCGAACAGGTGGGACGTCTTCTGAACGAGCATTTCACAACCAAACCCGACGGCATACCGGGCAACGATGATGCCGGCACGATGTCGGTATGGGCCGTTTTCTCAATGATGGGCCTCTACCCTGATATTCCCGGCGTGCCAGAGTATTCACTCACAACTCCTGTCTTCGACAAAGTGACCATCCACCTCAACCCGGACTACTACGGCACCGACACCCTCACCATAGAGAAGGTAGCGGGTACAAAGGATGCCATAACTCTGGGAGGACGTCCGACAGGCCATCGTCTGAGCCACGCCGACCTAATCAAAGCTAAAAATCTACGCTTCATCGTAAAACAAAAATAATAATACAACAGATACTAAAATGATATACACTTTTGAACCTTTATTGAAGTCCATCATCTGGGGTGGCAAGCGCATAGCAGCCTTCAAGGGAGTGGACTGCGATAGCGAAACCATAGGCGAAAGCTGGGAAATATCCGGTGTCAAAGGCAATCTCTCCGTTGTGGCCAACGGCAAGGATGCCGGTATGGACCTCGCACAGCTTATAGAACGTGACGGTGCAGCCCTGTTGGGCAAAGCCAATGCCGAAAGATTCGGAAAGGAATTTCCTCTGCTCATCAAATTTATAGATGCCAAGCAGGACCTTTCCATCCAGGTACATCCCGACGATGCCCTTGCCGCAGCACGTCACAACTCCAAAGGCAAGACCGAAATGTGGTATGTCGTCGACGCAACTCCCGAAGCACATCTGCGCTCCGGCTTCAGCCGTGAGCTCACACCTGAAGATTATGTCGAAGCGATTGCCGACAACTCCATCTGCGATAAACTTGCCGACTACAAGGTGTCGCCGGGCGACGTATTCTTCCTGCCGGCCGGCCGTGTCCACAGCATAGGCGCAGGCTGCTTCATTGCCGAAATTCAACAGACCTCCGACATCACCTACAGAATCTACGACTTCGGCCGTGTCGGAGCAGACGGCAAGCCCCGTGAACTTCACACCGAACTGTCAAAGGATGCAATCGACTACACTGTCCTGCCCGACTACCGCACCCACTACACTGAACCGGAAAAAGGTCTGGTGCAGCTCGTCGACTGCCCCTACTTCAATGTGGGGCTCGTAAAGCTTGATGCCGAACCTGTCCGACTGCCACAGGTCGATTCATTTGTAATTGTAATCGCCATAGAAGGCGACATAAAAGTAGTGACCGACGAAGGTTCCGAGTTACTCCACAAAGGCCATACAGCCCTTGTAAGCGCCGACAGCCATAGGCTCAGGCTGGAGACTTCCGGTCCTGCCGCCAAGGCCCTGATTGCCTACATTGCTTAATATTCCATCAGACATGGAAGTGAAAAAATATTTGATTCCCCTTGCCGCAATCGCCGTTTTATCGGCTTGCTCGTCGGAGCCCACGGTGACATCGCCTGACGGCAACATCAAGGTTGACGTACAGCGCAACGAAGGACTGTTGAGCTATTCCGTGTGTGTCGGCGCCGACACACTCATCCTTCCCTCCCCTCTCGGTCTTGTCGCAGAGGGACTGCAACCGACATCTGATGCAGAAATGACCGTCAGCCACTCGACGGCAGACGAGACATGGGAACAGCCATGGGGCGAAAACAAAGAAGTTCGGAACCACTACAACGAAATGGCTGTGTCTCTGACCGACAAAGACCTCAGCTTCACTGTCCGTTTCCGCGTCTTCGACGACGGCCTCGGTTTCCGCTATGAATGGAATGTTGCCGCAGGTGATTCGATTGTGCTAAGGGATGAACTAACCCGGTTCGATTTAGCCCGGAAGGGCAACAGCTGGGCTATACCCGCAAGTTTCGAAACCTACGAACTTGAGTACCGCAACCTGCCCCTCGACAGCGTGACAGACGCAAACACACCGTTCACCTTCTCCATCGACCAGGCCGGGTTCTTCGGCTCCATACACGAAGCCGCCCTCTATGACTACCCCGAGATGACCCTCGTCAACGAAGGCGGACGTCGCCTCCGTGCTAATCTCGCGCCTCTGCCCGACGGCGTCAAGGCCTACCTCCCGTCGTCGTTCGCAACTCCATGGAGAACCATTCAGATTGGCAAGTCGGCCTGCGACCTGATCAACTCGAACCTCATCATCAATCTCAACGAACCTTGCAAGATTTCCGATACTTCATGGATAAAGCCTCAGAAATATGTGGGAATATGGTGGGGCATGCACCTTGGCACACAGACCTGGACCATGGGTCCACGCCACGGCGCGACCACTGAGAATGCAATCAAGTACATTGATTTCGCATCGGCCAACAACATCCAGGGCGTGCTCTTCGAAGGTTGGAACGAAGGCTGGGAAAACTGGGGCGGCAACCAGCATTTCAATTATGCCAAAGCCTATGCCGACTTCGACATTGACTCCATCGCATCCTATGCAGCCTCCAAAGGCATAGAATTATGGGCGCACAATGAAACCGGCGGCAATATCCCCGAATATGAAGCCGCAATGGACAGCGCCTTTGCCTGGTACCAATCTCTCGGCATACATACGGTCAAGACAGGCTATGCCGGAGGTTTCGCAGGCGGACAGTTCCATCATTCCCAATATGGCGTGCGGCATTACCAGAAAGTGGTGGAGACAGCTGCCCGCTATCAACTTATGATTGATGCCCACGAGCCGATCAAGGAAACAGGCATACGACGCACATGGCCCAACATGATGACACGCGAGGGAGCACGCGGCATGGAGTGGAACGCATGGTCGGCCGGCAACACGCCCGAGTATCTCTGCACGCTTCCCTTCGTGCGACTCCTCTCAGGACCGATGGACTATACCCCCGGCATCTTCGACATAAATTATGAACGTGCCAAGTCGGACCCCGGACGCATAGAGTGGAACGGCCCGAACGATTACTGCAAGATCAACACCACGGTGGCGCGCCAGATAGCCAACTGGGTAATAATATACTCGCCGCTGCAGATGGCCGCCGATCAAATCGAGAATTATGAAGGACATGAAGCCTTCCAGTTCTTCCGCGATTTTGACGCCGACTGCCAATGGTCGCGCGCCCTCCAGGGAGAAATCGGCAAATACATAGTTGTCGCACGCCGCGCAGGAGATAAATTTTTCCTCGGTGCCGGAACCGACAGCGAGCCCCGCACACTCCGTGTGCCACTCGATTTCCTTTCCGAAGGCAAAGTCTACACTGCCGCCATCTACGCCGACCATCCTGCAAATCCTTCCAAAGTGGTTGTCAGCAGTACCAAAGTGACAAGCAAGGACACACTGACCATAGCCATGGCAGCGGCCGGAGGTCAGGCAATCACCTTCATCCCCGACTGACAAGCCTCTCGGCTATTACGCCCATAAAAAACGATGGCGCATTGAGCTCGGATTTCAATGCGCCATCGTTTTATATCGGGCTTATTTATTTCGCTTCTTCGCTTTTGGGAGCAAGTTCCAGAATACCGCCTGTGTTGGGGTCATAGATAAGTTTGTAAGGCTGTGACTTATCCGTGAAAAGTGTGGGAGGAAGGCCGAACACAACACCGAGCTGTGCAAACGGCATTTCCACCGCAGTGACAGTGCGTCCGTCATAGTCTACCGATACGAGTGCCGTGCCGGGAATCCTATAGGGAACGCCTCCACGGGGGAAAACTTTAAGCTGGCCTTTTTCGTTGACGGGCAACTCGGCGGGCTGGGCAATCTTGAGACTGAGCGACACCGGCTTGCCGGCGAGGTCTTCAGCATCGAGGATGCCGTCGACGGCGGATATACGTGCAATCACACGGCTGTCGATTTCGGCACTGTCAGGAAGAAGGGTCACTTTGTCCACGACTGTGCGTTTGCGCTCTACGCCGGCGAACATTGCCGTGAGAGCGGCTTCCTGCGCGGCAAGGTTGTCAAGAACAATCTGCATGGCCTTTCCGTCGGCCGGGGGATTATCGGCCTGACCCGAGAGAAGATCGGAACGTGTCTCACGTAGCTCGAAGATGCGCTGTGCAGCAAGTTCGGCTTTTTTGGCAATGGAACCGCTACGGGCCATATCGGCTGTAATGGCCTGTTTGGCTGCGGGTCCTTCGAGGGGGGATGCGGAGAATTCTGTAGGCACCGGCATTTCAGGAATAAATTCGTCGGGAATCTCATCGCTGTTAATGGTCAGAGGCACACCATCCTCGTTGAGGGTGATGTAGGCCGATGTTCCGGGCTTGAACTGTGCGAGCCAGCGCTGATTGGCGTCGGGCACACCGCGAGGAACGATGAAGGCGGCTTTCAGTTCGGCCGACTGCTGTTGTTTGGTCACGGCCTTGGTGAGGCCCAGGTGACGGCGGGCATAGTTGTAGAACTCGCCGGGCGTCTTTTCCGTGAGTTCGGCGACAAGATAGACATCCACTGCAGTAAGGGGCAGCGCGTAGGCAAGGCCGTATTCGTTGGCTTTGCCGGCCGTAATTTTTTGCGATGTCTGACCCGAAATCATCGGAGCCGCCGCCATTATGGCAGCGCAGAGCATAAAGACTGTTTTTTTCATAATCATGCTAACTTTCGCGAGCGAAAACGAGTTTATGTCGGCAAGCCGACGGTTTGTGGACTTAGAACTGATTCGATGGCGGGGCCTATGGCGTCGACCACATCTTCGGCAGTGGTCCCGGCGATGCCGCACGAGCGGGAGGCGATACGGCCCGCCAGTCCGTGGATATATACAGCGGCCACGGCGGCCACCTCGACATTCATTTTCTGTGCAATCAATCCGGCCATAAGCCCGGTGAGCACATCACCGCTGCCGGCCGTGGCCAGCGCCTCTGTTCCCGAGGTGTTTACAATCACAGAGCCGTCGCTCCAGATTGTCTGCGTATAATGGCTTTTCAGAACGATGGTAATCTTGTAGCGTGCAGCCATCTCGATGGCTGTGAGCGTGCGCGTGCCGTGAGAGCTTTGTTCGCCGAAAAGGCGGTCGAACTCGCCTGCATGGGGCGTAATCACTGAATGAGGCGGTATATAGTCGATGAAGGAGGGATTGCGGGCAATTATATTGAGCGCGTCGGCATCGAGCACCAAGGGTCTGCGCTCGGCATAGCAGCTCTTCAGAAATATGCCCAGAGCCTCGGCAGTGGCTTTTGATGTCCCGAGACCGGGACCTATGGCCACACCCTGACAGGCTCGGGGATTGTCGAACTGCCTTATGTCGACGTCTGCGCCGTCGGTAGTGAACATGGCCGACGGGACCGAGCTCTGCATGACGAAGAACGCGCAGCGGGGTCCGTGACATGTGACGCGGCCGCAACCGGAATGGGTGGCGGCGCGGGTCGCCAGCACAGCGGCGCCGAGCATGCCGTAGGAACCGGCAAAAATCAGAGCGTCGCCAAGGTCGGCCTTAGAGGCTGTGACGGAGCGCTTCGGCAGGACGTTGCGGATGGCGTCGGCATCTATGAGCAGATGGTTGCGTCTTACGTTTTCAAGAGCCTCACGGTTGACCGCTACGGGAAGTACGGACCACTCGCCCAGCAGTTCAGCATTCTCAGGCATGAAAAACGCCAGTGTCGGACCAATGAGAGCCAGCGTGTATGTGGCATGGACAATGTTACGGTTGACCATGCCGACATTGAGCCGTGTGGTCATTCCCGAAGGCAGGTCGATGGACACCACCTGGGGCGAATGCTCGTTGATGTAGCGGGCAACGGCCTGGTAGCCGCCGCGCAGCGGTTTGAGGTCCTCGCTGCCGAAAATGCCGTCCACCACGATGGTGCGCTTTTTGAGCTGCGGCATCGCGAAGTCCACACCGGGGTTGATGACTTCGGTAAGATAGCCGGCCCCGCAAAGCTTGATGAAGTTCTCGCGGGCAGCCGCGCAGTCGACCGAAAGACAGTTGCCGCCTATGTTGAAGAGCACTACCCTCGCATGGCATCCCAGGCTGTGAAGTTCAGTAGCGGCCGCAAGGGCGAAAGCGCCACAAAGGCCGTAGCCGGCAAAAACAACGACACGCGTATTTGTCTCGCCCCTGATTTCCATCACCTTTTTGGCCACCTGTTCGCCGACATTATCAATGAAGGCGGCACGACGCTGGAGGAGCCTGCTACGGGCAGGGGCCTCCATTTCGGCCATCTCATCGAGTGTCCCGATGGTGGCGCGAAGCACCTCTTCTATATCGGTGGGGGTAAAGATGGTTTTCATTCTCCTGCAGGGGCTTCGCCAATTACAGAGCCAGAAGTTCTTCTATTTTTGCACGGATAGCCTCGGCTTTCTGACCGCCGACAAGGCGCAGAGCGGTTTTCTCGCCGTTTTTGAAGAACAGGAGAGTGGGAAGGCTGCGGATGCCGCATTCGGTTGCAAAATCGTTTTCGTCGTCGAGGTTATATTTGCCCACGATGGCCTTGCCTTCGTATTCTGCGGCGAGCTGTTCCACAATGGGTGCCATTGCCATGCAGGGTCCGCACCATGTGGCCCAGAAGTCTACTACAACAGGTTTGCCCGAGGCAATGATTTCTTTTATGTTCTCGTCTGTAAATGTCATAACTGTATCAGTTAAAATTTAGTTTAGTAAAATCAACGTCTACTCCCTGGCTGTCGAGGTCTTTGATGAACTCGCGGGTGACAGGGATGTTCAGTGAGGATGAGAACCGCAGTTTGCGGTTATATTCCGGGGCAAATACCGAAATGGAGACAGGCATTTGCTCTCCGTGGGGGTTGCGCTGCGAAGTCACTTCGTCGAGCGCGGCCATCATATCCGACGCCTGATGGGGATTGATGGTAAGGTTCAGTTCCTGCAGCAGCCGTCCCCGCAGGCCGTCGAGATGCATCAGGCGGTCTACATTAAAGCGAAGGACGTTGGCACCGGTGTTGCGGTTGCGGCTTTCACGGAATGTGCCGACAACCAGAACGGGAGTGCCGACAATGCACAGCTGCGCAAACTCGGCGCGTTGCTTGTCGAAGAGAGTGAACTCAGCGGTTCCGGTATAGTCTTCGACTTTAAAAATGCTCATGACAGTCCCCGACTGAAGCTTGCGCTCTTCAATGCTGACAATCATGCCGGCGAAGGTCACGGGCTTATTAGTGGGGCTGTTTATTTCGTTGAACTCGGTGGCCGTATAGCCCACACCATAGTTCACTTCGAGCCAATAGGGGTCGAGAGGGTGGGCCGAAAGATACATGCCCACAAGGTCTCTTTCTTTGTTGAGACGGACAAGGTTGTCCCACAGAGGCATGGAGGGTATGACAGGGCGGCTCGAAGCCAATATCTCCTCGTCGTCGAATCCGAAGAGCGAAGTCTGAGACTGCTTGGATTCGTTCTGCCGCTGGGCGCCGTATCGCAGAAGTTGCTCTGCCACGGTCTCGCCTTTCTTGCCGACCTCGCCGGAAAGGTCTTCGCGCTTGATGCCTTCGAAGCGGTCGAACGCACCGGCGAGAGCGAGGTTGTCGAACACTCGTCGGTTGATGGTCGACGCGGGCACACGCTCTACAAAGTCGTAGATGTCCTTGAAGGGACCTCCGGCCTCGCGTGCATCTATGATTGAGCGCACCACATCGGGGCCTATGCCCTTGATAGCGGACAGACCGAAGCGGATGACCGAAGGTTCGCTCACGCTGAATGTGCCTATGGACTCGTTGATGTCAGGACCCTTTACTTCAAGACCCATCGCCTTGCATTCGTCCATGTAGAAGGCAAGTTTGGAAATATCCTCGAGGTTTCGGCTGAGCACGGCGGCCATGAATTCGGCCGGGTAGTTGGCCTTGAGATAGCCTGTCTGGAAAGCCACCCAGCTGTAGCATGTGGCGTGGCTCTTGTTGAAGGCATATGAAGCGAACTTTTCCCATTCAGTCCAGATTTTCTCAAGGATTTCAGCCTTGTGACCTCGTTCCTGGCCTCCGGCAAGGAACTTGCCTTTGAGCTCGTCCATCTTCTTCTTGAGCTTTTTACCCATGGCCTTGCGAAGGGTATCGCTCTGGCCACGTGTGAAGCCGGCGATGAGGCGCGACAAGAGCATGACCTGTTCCTGATAGACAGTGATGCCATAAGTATCCTTGAGATAGTTCTCCATCTCGGGGATGTCGTATTCAATCTTGTGCAGTCCCTGTTTTCGTGCGATAAACTCGGGAATATTGTCCATGGGGCCCGGTCGGTAGAGGGCGTTCATGGCTATAAGGTCTTCGAACACCGTCGGCTGCAGCTGTCGGAGATAGCGCTGCATGCCGGGCGACTCGAACTGGAACGTGCCCACCGTCGCGCCGCGGCTGTAAAGCTCATAGGTCTTTTTGTCGTCGATGGGTATTGAATCTATGTCAAGGTCTATGCCCCGCGAGCGTTTGATGTTGGCCACGGCTTCACGGATGATGGAGAGCGTCTTGAGCCCGAGGAAGTCCATCTTAATAAGTCCGGTGTCTTCAATCACGCGGCCTTCATACTGGGTCACGAGGATACGGTCGCCGTTTTTGTCGGCGGCGGTGCTGACAGGCACCCAGTCCGTAACATCGTCTCGGCAGATAATCACACCGCAGGCGTGGACGCCAACGTTGCGCACGGTGCCTTCGAGCGAATTGGCAAAGTTCATCAGCTCGCGCACATCATTGTTCTTGTCCATCTCGGCCTGGAATTCAGGCAGATAGTTGATGCAGTTGGACACCGTCGGCTTGAGTTCCTTTTCGTGGTTCTCGTCGCGCGGGTCTATGGGCATGTGACGCGGGATGAGCTTTGTAAGCTGGTTGGAGAGGGCTATGGGCAGATTCATCACACGTGCGACGTCCTTGATGGCCGATTTGGCCGCCATGGTGCCGTAGGTGATGATGTGGGCCACATTGGGGGCGCCATATCGCTCAGTCACATAGTTGAGCACAGTCTCGCGGCCGTCATCATCGAAGTCGACGTCGATATCAGGGAGTGAAATACGGTCGGGATTGAGGAAACGCTCGAAAAGGAGGTCGTATTTCAGAGGGTCAATCTGTGTGATGCCAAGGCAATAAGCCACAACGGAACCGGCGGCAGAGCCACGTCCGGGACCGATGCTCACACCCATCTGGCGGCCGACGCGGATAAAGTCCTGCACGATGAGGAAGTAGCCCGGGAAACCCATGGTCTTCATGATGTGGAGCTCAAAATTGATGCGTTCGTCCACCTCCTGGGTCAGCGGTGTGCCGTAGCGGCGTTCAGCGCCTTCGTAGGCGATTTTGCGCAGGTAGTCGGCCTCGAATTTTATGCGGTATAGTTTCTGATAACCTCCGAGGGCCTTGATTTTCTTCAGGCCTTCCTCTTCGGTCATTATCTCGTTGCCGTTCTCATCGCGTGTGAACTCGTCGAAAAGTTCTTTTTCGGTTATACGGCTGCGGTATTCCTCTTCTGTGCCGAAACTTTCGGGAATCGCAAAGTTCGGCATGATAGGCGGATGGTCGATGGAGTATTCCTCGACTTTCGAAGCTATTTCAAGTGTATTCTCCAGAACCTCGGGCATATCGGCAAACACCTGCGACATCTCGGACGAAGTCTTGAACCATTCCTGCTTGGAGTAAAGCATACGGTTCGGATCGCTGACAAGTTTGTTTGTCGAGAGGCAGATGAGACGGTCGTGGGCCTCGGCGTCGCCCTCGTTGATGAAGTGACAGTCGTTAGTGGCTATGACCTTTACGCCATGTTTACGGGCCAGCTCGATGAGCTGCGGCTCCAACTGGCGCTGAATGACATAGGTCTCGTGGTTGGCACGCTCTACGTTGGCTTTGTGACGCTGCAGTTCAATATAGTAGTCGTCGCCGAATGTCTCCTTGTACCATGCCACAGCCTTGTCGGCTCCCTCGGGGTCGCCGGCGCGGAGAAGACGCGGAATCTCACCGCCGAGACAGGCCGAGCATACAATCAGCCCCTCGCTGTGCGCCGCAAGTTCCTTACGGTCGGTTCGCGGGTGGTGATAATAGCCTTCAGTCCAGGCCTTGGAGACAAGTTTGATGAGGTTTTTATAGCCTTTTTCGTTTTTTGCAAGCACCACAAGGTGATAGCCCTTGTCCTTGCTGTCGCCACGGTCGTGGAGATCGTTTTTGGCCACATACATCTCACAGCCCACAATCGGTTTCAGGTAGCGGGCGCGTGCTGCGGCAAGGTCGGCCTCGGCCTGCGCCACGGCGGCCTCATCGGCAGATTCACGAGCGGCGGCGAGAGCGGCTTCTGCAGCCTTGACAGCATCTTTCACCTTGCCGTTATGCCCTTTGATGGTGTTAATGAACGACTTGACACCAAACATGTTGCCATGGTCGGTGAGGGCAACGGCGGGCATGCCGTCGGACACAGCCTTCTTTACAAGGCCGTCAATCGACGAAAGTCCGTCGAGCAGCGAATACTGCGAGTGGACGTGAAGATGGACGAATTGTGGCATCTATAGTTATTGTCGGAGAGATTAGAATTAAATTACATTACGTTGAGCACCTGTTCCTTGATTTGCTCCAGGTTGTCTTTCATGCGCACCACGATGGCCTGCATCTCGGCATGGTTGCTCTTGGAACCGAGTGTGTTGATTTCGCGTCCCATTTCCTGTGCGATGAAGCCGAGCTTCTTTCCCTGTCCGGGTTTGGGAGCTTCCATAGTCTCGGTAAAATATGCCAGATGACGGCTCAGTCGCTGCTTTTCTTCATTGACATCGAACTTCTCGATGTAGAATATCAGTTCCTGCTCCAGGCGTCCTTTGTCAAATTCAACTGCGGGAATCTTCGACAGTCCGTCTTCGAGGCGTGCCCTGATTTTAGTCACACGTTCTTTTTCATATGGTTCAACCGAGTCAAGCAGAGAAGCGATGGCAGCCACACGCAGGGCGAAGAAGGACTCAAGAGCAAGACCTTCCTGACGGCGATGGTCCTGAAGTCCTTTCACTGCCTGACGCACGGCTTCGAGAAGCACTTCAACTTCGTCGTCCGAAACCTCGCCGCCATTGTCTGTGCTCACGGCGTCGGGGAAACGGAGAAGGACAGAATACCAGTCGGTCGGCTCGGGGATGCCGAGAGCTTCCGAAGCCGCCACAATCTGCTCCTTGTAGGATTTGAGCACTTCGACATTGATGCTGCTCACCGACTGCGACACACGACCGGGAAGAGGTTCACAGGTGACGACAAGGTCGACCTTGCCGCGCTCGAGCCCGGCACCGACGATACCGCGCACCGCAGGTTCGCTGTCACGGAACAGATGAGGCAGACGGACAGACAAGTCCAACTGCTTGGAGTTGAGCGATTTAATCTCAACTGTGATTTTATGCGTTGAGGATTCAAGGCAGGCTTTGCCGAATCCGGTCATTGACATGAGCATAGCTTATACAATTTACTGAGCTACAAAATTACAAATAATCGGTGGCACTTGGCGGTTTTTCTTTTAAAAAAATTTACTACCTTTGTGCCAAAAGACTATTTTATGGCGACCATACTCAACATAGAAAGCTCGGGCGGCCCATGTTCAGCCGCCCTCACAAGCGACGGAATGATACTTGCGCACCGCGAAGACTTCGGCGGACGCAACCATGCCGCGCTTCTAAGCGACTTCATCAAATATTGTCTCGACCACGCGCGCGAACACGAAATGAAACTCGACGCGGTGGCTGTCAGCATGGGTCCCGGCAGCTACACAGGGCTGCGCATAGGGCTCAGCGAAGCCAAGGGACTTACCTATGCGCTAGACATCCCTCTGATTGGAATACACACACTTGAACTGCTGACATCGCGGGTAATGTTCTCATCGGATGAAATAGATCCAGATACGATTTTCATACCGATGGTCGACGCCCGCCGCATGGAAGTGTACACAGCAGCCTACGACTTCGCCCTCAATCCCCTGCTCCTCCCAGGCGCTCTGATTCTGGATGCGGACTCTTACGGCGAGCTTCGCCGCTCGGGACGCCCTATACTTTTCTTCGGCAGCGGCGCCGAAAAGGCCCGCGAAATTATGGAAGCCGACGGCAACGCCCGGTATGTGCCGGATGTTGAAGCTCTGGCAGTCGACATGGTGGCACTCGCCGAACGTGCCTATGCGCAAGGCAAGTTCATCGACACGGCCTATTCGGTACCGGAATATCTCAAGGAATTCCAGGCCACAACACCAAAACACAAGGTGATATGAGCGATTTTGCATCGGACATCAAGGCCGCGGTAGACACCCTCCGCAAAGGCGGCATCATCCTCTACCCCACTGACACTGTGTGGGGCATAGGTTGCGACGCCACCGACAGCAAGGCAGTCGAACGTGTGTTTGCCCTCAAGCAACGCACCGACGCCAAAGCCCTTATCACACTTGTGGGCTCGCTTGCCGCACTCGAACGCACAGTTGACGGCATTCCCGACGTCGCCTACGAGCTGATCGAGTGCACGGACCGTCCGCTCACAATCGTCTACGACCGTCCGCTTCCTATGGCCCGCATAGCACCAGAACTGCAGGCCCCCGACGGCACAATAGGTGTGCGTGTCACCAACGAGGCTTTCAGCAGAGCCCTCTGCCGGGCATTCGGCAAGCCGCTTGTGTCGACATCGGCAAACATCAGCGGCCACCCAACCCCGGCCGATTTCCGACATATAGAGCCCGAAATAATAGCCGGAGCCGACTATGTATGCACAAGCCGACGTAACGAAAGAGCCAAAGAAGAGACAAAACCCTCGATGGTGATGCGCCTTTCGGCCGATGGCTGTTTCAAAATACTACGTTCCTGACTCTTGCTGATGAAAGAGTTGAACCGACAACGAGCGAAATACATGCTGGCCGACTTCCTGACGGCCAACATCGGTTTCTTTGTCTTCGACATAGCCCGTTTCTTCATGGTTCCTCCCACCATCAGGCCCTCGACACTCCTCGATTTCCTCTCTCTCAACTCACTCATATCGGAACAGATACTTGTGCCTGTGGGCATTGTACTGCTCTATGCTCTCTTCGGTGCCTACAACCGCAACAACACCATCTATAAATCACGTCTTGAAGAAAGTCTGACCATAGCCGAGGTGTCGACGCTGGCCGTCCTTGCAGTCTTCTTCATCGCCCTTGTCAACGACAATATCAGCGAACGCGCCACAAGCTATGAGCTGATGGCCGCCATGTGGGCTTGCCTGTTTCTGCCCACCTATGCTGCCAGAATGATTATGGTTAGCAGGTCGGCGCGCCGCCTGCACCAAGGCCACAACCGTTTCGATGTCGTCGTGGTCGGTGTCAGGCCGGAACACGAACGCCGTTTGGCCCGCATCGTCCGCGGAGGCAAATCAAGCGGCATGCACGTAGTGGCATGCATCGACGTCGACGGCCAGACTAAAGACAAAGAATTATTCGGTGTTCCTGTAATCCATGGCAACGACATTGCCGGTCTATGCCGCAAGAGCGGAGCCCGAGGTATCATCCTCCTGCCCTCGCCCGAAGGTCTCGGACATACATCGCAACTCATCGACATGCTCTATCCGCTCGAGCTCCCCATCTACGTCACCCCCGATTTGCGCGGCATGCTTGCATTGCGTCCTAAGGTGAGCAAAGTTGTAGGCGAGCCATTGGTGGACATAACCAGCCCGGACATCAGTCCCGCAGCCGAGAATTTCAAGCGTCTCGGCGACATAGTCTTCTCAGCCTCAGCGCTTATACTGCTTGCTCCCGTCTACGGCATTCTTGCCCTTGCGGTGAAGCTCGACTCCAAAGGCCCCGTCCTCTACCGCCAGGAACGTGTGGGGCTGCACAAGAAGAAATTTTACATCAACAAGTTCCGCACCATGTGTGTAGGTGCTGAAACTTCAGGACCGGCGCTGTCGGTAGCCGACGACCCCCGCATCACTCGTCTGGGCCACATCATGCGCAAATACCGCCTCGACGAGCTCCCTCAGTTCTGGAATGTGCTCAAGGGCGAGATGTCGCTTGTCGGTCCCAGACCTGAACGCGAGTTTTATCTCGCACAGATGACGCAGCGCCACCCGGCATGCTCCCTTATCCACCGGGTGCGCCCGGGCATAACATCTTGGGGTATGGTCAAATACGGCTATGCATCCAACGTTGACCAGATGCTCGAACGTCTTGAATACGATTTGATATATGTCGACAACGTTTCGCTTGGCGTCGACCTTAAAATATTGTTTTATACCGTCAGCACAGTCCTTACCGGCAAGGGCATATAGACTGACAAAAAAGTTTGCAAAATTGGTTTCCGTATGGCCGAAAAAGAAATAAACTACAGCACACCCCTCGGGAGAGCGTTTTTCAGCTTTCTTCAATGGCGCGAAAAGCACATCAAAGAGAAGAACTTCGTTCTTGTCCTGGCCTTCCTTGTCGGTGTTCTCAGCGGACTTGCGGCATTGGTGCTCAAGTTTCTTATTCATCTCATATCCGAAACACTCACAACGCATGTCAACCCGGAGGCGGGCAACATTCTCTACATCCTTCTGCCCGCAATCGGCGTGATTCTGACCGGACTGTTCGTGCATTACATAGTGCGCGACGACATCAGCCACGGCGTCACACGCGTGCTCTATGCCATCTCACAGAACAAAAGCCGCCTGAAGCGGCACAACATGTGGACATCGGTCCTTGCCAGCTCCGTAACAATAGGTTTCGGCGGTTCGGTCGGAGCCGAGGGTCCTATTGTCGCCACCGGCTCGGCGATAGGCTCGAACCTCGGCCGTCTTTTCCACATGTCGCCCCGCATCCTCATGATTCTTGTGGGCTGCGGAGCCGCAGGCGGCATAGCAGGTATCTTCAAAGCCCCTATCGCCGGCGTGCTGTTCACTCTGGAAGTGCTGATGCTCGACCTCACCACGGTTTCGGTAATGCCTCTCCTCATATCGGCCATTACCAGCACCACCATAGCGTATGCCTACACAGGCTATGAATTTGAATTTTTCTTTGCCCAGACCGAGGACTTCTATACCTCCCGCATTCCTTATGTGATACTCCTGGGCTTTGTGTGCGGACTGATGTCGCTCTACTTCACCCGAGTGATGAACATGATGGAGCGCTTTTTCCGCCGTTTCCGCCACCGCTGGCTAAAGACGCTCACAGGCTGTCTTATTCTGTCGGGCCTCGTGTTCCTCATGCCTCCGCTCTACGGCGAAGGTTACGGCTCAATCACCGAACTGCTATCAGGCAATGCCTCGGCTGTAGTCGACGGTTCAATATTCTACGCCGACCGTCACCAGGTGTGGTTCCTTGCATTATTCATCGGCCTTGTGGTCCTTTTCAAAGCCTTCGCCACTTCGGCCACCAACGGCGCCGGCGGTGTGGGCGGCACATTCGCCCCTTCGCTCTATGTGGGATGTCTGACCGGCTTCCTGTTCGCCTACCTCACCAACAATCTGTTCGGGCTCGACCTTTCGGTCAAAAACTTCGCCCTCATGGGCATGGCGGGGTCATTGCGGGCGTCATGCACGCCCCGCTGATGGGCATCTTCCTCACCGCCGAGCTCACCGGCGGCTACGACCTCTTCCTGCCCCTGCTCATAGTCAGCACCATATCCTACGGCACCATCAAGATTTTCGAGCCATACAGCATCTACACCATGCGTCTGGCCCAGCGCGGAGAGCTTCTCACCCACCACAAGGACAAGGCCGTGCTCACCCTGCTGAAGATCGACAACGTGATCGAGACCGATTTCCTCACCGTGCGCCCCGAGATGTCGCTCAAGGATATGGTCGACACCATAGCCAAAAGCAGCCGCAATCTCTTTCCGGTGCTGACTGACAATGGCAAGCTCGTCGGTATCGTCGTTCTTGACGAAATCCGCAACATCATGTTCAGGCCGGACCTTTACCGCCGCATGCGCGTGGAAACATTCATGACCATGCCTCCGGCTAAAATAGAAATCGGCGCGGGCATGGAAGAGGTCATGAAGACCTTCGACAGCACAGGAGCCTGGAATCTCCCCGTGGTCGACAACGGAAAATATGTGGGCTTTGTGTCGAAGAGCAAAATCTTCAATTCCTACCGCAGAGTGCTCCGTCACTACACCGACGATTGACACGATGAAGAAGGTCTTGGTTATAGGATGTCCTGGAGCCGGAAAAAGCACCTTTGCCCGCAAGCTGGCCAAAAGGACAAGCCTACCGCTTCATTATCTCGACATGCTCCGGCACAAGGCCGACCGCATAACTGTCGGACCGGAAGAGTTCGACTGTAAACTTGGAGAGATAAAGGTAAGGTGGTGAGATTCACTTCGCGTCAGGCTGCCGACGATTTTTTATTTTCGAAATTCGGCTGAGCGTTTTCCGGCGTGCGCAGAGAAGTCCCGGGGGCATGGTCTGCCAGGAAAGCATATCCAGGTGTTCTTCGAGTTCCACGAGCAAGTCCGGATAGACTTCGCACATTTTGAATGCCAGATAGATACAAAATGCACGCACAGCATAGGCCTCACACTCTGAATTGATTTTAGAAAGGCAGAAGTCAAGCAGATCTGTGCGGATGTTCTCGGGTGTATAATCCATATCTCTCAGCGTCTGAAGAAGCATTCTCCTTTTGGAGACATCTGAAGTGGACAGAAGCATGTCGGTGAGTTCATCACGCTTCTTTTCAAACCATACTTTCTCAGTTGCCGGCAGATGTGTCATCACCCAGATTGCATTGACACTCGTCTGACGGTCATCGGAATGAATCAAGCGCCAGAGGTGCTCCCGTTTTTCCTTATTGCCCGTAATTTGACTGACGAGCCTCTTTATGTCCGGCAGATTGATTTTTCCCGACAGAACCGATTCCATCTCCATAATCTCAGCCTTGGTTTTCATCAAGAATTGACTTCATTATAGCAAGGTCGCTCTCCACTTCGCCTTTCAGAAGATATTCACTCTTGCGGCTGTCCAGTGTGTTATAGATTTCCCTTGCTTTTTCAGCATCGTTATCCATGAACAGAGCTATGGCACAAAGGACGCGCTCTTTCGAAGACATCATCTTGCGGTAGGCTTCTATGTACTTCCTCAATTCCGGAACGAGAAGTTCTTTTGCTCCGTCAATATCGCCGCACACGAGGCGCAGAAACACCAGCTCACATTCGATTTCTTTTACATAGAGGCCTATGATTTCTTTTTTGTGGGCATATAATTCCTCGAACAGCTTCAAGGCCTCACTGTACTCTCTTTTGTCAACAAGCCGCGAGGCAGCCATGAGCGGTATTGATATTTCGAGGTCGTTGGAATAATTGATGTCCGGACCATAGACGAACCATTCTGCTGGCAGGTCGGCAGGCTTTGTTCCGTTCTGAATCAAAGCGTTGGAACGGAGCGAATTTATCAGTCCTCTTTTGGCCGTAATGCTCTTTTTGAGCGCTATCATGTTGTAGGCATCATTCCCTACCCCTCCAATCTTCATGGGGATTCCGTTTGTCAGAATCAAAAACAGATCGGTGATGAGAAATACCACAATAATTTCAGTCAGGAAAGGATGGCCCTTGATAAGAAGCAGTGGAGCGACGAGTAGTGCCGCCAGTATATTTGCCAGGATACCGCCCAAGTTGTACCACGCTGTCGGAATGTCTTGCAAAGGCATATCCGGAGGGCTGAGGAGACACTGGCCGCCCGTGCCTGCGATGGAAAACTTCTTGACTTCCATCTTTCCGTTTTTCTTTATAAAAGTGAAATTGAAGATTCTGAACGACACAAATTTATAGCCCGACAAGAGACCGCACACAAGGTGTCCGGCTTCGTGCAAAGGTATGAGAACGGCCACCGCCAGGATAAACGACATCACGCCTACCGCCGCGGCCATAATGGCCTCTAAAAAATCCGCCGACTGCAATTTGTTCATAAACCCGACAAAAGTCGTGTCGGTAAAACATACTGTGATGACGGCGGCGATTAGTAATCCTGAAAGAATGCCAATCATCAGACCGCCAACTATTTTCAATATCGATTTAAGCACTTCCATACTTTCATTTCTTCTTTTTGGAATACTTTGCCTTGATTATATCATAAGCCTTGCGGACAAAGAAATATATGTCCTTGTCGGAAAAATCGCCGTTGAGCCCGGCTTCCACCCAGTATTTCATCCCGGGATTGGCCGGAACGCCGGCCGAGACGTAATCGGCCATTATCGTGTCTATCTCTTCAGGCGTCGAACGGAAAGATACATAGTTGAAATCTTCCATATCGACCATACAGAACATGTGGTCGCAGACATAGAAGACGAGTATCGAATCGAAGCGGCGGGCAAACTTTCCGAATGGTGTTTTCTCTGTCACACCTTCCATAGAAAGACAGAAGTTCCTCAGTTTCTCTATATCCATGATGTCCTGAAGCCTGAATGATTATTGTTTCTTTATCGAGTCCGTTTCCTGTTTTTTCGTCTCTTTCTTTGTCGACGGAGCGCGGAGGAAGTTAAAAAGATTGTCGAAGTCGCGCTTGAACATGATGCCTATGCCCTGAGTGGTCAGCGCCGAACGGAAATAGAAGTTACGGTCGTTGTAGCGGTTATACGCTTTCAGGCGCCAGTTGCCACGTTTGTTCAGAAGATATTCAATGTCGAAGTCTCCCACAAACTGGTTGGTGTTTAGCGTCTTGTCGCGGTAGCCGAAATTGCCGTTGAAAATCAGTCTGTTGTTGAGCAGACGGCTTGACAGAGCCACATCCACCTCCACGTCGGAGAAGTCGCCGCGGTCGCTGCGCAGGTTAGGCGCTATGCTCCAGTTGTCGCTGAGTTTGCCAAGCATGTTGCCCAGCTGGCTCGAGATGGTCGACGAGGCGACGGAGAAAAGTTCATTGCCCTTGGTTGTCGAAGCCATATAGTCGGGTGTATAGAAACGGTTGAGAGCCAGCAGATAGATAATCTGACGGTTCATCATATCGGTGGTGCTCACAATGCTCCTAACTTTGCGGTATGTGTCGGAGGATAGCGAGGGGAATTCAAGGTCGAAATCAAGCTGCGGCTGCCTGATGTCGCCGCTCACTTTCATGATGGCGTTGACGGGGACCTGTGTACGGGCCACCTCGGTGTCTTCAAGGAAGGATTCATCGAGGTCGCTCAGGTTGGCATGTGTCGAATAGGAGGCTGTGATGTTGGTTTTGACAGCATAGGGGTCGCCGTCAAACTGTATTTCGCTGTTCTCCTTTATTGCGAAATTCTTGACAATGATATCCTGGAGCGTAAAGTGATAGTTACCGCTCGACACGATGTATTTGCCCATCAGGCGGAGGTCGTTGTCGGTCGAGTTATACTGCATGTGCATGGTACCGGCGCCGCGGGCCGTGATTTCATCGCCGCTGGCCGGGTCCATAATCAGACGCATCTCTGCATCGGGATTTATGGCCACCTCTATGTCCATAAGATATTTTGAGGGCGTATCCTTGACTTCGGCGGTCATCTGGTTCTGGAACGAACGGACGTGCTCGGGCATGTCGTCGAAAACTTCCTCGACAACCTTGAGCGAGTCGGGAGTGACGTCGCGGAAAGAGAGGAATGAATAGTCGGCGGCGTCGAGACGGTCGTTCATCACAAAGGTGAAGTTGGATTTGGGAGCGGTGCTCATGTTCACCTTTATGTCCACCTGCCCCGGAAATCCTACCACCGAGGCGCTGCCGTTGCCATAGATTGTACCGTACCAGTCAGGGTTCTGGCGTGATGTGATGTTGTAGCTGAGCAGGTTCTCCGCATCGGTTATATCGAACCGGAAGCGTGGTTCCTTGAAGTATTTATGTTCGACATATCCCGAGAGTTTTGCCGTGTGTCCCTCTACGTCGCGTATGGTCAGGTTGTCGAGCTTGATTTTGCCCGGACGCATGTGGATGCTGTCTGTAGTAGTGTAGGAGGTGTTCGTAAAGTCAACGGCAAGCTTGACGTTCTCGGCCAGCACATCGCCTTCAAGGTCGATGGACTTGAAGGTGCCGAAGAGACGGCATACACCAGAAGCTCGGCCTGAGATGTCGCGTGCAAATGCCGACATGAAGGGTTTGAGGAAACCGACGGGAATGCTGTCCGCCTCGAAGTTGATGTCAAGAGCCTCGTCCATGGGGAATATGAAACCTTCAATCCTCGAGTCATGTCCCTCAAAGCCCTTGACAGCGGCATTGAGGTGGAAAGCCCTCAGATCATTGTTCCAGTTCGCCGCGATGTCGGCATTGCCTATCGCACAGCGGTTGTAGCTTATCGAATCAACATGAAGACGCGGACATTGCAGGACCGGTTCACCGGAGAATACATTGCTGACGGCGATATTTCCGGTAGCCTTACCGCCGATGAGGGCCTTGTCTATGTCGAGAGTTTCAAAAATGGGAAGTGTGCGTACATTCTTGAGCGACACGGAGGTGACGTCTTCGGGATCCGGGCTCATTGTGCCGTGAATGGCTATGCTCTGCTGGTCGGTATCGAGACCGAATTTAAAGATTGCAAGGCTGTTATAATCTATGTCGATTGTCGAGCGCGAAATCCGCCATGTCTCGTCGCCGAAGTTTATGGTACCCGGCAGAATATCTATCGAAGCAATCACCGGGAACTTGGAGCCGGCCGGAGCATCCATCCGCTCCAGACGTCCGTGGAAGTCCATGCTTCCGTTGATGGGCTTTTCGCGGTCTATGGCCCAGTCAATATGAGTGTCGAGGACACTGTTGGCGACCTCAATCTCCGTGGCAAGGGACATTTCACCTTTCTTCGTTCCGAACTGTGTAGTGGCGTAGACGAGCGACTGGTTCTTAGGCACATCCAGGCTCGCAAAGAGAGAAGTGCTCTGAACAAATTTACCGCCGACATAGAGATAGGGGGCGTCGACATTGACAAACGCATAGCCAACAGGAGCGTCCACTCGTCCGTTCAGCTGAGCCTCATCTATAATTTCGTAAGGCAGATTGAGGAAGGAGCGGAGTTCCGGCCATTGTTTGAGCCTGAAATCAAATGAAAAATCATTGTCCTGCAGCTGTTCCGCCGAAAGTCTGTCAACATGGACAGTCTTCGAAAGCACGGGAACAAAGTTCATGGCCATATTGGTCAGCACGGCAGGGAGAGTGGTGAAATCATATCGTCCGGCAAGGCGGCCTTCCAGTATGGGCGAATTGACCACTATTTCCGGAGTGGAGAGCTTGGGATTTGCATCCAGAGTGACTCGGTCCAGCCTGAGCCCCTTATAATCTTTGTCAAGCCAGTAGAAATCGCTGATATCCAATTTACCGCATAGACGGCGGACATCAAGATTGGAAATGTCGATATTGAGTTTGGCTCCAAGCCTGAAACCGGGATGGGAGTGCTCGAAACCCAGTTTGTCGAGATTGACATCCGAGAATGAAACTGTGCTGACCAACGACGGCTCTGTCCCGCTTCCGTCATAGATTGCGTAAGCCCTTACGACAGCCGACGGATCATCAAGCGTAAAGTTCATTTCAGCATTGGACGGCGAACTGAGGTCTAAATCTATTTTGCCTTTGCTGTAGGGATAGCCCTTGAAATCCAGTCGCTGGACGGTGGCATTGAGCTTGCCCTGCTCTATCTTTTTGCCGAGCAAAGCCTGGGCCTCGAATGCTAGCGTGGCCATGCCGAGATTTGAATTGCCCGTGAAACCGCCTAAATTGAGCTCTTCGACTTCGGCTTTGCCCGTCAGACTGTAGGCTGAACCGACCTTTTGATATGTCGCTGCGATTGTGGCTTTGCCGCCGGCACCGTTGACATTGATGTTGGCCGACCCGCTTTTCAGGTCTCCTTCTCCGGTAATCTCGGCCTTCATCATGCCGAGCTGTTCTATCGCGGCTTTACTGCCTTGCGGCAACAGTCTGCCGAAGACGCGGGCAAAGCCCGGTCCGTCGATGTTAAGTTTAAGAGGCGAGACTTTGAAAATCAGAGAATTCTTGCTCAGAGGATTATACACCGCGGCCTGGACAAGAAGGTTTGCAAGTGCACCTCCATCGTTGTCCTTGATTGCGAAACGGTTCAGCCTTACAGCGTCCATTGAACAAAGGAGGTCTATGTCGCAGAGGAAATCCTGGTCAATAAGACCCATAGCAGGAACAAATGCCCGAAAATCGGGCGGATAGATGGTACTGCCTTCTTTAGTGACGATTTCGACTGACTGCTGCCTGAGCGCATCGACTATCTGTCCGAGAGATTCGTAAGACACACGCAATGGCTCAAGCATCAGAGAAGTTCCGTTCAATCTAAGGTCGAAATCGCTGAGCACACACTCATGCTCCATGATGTCGGCCTTGGCACTCAGACGGTCAAGAACAAAACCACAGTTTTCCTTTAACGAAAGATGGTCGATTGAGACAGAATATTCCTTGTCGGTAATCTGAGGGATATAGGCATTAAGGGCAATATCCGACACAGCTATGTGCGACGGTGAGAAACGTCCGCTGTCGGCCGGAGCCGCGTTGCGGACATCGTAGGAGAACTTGCCATTACGCATAGCCACCGTGTTGATTTCAAGAAAAAAAGAACGTTTTTCTTTCTTTTTATCCGACTTCAACCTTTTGATTATGGGGTCGATGTTAAGAGGTGCGCCTATGCTGTCGCGCCAGATTCGGAATTCGGCCCCGTCGACAAGAGCATAGTCGAAGACAAACTCACGTGTTGTGATAAGATGCATCAGGCGGAAACCGGCGCTCAGCGTCTCTACGGTCATCACCGTATCGCCGTCGACGCTCAGGCTCACACCTTCTATGCTCAGAGTATTGAAGGGATGGTAGTCGATATTATCGATATTCACCTGCGAACCAAGCAATTGCGACAGCTCATGCATGGCCCTGGTTCTGACCTGATTCTGGATGGGTTCAAGAGACAAAAGCACATAAATTGCTGCCGGCAGTATAACTGCCAGCAGCAACAGTACCGAGACTATGGCTCGGAATACTTTCCATGCTTGTCTCATGGGCAGACCTAACGTCCTGAGTTCTTGATTTTTGTAGCCAGATACTGGTTGAAATCCTTGTGGCCTATGAGGTCTTCTACTGTGAGATGCATGCGGTAGCGCCAATAGTGGCGGGAGTTGGCAGGCACATTGATCTGCTCTTCGCGCGGATCTTGCGGCGCAGGTCGCCGTCTATCGACAGCCAGTCCTGCAGAGGCAGGATGCACAGCATCGAGGGCGACTGCAGATGGAGGTCGACGATACGGTCGCAGACCCAGGGCTCGGCATAGAAAGGTGCTGTGCCCTGCTCATGGAGAACTTCACTGAAATAGCGCTGGGTCGAGTCGCGGTCTTCTTCCCACCACTGCCTGATGCCGCCCATGTCGTGGGTCGATGTGGTGCAGACCGAGTAGTAGGGATAGCTCCATGTGTTGCCGAAAGGTGTGGCGGGGTCCTTGGGCATGCGCTGTATCTCGAGCGAGAGTATCTCGAGCTGGTCATCACGGCGGGCACGCAGGCGGGAATCATGCCGAGGTCTTCGGCGCACACGAGCATGTCGGTGGAGTTGATGAGCGGCGGCAGCTTCCACATGGCCTTGCCATACCAGAAGTCATTGTGACGGTGATAGAAGAAGTCGTTGTAGAGGCGGTTGAAGCACCAGCGCTCATAGTCGTTGAGCGAGCGGTACACATATGTGTACTGGGCCGAGATGCGGGGATGATAGTAACCGGGCTTCTCGGGGTCTTCGATGAAGAGCACTTCATCGGCCAGTCCGAGCAGGCCGTCGCAGATGCGGCTGTTCTTTTCGTCCTTGGGCTGAGTGGCGAAATAGTCTACAATCTTGCGCTGGGTATCGTATTCGTCGCGCAGACGGTAACGGCCACCGCCCATGCTCTTCAGATATTTCTTGACGGCTTCGTTCTTGTATGGTCCGAAGAAGTCCTCAACGAAATAGTCCATGATATAGGGCTTGGTGTGGACCGACGGGTCAATCCAGAAATCATAGTTGCGGAGCTCTTCGGCGCTGAAGGGAAGCGCAGGATTGAAGTAGCCGAGCAGACCGTGGACAGCAGACATGGGAATCTGCCATATGCGGAAGAATCCGAGGACATGGTCGATGCGGTAGGCGTCGAAGAAATCGGCCATCTTGACCAAGCGGGCCTTCCACCAGGCAAAGCCGTCCTTGTTCATTTCCTCCCAATTGTAGGTCGGGAAGCCCCAGTTCTGGCCAAGCACCGAGAAATCATCCGGCGGAGCGCCGGCCTGGCAGTCCATGTAGAAGAGCTGCGGGCTTACCCATGCGTCGACACTTGTGCGGGAAATACCGATAGGAATATCACCTTTTATTGCCACGCCATGGCTGTTGGCATAGTTGTGGACATGGCGCATCTGACGGTCGAGATGGTACTGGACATAGAAGACACGGTCCGCCTCATTTTTGTTTTCCTTCAAAACGGCAGCCTGCAGGGCTTCCGTATATGCGGCATATTTACCCCACTGGTTGAAGTCGGGAGTACCGAATTTATCGCGGAGCACGCAGAAGGCGGCATAGGGCATCAGCCAGTGACCGTTCTTTGCAAGGAATGCTTTGAAATCGTCGCTTGCAAGGGTCTTCTTTCCTTCCTGTGCGAAAATTTCGCTGACATATTCATTTTTGAGGGCGTTCGCAGCTTCGTAGTCCACTTCGGCGAGAGCGTTCAGTCTTGCCGCCTCGTTTTCGAAATAGCTGCGGCGCGACTTGTCTTTGAGTTCGCCGAGCTCCTGCACTCGGAGATACATCGGATGCAGGGCGAAGGTGCTGTTGGCGTTATAGGGATAGCTGTCGGTCCAAGTTCCGGTCATCGTGGTGTCGTTGACAGGAAGAAGCTGGAGGAACTGCTGGCCTGTGGCCACAGCCCAGTCAACCATGGGGATGAGGTCGAAGAAGTCGCCCACACCCATGTCCTTCTCGCTTCGAAGCGAGAACACCGGAATTGCCGTACCGGCACCGCGCCACAACTTCTGTTCGTTGATGAAACGCATTCCGCGGAGGACCGTAGCCTCGCCGGCCAATGGATTCACACCTATGGTGCGGTTGCGTCCGCCTTCCCAAGAAACAACTTCACCAGTTGATTTTTTGATTATAAGAAACTTATATTCCGTATCATAGCGCAGGCCTTCGGCCGGGATGTTGACTTTCCACAGCGGAAACTCGGCAGCATTCATCCTTATGGCACCCTCCGGTTTCCACTCGCCCATCGAAGGAGTTGCACCTACAACGGCCATAACATCATCCGGTGCCACCATAGGAGCAGAAAGGATGAGAGTTACAAAACCGCGTTGCGTCACTACTTTTGTATCGTCGTGGTGCTGACAGATGCATTCTGTGAAAGCCGAAGCATAGTAGGGCTTGTCGAACGGCTGGTCCTGCCAGCGGTCGAAAATACGCACGACCGGACAATTGCAGGCGTTGAAACGGTTGCCGTGGCCCCATTCCTGTTTGACCTCTCCTTCGTCGTTCCTTACAAAGTAACGGTAAGTGAAGCTGGCGCCATCGGGAACGTCTAACGCTATCGACCATTGGGAATTGCCCTGGAGATTCAGTCTGGGAGCGGCCTGATAGTCACCATTGCCAAGTTCGGCGATGTCGCCGACCACGTAGACCGATTCTCCCCAGTTGGTGCGATAGTCTATGTTGAAAATAAGTTTCATACAGTATGATATAGATATATTTTACCTCTGTGGTTGTTAGTTTCGACAAAGATAATAATATCAGTTTATATTACGAAATATTTCACATTTTTTATCCACATTTGCTTGTGCCGCACGAGGTGCAGATCAGGCAGCCTTCCTGATAGATGAGGGTTTCCTGGCCGCAGTTGGGGCATTTCTGACCGCTGGCTCCGGTGCCGTTGGGGATATACTTCTTGAGAGCACGCTCAACACCCATTTTCCAGGTGTTGATGCTCTGTGAGTCGAGTTCGAGGCCACCTACGAGCTTGAGCACCTGGTCGATAGGCATGCCGTAGCGCAGAACGCCCGAGATGAGCTTGGCATAGTTCCAATACTCGGGATTGAACTTGTCGCTGAGACCCTCGATTGTGGTCTTGTGGCCGCGCTTGTTGATGAACTGGAAGTCGTAGCGCTTGTTGCCGTTCTCGTCAATCGCCTTGATGATTCGTCCGTGGGTCACCGACTTGGGCAGGAAGAGACCGTCCTCATCGTCGGAGAGACCGGTAAAGATTTCATAGGGGCGGCCGTCGACCAGACCGACAAATGCAATCCATTTTTCTTTATTGTTCTGGAAGCGCACCACGTCGGCTTCGAGTTCGATGGGGCGTTTCGACAGAATGGGCTTGGGAGCTTCGGCAGCTTCTTTCTTTTTCTCAATGGAGACAAGCACACCCGAACGGGAGCCGTCGCGGTAGACCGTGCATCCCTTGCAGCCGGCGTGCCATGCCTGGCGGTAGAGGCTTTCCACAGCTTCCACGCTGATGTCGGCCGGGAGATTGATTGTCACCGAGATGCTGTGGTCCACCCACTTCTGAATCTGCCCCTGCATGCTCACTTTCTCGTGCCAGTCGATGTCGTTGGCAGTGGCTTTGTTGTAGGGCGAACGGGCCACGAGGTCGTCGAGTTCGGCCTGTGTATAGTTCTTTTCGGTGTCGATGCCGTTGATTTTCATCCATTCCACAAATTTGGGATGGTAGACGATATATTCTTCGAACGAATCACCGTTCTCGTCGACAAAGTCGACACGTGCGTTAGGGTCCTGTGCATTGATTTTGCGGCGACGTTTGTAGACAGGCATGAACACAGGCTCGATACCGATCGAGGTGCGGGTCATCAGACTGGTGGTGCCGGTAGGAGCGATGGTGAGACATGCGATGTTGCGGCGTCCCTGACGTCGCATGCGTTCAACAAGTTCCGGTTCTGCTTCTGCCAGACGTGCGATGAAGGGGTTGGAAGCTTCGCGGGCGGCGTCGAAAATATCGAAAGCGCCACGCTCGGCAGCCATATCCACCGACGAGTTGTATGCGGCAAGTGCAACGGCGCGATGGACGTTCACCGAGAATGCTGTAGCTTCAGCCGTACCGTAGCGGAGGCCCATGGCAGCAATCATATCGCCCTCGGCTGTTGTGCCAAGACCGGTGCGGCGTCCCATGAGTGTTTTGGCTTTGATTTTGAGCCAGAGGTCGCGCTCGGGAGCACGAACTTCCTCACGTTCGGGATCGGTCTCAATCTTCTTGAGTATGAGCTCGATTTTCTCCATCTCAAGGTCGATGATGTCGTCCATGATACGCTGGGCCTTGCCCACATGGTGCGGAGAAGGTCAAAGTCGAACTCGGCCTGGGGTGTGAAGGGATTCTTTACATAAGAGTAGAGGTTGATGGCCAGAAGGCGGCAGCTGTCGTAGGGGCAGAGGGGAATCTCGCCGCAGGGGTTGGTCGAGACGGTCTCGAAGCCGAGGTCGGCATAGCAGTCGGGCACCGACTCGCGGCGGATGGTGTCCCAGAAGAGCACGCCGGGCTCGGCCGATTTCCATGCATTGTGTCACAATCTTCTTCCACAATGCGGCCGCGTCTATTTCCTTCTTCATTTCAGGTTCGTCGGAATCGACGGGGAACTGCTGGACGTATGGTTTTCCCCATTCCACAGCTTCCATAAAGGCATCGTCGATGCGGACAGAGACATTGGCGCCCGTCACTTTGCCGGGTGTCATCTTAGCGTCGATGAACGCTTCCGAGTCGGGATGTTTGATTGAGACGGTCATCATCAGTGCGCCGCGGCGTCCGTCCTGGGCCACCTCACGGGTGGAGTTGGAGTAACGTTCCATAAAAGGAACGAGGCCCGTAGATGTCAGGGCCGAGTTTTTCACAGGCATGCCCTTGGGACGGATGTGGGAGAGGTCGTGCCCTACACCGCCGCGACGTTTCATGAGCTGCACCTGCTCCTCGTCGATGCGCATGATGCCGCCGTAGCTGTCGGGCTTGCCGTCGATGCCGATGACGAAGCAGTTCGAGAGCGAGCCCACCTGGAAATCGTTGCCGATGCCGGCCATGGGGCTGCCCTGAGGCACTACATATCTGAAGTCACGCAAAAGACCGAACACTTCGTCGGCGTCCATTCCATTGGGGTACTTGGCTTCGATACGGGCAATTTCATTTGCCAGTCGACGGTGCATGTCGTCGGGAGTAAGTTCATATATATTCCCGTCGGAATCTTTTAACGCATATTTATTAACCCACACCTGGGCCGCCAGTGCATCGCCTCCGAAATACTTGAGGGTTGCTTCATAGGCTTCCTCGTAGGTGTACGCCTTTAGTTGTGACATGAGATTAGTTTATTATCGGTTGTTAATGTGTATTATTTTTATAGGGCAAAGTTGGCCAAAATTTCTCAATTGTGCAACAGTGCGGCAAACTTTATTTTGAAACGAACAATTCAATTTGTTCGCTTGTTTTACATAACAAATTATAAAACTAACACTTAGAAAAATTTGTATATCATGGCACCTATCAAATCCGAAGAAGCACGCGAAGTCGAGGCTTTGCAGAAAGTTGAAAAACAACTCGAACGTCGCGAGCGCCGCGAACGCATCAACCACATAATAATCGGCGGCCTTGTAATCCTCCTTGCGGCTGCGATTGCCACCGGCCACTGCGCTACGTGCAGGAGAAAATTCTTCTGAGACGCCTCACAGACGAGCCGCGAAGGAGCATCCCTCAAAAGAAAGCCTCCATTCACTAAAAAACTCACGAAATTTGAAAATCGTTCATTGTCGATTGCGAAAATATGTTTAACTTTGCATAATTTATTTTTGCATCAACGATGGAACAAGTGACTTACGGAGGCTTAACTTTTGAGCCGTATATTTCTAAAAATCAGATTCAAGCCCGCGTACAAGAGTTGGGCAAAGAAATAATGCGCGACTATGAAGGCAAGGCGCCCCTGTTTATCTGTGTACTGAACGGAGCTTTCCCTTTCGCCAGCGACCTGTTCAGAGCTGCCGAAAATCTCGATTCTGAAATAACTTTCATAAGGCTTCAGAGCTATGAAGGAGTCAAGACAACGGGAGCGGTCAAAGAAGTCATCGGTCTGCACGAAGAAATCAAAGGCCGTGACATAATCATTGTGGAAGACATCGTCGACACAGGAAACACAATCTACCGCCTGATTGAAGACCTCAAGAAGAAAGAACCGGCCGACATCAAAGTGGCAACCCTGCTCTTCAAGCCCGACGCACTTGTCCGCCCGGTAACGCCCGACTACGTAGGCTTCAACATCCCGACCAAATTCATAATCGGCTACGGTCTCGACCTGGACGGCCTCGCGCGAAACCTGAACGACATCTACATTCTCAAAGAAGCTTGACATAACCATACATAACCAACAATAGGCACAATTATAAGATGAATATAGTCATTTTCGGAGCTCCCGGCAGCGGCAAAGGCACACAAAGCCAGCGCATCGCCGAGGAATTCAACTTAAAGCACATCTCCACGGGCGACCTCCTTCGCGAACACATCAGCAAAGGGACCCCGCTTGGAAAAGTCGCCGATTCGTTTATCTCGCGAGGTCTTCTCATCCCCGACGAGCTTATGATTGAGGTTCTTGATGAAATCTTCAAGGAAAATCCCAAACAGGCACTTGACGGTGTGATTTTCGACGGTTTCCCCCGCACCATCTCACAGGCCGAGGCCCTTGAGAAGCTCCTGGACAAGTATGGCTCGCAGATCCATGCGGTCGTAGGCCTCGAAGTAGACGAGCAGGAACTCATCAACAGAATGCTCGAACGCGGGAAGACAAGCGGACGCAGCGACGACAACATCGACACCATCCGGAAACGACTGGATGTCTACCACAAACAGACCCAACCTCTCCACGATTACTACATTGCCCAAGGACGCTACCACTCTATCGACGGCAATAAGGACGTTCCGTCAATCTATGCCGACATCCAGAAAGCGCTCCGCAAGCACAAATGATAAATAATGTACCAGTTCGAAGAACAATACCGCAAAGCGCCCTACGACG
>JAAGKN010000940.1_pt1 | contig 55882 bp, 54 predicted proteins | sample 6206371 | NCBI WGS metagenome assembly JAAGKN01 (sample SAMN11533720, study PRJNA540317) | gut metagenome | isolation source: fecal pellets from male and female animal of same cohort | host: Peromyscus leucopus | place: USA:CA | collected 2017
GTCAGAAATTTAACAGCCCCTTTATGTATATTGCTGAAATTTAGATATCTCGTTTGATATCAGAGATCAGGTAAGCTTTGCGTTTTGTACTTTGACCAACAACATTACGCTCCATGATTATACAAAGTGAAATCCCAGTCAAAAGCAGCCGCGTAAAAGACATGATTTTCAAAAAATCCATGCTGCTGAGAGGCAATCAAACCAGATTCAAATACTGCAGCTAAGCGGTAGTTGCCAAATCGAAATACTGCTGCATTCGTTTCAGGATCAAGTTCAAATGGAAAGTTTTCAAAAACTGGATGAAGAAATTCGTTGATTTTCATCACTTCAAATCCATCTTCCCTTTTCCCTCTTGATAACAAAGTATTTTCAGATGCGGATGACCACATTTGCAGATGCTCGAGAAGCTGATAGAGTTCGCGGACTTCCTGTCCGCTTTTTTTCTTCGATTTGAGTCCTTCGATATTGTAATCTTTATTTCCTGTCAGATAAGCAAAGCAAAATGAGACAGTATTTGATTTTTCTGATGATTCTTCCACGACTGTCACCTCCAGAATAAAAGAATTCTAAGCTGGTACCTAAAAAGGGCTTTCGCATAAATCTGCGGAAAGCCCTTTTTACAATGAATCTGTTCGCGAAACGACCTATTGTAAGTAATTAAATCTTTTGGAAAATCTGTCTGTCAAATCAAAACTCCTGAGGGATTGGAGTTCGAAAAATCCGGTTTAAAGTGTTTTTGAGGGATATTTGGATTTTTCGATATTCAATTGTCAAGACAGTATCAAAAGCATGATCAGAATAACTGTCTCCAAAAGTGATCTGATGAAAATGGTCTGAGGGAAAACCATTTCTGCTTTATTGGCTTCAGTTTAAACCGTGTTGCACTATAAGACAATTGAGATGCTCATCTTGCCGTAAAGGTTAAAATTTAACCTTTCAGGACAGTTTTTGTCTTACCAGGAAAACTGAAGTGGAAACCGAAACAATAATTGTTCCGATTACAATTTCATTGTATTTATCGGAAGGATTCTCTTCAATTCATCCGCTCCATTATTCGGAACAATTTCTTTTGAAGCCAGGCCTGGGCAATCGCTTGATTCGAAAAAACGCTTTGCGCTCCTTGAAATGGAACCGCAAAGCGTTTTAAAGCTGTATTGATATTTCTAATTGATCGAAGGTCGACCAATGGAAAACTAGCTTTTAACTTTCATCGTCTGTGAGTAGCCTAAAGCTGGAGAATTGATATTGATTGTGATTGCCCCGGTTTTTGATTCAAAATCTGGGATCACATTTTCAAACTCAAAGGTAATCGGACAGACAACTTCCTGTTCAGGGGACAGGTAGTAAAGCTGGTACCCTAATGCAGTACCCGTAAAGCTTGTGGTCTTTGGAGCATGTCCATTGACTTTAAAGTCCTGTTTTTTCAGTTCGTCAAGATTCATTTTCTTTAACTGATCTGCATTTTTCTGATCCTGAAGCTTCAGTCCATCAATGGTACAGATTGGAGACAGGAATGGAACAACCAGCCGTTCTTTGGTTTTGTTTCGATAAGTGATATTCAAACCCGAAACCAGGGATTTACCATGATTCCATTCGAATTTCAGATCGCTCGCATCGACATCAAATTCAAAATAGTTGTCTTCATAGATGGTGAATTTTGCCTGATCTGAATTGGTGATGTTTTCATCATTAATCGTTCTGACTTTAACAGAATTAAATGGTAAAAATACATCCTGATCAGGAAAGTATAACCCTGGATTCTTCTGGTCTGAATTAGCAAATCCAATAAAACCATAAACAAATGTGGATTGTTCAGGATTTACATCGTTTGTGATGACCGTCTGCATTCGGTCGATGGCGTTGATGGAATTGTTCTGATTGCCATCATGAGAAGCCATTCGATAGTTCAGATTGCTCATGTGGTAAACCTTATCGGATTTGTTTTCCACCGAAGCCAGGAAATAATAATAAACCGTATTGCTGGTCTTGTTATTGATTTTCAGAGCATCGAGAATCTTAAACTCGACTCCCTCCTGAACTTCAATTGATGAATTTCCTGAAGGTGAACAGGCAATCAACGAGACAGACAGACAAAAAAGGAGTCCTAAACCAATGATTCGTTTTATAATTTGCTTCATAAAACCATTCTATTGATTTTAGTATCTGTGATCAACTGATCAAAAATGTTCGATTCTGATCCAAACAAACCGTCCAGAAAATTGAATATTTCCTTACCGCTTACAAGTTTCAGAAAGGCTTCATTGCCTGAATCGCAACGCAGCCCGGACCGCCATGAACCATAAACATCGCATTCAGGTTCTGAACCACAACAGAAATTCCAGGATACCGTGATTCGAAATAGTCTTTAGCTTTTCTGGCAGCAGTCGGATTGTTTCCATGAGTGACAAAAACAGTCCATGACTCATCGAATCCTTTTTCTCTTAAGAATTTGTCCTGCATTTCAAACATTTTCTTCATGGTTCTTGCGGTACCGTATACGGAAAGTTTATCTCCGGTTTCATTTTTCACAGCTAATGGCATCAGTTTAAGCAGACTGCCGATCTTGCCTGCCGCATCTGGAAGTCTTCCACTTTGAACCAGAGCCTTAATTTCAGTGACACAAACGCTGCTGGCTTCTTTTTCCTTCATTTCTTCAAGCTTTTCAATGATTTCCGGAATCGATTTCTTTTCATTGGCCATCTTCAAAGCTTTTTGAACCATCATCTGATGAGGTCCGCAGAGCGTCTGAGAATTATAAACGGTGACTCTGGATGGGTCATCGCAATTGTCTTTGGCCATTAAGGCTGACTGATAGGTTCCCGATAAACCATCTGCCATTGAAATATCCAGAATGACATCTTCCGAATCAGCCAACAATTCGTTATAAACAGCGATTTTTTCACCGATGGATGGTTGAGAAGTTGAGATTTTCTTAGCTCCTTTTGTTATTTCGGTAAATGTTTCAGCATCTATATCTTCAAAATCCCTGTAGGAATGACTATCGACAACAACATGAAGCGGAAGGCATGTAAAGCCTTCGTTTTCAGCCTCTTTTGCAGAATACAAAGAGGAAGAATCGGTTACAATATGGATCATTAGATTTGTTCTCCTTTTTCTGAATCATAGTCATGCTCATTCACGTTGTCAATATATCTAGTTTTAAAAACTAGATTGAAGATGAATTAAAACCTTGTTATTCTTTGAATATGCAAAAAGATCCAAAATGTATAAAAGATGAACTGAAGAACTTCCATGCCCCCCGCTGGAATGAGCTCCCCCAGCTCCCCCTTTATATGGACCAGGTTGTTTACTATCTCAATCAGGCTCTTGATCCGATTCATTTTGAAGATAATAAACAGATTCTTACCAGCTCTATGGTCAATAACTATGTAAAAAACTCAATTGTTAAAGCACCCGTCAAAAAACAGTATCAACCGTATCATCTTGCCTATCTGCTGGTCGTCTGTGCATTGAAAAGATGTTATTCGCTTTCAGAGATTGGCACATTAATACAGATCTATTCGAATATCTCTGATCAGGACCGTTTAGCCGCTGACTATAATAAATTTGTCAGCGTCTTTGAAGACTGCCTTTCTGATGTCTTTTCTTCAGGGACCTGCCGCAAGGAATACTTTGAAAATCCAAGCATGCAGCAGCAGCTCATGGTCAACGTAATCCGTACGGTCTGTTACAAAATCTTTGCAGAATTCGAACTTCTAGATTATCGAAAGCGAAATTCTGATCAGCTTCAACAATCCTGATTGATTAAATCCTCGAACATTCAAAAACCGAGCCGATCCATTCAATACAGTTTTTCAAAGCCTGCATTCTTCAATAAGAGCATTTCATCGAAAATCGATCAGCGAGCTCTCCAAAAAAAACAAACAGACAGATCCGCGACTCTTAACCTTTTTCAAAGAGTTACTGGATCTGTCTGTTATTTTTAGTATTTATTTTTGATTTCTTTTACGAATCAGTGCTTTATTCAGGTCTGAATGAAGCTTTCATCTAAAAAGGTTTAATGAATGGTCAAAGATTATAGACTGGCGCCAAAATCGCTGACTAAGACCTGTCCGGTAATCGCCCTGGACTCATCGGAAGCTAAAAACAGGATGATATTCGCGATATCTTCAGAGTCTGCCTGCTCACTTTTCAGATCATAATGGCTGCGTATGGCTCGAAACATATCCGGATCAAGATCTTCAATCAGCCGATCATCAGATGGATTTTTTACAACGCTAGCAGGACAAACGGCATTGGCTCTGATTCCCTTACCAGCAAACCGCAATGCGGTATGCTTGGTCAGCGCAATCACTCCGCCTTTGCTCGCTGCAAATAAAGCTGAACCATTTCCATAGATTCCGGCTGCTGAAGCGACATTGACAATCGCTCCCTCTTTAGCCTGTTCCATTTCCAGAGCGGTCTGCCTGCTGACAAGCAGAGTTCCAATCAGATTGGTCGAGATGATTTGTTCAATTTCTTCATCGCTCATCCGATCAATTGGAGTTAGGTTTTCATCAGGAACCTGGGCATTATTGACCAGAATATCAATCTGTCCAAACATTTTAAGGGTCTCATCGATAAGATCAGCGACCTCTTCGGGTTTTGAAATATCACAGCTGACAGCTAATACTTCGCCGCCATTGTCTTCAATCTCCTGCGCAATCTCGTCAAGTTTTTCTTTTCTTCTTGCACAGATGACGACTTTGGCCCCTTCATCGGCAAATAATTTTGCGGTGGCTGCTCCAATCCCGGAGTTTCCACCGGTAATTATCGCAACCTTATCATTTAATCGATTCATCAAGTTTTAATGACTTCTCTATCAATCCAAATTCTGATCAGATCTTCAGAAATCATCCTGCTCCTTTCTGTCAGATAGACATTTTTCTATTTTCAATCGGTTTAATTTTATTGGATCTTTAATACTATGCGCATTTCTTTGATCCAATTTTTTCATCTCCGATTTAAAATCACGACATACGGTTTTACTGTTCGACTTTATAACGTTCAAATAAGACTTGTCTGGCTTCATTGGCAAAAGGAGTTTCGATCTCCTGCAGGTCTTCATACTGAAATCCCGGATTTTTCTTTGCTAGACCTTTAGCAATAACAAAGTCAGCCAGTTCAGGGTTTTTCGGAAGCAGAGGTCCATGAAGATACGTTCCTAAAACATGGCCATCATAGAAACCTTCCATTCCAGCATCAAAGGAATTTCCAAAGCCATGAAGAACTCTTCCAAGCGGCTTTTCAACATGAACAGTCTGTCCTCCATGATTTTCAAAGCCCACCAGTTTCATTTTGCGGCCATCCAGGTCTGCTTCAATGATGATATTTCCAATGCATCTCGTTTTCTGTTTTCCAGTATCTGTTCGATAGGAATAAAAACCCAGTCCTGGAAGTTTTTCATGATCAGCTGCTTCATAATGCTGACCGAAAAGCTGATAACCTCCGCAGATCAACAGAAAGAAAGTATTTTCATCGATGGCTTTGGCAATGTTCTCTTTTCTTGAAAGCAGATCAGGAAGCAGGCTCTCCTGTTCCTTATCGGCCCCACCGCCAATGAAGACCAGATCAAAATCCGATAGATCAGCATTTTCGCCAATCCCAACTGTATGCAGATCAAATTCGATCCCCCGATCTTCACAACGTTTTTTCAGAGTCATGATATTGCCCTTATCCCCATATAAATCCATGATATCGTGATACATCCAGGCAGTTTTCAGTCTCATGCAGCAATCTCCTTTTCGATAATGTTTCGGCTTTCTCTAAGGGCAGTATAAGTCGCCACAACAAAGATTGGCAGGTCTTCTTCAAAGACCTGGTGGAGAGCATCCTGCAGGGAATCTGTCACATGAATTTGTTTTGGATCAAATCCGCCGTAATAAAGACGCAGGGCCATATCGTAGCGTCTGAGACCTGTGCAGATGATCCGGTTTGTTTTTTCATTCATTATCTTTTCAAACTGGGTGTCATAAATCCAGGAAACATCCCGTCCATCCTGCTCACGGTCATTCAGAACGATCACAACATTCTTCCTGCGCTCCTCCCGTTCGATTACTTTCATCACTTCATTGGCGCCAGTTGGATTCTTGATCAGATTTAAAATGACTTCGCGGCCTTTCTTTTCAAAACGTTCATTGCGCCCAAATGGGTGCGGAGCGTTTCCAAAGACCTTGATTGCTGCATCATTTGGTAATCCAAATTCTTTCATCACTCCAAACAGGGCTGCATAGTTATACATGGAATACATTCCTTCATATGGCCCTTTAAAACGGGTCGAATTGAGTTCAAATGTATTTTCATCCAGATTGACATCCTGCAGCATGACATCAAGATCGGGGCTTTGAAAATCACAATGGGTGCAGTGAAATTTTCCGATATGAGAATACTGGTAATAGTCATATTCAAGCGGATGAGAACACTTTGGACAGAATTTTCCTTCAGAAGCCTCTGTAGTTGATTTAACGGAATACCGGTTTTCATCGAGACCAAAAGAAACCACTTTCGCTTTTGGCGCTTTTAATGAAAGACGATATGTATTTGGATCATTACCATTCAGTATCAAAGTTCCACAATAATCACCAAGCACTGACTCAATGGATTCGATCAACTGCTCCATTTCTCTGGCGCGGTCGAGCTGATCTCTGAAAAAGTTGTTTACAACCAATGCTGAAACCGGAAGATTTGGAAGAATATGACGAACGTTCAATTCATCAACTTCAAGAATCAATGCCTTTTTACCCAGCGAACCGCTTAGACTCGCATTTGATAATAAAGCTGTCGTAATCCCTTCCCGCAGATTATCTCCTTTACGATTCGAAATAATTTCATAACCGGAAGCTTCAAAGACTGAAGCGATCAGATTTGCAGTACTCGTTTTTCCGTTTGTACCTGTTACAAGGACAACCGGACCATTAATCTTCAGCTTCTTTAGTGAAGCCGGATCCAGTTTCAGCCCGATTTCACCAGGCAAAGAGCCGCCTCTTCCGGCCAGTTTAAGAACTGAGGAAGATAATTTGACAGCCGCTATCGATAAAAGACTCATAGTTTGAACCTCTCTAAATCATTTTTAATGAATGACTGTAAGTGCCGAGCACTTCGACAAACAGTTTACCGGCTGCAAGTCAAATTGCAAAATCGAGCCGGTTAACTAACATAATAACAGTTTTGTTTGAGTTCCGGATTTTGTCCCTGATGAACCAGTATTCAGGAAACAGGCGGGAAAAAAGCTGAAAATCGAAAGATATAGGATTTAAAGTAATTCAGATCATTAATCAGTCAAATTGGAACCTTCCAAAAAAAACATTCAATTTTATATCAAGTTTCTCTTAAACGCTTTCAGACGATATAATTATTAAGTACTACGAAATGAAATATGACACTGGAAGATCGGATCTTCAAACTTCATCGATGCCGCCGAATCAAAGTATCTGATGTAAAAACAAATCGTTCTGACTTCATCAATGAATTCCTGATTCCAAGCTGAACCAAAAAAAGATCGAACCATCTTCCGTAATCATAAAAATTCTTAGCAGGATCAGAAAGGAAATCAACCGATATGGCTGTAATGCATGCAACAATCTATTCAGACTCTTTGAAAAGAACAGTACCAATTACCATCATACTGCCTTCTGATAAAGTAGATCAGGACGGCAGAAGAATGAACAAAGCTCCCTATAAATCGCTGTACCTTCTTCATGGAATCTTTGGAGATCAGACCGATTGGTTATATGGAACCAGAATAGCCCGTTGGGCGATGGACCACGATATAGCTATCATTATGCCAGCGGGTGAAAACCATTTTTATCTGAATCAGCCAGGGGCTGGTTTTGACTATCAGAATTTCATCGGATCAGAACTCGTTGAATTAACCAGAGAAATGTTTCCACTCTCAAAGCATCGTGAAGATACATACATTGGCGGTCTTTCCATGGGAGGCTTTGGAGCCTTAAATAACGGTCTAAAAAATCCAGAGACATTCGGTGGAATCATTGCCTTATCCTCCGCTTCACTAAGCACCAATCAATTCCCCGACTCAGATGATTCTGATAATATTCTGGGAATGAAGAGTTTTACAGAAGCGTGCAGCGGATTTAAAAAGAGCGATCTTGAGCTTGAAGAAAACCAGCTTGAAACCTATATCAGAAAGAATGCGCAAAACAATAACTGTCCAAGAATGTATCTGGCCTGTGGTACAGATGACTTTCTGATTCCAGGAAATCATCAACTGCGAGATTTATTCATCGAAAACGGATATGACGTGACCTATGATGAAATTCCTGGAGGACATGATTGGACTTTCTGGGATCGACAGATTGAAAAAGCCATTGAATGGATTTCACCATCCGTTCAGGCAGGTCTTTCAAGCGGCAACGTTGGCAAAAAATAGTTTTCAGCCCTCAGGTAAAAACACTCAGAAAAATTCATAAGAAGAATGATTATTCAAAAACAAAAAGCAGACAAATCGTCTGCTTTTGTTTTTGTTATAAATATTTAATTTTGATGTGAATCATAGGAATGGCCTTACAATGAATTGCGGCTTTAACCGGCAAATGGAGCGGGTATGGTCTGCCTGATAAAATCTGAGAAAGATGATGGCCTGTCAATCACCCAGTTGTGTCCATCAAGATCCCAACGACTCAAATATTGAAAATAGTCATTCGTTTCTTGAGCACTTGTCAGCTGCAGCCAGCTTTCGAGATCATCAATTCCTCGAGCAAATACAGAATCATCTGCTTCATGAATGCTCAGCAAATCATGATGGATATGATTTTCGAGTGTCTCTCGACAAATTCCGAACACCAGATCCTTATACATAGATTCAATGGTGTCATCTGAGAGATATTTGGCTCCCTTAACTACCTTGCTAAAACCGCCAAGGATTTCATTGGCCTGAACTGTTGCCATAAATACGCAGAACATCGCCATATCCTCACCGATCAAATCTTTAATCGCCTTCCAGGAAACTGTTTTCATAGCTAACCTCAATTAATACATTATTAATTTTATCAGGATGTTTTTTTAACATCTTTAAGCCTAACTAAGAAATAAAAGCCATGTCTTTGCCTGAGTTTATATGCCAGTATGGATTCTCATTCATTCTCTTTGTTCCCATTATCTGAAGATTTGTTCTTTGCTGCTAACTTTCTTGCTTTTCTTTCCTGCATATTCTTGCGCATGATGTATGGAGAATAGATTTTCGATTCGGGAATATTTCGAACAAACTGTTCTAAAGAAAAATCATGATCTTTTGCAAGAGTTCGCACGATTTCATAACACGCATTCACATCAGAGGCCGGATCATGGGAATGAATTGCGATATTGAGGGTCTTAGCAGCATTTTTTAAACGCAGACCGCCTTTTTCCGGATTACCCTGATAGTAGATCTGTTTCATGACATCTGAAGTATCGATACAGCGTCTAGCCTGAAGAGATTGTCTGCTGCGGGATAAATCCCGATTAATGATCGAGATATCCGAATTGATATTATGACCGCACAGGATGTAATCATCTGAAAGATACGGCTTGAATTCCGAATAAAACTCCTTGAATGTTCTGGCGTTCTTAACATCTTTTGGACGAATCTTATGAACTGAAATGTTCTGACCCGAGAAAAATGTTTTTGGATTGATAAGCTCCGTATGTCTGAGAACTTCTACACCATCCTCAACGACAATCAGAGAAATCGCACAAACAGTATCGGTATAGATATTTGGATTTTCAACATCGAGAAAAGTATACTTTCCTTCAAATGGAAAACTTCTCGATTCGTTATTCATTTCATAAGATTGCATATTACACAGTATATTCTTTCTCTTCACTATTCCCGAGACATTGCCTGAAAACCATCGAATTCCTGATCATTCTTTACCTATTTTTCTTTTTCTTCTTTCTGAAAATCCCGATTTTCTTATATCGCAATAAAGAAAAACCATATCGTCTAGAAGATTAAAAAAACTTCAGAAGTAAAAAAGGATGATTCATATCAATCCTGGAAAACAGAAAAAAATGAATCATCCAACCTGATGGAAACTCGAAAATTCAAGAACTGCTCTTCTTAATCGAGTAATTTCTTTTGAAAACGGGAAAAGTAATACAGCTCACTTCTGAATTCAACGACATTTTTAATCCATTCAAAGAAGATCAGATTACTTTGAAAATCCCTTAATGATGGATTTAAAATCAGATGATGATCTTCGTAAGAAAAAAACTCTGCTTCGCTGTGAGTCAGAAAATGAACAGGCTGTGAGCGAATCTTCTGAAGATGTGCACGATCAGTAATTTGTTTGTATTCTTGAAAACTTAGATTCTGACCTTTTTTGCTCAGATCTTTCCAGTTCTCATTTTTGGAAAAAAAGCTCTTCCATTGCTCAAGCATCTTCTTATCCGAAACTTCCATACGAATCACCTGATGTTCCTGATCGATCAGACTCATTAAGACTGGCATCTTATAGACGCGGCTCATGGCAGTTGTTTCAATACAATAAATGAACTTTCCTGCCATTGAATTCATCAGTATTTTTTCTTCTTCATTCAATTCTCCTAATCCATTTAAGAAGGCAAGATAATTTTTAAAAGGATTCAGAGAAGATTCACGAAGAATGATATCAAGCAGCTCATCTTCCATATTTTCGAAGAATTCTCTTTGAGAAGGTCTATGCTCGATGGTCTGTCTGATTCGATAATATTCATCCTTGATCCACTCTGATTTGGTTCGTTTGGATTTTTTGATCTTTTCGAACAGATCGATCAGTTCAAGATCAAAATCGTAAAGACATCCTTCAGGTAATGAAAGCTGGTGAATAGATACCAGACTGTTTGCCTTTTTCACTCCTTTACTGAGTAAGGCCGCACTTAAAAACGCCTTCTCATAGTTGCCAATGAAGTCAAGCAAAGTCAGATATTTTTTACCTTTTGAAAGACGCAGGCCTCGACCCAGCTGCTGCAGAAAAATTGTACTTGATTCAGTCGGACGAAGAAACATGACCATATCGATCGTTTCGATATCGACGCCTTCGTTAAACATATCCACTGTAAACAGAACGCGTTTCTTCCCTTCCTGCAGCTGTGAAATCGCCTCTGCTCTCTCAAGAGCATATGGATCCTTAGAACTTGAGGAATAAACTGCTGCGCTCGGTATTCCGTTATCGGTAAAATACCTCGCCATCAATGAAGCATGAGCTTTGGATGCGCAAAATCCAATTGCCTGTTTTGAAGGATACTTTCGATAATGCTTCAGGATGGATAAGGATCGGCTCTTTGAAGATTCATATGCTTTTTCAAGATCCTCAATGACAAATCGTCCACCTGATTTTCTCATTTGAGAATAATCTGTATCGTCATAGATAGCATAGTAATGGAATGGAACCAGCAATGATCGATTGATTGCTTTCTGAAGATCGACCTTGTAAGGCACATTAAAGTCACAAAGTGCATAAACGCTTCTTCCGTCCATTCGTTCTGGAGTGGCACTTAATCCTAAAAGAAATTTCGGTTGAAGATAATCAAGGATTTTCTGATAGGACTTTGCTGCAGCATGGTGAAATTCATCGATTACGATATAGTCGAATGCCTTTCTGGAAAAAATTTCATGATTCAGATATTGATCCGATGAAAGTGTGAGGACTGAAGCCATAAGAATCTTGGCATCCAGGTCCTTGTGATCCTGATCGAGCAAGCCGATATTTTCTGTCTGGTGAATTTTTTTAAAAGCTTTTGCAGCCTGCAGTAAGATTTCCTGACGATGAGCCACAAATAAGATTCGCTGATAGGACAGTGAATCAAAAGCAGCCAGATAGGTTTTTCCTACACCAGTTGCAGCCTGAATCAAGGCTTTCGAATATCCTTCCTGACGAGTTTTGTTTAATGCGTATAACGCTTCAATCTGAGCATCCCTTGGCTCAATCACTTTATATTTTTGCGATTGGTTCTCTGAAATGTCTGATTCTTCAGATCCTTTATAATTTTCTTCCAGGATTGGAGAATTTAAAAGTTTTGGCCGGATCCAATTTTCTGAATATTCCTCCTACAAAGTTTCATCGACAATTCTTGCCTGCTCAAACAGACGATCAAATTCAAGATGCATCTTATGGATGGTCTGCTGATCTTGTATACCATCAATTCTATAGTTCCACTCGATCGAACGGGTCAGAGCCGAAGCAGAAAGATTGCTTGAACCGATATAGGCTTCCTGTTATCCATCTTCTCGTCTGAATAAATAACTCTTGGGATGAAAGGAGCGCCTGTTTTCTGTATAAAAACGAATCTCGATGTTTTCAGGCAATTCGTAGTAAAGCATCGCTAAGGCGGCTGGTTCAGTAATGTTTAAGGTATTCCCGCACAGGATTCGAATCTGTGCATTTCTTTTAGCACCTTCCTTGAGATCCTCAATCAATAATCGAACTCCAGAAACCATCACAAAGGAAACAATGAAATCGATTGACGAGGCTTTAGCGAGGCTCTTTTTCAAAGGAGTGATCAGCCAGCAGCTTTGTTGGTCACTTCCAAAGGTGATTCGGTTTTCTTTTGAATCAATATATTGAGCCATTGCTCGTTTTTCCTTTCTTTTCTGGCATCTTCAGTCAACCATATTTTTAAAACATCCGCTTGTTCAATTGATGAAATCATCTGAAGAAAAGCTTTTTCATTTAGATCCAGGAAAAACCGTCCATTTCGAAGACCTTCAAATGCTCCATATTTAAAAGAACAATAAAGGATTCCTTTTTCATGAAGTCCATCCATCAATGATTGAAAGACTTCTGGCAGCTTCTTTGAGGAAAGATGAAGCAGACTTGCACAGGCCCAGATTCCATCGTACGAATCGATCTGATTAAATTCTTCAAAACGCATTTTTTTACAGGGATACCAGAAAATTCTGATGCGATTTCACACATCTTTTTAGAACCATCAATTGCACTCACCTGAAAACCTAGAGATTTGAATGCAGCACTATCCCTTCCGCTCCCACAGCCAAAATCAAGAATACAGGAATTCGGCTGCAGTCTTGAAATAAACTCCTGATGAATATCTGACAGAGAAGCTTTCTGTGTTGAATTGGTGAAAGCTTTTGAATTCAGATTATAGTACTCAATCGTTTCATTGGTTTCTAATGTTATGTTCTGACTATCCATTCATAATCTCCTCAGCAATTGTATTTTTTGTTTATTTGGTTGACCTTTCTGGTTGAATTCAAATTGTCTCCTACCCAGAACAGATTAAAAGTATAGATATCTCCTTTTTCATTAAACCACATCCATAAAAACAAATACGATATCGTATAAATATCCATTGTCCTGGATTAATTCCTGTTCAATCACTATAAACAGGAGAGAGATCAAATTTTAATTTTAATATTTTAAATTAGTAATATATTTTTAAGTTTATTGTAATAATCGTTTTAATCAGTTTATCTAACATAAATAATGCTATATTTTCAATTAACAATAAAAAACTTCAGATCTATTCTGGATTTGAATCCTGATTAAGATCTGAAGTATGTTTTTTACTAACAACTAGTTTGCAAATCCTTGCTGCATCTCTTGGAGAACATGGTAAACGATTTCCCACTCGTCTTCTTCAATCGGGGAAAGAACCTGTTCTGGATCACTGGCATCAAAACTTGCAGCACTCAAAGATGTTCCTCCGTGTTCACTTGGAGAATAATCCGTAAATACGACAAATTCTTTGTTTTCATCGTCTTTGTTGAAGACAAAGAGAATATCGAATTCTTTTTCATCGCCGTTATCGGCTTTAATCGTAATTGTTTTCTTATCCAGATCGATCATTCGAATGTCCTCCTGATCTCTATTGTAGAGATTCAAAAGGTTTCTCATCACCATCTTGACCTGATCAATGACCGTTTCTCTTAGCTTATTGAGCTTTCTTTTTCTTACGCTTCTTTTCGATTTTCATCTCTAAATCCGTCAGCTGCCGGTTGATCTTTCCAATTGACAATATGTCCGTTATTCTCAGTCGAATACCAGATGGTTTTACATCTGAATTTAAATATTCTGTATTCTGTTCAAAAACAAGTTTTAGTCCCGCAGGATCTGGGAAAATCTTATAGGAGGTTTTTGATCTGGCATCCTGAGAATGGTGAGATATAACCATTTCTTTTCCTGGGATGGCTTTAACGACAGCAAATCTGGTTGTTCTGGTACCATTCTTTGTGGTTGTTTTTACTTTATGAGAATATCCAGTCTGTATGTCTTCAGGACTTAGTGATTTTGACAGCTCAACATTGATCTGATGGGCCATCGATTCCTGCATGGCTTCATAAAACTCTTCTGGTGACATATTCAGTGTTCTTTCGATTTTCATCTAAGTTCATTCCTACTCTTGTTTTTTAAACCTATTGTAAATCAGTCTTCGCAAAGATCTCATCAATCACATCGAAAAGATCGGTCAAGGATTTGATACGATACGGAGTATCTGAGTTTCCAAAACCGTATTCTGCCAGGATAAACGGTACCCCCGCCTTATTGGCACTGATTCCATCGTCTTCAATATCTCCAACATATAACGCTTCTGAGATATTATTTCTCTTGATCACTTTTCGGATATTTTCATCTTTATAACATAGCGTATTGCCATAACTTTCATAGTCATCAAACAGATCCGCCAACTGATGCGCTTTTAGAAAGGCTTCGATGTATCCCTTCTGACAATTAGATATGATGGCCAGAAAATAGTCTTTATGAAGCTCTTCTAAAACCTTTCTCAGATTTGGATATAATGTCGCCCCATGGACTTCTAGGTATCGGTTCTCGTTTTCCATACATTCTTCAAGCATCTTAGAGGCATTCTCGAAATCCTGATCCGGATACATCTGTCTTGCAAATACATCCATTGGCTGCCCAAGCAGGGAGCTGATTTTTTCATGACTCACAAGATCATATCCCTGCTGAATACGAATGTCATTCCAGGATTCAACGATCTGATTGGTGGAATCCCACAAGGTTCCATCGAGATCAAAAAGTATTGCCCGTTTATTCTGATTCATTTTTTCATCTTTCCTTTCTGAATCGAACTGCTTCCTCGAAGCTGTTTCCAGACTTCTAAAAATTCAGTATTGCTGGCCGTGACAAATTTCATTTTTCGTCCTCGAATTTCAAGTTCAATACCATTTTTTGTTTCTTTGACTTTTACCAGGTGAACAGGATGCCTGAACGAAAAATCGGGATTTTCAAAAGCGATATTTTGATCACTTAAGAGCAGCAAACCTTCTTTTCCATCATAGTGATCCTGCCTTGCCTGGTCTGCCCAATAGAGAATTTCTTTCGGCTTTAAAAACTTCTGGTCGATCTGTAAAGGAATCAGTTCTCCTTTTTTCATGTCTTTTTTCTGATCTTCAGTCAGGATTGAAGTCAGCGCTGATGTTTGTGATGACTCTTTGGATTGATTCTGTTTTTGTTTTCGCTTTTTATCCCAGAGAGACATTCCGATTAATACCACACTGCCGATTGCCAGCCAGAGAGAAGCCCTGGCTGCATTTTCATCCATGAATTCCATCACAGCAAACCCAACAGTAATAATGACTACACTCCAATACAGTGTTTTATACGTCGATTTTTCCATGTCCACATTTTACAGAAAAACCAGCAAGAATGATTGAGTATTCTTGTTCCATCTTAAAATTTGAACAAATTCGTAAAAGAAGCAATCTCAGAAATTCAATATAAAAAAAGCTGGTCCATTCTGCGTGAGATACTCACAGCAGTGATCCAGCCATTTGTTATGGACAGATATAAACAGTTTCAGTGCGTTGCTTTGTTTTTCGATGAAAAGTATTTCACCAGAAAGACCACAAAAGTAATAATTCCAATCAGATATGGAATACTTTTGGAATACTCTTTTTTCTTCAACGAACCAATCGCACCAAAAATATTAGCCATTCCACTCAGGACAGAAGAGATTGCCAGCAGATTCATAGTCGCCTCCACAAACGTTGTTTTGTTTTTATGCTTCTATTTTAGACTGCAAAGACTTTCTCAACAAACTTCCTGATTATTGGATATATTACTCAGCCTGGTCTTCATCAGTCACTTCCTCAACAGTAATTGATTTGATGACTGGCTGATTGTCGGGCGCTACAGATCCGTTGTTATCGGTAACGGGTGTTTCATCTGCAATCTGATCTACAATATCCATGCCGGACACGACATGACCAAAACCGGCATATTCGCCATCCAGGAATGGTGAATCTTCATGAACAATAAAGAACTGACTGCTTGCAGAATTCGGATCGCTTGAACGTGCCATAGAAATGACACCCCGTTCATGAGAAAGATTGTTTTCGACACCATTGGAAGCAAATTCACCTTTAATGTTGGTTCCACTTCCCCCGGTTCCATTCCCTTTTGGATCTCCACCCTGAATCATGAATCCCTTGATCACTCTGTGGAATGTTAATCCATCGTAAAAGCCTTCGTTGGCTAGCTTTACAAAATTATCGACAGTTTGCGGAGCAATGCTTTCGTCGAGTTCGACAACGATATCTCCCTTATTCTTAACAGAAATAGTTGCCAGATATTTCTTATCGGGTTTAGCTGTCCCTGAACATGCGCTTGCAAAGATCAGCGTAAAGACCAGGAACAGACCAAAGAATTTCTTGAATTGTTTCACTTCTGAATTTCCTCACTTTCAGTCACTATTTTACAAAATGATTTCGTTTAAACAAAATCGATTCACTGCAGTCTGAAGAGGCCGCAATGAATCGATGAGTCTTTTCTGGTAATTAAAGATTAATAACGATTATGAATTTTTTCGATTGCAGTACGCAGCTGTTCAATGACTAAAACCGTTCCATCATCTAAAACACAGCTTCCATTGAGAATTCCAAAATACTGGTGCTGATCTGAACTGACAGGTCCAGCTTTAATCAGGGCTGCCCGATCCAGATCAGGTTGGAAGATGGCTTCGAAACGTCCATCCGAACTGGTGATTGTCCATGGCATCATTGGATCCTCGGGGATCAGAAAGTTTATGTCATCCAGCTTATGAATTTTTCCATCATAGAAAATAACATTTTCACTGGCTTTTGAGGTATCGCCAAAACCATAACCCAGGTTGATTCCAAATGGTTTTTCATTCAGGTAAGCGGATGCTGTGGCCCAGTACCAGGTTGTCTCATAAGGCCAATAACCTCTGCCCCAATCCAGAACACCCAGATCTTTCTTTGGATTGAACCGATAGATATGCCAGTCAAAAATCATCTTTCCCGAACAGGGCATCGCATTCATCTTCTGGTTCAGATAAAAATGCTTTCCATCATCAAACGGCGTCAGGATGTTCATGCTTTCTTCCGGCAGATCGGTAAACCAGAGATCTGCTTTAAAATCACTTCTGCCTACGAAATTCTTAAATTCGCAGTACACGTGTCTTCCATTTGGGGCAGACTCAAATCGCAAAAGCAAATCATTGCTCTTGAACTCGCAAACACCCTGTCTGGGAGATACAGGCATTTTATATGAGATAGATGGCGCTTTTAATACCGTTCTGGTGGTTTCTTCATGGGTTTCAAAATTTAGAAAACTAACTGAAGCCATTCGAATATAGCCCAGATCGGAAAGAGTAAATGCAACTCCAATTTCATGATTCATTACGAGATAGTAATCCCATTCTTTCATTTTCAATCGATTGACTTTCAAATTTTCCCGATTATATGTAAATAATCCCTTCCTTGCAAAACCGGCTGTCTGCAGATTTCCCTGTGTATCAAATATGGAAATCGGTCTAAGAATTTCAATATTTCTCATTAGTAATTTCCTTTTTCTTTTTCAAATACTTATTCAGCTGTTTTTGATCGAATTACATCATAGAACTTCAGCTGTCCAGGTTCACTTTACCATATGGATAAAGCTCATCGCTTTCAAAATTGCAAGGTTACAGATTCGTTTTGATCCATCAACCATTTCTCCAAACAAAATAGTGAAAAACAAAGCAATATCGCTAACCAAAAGCGGCAGTAAAAATCAGGTTTAAATTATAACAATGTATATAGTTTATCTATTTATATCATTTAATTATCAGATTTAATGGCACTTAATATCTTTTGGATCGGAGATTTTGAAGTCTGATTCGTATTTTTATCCGAATTGGATTCGTTTTTTTCATTTTCTAATTCTGAAGATGATTCAAGAGACTGATTTTCTTCTACCTGATCATCTGAAGCATTTTCCACTTTTAAATCACCATAGCTTTCCTTATGAATGACGGCAAGCAGATCATAATAAGCCTGCCAGTAATCTTCCTGCTTCGCATAACAGGTCAGATTTAAGCTTACTTTATTGAGCTGATAGCTGCTGATATATGCCTCTGGCTTTGGCTCTGGATTGATCAATGAAACTTTTGAAGCGGCATGTTCGAGCAATGAAATATAGTAATCTACTTTATCATTAGGGACCGGAAATTCTACTGTAATCTTTCGGTTCGGTTCGTTGGAATAATTTTTTATGATTTTTGAAACGACTTTATTATTTGGAACGACGTCGATCTGATTATCCTTTGTTAACAGGGTAATATAAGTCATTTCGACCGATTCAACTCTTCCTTCATGATGTCCGATTTTTACAATATCCCCCACTCTAAAAGGCTTTGTTAAAAGAATCTGCATGCCTGAGGCAACTGACGCCATATTATCCTTTAAAGCCAGAGAGATTCCAACACCAAACGCTGAAAGAGCTCCAATAATAATATTCATCGCTACTCCGATCTGGTCGAGCGCAATGATAATGCCAACAATCTTGATCGTTATATTGCAAAATGAAGCAAAAAACGTCATGATCCCCTTATTTAACGCTTTATTGGCCATCTTCAGAATCATCGTTTTAACGAGTGATCCAATGATAAAGGCAGCGGCAATTTCACCTGATGCCAGTATCAATCGAATCAGCAGATCGTAATTTCCGATATCATTCTTTAATTTAGACCAGTCCATCTTGCTCAGATAATTCATAACCAAAATAGAATTCATTTTTCATCTCCCCTTTCTTTTTCAATTATATCCAGCCTCAAAATTCATTTTTTCCAGGATGACTTTGGAAACCAAATAGACAAATATATTCCTCAAATTCGAACTCTTTTAGAAATCGAAAATCAGATTTCAGCTTTAACATCATTCAACTTTCATCCATGAAATATAAAAAAGAGAGCCTGACTGAACAGACTCTCTTATGATCTGATTTAACAAAATCAAATATATTTTTATTTTTTATGTTTGATTGCAGCCTGCGCAGCAGCCAGTCTTGCGATTGGCACGCGGTATGGAGAGCAGGATACATAATCCAGACCGAGTCCGTCTACGAATTCGATGGATAACGGATCTCCGCCGTGTTCGCCGCAGACACCGAGTTTGATGTTCGGACGGGTTTTTCTTCCGCGTTCCGCAGCGATTTCAATCAATTCGCCAACGCCTTCCTGGTCAAGTTTGGCAAATGGATCGTTTTCATAAATCTTGGCTGCATAGTATTCTGGCAGGAATTTTCCGGCATCGTCACGGGAGAAGCCGAAAGTCAGCTGAGTCAGGTCGTTTGTACCGAAGGAGAAGAATTCTGCTTCTTCAGCCAGTTCACCGGCTTTCAAGGCAGCTCTCGGAACTTCGATCATTGTTCCAACATGGTAATCCATATCCACGCCTTCTTCAGCCATGATCTTGTCAGCTGTATCGGTAACCATTTTCTTCACATATTTCAATTCTTTCAGATCGCCAATCAATGGAAGCATGATTTCAGGAACAATGTTCCATTCTGGATGTCTTTTATTTACATTGATAGCAGCACGGATTACGGCTTCTGTCTGCATTTTGGCAATACCAGGGTTGGAAACGTCCAGACGGCTTCCGCGGTGACCCATCATTGGGTTTACTTCATGCAGAGAATCAATAATAGAAGTCAGTTCTTCAACATCCATGTTCATTTCTTTTGCCAGTTCAGCAATATCTTCCGGTTTTGTCGGAACGAATTCATGCAGAGGTGGATCCAGGTAACGGATGGTCACAGGACGGCCTTCCATGGCTTCGTAGATTCCTTCGAAGTCTTCCTGCTGCATCGGTTCGAGTTTAGCCAGAGCAGCTTCCATCTGTTCCGGAGTCTTGGCTACGATCATTTCACGGATGGCTTTGATCTTGTCGCCGTCAAAGAACATATGTTCTGTACGAACCAGACCGATACCTTCTGCGCCAAACTTAACAGCCTGAGCAGCATCTCTTGGGGTATCGGCATTGGTTCTGATTTTCAGTCTTCTGGCTTCGTCAGCCCAGTTCATAAAGCGTTCGAAATCACCGGAAATCTTGGCTTCTACTGTCGGGATGGCTTCTCCATAAACGTTTCCTGTGGAACCGTCCAGAGAAATCCAGTCGCCGCGCTTGAATGTTTTGCCATTCAGAGTAAATTCACCGGCTTCTTCGTTCATTGCGATATCTCCGGCACCGGATACACAGCAGGCACCCATACCGCGGGCAACTACAGCAGCATGAGATGTCATACCGCCGCGAACAGTCAGAATACCCTGAGCGGCAGCCATACCCTGGATATCTTCCGGAGAAGTTTCCAGACGGACAAGGATAACTTTTTTGCCTTTTGCAGCTTCTTCAATGGCTTCTTCAGCAGAGAAAACGATCTGTCCGGAACCGGCTCCAGGAGAAGCAGGCAGTGCGGAAGTGATCGGCTCCGCTTTCTTTAATGCTTCCGGATCGAAGTTCGGGTGAAGCAGAGCATCAAGCTGCTGCGGTTCAACCATCATTACGGCTTCTTCAGGAGTGATCAAGGCCTTCATCAACCATATCGCAGGCAACTTTTAATGCAGCCTGGGCAGTTCTTTTACCATTACGAGTCTGCAGCATGTAGAGTTTTCCGTTTTCAATGGTAAATTCCATATCCTGCATATTTTTATAATGTTTTTCAAGTTTATCGCAAATATCTACGAACTGGTCAAACGCAGCTGGAGCGATTTCCTTGAGCTGATCGATTGTATTTGGCGTACGAACACCGGCAACAACGTCTTCGCCCTGTGCGTTCATCAGGAATTCACCGAACAGCTTGTTTTCGCCGGTTGACGGAGAACGGGTAAAGGCAACACCAGTACCGCAGTCTTCTCCCATATTTCCAAATACCATCATCTGTACGTTAACAGCTGTACCCCAGTCAGAAGGAATGTCATTCTGTCGACGGTAGTAGATGGCACGTTCGTTGTTCCAGGAACGGAATACGGCTTCGATGGAATCCATCATCTGTTTTCGGATCGGTCGGGAAATCTTCACCCATTTCTTCCTTATAGAAAGCCTTGAAGCGTTTTACGAGTTCCTTCATATCATCGGCATCGAGGTCCAGGTCATCCTTGATTCCCTTTTCAGCTTTCAGATCGTCAATGATTTCTTCAAAACGTTTTTTGGACAGTCCTTTTACAACGTCAGAGAACATCTGAATAAAGCGGCGGTAGGAATCGTAGACAAAGCGCGGATTGCCTTTTGCAGCCATGGCTTCCGCCACGTCATCGTTGATTCCAAGGTTTAAAATTGTATCCATCATACCCGGCATGGAAGCACGAGCTCCGGAACGTACAGATACTAACAGCGGATTGTTTGCATCTCCGAATTTTTTTCCTGTTTCTTCTTCAAGAGTTTCAAGATATTCCATGATCTGGGCTTTGATGTCATCGTTGATCATTTCGCCGTCGTCATAGTATTTGTTGCAGGCTTCGGTTGTAATGGTAAATCCGTTCGGAACAGGCATGCCGAGCTTGCTCATTTCAGCAAGGTTGGCTCCTTTTCCGCCCAGGAGTTCACGCATGTTGGCGTCGCCTTCATTGAAAAGATATACGTATTTCTTTTCCATTCTTTCTTTTCCTCCTAAGTAAAGCGTTTACACGGTGTATGATACACTACTTTGTTCACAAAATGAAAGAACTTTTCAAAAAGCTGAAAGTCTGTTTTGTAATTAAGATTAAAAATCACAAAATAAGTTACAAATACAACGAGATATTGCCATATTCTTCGAATTTGTACAATATTTTTTCAAACTTGATTCCCATTATTTTTCCAAGTTTATCGATTATTGCAATATTTTGAATACAAATGACCTGATTCTCAGACTGTCAAAATTTTTATTTATTTCCAATGCTGAAATTTCTGAAACAATCATCAAAAAGAGAATTATTCGTTTTAAAGTACATCAGCTTTTCTCAAACCCATTACATAAATGAAAAAAGAGTCCTGATGGACTCGGAAGCAGAACATTTCATTTGGATTGAATCAGTCTTTGATCTGGATTTTTTCGAATGATAAAGGAAGGCCGATCTAAATTGTCTTTGATCTGTTCTCTTGTTTTAGAGCAGACCAGATAAAGTGAGCAATGGTTTTTACAATCAAGATTTCTTTGTGGATTGCCCAGAAACTGCTCCAGAAGTTTCATCTGATCTTTATATCGGATCAGATCTTCCTGATCCAGGATGATTATAGGCCGTCTGATCAGGGAAGGATTGTGCTGAAGAAATTTACGAAAACGGATCAGATCTTTTTTCATCTGTTCCGAATCTGTTTTGTTCTGATCTGAAAACTCATCTTCCTCTTCGCCAGCTGAAACTGGCTCTTTTTTTCGGTTCTTTTGCGAATTATGAAGCTCCAGTGATTTTTTCAGGTAAAATGGCAAAGAACTTTCACAGACCAGATCTTGCGGATTGGAAAGTGCAATCAGCTGATCGCTTAATTCGTCATCCAGCAGCAAAGCATACAACGGGATATCCTGGTATTCAATCGTCCGTTCTTTAAACCACGCTTTGACTTTTTTAGAGCGAACACAAGCGGGCTGACTTATGAGTTCAATCATCAAATCTTCCTCTCACTATTTCCTGAAATTAGGTTTACCATTACCATTGTACAGATAAAAGCAAAATGTGGAGGATGATTTGAAAAGACAATTCAAATTCCGAAAGATCCTCTCGTCTGGAATATCCATAATCAGCCCACCACTGATTAGAAAGGAACCCTATGAAAACCATGTTAAGCGGGATCAAGCCGACTGGCCGGCTGACCCTTGGAAACTATATCGGAGCCATTGGCGAATTCATTAAATATCAGGACGAATACGATATGTATATTTTTATCGCCAACGAGCATGCCATTACTGTACCAATTGAAGCTAAGGAGCTAAGAAAAAATACAAAAGATCTGATTGCTCTTTATTTAGCTGCTGGACTGGATCCAGAAAAGGTCACTCTGTTCATGCAGACGGATGTGCCGGCTCATGCAAAACTGGGTTGGATCATGACCTGTCTGTCAGGCTATGGTGAACTTCAGAGAATGACTCAGTTTAAAGACAAAATGGCTAAACAGGAAACTGGAATTACTGCAGGACTTTACGCTTATCCAGCATTGATGGCGGCTGATATTCTTCTGTATGATCCTGATTATGTCCCTGTTGGGGTTGATCAGTCTCAGCATGTTGAACTGACCCGTGATTTAGCTGAACGCTTCAACCATCGATATTCTGATACCTTTAAACTGCCTCAGCCACTGGTCACCAAAGTTGGAGCAAAGATTTATGATTTGCAGAATCCGACAAAGAAAATGTCCAAGTCTGAAACCAATCCAAAAGGCGTTATTGACCTTCTTGATGATCCAGCTGTAGCCAGAAACAAAATCAAGGCTGCAGTCACTGATTCTTTAGGTGTCGTCCGTTTTGATCCTGAAAATCAGCCTGGCGTCAGCAATCTTTTAACAATACTTTCCGCTTTGACTTCTGAAGACATTGACTCGATCGTTGCCAGATATGAAGGCAAGGGATACGGCGAATTGAAAAAGGAAGTTGGAGATGTTGTATATGACTTCTTGACAAATCTTCAGGCTCGATACAAAGAAATCATCGATTCGGGAGTTATTTATGATGTATTAAAAGATGGAGCTTCAAAAGCCAATCAGATCGCTGAAAAGAAAGTCCGTAAAGTCTATAAAAAAGTTGGTTTTACAATCTAATTTCAGAAGAGTCTATCAAAACAAAGATTCATTTTTATTTAACCATTTAGAGATTAGCTATACGGCCAATCCTTTATTACAGCTCCGGAATGCAGGTTTTCGGAGCTTTTTTTATTCTGTTCTGAACTGCTGGTTATTCACTGTAAATTATTTTCAATATCGTATCCTGATTTACATTTTTGTTTCATCTGGATTGACTCGAATTTTTATCGGTGGTATCTTTCCACCATCAAAACCGTTGAAGCGGAGATAACGGCGACAATGCCATCAAAGAGAGTCCGGGCTGGTGGAATCCGGATATGAAACAAACCGTCAAATGGACCGCTGAGGGAGCTGTCAAATGCCTGTGGCAAAGTATTCAGCTACGTCAGATTCACGTCACGAATCAGGGATATGTTTGTATCCTGCAAGCGCACAGCGATCGCTGTGAATTCAAGGTGGCACCGCGGATCCTTTATGTCGATTCGTCCTTGACAGAACTTTACCCAATTTCTGTCGAGGACTTTTTTTGTTCCGGCAGACAGGAGAAAAAACGATGCAAAACACTTCTTCCGTTCCTACTCTGGCAGATGCTTTACAGATTTCCTTTTCGCCAGAATATTCTGATTATCAAAAGCTATTGAGTAAAAATCCAGACTGTTCGTTTTTATTCAAAGTTGAAATTTCACTTGCAGATCTTCATGCTGCTTTACCTCGATCTTTAGAAGATCTTGCCCGATTCTTTCTGATCACCGATTCAGATCAGCCGATCTTTTTAATGGAATCAAAATCGAACAATCACGAAAATGGACGGTATTCCTTTCTGGGAATTCATCCATCAGATCATTTGGTTCTCAATCAGGGAGTCATTTATCGACTAGAAAACAATCACAGAAAAAAGATCACTGATTCCAAAACCAATCCCATCGAGTTTCTGAATGAACTGATTGCCTCGCGCAAAACCATTTCCCCTGATGACTTTCCTGGCTTTGCGAGTGGAATAGCTGGAATGTTCTCGTTTGAATTCTTTGCTCATTATGAGCCTTCCATTCCGGTCTTTCATCCTTTTGAAAATCATCAGATGTTCAATGACTTTGATCTGATGATCTTTGATGAACTGTACTGTATGGATCATCAAAGTGATCAATTCATGTTTTTAATCCGGATCAATCATCCGTTAAATCAAAACGAATATGAAACCTTCAGAAAAAAACAGATTCAAAAAATAGTCTGTGTTCTTGATGAATATGCCAAGTTTCAAGATTGTAAAAACCGTTCGAAAGAGAATGGATTCAAGCTCTTCCGAAATCTTAGCGGACGATTTCTTAGTCAGCCCAGACCTCAAAAATCAAAAGATCAGTATATGGAAATGGTCAAAAAAGCCAAGGTTCATATTGAAAATGGTGATATTTTTCAGATCGTTCTTTCAAATCCGATTCAGAGTCATTTTGAGGGTCATTTATTTGAAAGTTATTCAAGACTCAAGCAAAAGAATCCTTCGCCATATCTGTTTTACTTTCAATCCGATGAGCTTGAAGCAGCGGGATCTTCTCCGGAAACCTTAATTACCCTAAAGGACGAAATTTTAAAAACCTTCCCTTTGGCTGGAACTCGAAAGCGAGGATTCAATTCATTTGAAGATCTAAAGCTTGAGCAGGATCTGCTTAGAGATCAAAAAGAAAGAGCTGAGCATTCCATGCTGGTTGATTTAGGAAGAAACGATCTAGGAAAAGTCTCGGAACCAGGAAGTGTTCATGTCAGTCAGCTCATGAACGTTCTTCGTTATTCAAAAGTCATGCATTTGGGTTCAGAAATCACCTCGACCATAAAAAAAGATCTTCCTAAATTAGATGCTTTCTGTTCTGTCTTCCCTGCTGGAACGCTTTCAGGAGCACCAAAAATTCGAGCCTGTCAGCTGATTCATGATCTTGAAGCTAAACGAAGAGGATTGTATGGCGGAGCCTTTGGATATCTTGATGACCGTGGAAGCATGGACTTCTGTATTGCCATTCGTCTTGCCTATCAAAATCAGGGATTACTAACCATTCAATCCGGTGCGGGCATCGTATATGATTCAGATCCTCAAAACGAATATGAAGAATGCTTGGCGAAAGCCAGTGCCGTCATCGAAACGCTTCTGGAGGTTTGTCCATGCTCGTACTGATCGATAATTACGACAGCTTTACCTACAATCTGGTCCAAATGGCTTTTGACTATGATAACGATGTTCGCGTCTATCGAAATGATGTCATCAATTCCCAAACGATTCGGAACCTGAATCCCGATGGAATTATTTTTTCTCCGGGGCCAGGCACTCCTGAACAAAGCGGAAATATGAAGCAGATTATTCAAGATCTTTATTCTGAATATCCCATGCTGGGAATCTGTCTTGGTCATCAGGCCATTGGTGAAGTTTTTGGATGCAGGATCAAAAAAGCGGCTCAATGCGTTCATGGCAAGCAGGATCAGATTGAGATCCTTCATCAGAATGCAGTCTTTGATCATCTTCCTTCCTGTATCAAGGCTGGCCGATATCATTCCCTGGCAATCGATCCAGAGAACTTCAGTAGCGATCTTCAGATTGATGCAAGAAGCAGGGATCAGACCATTATGGCTATTTCCCATAGAATCTATCCAGTTTACGGAATCCAGTTTCACCCGGAATCGATATTGACTCCATTGGGATCAGAGATTATCAAAAACTTTATTCACATTACAAAAACGGTAAACCTCAAGTCAATAAGCAAAGCAAAACCGTAAAATACTGCACATAAATACAACCAATGAATACAAAAGGAGAACTGTCATGATCAGAGAAGGAATCCAGAAAATTATTAACCACGAAACACTCAGCTTTGATGAATCCTATCTTTTAATGAACGAAATCATGAGCGGACAAAGCACCCCAACGCTGAACTCATCCTTTCTGACCGCCCTGTCCTGTCGAAAAAACATTCCAGAAACCCCGGATGAAATTTCAGGCTGTGCCAGAGCGATGAGAAGTCAGGCTTTAGAGCTTCATCTTTGCGATGGCCTGCTTGAAATTGTAGGAACTGGCGGTGATCACAAAGGAACGTTCAATATCTCCACGGCGGCTGCGATCATTTGTGCGGCTGCTGGAGCAAAGGTAGCCAAACATGGCAATCGAGCAGCTACTTCCAATTGCGGCACAGCTGATTGTCTTGAAGCATTGCATGTCAATATCAATCAGTCTCCAGGGCTTTGTAAAAAGCTGATCGATGAATGTGGAATCTGTTTTCTGTTTGCGCAGAAATATCATTCTTCAATGAAACATGTGGCTTCCATTCGAAGAGAACTTGGCTTTCGAACCATTTTCAATCTTCTTGGACCCTTAACCAATCCCGCCTTACCGGATTATCAATTACTCGGAGTCTATGATTTTTCACTCATCGAACCAATGGCTTTGGCATTGATGAAATTGGGTCTCAAAAGAGGAATGGTCGTCTGTGCGCAGGATGGCATGGACGAAATCTCGCTTTGTTCTAAAACAGACGCCTGTTTCTTTGATCATGGAGAACTGACTCATATAGTCATTGATCCAGCAAATTATGGATTTGAATATTGTAAAGAATCAGATTTGAAGGGATCTACGCCACAGGAAAATGCAAAAACAATGATTCAAATCCTGAATAACGAAGATTCTTTTCTCAGAGATGCCGCCATCCTGAATGCAGGTTTTGCCTTGTTTATCTGCAATCAGGCAGAAAATCCAGAAAAAGGAATCGAAATAGCCAGAAAAGCCATTGAATCCAAGGCTGCAATAAATACGCTCAATCAGCTGATCCGATTATCCAATGAAAAGAACGGTCTCGAAAATAATGATTTTGAAAATGATGATTTACAAAATGAACCATCAGGACGGCAGATATGAATAACAATATTCTTGAAAATCTGGCCAGGGCCTCCTTTGAACAGACTCAGGAAAGAAAGCTGCTGCTCTCAGAACAGGAACTAGACCAAGAGGTTTTAAAAAAGATTAATCAATTTGAATCTGAGATATGTCCATCGAAAGACTTTCGATTCTTTCAGGCCATCATACAGGGAAAAAATGACAACAGTCCTGCTTTAATCTGCGAATGCAAAAAGGCTTCTCCGTCTAAAGGAGTCATCTGTGATAACTACGATCCAGGATTTATTGCCAGAGCCTATCAGGAAGCAAAAGCCGATGCCATCTCTGTTCTTTGTGAAAACTCAGGATTTCAGGGCTCTGTCCTGGATTTAAAAGCAGTCTGTCAGAATGTATCGATTCCCGTTCTTCGAAAGGATTTCATTACGGATCCTTATCAGGTTAAGGAAGCTTTTGTGTATGGTGCTGATGCGGTTTTATTGATTGTCTCAATTCTGGACGATCAGCAATTAAAAGTGTTTCTTGATCTGTGCCTGAAACTTCACCTGGATGCTTTAGTAGAATGCCATGATCTTTCTGAAATCAGAAAAGCCATCCAAGCCGGGGCCAGAATTATTGGAGTTAATAACCGCAATTTAAAGGATTTCTCCGTCGATTGTTCAAATTCATTAAACCTGAGAAATCAGGTTCCTGACTCCATCCTGTTTGTCAGCGAATCTGGATTTACCTCCCGTACAGATATTGAAATAGCCCTGGCGAATCAGGTCGATGCCGTTTTAATTGGTGAGGCATTAATGAAATCAGACGATAAAATTCAAAAAATTCGAGAACTCAAAGGTCTCGTACCCAGCAGCCTTTATGAGAAGAAGTTAAATGGTTTAAACCTGAAAAAAGCCACTCCTTTTATTAAGCTCTGTGGAATTCAAACAAAAGAAGACGTTGATCTGATCAATCAATACCATCCGGATCGGATTGGTTTTATTCTGGCTCCCCGATCAAGACGCTCTGTTTCTATAAAACAGGCCCAGGAGTTATCGAACTTTTTAGATCCAACAATTGAAATCACAGCTGTTTTTCTTAAACCAGATGATGAAGATTGTTTGCAAGCTGTCTCTTTTGCAAATCGAATTCAGATCCATCAGCCAAAAGATCCCGAGCAGATTTGCCGGCTGAAACAAAAGATCAAAATTCCGGTCATTGAGGCCTTTGGTATTCAATCTTCTCAGGATCTAGAGGCAGCTTCTCGATCTGTTGCTGATGAAATTCTGTTAGACGCATCCTGTCCAGGAAGCGGGAAGAGTTTTAATTGGAATCTGCTCAAAGATTATGATCGGCCTTTTATTCTTGCAGGAGGTATCGACTCTTCAAACATCCAGCAGGCTCTCTCTTTTAATCAGATCCAGGGAATCGATCTGGCCAGTTCCATTGAATCCATGTCGCCCGAAGGAAACATTTTTAAAGATCAAGATAAGATCGAAACCATGATGAAGCTTTTCAAAAAAGAAATACAAAGAATACAGGATCAGGCAATCAATCCCCAAACGATCAAATTGCAAACCAATAAATATCACCGTACCAATAACGGAAAATATGTATCCTGAAGAAAGGAATTTAAATATGATGGAGTGTAAACCAGTTTCACGAGGCCGTTTTGGTCTTCATGGCGGACAATATGTCCCCGAGACGCTGATGAATGCCCTGATCGAGCTGGAAGAAGCGTATGACTACTATAAAAATGATGATGAGTTTCAGAATGAGCTCAAAGATCTGCTGAATAATTACGCAGGCAGACCCAGCAGGCTCTATGAAGCCAGAAAAATGACGCAGAACCTGGGCGGAGCCCGGATCTTTCTTAAACGAGAAGATCTCAACCATACCGGAGCTCATAAAATAAACAATGTTTTAGGTCAGGCCCTGCTGGCCAGGAAAATGGGTAAAAAAAGAATCATTGCCGAAACAGGTGCCGGTCAGCATGGCGTAGCCTGTGCCACGGCTGCAGCATTACTCGATCTTGAATGCGTCGTCTATATGGGCGCAGAAGATATCGAAAGGCAGGCCTTAAATGTTTACCGTATGAAGCTGCTCGGAGCCAGCGTCGTATCAGTTACCAGTGGTACAGGAACCTTAAAGGATGCAGTCAGTGAAGCCATGCGCGAATGGTGTTCAAGAATTGATGATACCCATTACTGTCTTGGTTCGGTTATGGGACCTCATCCCTTCCCGACTATCGTCCGCGATTTTCAGGCTGTAATCTCTGAAGAAATAAAAGAGGAACTGCTAAGAAAAGAAGGACGTCTTCCTGATTGTGTCATTGCCTGTATAGGTGGTGGAAGTAATGCCATTGGCAGTTTTTATCATTTCATCGAAGATAAAGCAGTCCGGCTGATTGGCGCAGAAGCGGCTGGACGCGGTATAAATACCAAAGAAACGGCAGCCACCATTCATGTTGGTAAACCAGGAATTTTTCATGGGATGAAATCCTATTTCTGTCAGGATGAATTTGGTCAGATTGCTCCTGTTTACTCCATATCGGCTGGACTGGATTATCCAGGAATCGGACCAGAACATTCTCATCTTTATGACACGGGTCGGGCTGATTATGTTGCGATCACGGATGATGAAGCCGTTGAAGCCTTTGAATATCTATCGAAAACGGAAGGGATTATCCCGGCTATTGAATCAGCTCATGCCATTGCTGCCGCAAAAAAGATTGCTCCTTCGATGGACAAAGATCAGATTCTTGTCATTACGCTTTCAGGCCGTGGAGATAAGGACTGTGCTCAAATCGAAAAGTATTGTTCCAACAGAGATTCAAAATTTACAAATTGTGAGGTGATCTGATGTCTGCACTATCAAAAGCGTTTGCCAGTGACAAAGCATTCATACCTTTTCTGACTCTTGGTTTTCCGGATCTTGAAACCACAAAGCAGAATATTTTAGCCGCCCAGAAGGCTGGAGCCAATGTGATTGAGTTAGGAATTCCCTTTTCAGATCCAACGGCTGAAGGCCCAATCATTCAACAGGCCAGTCTGATTTCCTTAAATAACGGCTATACGACAAAGGATTTTCTGAATTTCGTCTCTTCCATCAAAGATGAAATCCATGTTCCGCTGGTTTTTATGACTTATTCAAATGTCGTCTTCAGCTATGGCATTGAGCAATTCATGAAAGAGGCAAGTCAAAGCAAAATTTCAGGAATCATACTGGCAGATCTTTCATTTGAAGAACGTGAAGAATTTGAATCAGTGGCTAAATCTTATCAGATCGATATGATCAGCATGATTGCTCCTACTTCTCAAAACCGCATTGCAAAGATCGCAAAACAGGCCAGTGGATTTATTTACCTGGTTTCATCACTAGGAGTCACCGGAATGAGATCTTCTCTGAATCAATCCTTAGAAGGAATCATCGAGCAAATCCGGAAAGTCAGTGATGTTCCCATTGCGGTAGGTTTTGGAATTTCAAATCCAGAACAGGCCAGCCAGATGGCACAGATTGCAGATGGTGTGATTTGCGGATCGGCGATCATCAAAAATATATTTGAATCCCAGAAGGATAATCTGCCAGTACCTGATCAGGTCTATTCATTTGTGTATGATATGAAGCAGGCAGTTTCCTGCTAAGAAAATAATGGATCTGCTCATCCTTCCTGCTGAGCTTTCAACAGGTGGGATGTGCAGATCCTTTTTTTGCTGGATTTCTTCTTTTCAAACATTCTTATGATCGAGGATAATAAGAATTCTTTATTTAAACCATTTACAGACTTTTGGAAGATTTCACAATTCGATTTTCCTGATGATCAAAAGGAACAAAATGAATCTTTGCATTTGTCAGAGCATTCCAATATCGATCATTCATCTTCAAATCGTATCGTTCCAGAAAATACTGGTCTGTAGCCTGCCATACGAAAACCCATCCTACAATATCGAAGATTTCGGACAGATACGGTTTCATTCCGATGGATTGAAGAATTACCATCACAGCTAAAATTGCAGCTCCAATCAGAAACAGAACAATGGATGTAGTTGTATTCCATTTCAGATGGACTCGGTTTTCGATCTGAAGGTTTTCGTAATAGTTATGAATCGCCTCTGTACAGATTTGTTTTTGAAAATGACTGAGATGCTCTGAAGAAATTTCTATGATCAGTTGGGAATCCTTTTTTTAGATTTAAAGGTTTGATCCCATTTTCCAGAAACGAGACCACTTCTGAAGAGATGACTGGCTTATTTGAATAAAAGTCAGAAAGCAGATCATGATCATCGCGAATGATCATATGGACCAGCTTGATTGTATTATGGTCAGAATTTTGAACCTGGACCAATTTTCTGAAATCTTCATTTCGATCTTTATTTTTACAAACTGTATTGTTTTGATTCATCGGTTTATCTCATCCTTTCAGTTGAAATCACTCTTATGATTTCAACATTACCACCAGTAATCGAAACATCTCAAATTGCATAGCCTGTCAAAAAAATCAATGCTTTTTGTTAAAGAACCGCAAACAAAAAATCTTCATAAGTCTCATTGGATAAGACAAGACTTATGAAGAGTTCAATTCAGGAATATCGGAATTCAAAACAGTAGATTAGGACTGTCTCATCAAGAGAAACAGATCAGATTCATCAGGTCTTCCCTGTGTCTTGCTGATTTTTAAATCAGGTAGAAAGCAATCAATACCAGAATACCAAGAACGATACGGTACCATCCGAAGATTTCGAATGTATGAGTCTTAACATACTTCATTAATGCCCGAATCGCAAATAATGAAACGACAAATGCAATCAGCGTTCCCAACAACAGCAGTCCAATCTGTGACATGGTAAAGACGGTCCCTGACATTAAAAACTTAACAACTTTAAGCAAGGAGGCTCCGGCCATGATTGGAACGGCAATAAAGAAAGAAAACTCTGAAGCAACAGGCCTGCTGCACCCCTGATACATCCCACCCAGAATCGTGGCTCCAGAACGGGATGTTCCTGGAATTAAGGCAAGACATTGAAAGCAGCCAATAATAAAGGCATTTTTGAATGTCAGTTTATTCAGGCTGGTAATCTTCGGGGTTGAAGGGTGTCTGGAAACAATAATGAAGATGATTCCATAAACGATTAAGGTCACCGCAATGACATATGGAGCGGACAGATAATCATCAATAATGTCATCAAGGAGCAATCCGACAATTCCGGCTGGGATACATCCAATAATCACCTTGATCCAAAGCTGCCAGGTCTGTTTTTTCTGAACTTCAGTCTTTTTTGGAGACCATGGATTCAGTTTATGAAAATAAAGAACGAGAACGGCAAGAATCGATCCAAACTGGATAACCACCTTAAAAACATTGAAAAATTCTGCCGGTTCCAATGGCCAGAGCGCATTGAAGAGAATCATATGTCCTGTGCTGGAAATCGGCAGCCATTCAGTGATTCCCTGAATGATTCCCAGGATGATAGTCTTTAAAATATCAATCATTTGATTTCAGATTCCTTTCCTTGACTCACAGCGGTTTTGTTTCGAACCAGATCCTTGAAGATTTCACCGCGAACTTCATAATTTTTAAACTGGTCAAACGAAGACGTTGCAGGACAAAGCAGGATGACTTCTCCAGCTTTCGCATCGTTCATAGCGGCATCCAGTGCCTGTTCCATCGTTTCATAAGAACTCTGGCGGGAAAACAGATCAGAGAATACATCTTTAATTTCTCCAAAAGAGTAACAATGAGCGATACGGTCATCAAACTCCGTAAGTTCTGAGTAATCGATTCCCTTGTTTTTTCCTCCGCACAGCAGACGGATTCCAGATTCAAAACTCGATAAGGCTGCCTTTGCGGAATGAGTATTTGTCGCCTTTGAATCGTTGTAATAGCGAACGCCATTCTTTTCCAGGATATATTCAATACGATGTTCTACTCCAGGAAACTCAGAGATGACCTCCTGAATCTGATGCGAGCTTACACCCATAAAATAAGCCATAGCCGCTGCCATCATCGCATTCGCCAGATTAAATTCACCAACCAGCTTCAGATCTTTCTTGTTAAAAAGTACAACATCATTCAGAAACACTTCCCCTGTATTCCGATCAATTCTCAAATCTGCGTTATCATCCTTCAGGGAAAAACGAACAACTTCTGGCGTGATCGGTTCGTATTTTTCGAAATATTTCATAATGGTTGGATCATCAGTATTCAGAATAAAGAGATCTTCCGGTTTCTGATTCTTAAAAATTCTGAATTTGGAATCATAATACTCATCCAGGGAATTCATATAATCCAGATGATCGGGGGCCAGATTGGTGATCGTACTTGCATGACAGGAGAACTCATCAATACCAAGCAGCTGAAAATTAGAAAGTTCCAGCGCAACATCCAAAGGAATATCTCCATTTTCAAGGACAATCTCAGAAAGAGGAATTCCAATATTGCCAGCCACCTGCGCATTCGGATCTTTCTTTTTAAGCATTTCATGAAGAAGGGTTACTGTCGTCGTTTTTCCATCCGTGCCGGTCACAGCCGCATAATTAAATTTTGGGGCTGCCTGGTAGGCCGTCTCGATTTCCGTATAAATCGGAGTCTTTTTATTTAGAAAATGAGCAACTAAAGGAGCCTTATATGGAATTCCAGGATTTTTAACCACGTAGTCAAATTGTTCTTCATATAGAAAATCTGGATGACCCTCATCCAGAACCCGAATTCCCAGGGATTCAAGTTCTTCTTTTTGTGCTGCTGGCTTCATATCCGTTAAAGTTACATTATTTCCATTTTGTCTTAAAAGCTTAGCTGCAGCATTTCCGCTTCTCGCTGCTCCAATCACCAGAACATTCGCCATCTTACATTCCTCCAAGCCAGAGACCGATCAGGGCAAATACGATGCCCCAGGCCCAGAACACACCGTCGACTTTCCATTCGCTCCATCCCTTTTTCTCAAAATGATGATGGATGGGAGACATCAGGAAAATCCGTTTATGCGTTCTCTTATAATAGGTCACCTGAATGATTACTGAGAGGGTTTCAGCAACGAAAACCCCGCCGATCACAATCAGAGTCAGCTCCTGTTTTAAAACCATAGCCAAAGCCGCTAAAAGGCCTCCTAAAGCTAATGAACCCGTATCGCCCATGAAAACTTTTGCCGGGTGAACGTTGTAGCGCAAATATCCAAGCAGGGCCATAAAAATCAAAAAGCAGATCGCCGCCACATCAAACATCTGCTGCCATAAGGCAAAGATAAAAAATGGAACAAGAGCAATTGCCGATAATCCGGCACAAAGTCCGTCAACTCCATCGGAAAGGTTGACCGCATTTGTGGTTCCGGTAAACATAAAGAAGACCACCAGGAAATAGAACCACCCCAGGTTTACAGTTAATCCAGTTCCTGGAATGATGATATCGGTTGAATTATGCATTTGATACAGAAAGAATACCAGAATAGCCAGAATTGACTGCATGGCAAATTTAATTGCAGGCTTTAATCCGGTGTTGTCTTTCTTTACAGCAATAATATAGTCGTCCAGAAAACCGATCAGTCCATACCCGACAAATGAAATCCAGATGATCAGGGTATTGTTATCCATTTTGAACGGTGAAAATAAAGAACAAAGTGTATACACAACAAGCGGAACGATGATAAAAGCCAGTCCACCCATTGTCGGCGTTCCTGTTTTCTTCTTATGCGAAGCTAAGCCCTCTTCCCTTTCGGTCTGTCCAAATTTGAGCCGATGAAGTACGCGAATCAGCCAGGGCATGGCAAGCAGTACAATGATCAATACCGCAAAACCTTCCAAAACCATCCATAAAAGGTCCTGCGAGCTCAGGTTGATAGTATTCAATTTAAAATCCCTTCTTTCAGTCGTGTCGATTATATCACAGGGATTTCAAGCTTCCTGCACCCTGGTCTCATATGGCCCATCCCATACCAGTTTGTAATGACAACGGCTTTCAAAACGACTGTTTTGATCCAAATCCAAAATAAAATCCAATCAAAACCGATTGACCATCATCAGAATAACTCAGTCCTGTTCACTGGATCTGATCCTCTGAATCAGACGTATACAGAGTGCTGCCTTGTTAAGACCAGACCTGGTTTATCTAAGATAATGATTATATTTTCAGGTTCATTTTGTCATTTGATGATTTTTGTCTGAAATTAATCTGCGAATTCGATGAAAACAGAAAAAATGGGACAATCATTTCGTTACAGTGGATTTTTTTACTGTATCCCTCTACAATAGGCATTCGTGATGGGATTTATATGGCTTATGGATAAGCACTCTGATCAGGCCCGCAGATCCCTCAGAACTGCATAATAAGCAGACCTCTATCCTCTGATTTTCTTGAAAAGAAAGTCGTTGAGTGATAGACTATCAAAGCGGAACTGAAAAGTACCGTTTTTTTTGGAGAAGGAGGGACGAAAGATGTCAAGAAAATGTGCAATCTCCGGTAAAGGACCTATGTCTGGAAACAAACGTTCTCACTCCATGAGAGCTTCCCGCCGTAAATGGAACGTTAACCTGCAGAAAGCCACGATCATGGTAGACGGCAAGCCGAAAACAATTAAAGCTTCTGCCAGAGCCATCAGAACACTGAAAAAACAGGGCGCTATCTAAGTTAATTCATGCATGCATATAAAAAACCTGATATCTTCGGATGTCAGGTTTTTTATATGCTCTGTTTTTAGCTGCCAAATATGAATCTTATTGCTCAACTTTTATCTGTCAATCTGATTTGACTCCACCTCTGAATTCAAACTTAATCCTTTGGCTTGGGGCATTCTTTAACAATCGGATGTCTGATGATCGTTTTGCATTTTTCTGGAGCCGTTCGACGGGGATCGGAAAGATAAATTTCATGATGAAGTCGATCCTTTGAAAAGTCGTTTCGGTATCCATACTCCTGAATATAGTCATCCATCAAGGCAATGGTTGCTGGTTCATCATCATATGAACCGATATGCATGATCTGAACGCAAAGTCCTTCATCAATCTTCATGAATTCTACTCTGGAACAATCCAGTTTTTTCTTTTCTTTTGCCTGCTTCACTGCCCACTCAAAGTCTTTCTCGGTGATAAAATCCGGCAGGCGGATGACCGAAATCCAGTGAAAATCAGATTTCCTTGAATAATCGAAGCTTCCTTTGGACTGATTGGATGGCTGCCACCAGAATCCTTCAAGCGGTGGAACAACATATTGATAAAATCCTTCAATCTCATGGTCCGTTTTATAGCTCATCTTTAATGTATACGCAACAGCATACAAAGCTTCAATGGCCTTTTTATATTCTCCTGCTTCTTCATTCGGATCCCCTTTTCCCTGAACCGCGATAAAGTTTGCTGCTGGAACATCAATAATTTGCGGAACCTTCTTTGGCTGGTAAAGATCCTTCATTTCTTTTTTGAAGTCAAACATAACCTATTCCTTTCCAATTGAAATCTATTTGTTCATTCATATTTAATTATAGCTTGATCATCCTGATGCAGCCGAGTAGGTAAAATATCAAAAAAATCAGTCCGAAGACTGATTTGAAGTTAAGCGAGAGTTGGATAGAGGGTGGAAGGAACCTCGGCTGAATGCCAGGCTTTATAAACAACATTCGATTTTGGATCGGCAAAGCACTCCTCAAAAAATTCGAAATATTCTCCAGGGGTAACAACTCCGCTTTTATGCACAATGCCAGGATCAATCTGAGATAGAAGATCGGAGGCAAATAAGGAGCAGTTGTCTCCGAGTATCCAATACGTTTTCCATTGCGAACTGTAAAATTTCCTGAATTTTGCTCCCGTTCGAAAAGAAAGCCTGGAAGCATAATCAGATTCGTATTTATGGAAGTGTTCTCTGCCCAATGGATCCTGCTCAATGGGTGAATACCATCGATACGTATGATTGAATATGTCTCGGACAAGTTCTTCAAGTTTTGCTTCCTGTTGCGGATCAATATGCAGTCCATATTCAAATAATGTACTTCCTTCATAAATACAGCTGTTATTGATGTAAATGTTTGCTGGAACGGTAAAGAAAATCCCCGGACCGACACTGCGGAAAAATTTTTCTTCTTCTTTATCGTAATTGCCATAGGAGAACATGATACCCTGATATGAAAAGGTCATATGTCCAAATATATGTTCGCTTTTTAATCCCGTATGGATAAAGACACGAAGGTTAACTTCCTGATCGTTCTTTCGTTCTGAATAATCAGCCTTCTTACCCTTCATTTTGTTTAAAAGCATGTAACGTAAAATCAGGGAAGGCAATACTGAGACGAAATAGACCGGCAAAGCCGTCCATCTAGCAAAGGTGTACGATCTTGAAGACTGCGGATGCGAAAAGGCATAGATTTGATTAAACATCTGAAAAGCCTGAATTAACAGATAAATTCCAAACAGCCGCATTAAGATTCTTGAATCCATATCCTTATAGAACCAGGAAAAAAAGCATAAGAAACCATAAACGACAGTCATCAACGCATGGGCCCAGACATGATTCGATCGATCGCGTATATCTAAAAACCACTGAACTCCTTCACAGAACATATTAAAGAACATGTAGAAGGCAAAACAGTTGATGATCAGGTCCTCTGATTCAAGACGATGCATCCACAGAATAATCGCTCCAATCGTGCAGATCAAGGCACTTGCGATCATGAACCCCTGCGGTTTACGAATCGCCTGAAACCAGAAAACCCCTGCCGAAATACTCAATGCGCCAGCGACCAGATAAAAGAACAGATCAGCATTCAATGATGGATAAAAAATACATCCAAGGCCCAGCCCGAGAAACAGACAGCCAGCTACTAATTCCCATTGTTTTATTTGTTTCATGGGCCCATTATCCCATTCTCAGAATTGAAATGGGTTCAGGCTGACCAGTCATCCTACTAAAATTTGAAATTGTCTCAATATATCGGCTTTAAAAACGATTCCTGAAGATCTGAAAAAAATTCTTTACTGGCTGTCCCGAATATGAATTTATCAGATTTATTCAAGACTATAATAAGTACAACGAAAAAAAGACCCCCTGTAATCTCTGAAAGTTGAACCAGGTAGTCTTTTGACAGGCTGTAAACTCAGTATTCATACGTTGTCTGTGTCCGAACCATGTCTATCGGTTTTTTAATCGTGATCAGGCTTATAGAGCGGATCCTGCGAATCCAATGGACGGTATGGATGAATCACGCAGGAGACAACCGGTGAATTTTCCTTTTCGTATTCTTCCTGTAAGTAATCAAAATAGGTTCCAGGAGTGATCACACCTCTCATGCTTAGGATATCCGCTCCAATCATTCCCAACATCAGATCAGCAAATACGACACAGTTTTCTCCAAGAACCCAATAGGTTTTAAAACGTCCTTTTCGAATCTTATAAAATTTGGCTCCTGTTCGATAATGCAGCCGGCATCCATAATCGGACTCATAATCCCGAAAATGAAGATATCCATCTTCTCTTTCGATTCGGGTATACCACCTGTAGGAGGAATCGCGTAAATTCTGAATCAGATGATCCATCTGCTTTTCCTGTTCTTCGGTAATCTGGATGCCATACTCAAAGATTGTATTGTGCTCATATTGAATAATATTTGGCAGGTACAGGCAGAGCGGAACATTGAAGTATACTCCATCACCCAACAGTCCTCCTAAACGATCCGAATCATGATCATAGTTACCATAAGAAAATACAATATCCTTATAGGCAAAGGAGAAATGGCCGACTTTCTGAAACCCTTCCGGTCCAATATGAACCATGGCTTTCAGGATTGGCTCTTTATCGCTTTTTAAAGGATAGGTTTCAACATCCATCCCTTCCTTGAAATGGTTATTGATTTTTTGCAGAGTCCAGTCAGGGATCAATGCGGCAAAAACCGTCGGTAATGAAATATGAAATGTTCTTTTCCAGGTGTAGTTTGGATTGGTCAGATTCTGGATATCGGAAACGTAACGAATAGCCAGAAGTATGAAGTAGCACCCGAACAGCCGAATCAAAAATTCTTTTGAAATTCTCGGCGTGAATAACAGCAAAAAACCAATCATGATATATGCAGCTGAAAACATCCAGTTTAACAATGGTCTGCGCACACTTTCATAGATATAAATTCCCTGCTGAATAAGCATCGAGATCCCCATCAGCATCGAATAGGTTCCAAATGAAACTCGAATGACCCACTCTGGAATCATCGATGAAAACATCAGGACACTCGCAAAGGCAAAAGCCAGTACCGCAAGTAAAAAATGTCGAATGGAATGTCTGGAAAATCCTTTAATGACCAGTCTGAATCCATTGAATAAAGAAAAGATCAAAGCCGCATCCATGAAGAAATCCCAGACGATTCGCGGATCGAATACACAAAGAAATCCGACGATGAATAAGATAATAATTAAAATGATGCGAAAGATTCTGTCGAGTTTTTTCTGGCGCATTCATATCTCCTTTCTTTATCTGTTTATGGACTATTTCAAGAAATCTTTACCGGTATCCAGATATCAAAAACAAAAAAACCTGCATCGAATAAAAATCCGCTTCAATTTATTTCGATGCAGGATTCAGTCATTATATTTCAATGTTTATTATTTCTGCAAAAAGTCCAGATTGATTTTGACGTTTTTTTGACTTCTCGTGTTTATTATTCATACCAATCTTCATTATTTATACAGCCATTGACCATCATGCAAATCGGCTTTGAATACATAGAAGCCGCCCTGAATCGATTGTAACAATACCTGCTCTTTCATTTAAGAAATGGTTGGAAAGAGTAAGAACTGATGATTCACTTAAAAAATGATGATCTAACGGATATTGAAAATTTTCCAATGAAATCGTTGACTCTCCGATTGAGAAAAAAGAAATGTGATCTGCATTGGATGGAATTTCATGAACTCCTTCATTCAGGATCCAGGCTTTCTGCATTTCATCTTCGAGAATGATTTTATTAAACCGATAACTGATCAGCCGAAGATTGGCATAGGTATGATCGAGTCTTCCAGAAATACCACCCCATAAAATAATGGATTCATATGGATGAATTGAATCAAATTCCATAGCCAGCTTCATAGCCAGTTCAGAATCGGAATAATCTTTTCTGACAGGATACAGAATGCTTTCCTCTGGAATCGTTTCGCCTTCTTCAAGGGAATCAAAGTCTCCAAGTGCTCTTAGGACTGGCAGACCTGCTTCCATGATTCGATAGACGCCTGAATCAATTCCAATATAGTCTGCCTGATCATCGATGGGAAAATTCCTGGCGTGCGGAGTAATCAGATAAAGAGTCTTTCCAGTGCTCTGTAATCTGGCAGTTTGGGTTCTACTTAAATCCATGGATTTTACTTCTTCCTGCACAGGACACAAAGAGCCGTTTTGAACTAATTCTGTCATCGTAATGAATCAACGGCATCGCAGATATCGTTTTTAAAGACATAACTTCCTGCGACCAGAACATCTGCACCAGCTTCCCTGGCCAGTTTAGCCGTCTGATCATTGATTCCACCATCAATTTCAATTCGATAGCCAAGATGGTGATTCTCTCTGTAATCTTTCAGCCAGGAAAGCTTGGGCAGCATATCCGGCATAAAGGACTGTCCTCCAAATCCAGGCTCTACACTCATCACCAGGACCAGATCCATTTTATCCAATACCGGTTCCAGAATCTGTACAGGTGTTTTAGGCTTAACAACTACTCCAGCCTTAATTCCACATTTGTGAATATGATCGAGCAAATCCGAAACCTTCTTCATATCATTTCCCAGAGCTTCACAATGGAAGGTGATCAGGTCCGCTCCAGCGTTTGCGAAAATATCCGAGAAGAAGACTGGATCGTTGACCATCAGATGAACATCAAGATAAAGCGGACTGGCTTTTTTGATTCCTTTAAGAAGATCTGGTCCAAAGGTCAGGTTAGGAACAAAGTGTCCATCCATGACATCAAAGTGCAGCCACTGGGCTCCCGACTTTTTGACTTCATCGAGCTGAGATTGAAGATTTGAATAATCCAGGGACAGAACGCTTGGAGCAATAATGAGATCATCCATTTTAATTTCCTCTTTTTCTTTCAGGTTATTCCTATATATCGAAAACTGTAAATTTTCTATTCTGATTGACTGGCAGAATTTACAAGCTGCACCAGATCAGCATACTATGAATTTTTCAGGAATGCAGATCAGAATACTGCTTATTGGCTTTCTGTTGATTAAGACAATGAGTTGATTTTCAGATATCAGTACTGTTTTTTCTTCAGATCGGCTTCAGTCAGAATCTGATAATAATCTTCATAGATCGAAGGGTTAATTCTGCCTTCCTGTAAAGCTTCTTTCACCGCACAGCCTGGTTCCTTAAGATGTCGGCAGTTGGCAAAACGGCATTCACCAATATATTGTTCAAAATCAGGAATTCGACTGTCAAGATCACTGACATCAAGCCGCGTAAAATCAAGAGAAGAAAAACCAGGTGTATCCGCCACTAAACCACCAGCCACTGGATGCAGTTCACAATGTCTTGTCGTATGTCTTCCGCGTCCGAGTGCTTTAGAAATTTCCTGAGTCCGCAGATGAAAATTTGGATCCAGGCGATTGAGCAAAGATGATTTGCCAGCTCCGGATTGTCCGCAAAGAACGCTGACCTTATCCTTGAGAATTTCTTCGAGTAATTCATCATCGCTGCCCGGATGAGAATAGAAAACATCGTATCCTGCTTTTTCATACCACCTAAGATCTTCCTCAATCTTTTTACGGCTTTCTTCATCCATCATATCCGACTTGGTCACGACAATTCTTGGACGGATATTGGCTAATAAGGAAAGAAAAATTAATCGATTGAGCAGATGCTCAGAATAATCAGGATCCTTCATACTCGTAACGATCAAGGCCTGATCAACATTCGCTACAAACGGCCGCAGCAGATGATTCATTCTGGGTAAAACATTCATGATGATCGTCTGATCATCTTTATCTTCATATTCCACCAGGTCTCCCACTGCCGGTTTAAATTTCAATCTCTGCTTGCCGCGGACTGCAGCGACTGAAATTCTCTGACCATCCTGAATCGTGTACTGATTGGAGATAATTTTTATAATTCTTGCTTTAGGCATACTTGGATCGCTTTCCTGATTTAATCATAGAGAATCACCACACTGTCGGTTCCTTCCTGAGTGTATTCCGTTCCTACCGGAGGATCAGTGTAAGTTACCTGACCACTTCCTGACGAAGGACGAATCACAGCAGCAATTCCTCGATCATTTAAAAAATCCTTGGCTTCCTGGCTTCCCATACCGATCAATTCTGATGGAATCACGATGGTTGGATACTGAGAAACCGTGAAAATTATTTTCTGATTGCCAGTTGGATCGATTCGATCTCCTGGATTGAGTTCCTTTTGGGAAAGAATGATCCCGGGCAAGGTATTGGCCGCCCCCTGATATTCCACCTCGATATCGAGTTCAACTCCGTCCTCATGAAATTTATTCACTACATCCTGCATATACTGACCGGTGTAGTCTGAGATTAGATAGGAAGGCCCTTTGGATACAATCAGAGTGATGGGATCCTTCGTTGAAATCACCTGGCCGGCTTTTATGTCCGATTCAATAACCCGTCCAGGATCAATGGAATCAGAAACTTCCTTTTCGATCAGAACCTTGTCCGTATCAAAACCAGCATCAGCTAAAATCTTTGATGCCTGTTCTATCGAAGTATCGGCCAGATCCGGAAAGGTCTCATAACCCATAATACCTGAAATCTTAATAACTCCTGTTCCGACCAGAATGATGCAGATCATACAGGCCAGAACAGCTCCAGCGCATCCAAAAATCATGGCTCTTGCCAGTCCAGACTTCTTTTTGGGCTGTGGTTTTGGAATGATTCTTTGTGAAGACGATTGATTGATTCGTGATCCTTTATAATCTGTCAGATTGTCTCTGAGATTGTTTCTTTTTGAAGAACTGATTGCGGCGCTCTGTCTTGAAGTCCGATTTCTCTGGGTTGATGCAGAGGTTTTGGCGGCAACAGTCTTTTTGGACGTCGTTATTCCATCATCTTTTTTAGCCGAAGGCAGAGCATTCAATCTTTGAGTTTTTAATACCAGTGGTTTTTCATTCTTTCTTCCAAAATCGAGACAGTGTTCAAGGTCTTCCTGCATTGCCGCTGCACTCTGGTAGCGTTCGGCAGGATCCTTGGCACTGGCGCGGATTACGATGTTTTCAATGCTCTGAGGGATCTGAGGATTAAACCGGCGAAGACTTGGAAGAGGTTCTGTCATATGCTTTAAGGCGATTTCTGCCGGATTATTTCCTCGAAAAGGAACCTGACCCGTCAGAAGTTCATAAAAGACTATTCCCATAGAATAAATATCAACCTTTTCATCCGGCATCATCCCCTGAGCGGATTCCGGAGATAGATAATGAGCTGAACCCATAACGGCATTATTATGGGTTAAGGAGACTGAACCATTGGCGATGGCAATCCCAAAGTCGGTAATTTTGAGCGTTCCATCAGATTTAACCAGAATATTCTGTGGTTTGATGTCGCGGTGAATAATCTGATGATGGTGGGCTGAAACCACGGCTGAAATCAGCTGTTTCATCATTGATAAAGCTTCCCTGTAATCCAGAGCTCCTCTTCTGACGATCAGCTGTTTGAGTGTCTGACCGCGAATATATTCCATCACAATATAATGAAGGCCATCACTTTCACCGACATCATAAATATCTACTACATTCGGATGCGAAAGGCGGCTTGCAGCTGAAGCTTCTCTGGTAAAACGAACCAGAGTCATTGGATCTTCTGAGAGCTTAGGCCTTAAAACTTTAATCGCAACTTCACGATTCAGAATTTCATCATGAGCCAGATAGACATCTGCCATACCGCCCTGCCCGATTAAATTAAGAATCGTGTAGCGCGAAGCTATGGTATGAAGTGTCTTATCCGTCATTGCGGTCCACCAGAATCACGGTACAGTTGTCGTGACCCCCTGCTTTATTGGCTAAATCAATCAGAATCTGCGTTTTTTCTTCCAGTGGAGCCCTCAAGGACAGAATCGATTCGATCTTACCATCATCGACATAGCCTGAAAGCCCATCAGAACAGATCAGCAGCATCCGATAATCGGATTTTATTTTATTGACATCAATTCGAAATACCCGCCACACGCCAAGCGCATTGGTCAGAGTATTCCTTTTTTTATGGTGAATTGCTTCTTCCGGAGTGATTTTCTGCTGATTAATCAATGATTGAATGACCGAATGATCTTCAGACATCTGAATCAGCCCATCTTCATATAAAGCGTACAGTCTTGAATCCCCTACATTAAAGATGTAGGTACCAATCGAGGTAATCACAGCTCCAACCGCCGTTGTGCCCATTCCGCGGTTTTTCTTGGACCACATGGACTTGGAAAAAATCTGATCATTGGCCCGGTTGAGCGCCAGCCGGATCCATTCATCCACTTCATAATCTTTTTTAAAGGGCTCAGCTTCCTGAAATTGATCTCCAAGCAGAGTTACTGCCAAATTACTGGCTACTTCTCCGGCAGCAGAACCGCCAATTCCGTCACATACGGCAACAAGCAGATCCCCGTTTGGATTTTCAGTTATCAGGAAGCTGTCTTCGTTGACCTGACGGCTTAACCCGATGTCACTTAAACCAAATGATTTCATTTCCTTCCCTTTCTCATTTCCTTAATCCGCAGCTGTCCGCAGGCGGCGTCAATATCCGAACCATGCTCCTTGCGGATCGTTACGGCAATTTTTTCTTTTTTCAGAATATCGTAAAACTTCATCGCTTCTTCCCGATTGACTGGTCTGAACCCATGTTCATCCACTGAATTATATGGAATTAAGTTAACATAACAGTTATAGGGTCTTAATAGTCTGGCCAGTTCTTTTGCATCCTCAACCGAATTATTCACGCCGTTTAACAGAATATATTCAAAAGTTAAGCGTCGATTGTTTTCTTTTGTGTAATAGTCAATGGCTTTCATCAGTTCTTCGAGCGGATAGGCTTTATTAATTGGCATCAATGAATCCCGAAGCCTGTTGTTTGGTGCATGAAGGGAAACGGCAAGATTGTATTGATAATGTCCATCCGCAAATTCATAAATCTTTGGAACGACTCCACAAGTCGAAATGGTGATATGTCTGCTTCCGATAGCTAAACCGCGGTCGTGATTTACAGTTTTTAGAAAATTCATCACATTTTCATAGTTATCAAAGGGTTCTCCAGTACCCATGACGACAATATGTGAAACTCTCTCATTGGATCGATCAAGTTCCTTCTGGATGGCCATGACCTGAGCGACCATTTCTGAGGCTTTCAGATTCCGGCTTTTCTTGGTCAGCCCCGATGCACAGAAAGCACAGCCCATATTGCATCCAACCTGTGAAGAAACACAGACAGAATTTCCATAATCAAAAACCATCATCACGCTTTCAAGCAGCGCCCCATCTTCCGTACGAAAAAGAAATTTACGGGTCCCATCTTTGGCGATCTGCTGACGAACGAGCTCAAGGGGAGTAAATTCAAACTCTTCACTTAAAGCTTTTCTGGTTTCCTTGGAAAGATTGGTCATTTCTTCAAAGGAGTCTACCCGGCTTTTGTAGAGCCAGTTATAAATCTGCTGAATTCTGAATTTTTTCCATCCTTTTGATACAGCCCAGTCTTCCATCTGTTCATAAGTCATATCATAGATGCTTTTTTTTCTCAGACTTTGTTCTGGGTGTTCAAGAAGAGAAACAGGATTCTTTTCCATTTCAGGCGAAACGTCAATCTGTTCATAAATATTCTGAATTTCCTGAACTTCTTTCTGAAGGTTCTCGTTCTCTTTATCCATACTTAATCCATCCTTTGTCTAGTATCAATGTTGAATTAAATCACAGTAAATTTTAAATACATAAATATCATATTTAATTAAATTGTAATTAAATAATAATATCGATTTCGGTGATTATCGTGCTCAAACCTCACTAATTTGGTTTAAGGCTCATTATTTATGTTTGTTAAAATATAAATTATGTGAATAAATTTGTTAATTATTTTTTACGAATCATTCTGGCCATATAAAATCCGTCGTGATTTCCATCGGGATAAAGCGTCTGCTGTTCATCCAGTTCAAAATCCGGATGATTCTTAAGGAATTTTTCGACCTGCTTTTCGTTTTCTTTTTTATTCAATGTACAAGTGGAATAAACAAGTCTTCCTCCAGTCTTCACAGCTTCTGATCCCTTTTCAAGCAGTTTAGCCTGAAGCGGAATCAACTGATCCATATCTTCAGGATTCAGCCTTAATTTCATATCTGGTTTTCTTGCCAGAACGCCATAACCTGTACATGGAACATCACACAAGACAAGATCATAATCCTTTGTGGGTTCAATCATTGTTGAATCAGCAGCCTTCGCGCTGATATTGGATAAATGCAGACGGTTCATATCCTGCTCAATCAGTCTGGCACGATGTTCATGCAGATCATAGGCATCGATATGACCTGAATTGTTCATCTGTTCCGCCATGATCATCGTCTTGCTGCCAGGCGCTGCGCAAAGATCTAGAACCTTTTCATTTTCACTTGGATTTCCATAAAGAGCGATAGCATAGCTGCCAGGATCCAGAATGGAAATCCGGCCTTCCCTATAAAGCGGATCATTGGCTACTGAAGTTTTAGGATAAACATATAATCCATCCTGTACTTTTTGCCAAGATTCAATTTCTTTTCTTGATGCGGCTGTCTGATTGGTTGGGTTAATGGCTGCATAGACAGGAAGCGTATCAAGGGTAGCTTCAGCAAAAGCTTTTGCCTCTTCCATGGAATACTGCGCTTTCCACATTTTTACAAGCCATTCTGGAAGCGAAGTTTCCAGAGCCAGAGCCTTTATTTCATCTTCAGGAAGATCAAAGTATTCCCTGGTAACTTTGCGAAGAATGGCATTAATAAATGATGCCTGTTTTGATGAATTCTTTTTTACCAGATCCACCGCATCATTGATGACTGCATATTCTGGAACTTTATCCAGAAACAGCAGCTGATAGGTTGAAAAGGTCAGTAAAACCTGAAGTTTTCCTGAAACTTTCGTTTTTGCAAAGCGCTGCCAGGCTGCTTTGCAATAGACATAATTCTGCAGAGTTCCATAAAAGATTCGGCTGGCTAAGGCTCGATCTTTTTCCGGCAATTCCTGCAGATGATTTTTAAGATACAGATTCGAATACGTCTGATGAAGAACCACTTCACATAATGCATTCCACAGCCATTCTCTCATGATTATTCCTCCAGCATCATTGGATTCACATTGATCTCCAGTTTGACCTGCCGACTCTTTTCGTGATGTTTCTTCGCCACTTGCCAGCAGGTATTTCTTAAATTTTCAATCGACTTATCTTTAATCAGAATTCTGATACGGCTCTTTTTTTGACGCATGCTCAATTCGAGCGGTCCAAAAACATTAACACCCTGCTCACGGAGAGTTTTTACCCATTGATCAGCCATCGAATAGGCTAAAGTCGGATCTTCATGGATGAAAACCAGGCTGGCCATATAAATATATGGCGGATAAGTTCCAAGGTGCCGATAATTCATCTCCCGCTTAAAGAAAGCCAGATAGTTATGATGAACAATCGACTGCATGACATAATGTTCCGGATTGTAGGATTGGATATAAACTTCTCCTGGATATCTTCCCCGTCCGGCTCTGCCGCTGGCCTGTTCGAGCATCTGATAAGTCGTTTCAGCGGCTCGATAGTCAGCTCTGACTAAAGCGGCATCCGCCTGCAGGACTCCTACAAGAGTTACCGTTTCAAAATCAAGGCCTTTTGCGACCATCTGCGTTCCAATCAGGATGTCTCCATCCGCTTCAAAATCATTGAGCAGAATTTCATGGGCGTTCTTTGTTCTTGTTGAATCGGCATCCATTCGAACGATCTTCGCCTGAGGAAACAGATCCCGAACATTTTCTTCAAGCCGCTCCGTTCCCAAACCAACCACTGACCAGTTTCGCTTATGACAATTCGGGCAGACTTCAGGAACCGGATAATGCCTGCCGCAGACATGGCAGACTAAAGCCTGTTCTTTTTTATGATAGGAAAGAGGAATTCCACAATCTTCACAAAGCAGCACTTCCTGACAGGAAGCGCACTTCATCACTGGAATAAATCCGCGGCGGTTCAGAAGCAGAATTGTCTTTTCCTTTCGTTCGAGCCTTTTTTGAATCTGTTGGATTAAAGGAACACTGATTCCGCCAATGTTTCTTTCGCTTTTCATATCGATTAAATGAATCGCAGAAACGGTATTGCTGATTCTTCGTTCCATTTCCACCAGCTGATAAATTCCCCGAGCGGCTCTGGCATAGGAGTCCAAAGACGGTGTCGCACTGGCCAGGATCAATGGACAATGCCAATAGTTGGCGCGAAAGATCGCAGCATCCCTTGTATGATATTTTGGTGTATTGTCCTGTTTATAGCTTGAATCATGCTCTTCATCCATGATGATGAGACCTAAATTCTTAAATGGAGTAAACACCGCCTTGCGGGTTCCAATTACGATCCCATAATCCATCAGCAAAGCCTTCTGATATTCAGAGGCCATTTCTGCTTTGGTTAGCCGGGAATGAAAAACCAGGACGGGAACATCAAAACGGCTGCAGACTCTTTCAATCATCATTGGAGTCAGTGAAATTTCCGGGACCAGGAGCAGAACACTCTTTTTTTGTTCGAGCGCTTTCTGGGCCAGGCGAAAGAAGATTTCCGTTTTGCCACTTCCAGTTACCCCATGCAATAAAAACGGGCGATGATCCCCATGCTCAATGGCAAACAAAGCCATACGCTGCGATTCAGTCAGCTCAGGAGGCTGCTTCAATTTTTTTTGATGAACAAGCTGATAAGTCTTCAGCTTGCTTTCAAGCCGAAGAAGCCCCTTTGCCTCAAGAGTCTTGATAATACTGGCTGAAAACTCTTTGCGAGCTTTGGAGCGGATAATTTCCAAAGGAAGAGCCTCATAGATTTCCTTTTGTTTTTTAGTCAGTTTCAATCGCTGCAGCTCATCTTCAGGAATCGGATCCTTGATCAGCCAGGTTTCAAACACTTCGCCACCCGCTTTGCTGGCTGGTTTGTAGGCAGCAGGCAGCATTGTCTTGAATACGGACATTAAAGAAGAAACGCTGTCTTTTGAAAGCTCAGAAGCCAGGTCAAAAAGCTCTCCATTTAATAATGGATGTTCATCAACAGCTTCTATGGCATCAAGTATTTCATAACTGGTTTCTGGTTTGGTCTCTGAAACTTCAATGACAAGCCCCATTAAGATTCGATGAGAAAACGGAACGCGGATTCGGCATCCCTTTTGAATTGGAAATGAACAGAAATAAGTAAAAGGCCTGTTCAATGACAGGACCTCGTGTTCAATCATAACTTGGACATAGGACATATACCCCAATTATAACAAAATGAAAAAAAGCTGCTTCCTTGCCGAAAACAGCTTTTTTTCTTATTGAATCGTATCCTATTGAATACGAAATGATTCGTTGAGTTCAGTCCAAAGATTCACATTATCTCAGGAACAAGAAAAAACTGACCAGTCCCTTCAATGGATGAAGCATTCTTTTCCTGATTAATAATCTCTTTTTATATTGGGAAAGTAGTTTTTCAGATTTGCCAGATCTGTTATCACGGGAGTAATTTTTCCATTCTTACTTGTCGCAATTACAGTTACTCCTGGTCCATGACCTGAAGAAAATGAATCAGAATGGACGATCACACCAATACTCATGGCTCCTTTTTTAAAATGTGGTCCATACTCACAGTCATGATCTTCAATCGCAATGATATCTCCAAATCGCAGACCATTTAATCCAAGTTGTTCGTTGATCTCTTTATCCTGCGTCATGATGTCATAATCCCCCATCATGATTGTCGAAGCGCCCAGTCCGCTGCCCATTAATGCCGCTGGAATGATATGAGTCACAGGAAAGAGTAAATTTCCCATTTCATCCAAGTTAAGTTCCATTGCTTCAAGCAGATCTGGATCAAGATTCATAAAGAAGACTTCGGGACACTCTTCCACTTTTAAACCCTGCCCAAATCCCTGAATAAAGAAAGTTTCGTTACCTTTCATTTTTTCTAAATCTTCCTTATCAAAATAGGCCATGGTATGATCCACACCACCGTGCGTTCCAGTCACAAATCCTTTAGCACCAGCTGCAGGTCCGCTTAGGCATTCCACTTCATTACCCACACAGGAAAGAAACTGAACGGCTCCATTTTCTCCTGAATCTGAAGCAGCCATGGATACACCAGGTTCAATATGGTCGCCAGCCAGATCCATACAGTTGTCACCAATCTGATGAGTATAGGTAACCCCACCTGTCGAAACACAAATTCTGGCTTTTCCATCAAAACTTCCTCGGTATCCCTTGATTTTTGGATGATCGACTTTGGCATTTAAGGACTGTCGAACAAGTTTATCCTTATTCATGGTTAATGTCATACTGATTCCCTCTTTCTTTTCATATTCTTATTTTTGTCTTGTTTCATATTTCGTAGATCCGCTTTACATTGCTGTAAGGCTTATTTGGTTTGAATACATAAACCATTCTCAATTCAATTTGACAAAATCCGGATTATCTCTGAGCCATGAAAAAGCAAAAACTGCAGCCGCACTTGGTGTATCCAGAGCATTTCTGAAGTCGTTTCCATACGGGATACAGATCCGATGATCACAGGCATTTTCAAGTTTTGGCGATATTCCGCGCAAGGCCCCGCCTATAATTCCAAGAACTGTTGGCTCAAAGGAATAATCAAACAATGAAACAGGATCTTTACGGCTGGCGCAAAACATTGGAATCTGACTTAATTTCTTAAACTCTATCAGCTCATCTTCATTCGCAATTATGGACAGATTCATTTTCTCCCAGGCGCCAGCAGAAGCTTTAAGAATCACTGGATTCGACCAGCTCCAATCTCTTTCATTTAAAATGACCTGACTGCAGCCTGCTGCATATAATGAACGAATGCTGCTTCCTAAATTATACGGATCTTCTAGGCCAGAAAGGTAAATAATCAATCCATGGGCTTTTGATTGAAGATTCAGTTTTTTCAGTTTTCTAGGAAGAGCAATCAATGCAATCCCTCCGCAATTTGGAAACTGTTCCTGAATTACTCTGGCTCCAAGCAGAGTTACCTGTACATTATTTCTTTTAGCCAGCGAAATGATATACGCAAAGTCCTTACTGCGTTTATCCTGATTGACATAAAGGATTCTGCAGTCCTGAGGCCTGTTTTCAAGCACAGCCTTGCAGGAAATACCTCCAGTATAAATTACAGTATCCGAATCAGAAAAATCTTCTTTATTTGGTTTTCGAATGCTTAATGAAGCTTTTTTTTCGTCCATTGGTCAAACTCTTCCTTCCTGTTGAATCAATCGAAATTCAACCGATTAGTATTATTGTCAATTTCCAGAACCTGGCTTGTCAAGTAATTGCCAAACTGGGATTAAACCTTTGGTGTCATCAAATGCTGCCTGAAACTCGGCCAAAATGATAAAGTCTGCTTACCTGGAATGTCGAATCAAAATAAGCCGGAAAAATGTCTTTGAAACAAGAGCTGCAGATTGTTTTACAGGGAATCAGTAATGGAAAAAATCGTTTCTTTTTCTTACGTTCCAAACGAAATAATTCTCGATTTGGTACACTGTTATCGATTGAAGATGTAAAATTGGAAATCCGGTATAAACGAACTGAATACGACAAGAGGTCTTCGTCGGTAAATCACTGTAGGATATGACTCCCGAATTCAGATCAATGCCTGTTAACCATGAATTACCCCCGTTCCAGTTTTACATCTGATGATTTTTAAGGCAGGTGTTTATGAAACTTTTTGATATGAGAAATGAGATCCACCGCAAGATCTTCATTAACTCAGCTTCACTGATTATTGCCATATTGTTTTTCCTTCTATTGTCCAGACTGAATGATATTTCCACCTTTATTGGAAAAACCACTTCGATTCTTTCGCCGTTTATTTTAGGGTTTGGAATAGCCTTCGTATTGAATGGACCGGTCGTCTGGTTTGAAAACCGGCTTTACCCATTGAACATGAAAGATTCAACAAAGCGAGTTCTTTCAGCAGCAATCGTATTTGTTTTAACTTTTCTGTTCATCATTTTCTCATTCTGGGTAATTGTTCCATCCCTGATCGATTCAATCCGTGGATTCCTTGAAAATATTACCGGTTATACAGAGAGAATTGAGCAGTTGCTTCTTGGGGTTTCTGAGAGCATGAATCTGGATATCACTGGAATCTTTGATGCCTTCAACTCCTTAAATATTCCAAAAGCAATCACAGATCTGATGCAGAACCTTTCTTCTCATGTGATGTCCTATTCATTTGACATGATTCATTTCGTGACCAATACAGTCATCGCATTGGCTGCAGCTTTCTATATGCTTCTTGATAAGGAAAACTTATTGAGGATGGGTAAGGAACTGATTTATTCGGTCTTTGGAAAAGAAAGAGCCAATTACATCTCTTTGTACTGCATGGACGTCAAAAATGTCTTCCAGCAATACATCATCGGCAATTTACTTGATTCATTGATTGTTGGAATTGTCTGCTGGATCGGAATGCTTCTGCTGAAGATTCCATATGCTCCTATGATCGCCTTTATTGTTGGAGTGACCAACATTATTCCCGTGTTCGGTCCATTTTTAGGAGCTATTCCAGTCGGCATCATTTTATTTATTGTTAATCCTGTTTATTGTCTGGAATTTGCATTATTTATCCTGATTCTTCAACAGGTGGATGGCAATGTGATTAAACCGATTATTCTTGGCGATAAAATGGGTATTTCGGGATTCTGGATTCTGTTTTCCGTTTCGATTGGCGGATCGCTGTTTGGAATTGCGGGTATGCTTTTGGGAGTTCCAGTATTTGCTTTGATTTATGAAGGAATCCAGGATTTAATGCAGCATCAATTAAAGAATCAGGGGATCAAAATACCTAAGAATTCAACGGTCATTCGCTAAAGTCTGACTGATTCATTCTGATTGAAAACTTTCCCAGCAACAAAAGCATTAAGATAAGAGTGATATTATTCAGGTCCTGTTTGAAATGAAAATCGAACAGGACCTTTTTTCATTTTATCTTGTTTTTATACGAAGTTTAGATCGAGTCCTGATAAGCACTGTTTATGAGAGAATTTAAATGAAAGTGAAGAAAATGCAGATTGAAACAAAAAGATTATTGCTCAGAGAAATGAATCAACAGGATTTTAGCGCACTATTCAATATATTCTCTGATCCAGAAACAATGAAACATTATCCCGCGCCATTTGATAAAAAACGAGTTAAAGATTGGATTGAATGGAATATTCAAAATTATAGGAATTACGGATTTGGATTATGGAGCGTTGTCCTGAAAGAAACCGGTCAGGTGATCGGAGATTGTGGAATCACCATTCAAAACATCAATGGAGATTTACTGCCGGAAATTGGCTATCACGTTCATAAAAGTTATTGGAAAAGAGGTTATGGAAGCGAAGCAGCCAAAGCAGTCAGAGACTATGCCTTTCAAAATACAGATTATGAGATTTTATACTCGTATGTGAAGTATACAAATCTTGCGTCCGCTTCAACCGCTCAAAAGATTGGGATGAAAAAGATCAATGAATTTCCTAATAAGAAAAATAAAATTCTTATGTTTATGCCCTGACTCGAAGTGAATGGCTCGACCACCAAGAACTGCCTTTTAGGACAGCCAAAGAGCACTCTGATCCCTCTTATCAGAAAGTCTCCTCAGCCAGCAAATCAGAATTGGATTAGAGTTCATTATTTTCTATAAAAAGTAAAGACTTGTCTTAATCAAATGGTTTATAAATTGTTAAATTATTTGGTCTGTTACTCAATATAAGTGCTTGCATGAAAACTTTGACCTTCAATAAGGTGTTCGGTTTGATTAAAACCACGCTTATCCGATATAAATGAGTCATGGAATTATTTATACATATGTTTGAGCATGCATTCGAGCACTCAATCGAAGATACCTGGACGATGATTCCGATCCTTTTTCTGGCTTATTGCCTGATCGAATATTTTGAAAGAAAGCCCTCAAAAGATGATGGTCTTTTCTGGAATCTTCAAAAATTCGGTCCGATTTTCGGTGCAGCCCTCGGGCTTTTACCCCAATGCGGATTTTCCGTACTGGCTGCCATGCTCTATCTTCAGAAAAATATCACTCTTGGAACGATGATCGCAGTCTTTATCGCAACCAGCGATGAAGCCATTCCAATCCTGATCAGCGAACCGCAGCTGATCCCATCCTTGATGGTTTTACTCGTTCTCAAGTTCATACTGGCTGCAGCAGCCGGCTATCTGACAGACAAAGTTCTTGTCCGTCACCAGCATGTGATTTCGTTCAATGATTTGCCTGAAGATGAAGAGGAAGAAGATTTCGAAGAGGATCAGAATGATGTCAGTTCGTGCCCATGCTGCTATCCTCAATACCCTATGTGGCTGTCCGTAACGATTCGGACACTGAAGATCTACTTTTTTATCTTTATCACAACACTAGTTTTAAACCTTTTGATTGAAGGAATTGGTGAAGAAAATCTTTCTGCAATCCTTTTACATGGTTCCTGGCTGCAAATTCCTCTGGCCGCTCTGTTTGGTTTTATTCCAAACTGTGCCGCAACAGTCGTATTATGCCAGCTGTTTGCTTCAGGTTCATTATCCTTTGCAGCTTTATTTGCAGGTCTATGCACAAATGCTGGTCTGGGCTTATTGGTTTTCTTCCAATATAGTCCAAATAAAAAGATTTTCTTTAAAACGATAGCAATCATTTTTATGGTTTCAATTGCAGCTGGTGCTCTAATTGGCTTAATTCAAACCATGTTGCCGCTCTAAATAGATTATAAAAGAACAGTGTCTTTAGTTGTTTAAAACAAAAAAAGAACCCGAAGGTCCTTTCCACATAAAATGATGCTGATCAAGATTTCCGAGACGACCATGTCGTCTCTTTTTTTGTCCCAATTCAAAATTTCAAAGAAGGACTTTTTCAAATGAAGATCAATCGTTCTTCTTGTCTATTTAGTTATAGTTATGTTTATTCACTACTTATTTATCTTCTTCAGAAAGAAC
>JAAGKN010000967.1_pt1 | contig 55779 bp, 52 predicted proteins | sample 6206371 | NCBI WGS metagenome assembly JAAGKN01 (sample SAMN11533720, study PRJNA540317) | gut metagenome | isolation source: fecal pellets from male and female animal of same cohort | host: Peromyscus leucopus | place: USA:CA | collected 2017
TTCGGCCCCGGCACACGTATTCCCGCCTCGGCCATAAAGATGCTCGAGATCCTCATGGAGGAATAACAGACCGCTGTGACATAGACCGTCGCTGAAACAAGCGGCGCTACAGATATCAACAGAAATAGAAGCGACACGCGTTCCGTTTAACCGGAGCGGGTGTCGCTTCGCTATTCTGCGTGAGATATAATCCGAACATTTTGCGTCCGGGCATTGTTGGTATTGCAAAAGTTAAACAACAAAGCAATTTCAATATGGACGCTTCAATAGAAAAGAAAGTTGCACAGGATGCCGCCAAGATTTCGGCGGATGCCGCCAAGGTAAGTGCCTCGGCTGCCGGAGTCGCAGTACGTGCTGACGCGCAGGCGGTGGCTGATAATGTGACTGATGGTATATCGCAGGCCAAGGAGGCCGTTGCCGATAAAGTTGCGGCAGCAAAAGTCCAGGCCGGAGAGGTGAACGAATCAGTCTCGGAAAAAGCATCCGAGGTGATGGATACGGTTTCTGAAAAGGCCGGTGAATATAAAGATAAGGCTGTCAAGGCCGGACACAGTCTGGCCGATAAGCTGAAAGCGGCTGCTGCCGATGCGCTTGAGTCGACCTCGGAAGCCGCACACAAGCTCTCGCAGAAACTAAAGGACTGACGGTCGGATACCGCCCTGATGTAAAGAAAACCGCGTTCCGGAATCACATTTACGGAACGCGGTTTTGTTATTTTTCAGAAGTATTGCTGTCGTGCCAGCGGGCATAGTGCATCGCAGCGGTCTTGGCTTCGGCCGGATTGTCTGTTGCCGGATGCCAGAATACGGGATGCCCTACAGATTCCGGAAAATAGTTCTGCTTCACGAAATGTCCGGGAAAATCATGTGGATAGAGGTAGCCTTTGTGATATCCCATTTCGGCCATCATGCGGGTGGGGGCGTTGCGGAGGTGAAGAGGCGGTGGCTGGTTGCCTGTTTTTTTCACGAATGCCAGTGCTTCGTCCAAGGCTGCGTAAGCTGAATTGCTTTTGGGGCTTGTGGCAAGGTAGACTGTGGCTTGTGCCAGCGGGATGCGTCCTTCCGGCCATCCCACCTTATGGACGGCATCGAAAGCGGCATTGGCGAGGAGCAGTCCGTTGGGATTGGCAAGGCCTACATCCTCCGATGCGAAAATTATGAGACGACGTGCTATGAACTCCGGCTCCTCGCCGCCCTCAATCATGCGCGCCAGCCAGTAAAGGGCGGCGTCGGGGTCGCTTCCGCGCATGCTCTTGATGAAGGCCGATATGATGTCGTAGTGCATCTCGCCGTTCTTGTCGTAGGCTGCCGGATTCTCCTGGAGGCGGTCGGTGACGGTGCGGTCGTCGATCACGATGGGCTCGCCGGGCAGGGTCGACTGCTCGAGCAGGTCAAGTATGTTGAGCAGCTTGCGGGCGTCGCCTCCGGCATAGCGGAAAAGTGCGTCGGTCTGCTGGATATCGACGCCGTGTGAGGCCAGAATTGAATCTTTAGTCACAGCGCGGTCGAGAAGGGCCTGAAGGTCGTCGTCGGACAATGGGTTGAGGGTGTAGACCTGGGCACGCGACAGCAACGGGCGTATCACCTCAAACGAGGGATTCTCGGTGGTCGCTCCGATGAGGGTCACCATCCCGTTCTCGACAGCGCCAAGCAGGCTGTCCTGCTGCGACTTGTTGAAACGGTGGATTTCGTCAATGAAAAGTATGGGGCGTGCTCCCTCGAGAAACATTCCGGAACTTTCACGCTTGCACTTTTCTATGACCTCACGCACTTCCTTTACTCCTGAATGGACGGCACTCAGGGTATAGAAGGGTGCTTTGCATGAATTGGCGATTATTTTGGCGATAGTGGTTTTTCCTACTCCCGGAGGACCCCATAATATGAAAGATGCAATGTTTCCGGAGTCAATCATCCGTCGTATTATCGAACCATCACCCATCAGGTGGCGCTGGCCAATATAGTCGTCAATATTCTGCGGTCGCAACCGCTCTGCTAAAGGTTTGTTCATCGGTGGTGATGGAAGAATCGGATTGTAATGAAATAACAGTGGTCTCCATGTGGATTCCCGGAACGAGGAATCATATTCTCCCTGAAGGAAGCCTTCTTTCCGGGGTGAATGTTTCTTACAAAATTAAGAAAAAAAGGCGGCATGACGCGTTAAATGAAAATAAAATTGAAACGAATGACGAAATGTTCGCAATTTTAATTAACTTTACAACGTTAAAAACTTCCGGTCGGCGGGCACGCCGGTGTGTAATTCCGGACAACTGCAATGCTCTGTACGAACAATCCGCCGTCCACGGCGTTGAATATTAAAGGGCAGACGTTTGCTTGACTCCGGAGGGAAGCGGTGCCCGAATGATTATGAACGTTAAAAAAATGAGCTATGGAAAGCGAGAATAGAAATAAAACCCCTCAGACAATGCGCAATATATTCGGCGTTGTCATGATTCTTATTTATCTTGGAATGGGTGTCCTGTTCCTGATAAACTTTTTCCAGTTCACCGGCGCATGGGAGATACTCCGCTGGGTCGGCGGCGTGCTGTTTATCGTCTATGGTATATGGCGAGGCTACCGTCAGATCAAAGGTATTGATCCCGGATACGGGGACCGCTGATGTCCTGTCGGGCAGCGGCGTCAGCCGGTGCCTATGTGTTGTGACGAGATGAATGAGATTTGTTTTGACAGACAACCACGCGTGTTCTGCCCGGGTTCCGGACAGAACATGGCTGTGTAAGAAATTCCGCTTAGACCAGATATGAAGAAAAAAATATTGAAAAGTATATACGTTGCATGTGCGGCCATGGCTGTTCTTCCGGCAATGGTGTCGTGTGACAAAAAGGCAGAAAGCACCCAGACTTCGGGTATTGCCACAATAGCCTGCGATGCGACATTTGAGAATATATTGTCGCAGGAGATAGATGTGTTTGAATATATCTATCCCGATGCAAGTGTAATCCCGTACTATGTGGACCAGAACGCCGTCCTTGACTCTTTGTTGAGCCTTAAGACACGTATGGCGGTACTCACGCGTCCATTGACGGAAAAGGAACTTGCCTATCTCAAGAGCGAGAAAAAAATAGTTCACCAGACGCAAATCGCTGTCGATGCGCTGGCTCTTATTGTCAACCCGGAGAACCCGACGGAAATCATGGACAAAAAAGAGTTGAGCGACATCCTTACAGGTAAAATCACCAAATGGGATGATGTGGTGGTGAATAACGGAAAACTTGGCGAGATAGCCGTGGTGTTCGATCATCAGGGTTCGTCGACGGTACAGTATATGCGTGATTCACTCATGAATGGCGCTGATTTCGGAAACAACATATACGCGCAGAAAAATCCCGAGGACGTGTTCAAAGCTGTCGCCGGCAATAAAAATGCAATTGGTGTGATTGGCGTGAGCTGGATTACATCGGACATGCGCAGTCAGGCCATGACACGTGAGGAAATGGTGAAAGCCGTTGACAATCCCTCGAACGACAGCACCTCACAGTCATCATTCAACAACGAGATAAAGGTGCTCAAAGTGCGTGGAAATAACGAGGTTACGGCCTACAAGCCATATCAGTATTATATCTATGAGGGACTTTATCCTCTGTACCGTCAGATATATCTTGTCAGCACAGGCGCTCCCGGAAGCATAAGCCACGGTTTTTATTCATTCGTGACCGGATTCAAGGGTCAGAAAATCATGCTCATGACCGGAGTGCTCCCCAAGGTAATACATCCGCGTATGGTTGAGGTCACCAACTGACCGCAATAGCAATAGACAGTCAAATAGTGATATCCATACTGAAAATCCAATAACCGACAATCAAATACTTTAACCATAATAATTTTAGACGTAAATGAAATTGAGATTTTTGTTTTCGCTTCTGCTCGGTGCCAGTCTGGCAGCAAGTGCGCAGGGCGGTTATCAGGACGGCGTAGACAACTACAATGCAGGTCGTCCCGACGTGGCTAAAGCCATCCTTACCAATACAATGAACGATTCGCAGACCGATAAGGCCGTGAGCTACTTCTATCTTGGTAGCATTGCATTCGATGAAGGCAATCTGGCCGAGGCCAAGGATAACTTTGACAAGGGTGCGTCGATTAACCCCAATTATGCCTATAATTACATAGGTCAAGGTGAGGTTGCGCTCAAAAATGGCAACAAGGGTGAGGCTGAACGTCTGTTCAAGCGCGCCATGGAACTCGATAAGAAGAACACTGCCGTCATGATCGGTGTGGCACGTGCATATTTCAATGTTAACCCCACAGCCTATGCCAAGGATATCGACAAGCTCATAGCCAAGGCTCTCAAGGATTCAAAAAACAGCGAGGCTGCCGTTTATGTTCTCCAGGGCGATATGCAGGCCAAAAATGACCCCGGTGAGGCTGCCGGCAAATATGAGATGGCGATTGTCCAGGACCAGGGCAAGAACCGCGTGAACCGTGAGGCTTATGTGAAATATGCCAACACATACTTCCATGTGAATCCTAAATTCGCTATCGACAAGCTCGTTGAACTCAACGACCTCGAGCCTAATTCGGCGCTCGCACAGCGTGAGCTTGCAGAGAAATATTATGCAAACGACCAGTTCGGCAGCGCATGTCTGCAGTATGGCAAATATGTGGCAAACCCCAACCACTTCCCCAGCGACGAGGCTCGTTATGCCGGTCTGCTCTATTCAGCCGGTGAGTACAACAAGTCGATTGAATGGGCTGACAAGATACTTGCTTCTGATCCCAACAACTTCTACATGTATCGCGTCATAATGCTTGACAAGTCCGCACTCAAGGACTGGGCAGGCGCAGAGGAAGCCGGCAAGAGACTCTTCAGCCATCCCGATGCGCAGCTCATCGCCAATGACTATGTGCTTTACGCAGATGCGCTTTCGCAGATGAACAAGGCCGATGAGGCAGTGGCCGTATATGAGAAGGCAATTGAGCTCAACCCTGACAAATCAGACCTTCTTCCCAAGCTGAGTGCCGTGTATGACCGCGCCGGCCAGAACGAAAAGGCAGTTGAAATCTACAAGAAGTATCTCGACATGGGCAACGGCACAACCAACGACCTCTTCTCAATGGCCCGCCGTTACCAGGGTCTTGCCCGTTCGCTCGAGAAGGGTTCACCCGAACGTATAGAAGCTGCTAAAGAAGGCTTGAAATATATCGACATGGCAATCGCCAAGGTTAATGACAACGGCTACCTCTATGCCACCAAGGGCCAGCTTCTCCTTACTCTTAACGACGACAAGCCCAGCGCAGAGATGGCTCAGGCCTATGAGGATATGATCCGCTGCTTCGATGCTGACCCCGCCAAGAAAGCGGAGCGCGCATCCTACTACACCGCGGCATATTATCTCCTCGGTGCCTACTACACCGATGTTGACAAGGCAAAGGCCATACAGTATTTCAACGATTATCTGCAGCTCCATCCCGATGACGAGGCTGTGAAGCAGATGGTTGAAAGCCTCGGTGAGTGATTCACAACAGCTACGGCTTATTCAGGTGAATAGTCACGAAATGCAATAGCATGATAAAACGCGAAGCGTCATGCCGGAATCCGTACGGAACATCCGGCTGACGCTTCCGCTGTTTATTCAGGTGTGACGGACTGAAACTTGCGTGGCCATAAACATCAGCTTAACAAACGAATTCGAGACATGAAGTCAATTATAGTCAGAGCTCTTTCCGGTGCTGTGTATGTGGGGCTTATCGTAGCCTCATTATTACTGGGCGACGGACGCTATTTTCCGGTGGTATGCACATTGTTCGCGCTCATTGCAGTGATGGAATACAGCCATCTGTGCAAACCCGATGTTGCCGCCTCACTACCTGTAAGAATTCTTGATACGGCTTTGTGCGTGCTTCCACCGGCTGTTCTTTCCCTTTCTTCCGCAATGCCAAGCCGCTATATTTACGTGGTGACGCTATGTGGTGCGATAACGTTTGCTTGTCTGCTAATGGTGAGGGTGATATATACGCTTTACAGTCATGAGGAAAAGCCGGTGCGTTCACTCGCGTATTCCATTCTCGGAATCGGATACATTGCCGTGCCGTTAAGTATGGCGGCACTTCTGTCGGACTCGTCCACACGGTATACGCTTCTGCTCGCATTCGTGATGATATGGATAAACGACACCGGAGCTTTCCTGACCGGAACGGCGTTTGGCCGTCACCGTCTGTGTGAGCGTCTGTCGCCCAAAAAATCATGGGAGGGCTTTTTCGGCGGATTGTTGTTCTCGTGTGCCACCGGTCTTGCAGCATACCTGCTGTTGCCTGTTTATTTTGTGCATCTGACACCTGTGGGAGCTGTGGCATTAGGCGCCGGCGTGAGTATTTTCGCCACATGGGGCGACCTTTTCGAGTCGCTGCTTAAACGCACTGCTGGAGTGAAGGACAGCGGACACATCATGCCGGGTCACGGAGGTATACTTGACCGCATAGACTCCCTGCTGTTTGTGGTTCCTGTGCTTTTCGCACTGCTGTTTTTCCTCTGAAACACCGACATTTCAAAACCAAACATTAACACATTATACTTATATATGAACGACCAGCGATATAATATGCGTGGCGTATCCGCATCAAAAGAGGATGTGCACAATGCCATAAAGAATGTTGACAAGGGTGTTTTCCCCGGAGCGTTCTGCAAAATCATCCCCGATATTCTGGGCGGCGACCCCGAATACTGCAACATAATGCACGCCGACGGCGCCGGAACAAAATCGTCGCTCGCCTATATGTACTGGCGAGAGACCGGCGATCTGAGCGTATGGAAAGGCATAGCACAGGATGCCCTGATAATGAATATCGACGACCTGCTCTGCGTCGGAGCCACTGACAATATCCTGGTAAGCTCCACCATAGGCCGCAACAAGCTGCTTGTGCCGGGTGAGGTCATTGCGGCAATCATTAACGGAACGGAGGAACTGCTTGCAGATCTCCGGCGTATGGGTGTGACTGTGTACAGCACCGGGGGTGAAACCGCCGACGTAGGCGACCTCGTGCGCACCATAATAGTGGACAGCACCGTGACATGCCGCATGAAGCGCAGCGATGTGATAAACAATGCCAATATCGCCGCAGGCGATGTAATTGTGGGCCTGTCATCGTCCGGACGCGCCACATACGAAAAAGAATACAACGGCGGCATGGGCAGCAATGGACTGACCTCGGCACGCCATGATGTATTCGCCAAATATCTTGCTGAAAAATATCCCGAAAGCTATGACCGCGCCGTACCTGACGAGCTCGTCTACTCAGGCGGAATGCAGCTCACAGATCCCGTGGACGGCACTCCCCTCGATGCCGGCAAGCTCGTGCTTTCCCCCACCCGCACATATGCTCCCGGTAATCAAGAAACTTCTTGATGAGATGCGTGGCGATATTCACGGTATGGTGCACTGCTCGGGCGGTGCACAGACCAAGGTGATGCATTTTGTCGAAAACAAGCATGTGATCAAGGACAATCTGTTCCCCATCCCTCCCCTGTTCAAGCTCATTCACGAACAGTCAGACACTGACTGGGCTGAAATGTACAAGGTGTTCAACATGGGCCATCGCATGGAAATATATCTTTCGCCTGAACATGCCGGCAAGGTTATAGAGATATCGCGTAGCTTCGGCATTGATGCCCAGATAGTGGGCCGTGTCGAGGATGCCCAGACCAACCGCCTGACAATCAAGAGCGAGTTCGGCACGTTTGAATATTGATAAAAGTGACACCTGCATGCGTAGTTCTATTTGTGGGTGCTTACTGCTCTGCGTCATCGCCGTTGCGGCGATGGCGCAGAGTTGTAACGGCACATCCCATAGCAAGAGTGCTGAAGAGGGTGGGACGCGGTCGGAGACAGATTACCCTGACACCCTGAGGGTAGGAACCCTTTACAGCCCGACGTCATACTTTATTTTCCGCGATACGGAAATGGGATATGATTATGATCTTGTGGCCCGTCTGGCTGCCGACAAAGGTATGGTGCTGAAACTCGAGGTCGCACCCAGCCTTGGTGCGGTTGTGGCTATGCTTGATTCCGGAAAGATAGACCTCATAGCCTATGAAGTGCCGATTACAGCTCTTTATCGCGGGCATGTGCTTCCATGCGGAGTTGAAAGCGTGACGCATCAGGTGCTTGTGCAGCCACGTAAATCCAAGGCCGGACGAATATCCGACGTTACACAGCTTGTCGGGCGGGAAGTGTATGTGGAAGGCAACTCAAAGTATCACCAACGGCTTATCAATCTCAATGACGAGCTTGGTGGAGGAATCGTGATACGTCCGATAGCCCGCGACACGCTGATCACGGAAGACCTCATAGCAATGGTGAGCAATGGCGAGATTCCGCTCACTATAGTGGACAGCGACATAGCGCGTATAAACAAGACGTATTATCCGGACATAGATGTTGAGATGGAAGTCAGTTTTCCACAGAGGGCGGCATGGGGTGTCTCGCCGTCCCGTCCATGGCTTGCCGACTCCATTGACATCTGGATGGAACAGGAGTCACCTCGTCATGAACGATCCATGCTGCTGAAGCGCTATTATGAACTCAGTAAAAACGAGCAATCGGGGTTCACCGTCGATTTCAGGAACGGCCACATGTCGCCTTTCGACATTCTTTTCCGGAAGTATGCATCGGAAATCGGTTGGGACTGGCGCCTGCTTGCATCCCAAGGATTTGCCGAGAGCCGATTTGACTCCACCCGCGTTTCGTGGGCAGGAGCACGCGGCGTCATGCAGATAATGCCTGCCACCGCCAGGGCGCAGGGACTTGGCATGGACCGTATAACGCATAATGAGGACAATATAGCCACCGCCGTGAAGGTTATAGCCTCGCTTGACCGCTCTCTGTCACGATATGTGACCGATAAAGAGGAACGGAAAAAGTTTGTAATCGCAGCTTATAATTCAGGATTGGCGCATGTTATTGATGCCATAAGGCTCTCGGGCGCGCTCGGGGTCGATTCAACCCGTTGGGATGGATGTGTGGCCCAGACGCTTCTTCTGAAATCCAACCCGGAATATTACAATAATCCTGTGGTTCGCCACGGTTATTTCCGTGGACGTCAGACAACAGAATACGTAAAGAGCGTCTACCGCTGCTACGACAAGGCAAAATCTCAGATTGCCCCTTGATTGTTCAGGGGCTGATTGGCTCATCATGATATGGTGGTTTTAATTAAAAAATATGTATATTTGCAGTGCAAGTGCAAATAGCGATAATTGCCGTTTCAGAAAAGTATATATCCTAACTATCTAACAAAATCCAATAAAGATGAAAAAGAAGTATGTCAGTGTGGCATTGGCCATAACCATTTCCCTTTCTTTAGTCTCTACTTCATGTATAGGCAGCTTTTCCCTTACAAACAAACTTTTGAGCTGGAACCAGCAGGTTGGTAACAAATTCGTCAACGAGCTTGTGTTCTTTGCATTCTGGATTATTCCTGTATATGAGATATCCGCTCTTGCCGACGTGCTTGTGCTTAACTCCATTGAATTCTGGAGCGGAAGCAATCCCGTGGCAAAGGGTCGCAGTGTTATCGACGGTCAGGATGGACGGTATCTGGTTGACTGCGACGGAAAAGGCTATACTATAAAGAGCGAAAACGACGGCTCTGTCGTACGCCTTGATTTCGATGAGTCCCAGAAAGCATGGAGTGTTACTGCAGATGGAAACACATATCCTCTGATGACATTTGTAGATGATACCCACGTGGCACTTCCCGCGATTGGCGGTGGCTCGACAGTTGTGGAGCTTTCACAGGCAGGCGTGATGGCCTACCGTGAGATGGCCGGTGGCGCAATGTTTGCTGCCCGCTGATTATAGTAACCATGCATAACGGCGCCGGGGCTTCATCAAAACAATGAGGCTCCGGCGCTTGTTTTTATGAAAAACTGATGACCAATGAAAAGAATAATACTTCTCCGCCACGGTCAGAGCGAGTGGAATCTCGAAAACCGTTTTACGGGATGGACTGATGTGGAACTTACCGCACAAGGCAGGGAGGAGGCTCGTCGCGCCGGAGAGCAGCTGCTTGAAGCCGGAATATATCCCGATTTCATGTTCACATCTGTGCTCCGCAGGGCAATCCACACGCAGCAGATAGCTGCCGCCGCCATGAATCTCGACTGGGTGCCTGTCATAAAGGACTGGCATCTCAACGAGCGTCATTACGGTGCTCTGCAGGGTCTGGACAAGACGAAAACCTCTGAAAATTATGGAGAAGCGACAGTGCATGAATGGCGACGCGGATTCGGGACGATGCCTCCGCCACTTGACCGTGAGGATCCACGTTTTCCCGGACATGACCCGCGTTACGCCATGCTGTCTGACGATGAACTGCCGGTCACGGAATCCCTTCAGGATACTATAGCAAGGGTCAGGTGTTGCTGGGAGGAGTTGATTTTACCCAAGCTCCGGAGCTCGGAGACTGTGATGGTTGTGGCCCACGGCAATTCATTGCGCGGACTTGCCATGATTCTGCTTCACCTTACGGCCAAAGAGATTGTAGATTTCGAAATTCCAACCGGAAGGCCGCTGGTGTTTGAGGTTGACGACCATATAAGGGTGACAGACAAATATTATCTTAAATAAAATCATCTGGGCCGTGTGTCCATGAAAAATTGCTTATATCGCGGAAATATGCGTAAATTTGTGGGAAAATCATAAAGATATGAAATATACGTATATTCCCAAAGGGACGTGTTCACGTCAGATTGATATCGAGGTCGTTGACGGCCGCATAGCAGATGTGAGTTTCACAGGAGGTTGCAACGGTAACCTCAAGGGCATTGCCGCAATGGTAAAAGGATTGACTCCACAGGAGGTTATCGAGCGTCTTGAAGGTATAGAATGCGGAAACAAGGGCACATCATGTCCCGACCAGTTTGCAAAAGCTCTCCGAAACATCAGCTGATTTATCCTGGCCGGGTGAAACTTGAAACGCGTCATGGAAGTCCCGTTTCGGGTTTCCTATGCTCGTTGATGTAAAAAAACGTGACTGCAGGAATATATGTTTGCAGTCATGATTATAATTATTAAATTTGCAATTAGCTTCATAAAAAGCTGAAATATAAATCAATCTTAAAGATAATCACACAATAATCCAGATATGGAATTGAAATTTGTAGGCAGAATTTTATTGGTCGCCACCGCTGTGGTGGCCTTTAGTGCTACCTTGCATGCCGACATGACGGATCAGCAGGTTGTGCAGTATGTGAAGCAGCAGAAAGCTGCCGGAAAGACCGATAAAACCATAGGTGCAGAGTTGCTGTCGCGCGGTGTGAGCCGCCAGCAGCTTGAACGTATAAAGAATAACTACACCGGGGAGAATGCCGATGAATCAGACAAGCAGGACCGTGTGAAGAATGATTCTTTCAAACGGACAACATCGGCGGAGAATATTGACAGAGTTGGTGGAAAGACTGGAAAGGCTTCGACTGATTCTGTTTCCGCCTCCGGCCTTTTTGAGGAGGTTGTCCTTCCGGAGAAGCAGAATATTTTTGGAAAGGAAGTGTTCCAGATGCGCGAGCTTACATTCGAGCCGAACCAGAATATGGCTACCCCGACAGATTATCAGCTGGGACCTGGCGATGAGGTAATCATCGACATCTGGGGAGCGAGCGAGGACCGTTTGCGTTCAACAATATCACCGGAGGGTAATATCGTCATTGACCAGCTCGGCCCGGTTTATCTTAACGGAATGACTATTGAGGAGGCCAATAACCATCTTCGCAAACTGTTCGCGTATAAATATGCCGGTATTGAGGAGGAAGAGACGGACATAAGCCTCTCCTTGGGTCAGGTGCGCTCCATTCAGGTCAATATTCTTGGTGAGGTGAATACCCCGGGAACTTACCGTCTGTCGCCGTTTGCAAATGTTTTCAATGCCATTTATCATTCCGGAGGTGTGAGTCCCATCGGTTCCCTTCGTAATGTCTCTGTTCGTCGTAACGGCAAGGTGATAGCCACCGTCGATTTGTATGACTATATATTCGGTGGGAAGGATACAAGTGGAATTCATCTCCGTGAGGGGGACGTTGTAATCGTTCCTGCCTATAGTGCGTTGGTTGAGTTGACAGGAAGTGTCAAACGTCCTATGATCTACGAGATGAAAGAGGGTGAGACTTTGGCCGAGGCTCTTGCTTATGCCGGCGGTTTCTCGGACGATGCCTACACCGATATGGTTACTGTGATACGTAATTCAGGAAAGGAAAAAGAAGTGTTCAATGTCTCGACATACGATTTCGGAACCTTCAATCTGAAAGATGGTGATGAACTTACCATCGGCAAAAACCTCGATCGCTTTGCCAACCGTGTCCAGATATCCGGAAAGGTGTTACGTCCGGGTGATTTCGCTCTCAATTCCAATGTTTCAACACTTCGCGGACTGATAGAACAGGCCGGAGGCCTTGCCGAGGACGCGTATGCTGACCGTGCATTGATTTTCCGTGAGGGACCCGACCTTACCCGACAGGTCCTTTCGGTTGACCTCGGAGCAATTATGGCCGGAACCGCGGCTGATGTTGCCCTTCATAAGAATGACAGCATTGAAGTGGCCGGTGTGCGTGAGATTTTTACCAAGGGAGATTTCACAATCAATGGTTATGTGAATAAACCCGGAGATTTTCCTTATGCTAAAAAGACCACGGTCAACGACCTGATTCTTCAGGCCGGTGGTCTTGCCGAAGGTGCTTCCACCGCCCGCATTGAAGTTTCCCGACGAATTCTTGACCCACAGTCGCTCAAACCCATCAACGAAACCGCGCAGGTGTTCTCGCTTGCATACGATAATGGAAAAACAGGCAGCGGGTCTTTTGTGCTTGAGCCATACGATATCGTGACTGTTCGTAAGAGCCCGGTCTATATGGCCCAGCAGCGAGTGGCTATCGGTGGCGAGGTCGCATTTGAGGGTGCCTACACACTTGCCCGCCGCAACGAGCGTCTTTCTGACCTTGTAAGGCGTGCCGGAGGCCTGTCGGACGATGCTTACGTGCGTGGTGCGAGTCTGATGCGTCTTATGACCGAGGACGAAAAACTTGCGCGTGACGAAGCGATACGTCTCGCCCAGACAATGCAGGGCGGTCAAGGCACAGACTCAATCTCCCAGAAAAAAATGATTCTCTCCGACCGTTATAGCGTCGGAATCCACCTTGACGAGGCTCTGGCAAATCCTGGAAGCGACCAGGACATGATACTGCAGGAGAATGACGTGCTGTATGTTCCGCAGTTGGTGAGCACAGTAAAAATACAAGGTGATGTCATGTATCCAATCACTGTGGCTTATAAAAAAGGTGCAAAACTGAAATATTATATAGAGCAGGCCGGAGGTTATGGCTCACGGGCAAAGAAAAGCAAAGCGTATGTGGTATACCTCAACGGCACCGCAGCTAAAGCCAAGAACAATACTACTATCGAGCCGGGATGCCAGATTATAGTTCCGTCCAAGGGCACTTCAACCGTCAACTGGAATGCAATCATGTCGATGGCCACTGCCGGAGGTACCATTGCAACTATGGCCGCAGCGGTTGCAAACCTGCTCAAATGATGATTCCCCAACACTTTATTCTGCAAATATGAAAGAGGAACAAGATAAATATACACCAAACGACGATTCTGAACAGGAAATAGATCTTCTTGAGCTTGCAAAAAAAATATGGGCTTCACGGGCATTTGTGCTGAAGTTCTGTCTCTATGGACTGATTGTCGGATTGGTCGTGGCGTTTTCCATACCTAAAGAGTATACAACGACCATAAAGCTCGCCCCGGAGGTTGCTTCAGGGAAAGCGCCCGGAGGCAATCTTGGAGCCTTGGCTTCATTTGCCGGTCTTTCATCCATGGGAAGTACTTCCGAGGCAGTCTATCCGCAGCTTTATCCGGACATTGTTGCCTCCATCCCATTTTCGGTGAGTCTGTTCGACATTCCAGTGACAGATGTCAAAGGAGAGCATACCATGACTGTCAGGAAATTTATTGAGGAGGAGACATCTTCGCCTTGGTGGTCGTCGGTTTTTGGATTGCCTTTCAAAGCCATAGGTGCCGTAAAGTCATTGGTCAGCGATAAAACAGAAGAAAACGACGGCGAGCTCAACACTTTCAGGCTCACAGAACGATGAAAGCAAGGTTGTACAAGCCCTGAATAATCGTATTGGTGCGAATGTCGATACCAAGACATCGGTAATCACGCTTACGGCCACGATGCAGGATCCGATGGTTGCCGCTCTTCTTTGTGATTCTGTGGCCGAGCGCCTGAAAAAGTATGTGACAGACTACCGCACCAACAAGGCCCGAGAGGACTTGCTCTATGCCGAAAAACTGAATGAGGAGGCAAAGCGCGAATATGTCAATGCCCAGCAGCGTTATGCATCATATATGGATAAGAACCAAGGTATTGTGCTGCGTTCGGCCCGGGTTGAGCAGGAACAGTTGCAGAATGAATCTCAACTTGCTTTCAACCTTTATAACCAGACGGCGCAACAGCTTCAGGCTGCCAAGGCCAAGGTTCAGGAAATCACCCCCGTCTATACAGTTGTGCAACCTGCAACCGTGTCATTGAGACCATCAAAACCATCGAAAGTAATGATTCTTGCCGGATTTATATTTCTTGGTGCTGTGATAGCGTGTGCCTGGGTGTTGTTCGGTCGCGATCTCGTGTCGCAGTTCAAAGGTACCAAATAGCTCCATCATTTGACGGAACGAACGTAAAACTTTAATATCTAAAACTGCTTCGACAGACGGTACACAATGGATGTGCCGTCTGTCTTGTCATATTGAAGAGTCATTGATTTCGAACCTTCGGTTATGAACGTCATTTCAACGATGCCGTTTTCCGGCAGATGCAGACCGGGCGCGAATCCATACTCGCCTGTACCAGATGCGGATCCGGAGCTGCTGTAAGTGTAGTTGAGTGTAAGTTTGTTGTTGGCGCGGCTCCACGAGCCCATGTAATTGTCAACCTGATGATGTGGCAAAACCACAGACATCCTGATGAGAGAACTTTGGAATGCCCACACCACATTTCCACCGTATGAAGAGTCTGTGCTTCCATCAACAGTGATTTCCTGAATCAGCCATGAGCCGAACAGATGGCCGATATCACCGTCATTTTTCGTACATCCGCAAACTGTGGCCAGAATGATTGCGGCTAATATTTTGCATACTTTTGTTTTCATTTTTTATTTCAGTTGAAAGTTTCCGGAATAGGAAATGGCAATCATTCCTCCCGATGCGTTTTCTGGAAGTTTCCCGCGGTCAATGCCAAAACGGAAGTCAAATCTCAATCCTCTGACCGAAGGGGCATAATAAGTCACTTCAGCCATCATTGAGAATGAGTCTACAGATTTCAGAAGCGGCACATAGCCGCTGCCCCAGGCCTTGCGGTAGTTGAACAGCATCCTGTAGCACATATCGGAACTGATGCATCCTTCAATACCGGCATGAATGGCTCTCATCCTGTTTGTGAGTACGCCAGGATAGCCATCCGTGTTATAGACCGGCGACATGACCAGAGGCGAACCCATAATCAGTCCGTAGTTTGCATACGGATTGTAATAATAGTTGTTGTAATAATCGTCGGCTCCCGTCGCCTCATAATTAAGGTCGGTTCCGGGAACAAATCCCGGAGCCCAGTGCACCGGGCCGCTCTGATTGGTCATGTCAAGATATTCAATCACAGCGCCTGTAACGATACTGCGGTGAGGTGATGTGTATTCAACGCCACATAACCCATCGAACCCATTGCGTTTTGCCAGACCCGATCCATCTTCCCATGGATTCTGTAGATAGAATTTTATCTGTTGGCCGCTACGTAATCTGTATCGGAGCGACAGGTCGATAGATCCGAGGGTATTTCCTATCCGGAAATCCTCGCTTCCCTTGCCGGTGGGTAGCAGAACTTTCAGGAAATCCTTGGGGCGTGAGGACCGGTAGGTCTTTTCGGTCAGTTTTCCGTTATGGTAATACTCCGTGTAGCCGCCGAATTGTGTGGAAGCCTGTATGCCAAGGGTTCCTGACAAGGCTTTTCCGGCATCGGATTGTAGATATAACCTCCGGTAGACGAGCCATTGTCCTTGTGCGATATGGTTTGTATATCGGTTGAAGTGATTTCTCCACCATTTGTTGTCAATGAATTTGCTGTATGACAGTTCGCCCTCAATCTCCACCCATCCGTTAGTGAACGGAACTTTCCTGAAGCCGTCAATGCCGGCGGAAACCCCGGGCAGTGACCGGGAATTGCTACTCCGGGTCAGGTCGCCCGACGAAAGACGGTCGTTGACCATCATTGAGTGGTAGTTTTTCATTCCTGCGGTAAGGAACAGAGAGCGATATCCGGCTTTACAGTATGCCTGTTGAATCCAGACGTAGGGCGTACGCTGCCGGTTATTTTCCCATGAATCTGAGGAGGAATTGTAGCGCTCATAATCTATGGCGCGGGAAAACGCGGCAGCAAAGTCCATACCGAGTTGCAATCTGAATCGGCCAATGGAATCGGCCGAAGACTCAAACAGAGCCTCAGTCAGGAATCCATTTCCCGATATAGTTTTTCCGTGACGGTTTGCGGTAATGTAGTATGGGGCAAATTCGCCGCTTCCAGCGTTTGCCTCAGCTGAAACTGAATATTTAATATCCCAGTTGGAAATGGCAACGGCAGGAAATGCGGTAGCGAAAACAACCGATAAGCTGATGATATATCTGAAGAAAGATCTGCACATATTGCTAAAGTAGTAAATCTCCGTCATGTTTACGTGAAAAAGTTAGTAAATTTGCGACGAAAGTAACCAAGACTTTTTCCATGCGACACCACTCAATATGTCATTCACTGCATTTATGGCTTTCAATACCGGTAGGGCTAATCGCTATAATTATTTGTATTTCAGGAGCGATTCTTGTTTTTGAAAGGGACTTAGGGACAATCGGACAAAGCCATGTGGAACCATCGGGCCGCACTCCGCTCCCGCTTGGCCGCATAGTCGCTTCGGCATCGGACTATGTGCCGGACAACAAGGTTGTGGGAGTGACGGTATATCCTGATTCAACAAAGGCTTACAAAGTGATGCTTGCACGTCCTGTCATGGGTGCGCTTTGGGTCAACCAATATTCGGGGACGGTAATGGGTGAATATAGGCGTGCCGCTATTTTCCGATGGGCAAGTGCCGCTCATCGCCGTCTTTTCGCGCAGTCGAAATCAGAAGGCGGTAATCCGGCGTTCGCACGGGGAATAGTTGGGGTAAGTTCCATCCTTGTTATCGTTATTGTAGTCACCGGGATAATAATCTGGTGGCCGGCAACGTCGAAACAGTGGAGGACGAAATTTGCGGTCCCTTTACGCCGCGGAAGTCTCGCTTTCTGGCATGGGCTGCATTGTGCCGGAGGGGCGGTGTCGGCAGTTGTATTGCTTATGTGCGCTCTTACAGGGCTGACGTGGTCGTTTGACTGGTACAGGGACGGTGTCTATGCTCTTTTCGGTTCAGAACCGGCTAAAGTCTCACGCCGGTCCAAGGCAGAAATTAATCCGGCAGCTATGGAAACCGCATACGGAAAAGTAGCCTCCGAAGTTCACGGACGGGAAATCCGCATATACCAATCGGAAATAGACGTGGTGTGTGACGGTGTCGGAAACCGTATGGCTACGGATACCTATCGTTTTAATCCAGACACAGGCTCTATTGAGGACTATAAACCGTATGAATCCAAGACACGTTCCGGTCACATCAAGGGTTGGATTTATTCGATTCATGTAGGTTCGTGGGGCGGGTGGATAACAAAAGCGGTTTATTTTCTGCTGATTGTTGTCGCTGCATCGCTTCCGGTCTCCGGCTATTATTTATGGGTAAGTCGTGTTGTACACAGTAAACGGCATAATACCAACATATAATAAAAATTGCTATGATTATAATGGTAACAGGTGGCCAACGCTCCGGTAAGAGCGCATTTGCCGAGACAATGGCACTCATGCGTTCTGAACGTCCGGTATATGTGGCGACAGCCAGGGTGTTGGACGAGGAATTCCGTCACAGAGTGGATTTGCATCAGCAGCGTCGCGCCAACCGTTGGACAACGCTGGAGGAGCCGCTGCATGTAGGAGACCTGACAATACCTGACGGCAGTGTGGTTCTTGTCGATTGTATGACACTTCTGGCTACAAATTGGTTTTTTGAAACTGGAGAGAGTGTTGAAGCTGCACGTGACCACGTTGTTTCAGAACTTGATTCGCTGTTTTCAAGGAATGCCGATTTCATAGTTGTCACAAATGAGATCGGTCTTGGTGGCGTTTCGTCAAACTGTATGCAACGCAGGTTTGCCGATCTACAGGGGTGGCTGAATCAATCTCTGGCTGCAAGAGCTGATGAAGTCTACCTCGTGGTCAGTGGCATTCCGGTTGAAATTAAAAGAAAAGATAAATAAAAAAACAATATAAATTCTTAAATACCAATATCATGGTGGAATTCGATATAAAACCAGTCGACAGTAGGAATGACGACCGGATTATCGCAAAAATAGACAATCTGACAAAACCAAAAGGCTCGCTCGGAATGCTTGAGACTTTGGCTCTGCAGATATGCAGGATACAGAACACCCTTGAACCAGAATTGAAAGCACCGCACAATGTGCTTGTTCGCGGCCGATCACGGTGTGATTGAGGAGGGTGTGAGCGTGTCGCCTAAAGAAGTCACATGGCAGCAGCTCGGACATTTTTCAAAGGGTGGAGCCGGAATTAATTTCCTTTGTGAACAGCACGGTTTCAAATTGGACTCGTTGATGCCGGAGTGGATTACGATATACCTGCGGGTCATGGAATCCGTGATATGAAGGTCGGACGCGGCACGCGCAACTTTCTTCATGGGCCGGCCATGACCAGCGACGAACTTGACCGGTGTCTTGAAAGCGGCGCTGAGGTTGTCGAGGATATCCATAATTCTACCGGATGCAACATAATCAGTTTCGGCGAGATGGGCAGCGGCAACACATCATCTTCGTCAATGTGGATGCACCTTTTCACCGGCATACCCCTCGACGAGTGTGTGGGGGCGGGAGCCGGACTTGACTCTACGGGAATCAATCACAAACGTGATGTTCTGTGCCGTTCGCTCGAGAACTACTCCGGTGATGCTGACGCGCGTAGCAAAATGGCTTGGTTTGGCGGCTATGAAATGGCCATGGCAGTGGGTGGCATGCTACGTGCGGCCGAATTGGGAATGATAATAATTGTCGACGGTTTTATCATGACCTCATGCATGCTTGCAGCGTCGAAACTCTATCCACATGTGCTTGATTATGCCGTGTTCGGCCATCAGGGCGATGAAAGCGGACATAAACTTATGCTTGAGGCTATGGGTGCGCAGCCCCTTCTGCGTCTCGGACTCCGGCTGGGCGAAGGGAGCGGAGCGGTGTGTTCCTATCCCATCATAGAATCGGCAGTAAGGATGATGACACGTATGGACCAATTCGGTGACGTAAATGTCACACGCTATTTCTAATATCAGCCTGAAACATAGATGAAACGACTGGCGGCAGCAATAATTTTTTTCACCCGACTGCCATTGTGGAGGTTTGTTAATCCGCCGCAATCGGCCTACACGGATGTAGTGGTTATGTGGCCTGCAACGGGATGGATCACCGGATATACCGTGGCGCTTTCAATGTTCGCTTTTTCCTATGTAATGCCATGGATTACGGCCATAGTTCTCGCGCTTGCGGTGCGTCTGCTTCTTACCGGCGCTTTGCACGAGGATGGTCTTGCTGATTTCTGCGATGCGTTCGGCTGTGGAGGTGACCGTGGGCGTACGCTTTCAATCATGAAGGATTCGCATATCGGTACCTATGGCGTGATAGGGCTTGTGGTATATTTTCTGTTCACAGTCACGATACTGTATGACATGCCTGTAATGGTTGCCTGTCTGGTTTATCCGGCCGCCGATACATTTGCGAAATTCAGTGCGGCCCAGTTGATTAATTTCTTGCCTTATGCCCGTCCGGAAGGCGCCAAAAACGGTATCCGGTATTCAAGGATGTCGGTGACTAAATTTGTGCTCTGTTTTGTTACCGGTGTTATACCTGCTGCTGTGGCTTCCTGGTTTATCGGCTACGGTATGTTGATGGCATGCTTTTTCCCGATTGCGGCTGTTGCTGTTTTAATCGGGATGATGAAACGTCGCATAGGGGGGTATACCGGCGATTGCTGCGGGGCGGCATATCTGATATGTGAAAGCTCTTTCCTCCTCGGAGTCACAATGATTTTCCGGCTGATAGGATGAAACTTATTCTGATTCGGCACACATCGGTGGATGTGGACAAAGGTGTCTGTTACGGACAATCAGATGTTCCGCTGGCTTCCTCTTTTACGGAAGAGGCTGCGGAGGTGAGGCGGAAACTCATGTCATATGATATAGAAAAAGCATATTGTAGCCCGTTGACGCGCTGCCGGGCTCTGGCCCGATACTGCGGATATGCTGACGCGGTTATGGATGCGCGTCTGATGGAGATGGATTTCGGGGCGTGGGAAATGAAGCGCTATGACGAAATAGATGACCCTCGGCTTCAGGAGTGGTTTGACGATTATATCAATGTCCGTGCCACCGGGGGTGAGTCGTCGGTCATGCAGCGCGACCGTTTTCTAAAATTCATCGAGGACATCAATGATGGGTCTGACAGCGTTGTGGCGATTTTTACACATGGTGGAATTCTGATTCATGCTCTTGTATGTTTCAAGGGCATGACCTATGACTCCGCATTTACCTCCCATCCGGGTTATGGCGCTATAGTAGAGATAGACATCGCGCCATCGCGGCAAGAACCACAGCCATGATTTCGGCCCGGCTGCTGATTTTAGTTGCCTTGTGCATATCGCCGGTAGTAAGGTCGCGCTCCGTGCTACCTATGAATGGCTTGTAGACTGTTTTTCCGAAATAGTCATGCGGGCCTCCGAACCTGCAGTCGAGTATTCCGGCCAGGGCTGCTTCCGGATATCCGCTGTTGGGGCTCGCATGACATGGACCATACCGGCGCACGAAACTCCACATTTTCAGTCTTCCTGAAGCGATTACCATCAGTAAGGCTGTGATGCGTGCGGGAATATAGTTGGCTATATCGTCGATATGCGCGGCAATAAATCCGAACTCTCCGTAACGTTCGTTTTTGTATCCTATCATTGAGTCGAGGGTGTTGACCATCTTGTAGGCCATCATCCCCGGCAATCCGAGCAACGCATACCAGAATAGCGGTGCCACCACCCCGTCGCTCAGATTTTCGGCCAGAGTCTCAAGAGCGGCCGTGCGCACCTCGCGGTCGTCGAGATTGGCTGTGTCGCGACCAACGATGCGTCCCACCTGTTTCCGTCCTTCGGCAAGCGAACGGTCGGCAGCGGCAAATACCCCGGCCACTTCACGTATCAAAGTTGTTCCGGCAAGACAGAAAAACACACCGGCGGTCTCAACGGCAATCTCTACCCAAGTAAATGGAGAAAGGATATGGAGCGTAAGATATGTGATGGCATAGACACTTGTTATAAGTCCGATAGCGGTTAATCCTCCTTTCAACCGGCGTCTGTTCCCGTTGTTGAAACGGTGCTCGAATCCAGCGATTAGTTTTCCGAATCCCACCACCGGGTGGGGCAGACGTTCCGGATCCCCGAAAATCATGTCAAGAATCCATCCGGCAATGAGCGGTGTGAGAACTATGATGTAATCCATTTTCTTACTGTGTCAATCAAAAGATCATTTTCATCAGGCAACTGTGCGGCCACGCGGAAATGACGCTGGCCGAGTCCGTCGAAGTTGGACGCGTCGCGGATAAGTATGCCCGCATTTTCAATGAGATACTGTTTCAGTCCGGCGGCCGAACCATGCGGCAGTTCGCACAGGATGAAATTGCAGTCGGAAGGGCATACTTTTATGCCGCATTCTGAAAATGCACGGCTTATTCTCAAGGCTTCATCATGAAGACAGGAAGCGTCGATTACGTACTTCTCCCTGTTTTCAATCAGAAATAATGATGCAGAAATGGCTGGGCCATTCACCGACCATGGCATGCGCCATTCCTTTGCGCGTCCTATGGTTTCAGCGCATCCCACCGAGTATCCTATTCTCAGTCCCGGAACTCCAAAGCGCTTGGTGAGCGAGCCAAGGAGGATTATGTTTCCGGCATCGACTGCCTCTCGGGCGGTCAATGTCGCCGAAAGTGTATAGTCGGCATAAGCCTGGTCAATGACGAATACCGTTCCGGGATGATTTTCGGCTGCTTTAAGTAACCTGTCTTTTGAGGTGACTATTCCTGTAGGATTGTTGGGGTTGCAAAGCCAGACCATTCCGCATCCATCGGGAATATCCGAAAGTGAGTCCACCAGACTTATGCGGTGGGAGTGGAGCGTGCATGCATCCTTGTACTCGCTGAACGTCGGTACAACAATAGCCGAATGGCATCGGCCGGCTGATTGTGCGAGAAGATAAATAGATTCCGTCGCGCCGTTTGTAACCATGACATTTGCGGAATCCACGCCATTTATGGATGCGATAAGACGCTCTACCGAGCGTGGTTCCGGTTCGGGGTAGCTTGTCACCGTTCCGACAGACAAGGCTATGTGTTCCATAAGCCGGCTATGGTCGAATGCCGAATGTATATTGGTGCTGAAATTATGCTTCACTTTGTCTTTGTAGCGCCAGATGTCGTCGCCATGCCCGTCAATCATATCTCCTGTCCCATTATATTGTAAAGGCGATCCATGTCTATGTGTTTCCTCAAATGGATTGCCAACGCTTCATATTGTTGTTCCTTGAATTCCTCGTAGCTTGGTGCATCTGGGGTTACGGAAGGTGCGGGCTTGATTATATGGTCGATAACCGCGTCGTTGTCAAGCAGTCCGTGAATGTAGCTGCCGAAGCATTTCCCGTCATTGGTCATGCAGCCGTCTGGCTGACCGTCGCTGATGGTGTTGAGCGGTGTCGCGTCGGAGAGCAGTTCGGTGCGTCCCATGTGAATCTCATAGCCGGAGCATTCCTTGCTTCCGTTGAGAAAATGGAACTTGACCTGGCGTGTTACCTTCTCATTTTCCATGACTGTCGATATGGGCAGGATCCCAAGCCCGGGCACGGAACAGGGTTCACCTTCCATCCCTTCTGGATCGCTCACCATCGTACCCATCATCTGGTAGCCGCCGCAAATGCCCACTATGGTTTTGCCGTCGCGGTGTGCCTGAATGATGGCCTGTGCCAGTCCCGACCGCCGGAGTTGCTTGAGGTCGGAAATGGTTGACTTGCTTCCGGGGAGAATAATTATATCTGACTCGGCTATCTCACGTGGGTCGGCTGTGTAAAAGAGATTGACGCCGGGTTTCCGCTCCAGCATGTTGAAGTCGGTAAAGTTGGATATGTGGTGAAGGAGGACAACCGCCACATTGACTTTTCCGGATGCCAGCCCATGTCGTTTCATGGAAAGAGCCACGGAATCTTCCTCCTCAATATGTATATCAGGGGCATAGGGCACAACTCCGAGCACCGGGACACCGCAGATTTCCTCCATCATTTGCCGCCCTTTCTCGAACAGCCGCATATCACCTCTGAATTTATTGATGATTACCCCTTTTATGCGGGCACGGTCCTCGTCGCTCTGCAGCATGATTGACCCGTAGACACTTGCAAACACTCCTCCGCGGTCAATGTCGGCCACGAGTATCACCGCGGCATCGGCATGTCTGGCCATCGGCATGTTCACAATGTCGCTGTCACGCAAATTGATTTCTGAAATACTGCCAGCCCCTTCCATCACAACCGGATTGAATCGATGGGCGAGGCGGTCGAAAGCATCATTCACCACCTTGCGCAGCTCTTCACGGCCTTCCTTACGGAAATATTCGTAGGCATCGCGGTTGCCTGACGGACGTCCATGAATGACCACTTGGGATGTATGGTGCCCCGACGGTTTCAAAAGAATCGGGTTCATGTCGGTATCACAGGCAATGCCGGCAGCCTCGGCCTGGACTGCCTGTGCGCGACCTATTTCACGGCCATCGGGAGTGGCATAGGAATTAAGGGCCATATTCTGGGCCTTGAATGGAGCAGGATGGTACCCATCCTGAAGAAAAATACGGCAAAGTCCGGTGGCAATCAGGCTCTTGCCTACATCGCTTCCTGTGCCGGCAAGCATTATGGGACGAAGTCGTTTCATTGACATTTGTTTTTTCGTTTATAGGCAAAAGCTTTCCATCGCTCTTCATCGAGTCCGGATTCAAGCAATTCACAGCGGGACATGGCGAAGAAAAGGTCAGACAGCCGGTTGATGTATATCAGGATGTTTTCCGGAACGGGGTCTGTCTCATGAAGCTGATAAAGCCTTCGCTCGGCACGGCGGGCAATCACCCTGCAGCGCTGGAGCTGGGCCGACAGTTGAGTGCCGCCCGGCAGAATGAAATATTCAGGCGGGGTGTGCAGTGAACAGACATTGTCAATCATCCGCTCCACATCCTCAACGAGAGTTTCCGGCAGGGAATTAGGATTCGTATGCCGCATTTCTGACACTGTGGCCACAAGGCTCATGGCAGTCATCAGGTTGAGCTGAATCTCCATGAGCGGTTGCTGCCAACGGTTGTCGGATGACATCATCGCACGCGCGCATCCTATCTCGACATTCAATTCGTCGAGGGTTCCGTTTGCTTCTATCCTGATATCGGTTTTAGGCACTCTTGACCCTCCATGTATGGCTGTGGTGCCATAATCGCCGGTGCGAGTATATATACGTTTCATTATAGGGAATCAAAAAGCTTCAGAATGTCGGTTTCCGGCCAGTAAAGATGAGTGTAACCGGCTATGGTGTTACGGTAACGGTAAATCGGAGTGTCAACTTCCTTGCCCCAGATATTTGTCTGGCGGGCATCCGTTCTTGTGGCTTTGGAGTCATCGGTCACTTCCGAGTAATGGAATTCGTGGCCACGCAGTTTCAGGTCGCCGGTTTCAATTATGCGGTATCCAAGATGAAGGCGGGCATTTTCCATTGATGTTTTCAGAGGAAGTGCTCCACACATTTTTCGTCCGTCTAATTCCTCACCGAGATATATCATTCCGCCACACTCGGCAATTATTTTCCCATTATTGAGAGCGAAGTCGCGTATGGCATCGCGCATCCGGCTGTTTTGTTCAAGTCTTTCGGCATACAGCTCCGGGTAGCCTCCCGGCAGATACAGCATGTCGGCATCCGGAAGTCTACTGTCGGCAAGCGGCGAGAAATAATCGATTGAGACGTTGTAGCGTGGATGTTCAATAAGGCTACGGATATTGATGGGGTAGATGAAATTGAAGGCTTCGTCGCGGGCCACGGCAATCTTAAGGTTGGGAAGGTTGCCGGGTTTATCCATGGATGGTCTCCGCGGGTGTGAGGCTGGGATGGTTGTGAGTGCGAGAAGTCGTTCCAAATCAATGCTTTCATTCACGGCCTCGGCGGCGGTACTGATATATTTTTCCATTTCATCTGCAGTGCCAAGGGTCAGACCAAGGTGGCGCGATGGGGTCACGAGCCGTTCGTTGCGGGAAATGAACCCCAGACATTCCACTCCGGCATCATGACAAGCATCCTTCAGGAAAGAATAATGGGAAGGAGAGGCGACACGGTTGAAGATTACACCGGCCATTTTAATTGCGGGATAAAAGTTCTTGAAGCCGTAAATGGTGGCTGCAACGCTGTAGGCGGTAGAGGCGGCATTGACCAGAAGGACCAGAGGAATATCGAGCAAGACCGCCAATTCGGCGGAACTTCCTTTCATGCGGTGGTAACCGTCGAGCATACCCATCACACCTTCCACAACCGCCACATCGGCTCCGGCTCTGTATTCGCTGAACAATGACATGACATGCCTTTCGGAAGCCATGAAAGTATCGAGGTTGATTGATGGCCTGCCGGATGCCATGGCATGGAATTGCGTGTCGATGTAATCCGGGCCGCATTTGAATGGCTGCACGGCGAGACCTCTGTCGGACAAGGCCCGCATGAGTCCGAGCGACAAAGTGGTTTTGCCGCATCCGGAAGAAGTCGCGGCTATTAAAAATCCTGAATGAGTCATCAAAATCAGCTTTAGACAAGCAAAGTTAGCCAACTATTTGTAAATTTGTGCTATTTATCATGGATAAGCTTACTTCCACATGAGCAAAATTAAAGTTATAGGCATCGGACCGGGATCGCGGTCCGACATGACAGAGGCTGCTGTCGGCGCTCTACGCGAGGCCGAGGTGGTGGTCGGATACAAAATATATCTTCCTTTTGTTGAGCCTCTTCTCCGTGCCGGGACTGAGATTGTCAGTAATGGCATGAAACAGGAGCAGGCCCGTGTTGAACGTGCATTTGAGATTGCGGAGTCAGGCAGGGATGTGTGTGTGATCAGTTCAGGTGATTCCGGAATCTACGGCATGGCATCGCTCGTGTATGAGATGAAACATAGCCGCGGCAGTGATGTGGAGATCGAAGTCATGCCTGGAATCAGCGCTTTCCAAAAAGCGGCGGCGATACTCGGTGCTCCGGTGGGACACGATTTCTGTGTGATTTCATTGAGCGACCTTCTGACTCCTTGGTCTGTGATTGAACGGCGTATTACCGGAGCCGCGGCAGCTGATTTCGTCACGGCAGTATATAATCCGCGGAGCAACGGCCGGTATTGGCAGTTGCATCGTCTGAAGGAAATATTCCTTGAACACCGCGAACCGTCAACGCCGGTGGGATATGTCAGGCAGGCCGGACGCACTGGCGAGACAGCCGTGCTGACCACGCTTGGCGATTTCCGTCCGGATGACGTGGATATGTTCACAGTAGTGATTATAGGCAATGCAATGACATATTCGGCAGACGGGAATATGATTACACCACGTGGATATTATTCGAGGACGGAAATCGGCGGCCAGACTCTCGGGCAGTCCATAATGATGGAAAGTTTCCGGACAATAGAGCGTGAACTCCGCGACGGCTCGATTCCCCCCGGACAGAAGTGGCCTCTGCTGCACGCCATACATACCACGGCCGATTTCGATATGGAAAATGTGGTTAAAGTGGACGAAAATGCAGTGGAACGCATATACGGAGCGTTGACGGGGGGAGTGACAGATACGATTGTGACCGACGTGACAATGGCTGCGGCAGGAATAAGAAAAGGCGCTCTCGGACGTCTGGGGTTGCAGGTGAAGTGTTATCTCAATGAGCCGGAGGTGGCGGAATATGCGGCTGCCAATGGAATAACGCGCACACAGGCAGGAATCCGTATGGCCGTAGAGCGTCATCCGGAGGCCCTGTATGTGTTCGGTAATGCTCCCACGGCGCTGATGGAGCTATGCTCACTGATAAGACGCGGAAAATCAAAGCCATGTGGAATCATCGCGGCGCCTGTCGGGTTTGTGCATGTCTGCGAGAGCAAGCACATGGTGAAGCCGTTTGTGGATATTCCCAAAATCGTGGTCGAGGGCCGCAAGGGAGGCAGCAATCTCGCGGCCACATTGGTCAATTCCATACTGTGCTGGCCCGATGCCGCGCAATTAAAGCCGGGAAGAGATGTCTGAACTGGTGTTCAAAGTCATAGGTCTGTCGGACTCTCCGGAGCAGTTCTTTTCTCCGGACGCGCTTGACGCAATAGCTTCCGGACGGGTTTTCTCGGGAGGATTGCGGCATCACAATCTCGTGGTCCATCTGCTTCCGGCGGAAGCGGAGTGGATTGACGTGAGAGTGCCGCTGTCCGGTACATTTGATGCTTACAGAAAACGTGGGGGAGAAATTGTGGTATTTGCCTCCGGCGATCCTCTCTTTTTCGGGCTTGCCGCAACACTACAACGCGAGTTTCCCGAAGCCGCATTGACGGTTTTTCCGACATTCAATTCGCTCCAGACCCTGGCGCACCGGCTTCTTCTGCCGTATCAGGATATGAAATGTGTGTCGCTTACGGGTCGCCCGTGGAAGAACCTCGACGATGCGCTGATTGCCGGCGAGGAACTGATAGGGGTTCTTACCGACCGCAACCACACACCGTCGGCCATAGCGGAGCGGATGTGCCGCTATGGTTACGACAATTACACGATGACCGTGGGCGAACAGCTTGGCAATGAATCGTCGGAACGCGTTTTGGAACTGACAATCCCGGAAGCTTCAGAAACGGAATGTGCCATGCCTAATTGCGTCATACTCCGCCGTAGCCATATCCGCAAACGTTTTTTTGGCATTCCGGAAGCAATGTTCAGTCATCTCGACGGAAGGGACAGGATGATAACAAAAATGCCGATACGTCTTCTCTGCCTCTCGATGCTCGGACTTTGGCAGCGCACATCGTTATGGGACATTGGTTTCTGTACGGGCTCTGTCTCGATAGAGGCGCGTCTGCAGTTTCCGCACCTGACGGTCACAGCCTTCGAGCGGCGTCCCGAATCCGAGTCTCTGCTCGATGCAAACTCACGGGCGTTCGGCGCACCCGGCATAACGGGTGTAATAGGCGATTTCATGGATGCTGACCTGCATCGTTATCCTGCACCTGACGCGGTGTTTATAGGCGGACATGGCGGACGTCTGGAGGAGATGCTCGTAAAAATCGACAGCATTATTCTGGATGGCGGTGTAATTGTGTTCAATTCGGTCAGCGCGGAGAGTTGTTCGGCATTCCGGCATGGAATAGCGGCGATTGGACGCGAGGTTGTCGAGGAACATTATATCGCCCTTGATGACAATAACCCAATAACGGTAATGAAAGCATTATGAAAGATATTCTTATAGTGGCAGTTGGCGAGGCCGGCATGAAAACGGCCGAACTGATTTGCCGCGAGCTCAATGGGGCAACAGCTGTGAAACGCGAGAGTCTTGACAAAAGTATTCTCGGTAATTATGACAAAATAGTCTACATAGGTGCCATGGGAATATGCGTGCGCGACATAGCCCCATTAGTCCATGACAAGCATCACGATCCCGCGGTGGTGTGTCTGGACACATCAGGCCGTTATGCCATATCGGTGCTATCCGGACATATCGGAGGCGCCAATGATTTGTGCCGGAGAGTGGCGGCAATTGCAGGAGCGGAGCCGGTGATAACCACCCGCAGCGATGTCAGCGGGCTATGGGCGCTCGACACGATTGCCTCAAAATTCGGATGGCAGACCGACTGCGACCGCGAATCCCTGGATAAGGCAATATTCACTTTTGTCAACGGCCGGCCGACAGCATTGTTGCTGGACACCGAAGACGAAGGTACACGCTATCTCCGCAGCACTCTGCCACAGAATGTAAGAATTATCGGTTCAATTGACGAGGCCAATGATTGCGAGCTTATAATAGCTGTCACGTACAGGATTTATCATACGCCGGTCAACATTCTCTATTACCGTCCACCGGTGCTTACCGTAGGGGTCGGTTGCCGACGGGATTGCATTCCTGATGGTGTCGGGGAGTATATGGAGGCAATGATGATTGCTGCGGGTATAAGTCCGGTAGCAATCAAAACCGTCTCCACCATCGAACTTAAAAAAGATGAGTCACTGATTGCAATGCTCTGCCGCCGGTGGAAAGCGGAAGTCATGGTCTATGGTGCCGATATGCTGGCGGATATTGAAGTTCCAAACCCTTCAGAGAAGGTGAAGGAAGTCACAGGAGTGTGGGGCGTGGCCGAGAGCTGTGCTATAGCTGCCTCGGAGGGACCTCTGGTTATGGAGAAGCAGAAGGGTAGGCTCGCAGACGGTAATGATTTCACTTTTGCTGTTGCGCTGGACCGCCTCGCCATGAAGAGTGGCCACATTGAGATTGTGGGAGCGGGACCAGGCGATCCGGAACTGATATCTGTAAGGGGCAAGCGCTATCTCGAACAGGCGGATTTAATACTCTATGCCGGAAGTCTTGTGCCTGTGGAACTGACATATTATGCCAAGCCGGGATGCATTGTGCGCAGTTCGGCGAGCATGGATCTTGAGGAACAGTTCGCCCTGATGAAAGAGTTCTACGACCGTGGATGCCAGATAGTGCGACTGCACACCGGCGATCCGTGTATCTATGGTGCCATACAGGAGCAGATGGCTTATTTCGACCGTCATGGAATGTCATATCATATAACCCCCGGCATATCGTCGTTCCAGGCAGCTGCCGCGGCACTCCGCTCGCAGTTCACCATTCCCGAAAAGGTTCAATCCATAATCCTGACGCGCGGCGAAGGGCGCACTCCCATGCCCGAAAAGGAACAGCTGCATCTTATGGCGCGTTCGCAGAGCACAATGTGCATCTATCTCAGCGCCGCGATAGTCGATGATGTGCAGCGTGAGCTAATGATGGAGTATCCTCCGGAGACGCCGGTAGCCGCCTGCTACAAACTGACATGGAAAGAGGAAAAAATATTCCGGGGTCAACTCAAGGATCTTGCAAAAATAGTGCATGACAACCATCTGACACTCACAACCCTTCTTGTGGTAGGCGATGCTATAGATAACCGGCAGGGTCTTTCAAAATTGTATCACCACGATTTCAAGCATCTTTTCCGTAAATGATTCTTGTGTTCGGAGGCACGACAGAAGGTCGCGCGGCAGTGAAGACGCTCGACGAAGCCGGAACAGGCTTCTACTATTCCACGCGCTGCGACATGCAGCATGTGGAGGCCGCGAACATGACGCATATACACGGAGCCATGGACTGTGAGGCCATGGAGACTTTCTGCCGGAAAAAAGATATAAGATGCATAGTGGATGCTTCCCACCCGTTTGCCGCCGGACTCCGCGACACCATAGCCACGGCTGCGTCCAGACTGGGTATTCCTGTAATCAGGTATGAGCGTATCTATAGTCATGGCAGCAGTGACGGGATAATATGGTGTGAGGATTACAATGAGGCTATAAGGCTTCTGGAAGAGAATGGAGTGGAATCACTGCTTGCCCTGACCGGAGTGCAGACTATAGTGAAGTTGAAGCCATACTGGGAGCGGCACCGGTGTGTGTTCAGGATTCTGGATCGCGACGAGTCATGGAAGAAAGCGGAGGATGCCGGATTTCCAAAGGAGAATACGGTGACTTACTCTGCCGGTTCGGATGTTGCGGAACTTATAGACAGGTATCGCCCCGAAGCTGTAATAACAAAAGAAAGCGGCGAGTCAGGAGGATTTGATGAAAAACTCTCTGCTGTGCGTGAACGCGAAATACCACTGTATGTGGTCAGGAGGCCCGCACTGCCTGAATGGTTCATCACTGTCACCGGCCCGCATGGATTGCGCCGAGCAGTCGAGGCCAATTGTCCGGGATTTTTCAAGTTGCGGTCAGGACTAACCACCGGCACGTGTGCCACTGCGGCTGCCACCGCTGCCATCATGGCTCTGAAATGCGGCGGGAGACCTGACAGGGTAGAGGTCGTATTGCCGGATGATGAGATTATAGAAGTGGCTGTGTGCGACATCACAGTCGGCAGGGATTCGGCTTGCGCCACGGTTGTGAAGGATGGTGGAGATGATCCGGATGTGACTCACGGCAGGACGATATCGGTTACGGTCTCATTTGCCGGTCACGGTGGTATCCGTTTTCTTGCCGGCGAAGGGGTAGGCACCGTGACTCTGCCTGGGCTTGGGCTGGAGCCCGGGGAACCGGCCATCAATCCTGTGCCGCGCGGAATGATGGAAAAGGCATTGCGCCGTTATTATCCAGGGGGACTCGATGTGACAGTGAGTGTGCCTGGAGGAGAGGAGCTGGCTGCCAGGACTTTTAACCCTAAACTTGGAATCAAGGGGGGAATATCAATAATCGGCACGTCGGGGATAGTCCGTCCGTTCTCCAATGAAGCTTTTATAGAATCGCTCCGAAGGGAGATGGAAGTCGCCAGAGCGGTCGGATGCCGTCATATAGTGGTAAATTCCGGGGCAAGGAGCGAGCGTTTTGTCAAGGCGGAGTATCCGGATATTCCCCCGCAGGCATTCATACACTATGGAAATTCAGTGGGTGAGGCATTGTCGATAGCCTCGCAGCTCGGATTCGAGCGGATTACGATCGGGCTCATGATAGGAAAGGCTGTGAAGCTTGCCGAGGGAAACATGGATACGCACAGCCGCAACGTAACGCTGAACCGCAGCTTTCTCGCAGATGTGGCACGTGATGCGGGGTGCTCCATGCCGGCGCTTGATACCATATCCCGCATAGTGCTTGCACGTGAATTGTGGGAGGCGCTGGCTGCGGATGATGCCAACCGTTTTTTCAGCCGCATACTTGAGCTGTGTCATGGTGTCTGTAAAAAGATATCGGGTCCATGCCGGCTCGAATCAATGCTGATTTCCGACAACGGAGAGATTCCTTACCGCATCAATGAGTTCGCCGATTGATTGGCAGACTATGTGGCCATTAAGCACAAAAGCCTGATCCGTGACCTCCACCGCATTATGTGAACGGGATTTCTCCGAGGCTCTGAAGCCAATGCGGCCGAGGGCTTTCGCAGCCATGGCCCTGCGGGGGCCGGTTCCTGAGATGCAGATTTCTTCAGTACGTTCATTGCTGATTTTGAACAGGCCGCTCCCGATATCAAACCTGACACCTTCGCGTTCGAAGAAACGGGCCATCTGACCATTGAGCGAGAGATCCTCGGGAGTGCCTATGCACAAACCGTGGGCTTTATCCAGAAGCCATATATTGTCGGCAATCTGGAGCGCAAGCTCGAGATCATGGGTGGAAAGGAACACAGTCTTGTTTTTTTCATGAGCCAGACGCAGCAGCAGATGCATTATCTCAACTTTACTTGGATAATCAAGGAAAGCTGTGGGTTCGTCGAGAAATACGACAGGCGTTTCCTGCGCCAGGGATTTTGCTATCAGGGCTTTCTGACGTTCACCGTCGCTGAGGGTCTGCATCTGGCGTGCTGACAGGTCGCGGATTGCAACCATGTCAATCGCCTCATCGACGATATCACGGTCATGACGCGACAATCGTCCCCAGAAACCGGTGTACGGACTCCGGCCCATTTCCACAAGCTCAAGCACGGTCATGTTGTTGAGTGAGATACGCTCGGTCAGCACAACACTTATTGTTTTTGCCAACTTTGCCTCGGAATAATCGTTAAGGTTCCGGCTGAAAATCTCTATCGAACCGGACACTGGTGGAATGAACGCCGAGAGAGTTTTCAGAAGAGTGGATTTCCCGGCACCGTTAGGTCCGAGGAGACATGTCAGTTCCGCGGGCTTGAGCTCTGCGTTGATATCACGTGTGATTTCAATGCTGTGGCGTGAATGATAGCCGGTGGTAACTCCTTTCAGGACTATTGATGGTCGGGGATGGATCATGGTGCGGATTTGCGTTTATTGAATAATACCCACATCACAACCGGAGCGCCTATCAGTGCGGTGACTGAATTGACAGGTAGCGCACCTTCAAACCCCGGCATACGGGCCACAAGGCTGCACAGCAGCGCCAGCGAAGCACCGGCAAGCATTGAGGCCGGGAGTATGGTGGCATGGTTGGATGTCCGGAATATACCCCTGCACAGATGCGGGACTGCCAGTCCGAGGAACACAATCGGGCCACAATAGGCTGTCACCACGGCCACGAGCGCTCCGGAGCAGGTAATCACGAGCATGCGCGAGCGATGTATGTTCAGGCCGAGATTGCGTGCATAGGAATCTCCGAGCAAAAGCAGATTGAGGGTCTTGATAAGGAGAAATGAGGTCGGGAGAAGCAAAAGCATCAGCACAATGAAAACGGTGGTCTGATTTCCCGACACACGTGAGAAACTTCCAAGCCCCCATATCACATAAGCCCTTATATCCTCTTCGGCGCTGAAAAATTTCAACACTCCGATTATGGCATTGGCTATATAGCCTATCATCACGCCCATTATGAGAAGTGTCACATTTCCGCGCACCTTGTGGGCAACCGATGCAATGACAGCCATTACGAGCAGTGATCCGACTATGGCCGAAATCGTTATGGCGACCTCTCCTATGGCTCCGAGCTTGCTCAAAGCCACATTACCCAGGCTTCCCGACAGAAGCACTACGAAAGCCACACCAAGACTCGCGCCGGAACTTATTCCGAGCACTGTGGGGCCGGCCAGAGGATTACGGAATACGGTCTGCATGAGAAGTCCGCTCACTGACAATCCAGCTCCGGCCACAATTGCTGTCAAGGCCTGCGGCAGACGGGACTTCAGGACTATATTGCGCCAGATTTCCGTTTCCTCACCTCCACCTGTCAGGATGGAAAGCACCGTCTCCGCCGGAATGCTGACTGATCCGAGCAGCAGATTCAGCACCAGAAACACTACGATTGACAGTGTCAGGGCAAGCATCAGGATGATGGTGGTTCTGGAATTCATCTGAGCAGACGGTAATATACGGGTTTGTGGTCAGGTAGAAGTTCAGGATGAAACACATAGAGAAGGTCTGCCAGAATTACTTCCGGCTCCACAGGCATGCTTTCATAGAATGGAACTTCCGACATGTTGCAGTATATCACACCATGTTTTTTCCATGCATCGAAGTCGGTGTACCGTATGTCATTGGATTCAAGCACTGAATAGTCGAACGTTCCGTTGTAGCTGTTGACTATACGCCAGTAGTCGGAATGGGCGGCATTGGTGTATACGGTCTCGTAGTCGAGAGTCACGCCACCCGACTCGGTGTTGTCCCTGAGGAAATAGTCGGCGCCGGCATCGCGAAACAGTTCGGCAAGGAAGCTGCGTCCGCCCACGGCATACCAGTTGCCGCCCCTCATCTCGCCGCTGAACACCGTGGGTCTGTGGTCCACTTCCGAGGCCATTTGCCGGAGAGAATCGTAGCGATGTTCAATGCCTTTGAATATTTCGTTGGCGAGGTGCCCGTTTCCGGTCAGGAGTCCGGTGACTTTAATCCATTCAGCCTGGCCGAGAGGGGTAATCTCCTTATAGCCGAGATGCGGAATCAGGGGTATATCTATGTTTCGCAACGCATCGTAGCCACCGCGTTTGAACGGCGAGATAAATATGATATCCGGGTCAATGGCCATTATAAGCTCATTGTCGAAGTTCCCTTCGATACCTATCTTAAAAGTGGTTTTGTTCTCGAGCTGATTGTTCAGACTGGAATTGTGAAGATGACGTGTGGATGTTATTCCGGATACTTTATCAGTGATTCCGAGCTTTATGAAATTGGAGAGTTGAAGTGAGGTCATGCACACCACGCTTTTAACAGGTGTTTCGATGCGTGTGTAGCCCTGGGGGGTATCGACATCGGTGCCGCTGGGAACCAACGCGAAGTGGAACTTTTCTTTCTCTTTGTTCTCCGGGTCGGTTATGTCAAGCAATGTATATCCGTCGGCGTATGTGACGTTGAATCCCTTGGCATGACGCGGAATCACCATGGATGAGGAGTCTGCGTCAAAGCTGTCGGACGATTCGTTCCGGGACGATGATGAGGATCCGGAGCAACCTGTCAACGTCAGTAAGGCCGCTCCGGCAATCACGCCGGATATAGTGAGTGTTAATTTGTGAAATCTCATTGTCTTGTATGGAGATTTATGTTACGGACAACAAAGATAATCAATCCTGCGGTAAGAATAAATATCAGATGAGTCGGTTTAACGGTATGTGCCGTGTATTGCCTTCCTCATAGCTGTTCAGGGATTGACGGGAAATGTTTCTTCCCGGAAACCTGTCACAGGCTCCCGGGAAGAGGTCGTTTACCAAATATGATGAATTAGAGTTTTATTCAAGATTCTTTACTACGCGGATCTGTTCGAAGAAGTAGCCAGATGCCATTTCCGCTCCTTTCACAACCGAACCGTCGGCGACATCGTAGATGTATATAACAGGCTTGGAATTCTCGGCATCGACACCTATGAACGCTTTTCCGTCTACGGTGGCCATGCGTGAGGAGAAGCGGCCGCTGTTGTAGGGGAGGCGCTGTCCATTGTATTCTACCGGAGCCGCCTGTTTTGTGGAGAGGTCGATTATCGTGTAATAGTGGCTGAAGTCATCGATTCCGACGCCGAATTCGTCGTCGCGGGCATAAGCCATAACCTTGTTGCCACCGAGATACATTATCGAGATGAGTTTGCCTCCGGCCGTGAATCCGTCATAGTTACGGTCAAAGTCTGTTGAGCCGGCCGGAATTTTGAGCAGATGGCTTGTTTCTTTTCCTTCCGCATCCTCGGTGAAGCAGGCTATGAACAGATTGTCGCTGTCGTCGACAAGCGTAGAGGTCTGGATGAGTTCGCCGTAGGCTGAACCTACCATTTCGCAGTCGATGAAGCATGGAGTGTTGCTTTCAACATCCATTGTCGAGGGATTGATTACGGCAGTGGTCATCGGGGTGATTCGTTTGCCACGGCGTCCGGATGTCTTGGCGTAATAGAAATAGAAAAGCTTGTTGTCGGACTTACGGTAGGCGAGGATTCCTGATGTGGTGAAGAGATCGGCACCCTGGGGCAGCGAGATATCAAGTGTGCCCTCGCTTATTATGGTCATGTCTGAAGCATTGAGCTTTGTCCATATTATTTCGTCGCCATTGCCGTTGGCGGCCATAATCACGAGAGTGTTGTCGTCGATCCATGCGTGGGTGTATTTTCGGGTGGTGAAAGTATTGGTCTGGAACCGGCGTTCGGCAACAGTGGTCACGGTGTTGTCTTTAATCACATATTTTCCGAAACAGTCGCCTGATACGGGTACCTGATAGTAATATGCGCCCTTCAGGATTGTCTCGAGTGAAAGCAGGGAGTTGATTTCAACGCCTGTGTTCTCGAAGTTGATTTCAGGCTGGTCGGCCTCAAGGCTGCTGACGCTGCGTACCAGTGTCTGAACATCGCGTCCCATGCCTCCATGTTTGTCGAGCGCCACCCACAAGTCGAAGTGATAATCGGGCTCCTGAGGCTGTTCCGGATCCGGAGTGGGATCAGGGGTGGGGTTCTCGGGTTTGGGTTTTTCAGGGGTGATCGGGTCGTCGCTTGAGCAGCTTGTTTGGCCAAGCATAAATATTGATGCGACCAATGCGATTGAAACGAATTTTAATTTTTTCATTTGTAACTGATTGGTATATTGAGTTAGATGAGATTATTCGAGGAAAAGCCGGAATTTGGCGTTGAAAGCCCGTCCCGGTTTCTGCAGCATGTAGTTGTCGTAGACCAGACGGTTGAATATGTTGGAGAATTCAAATGTCAGGTTATATCTGCCTGAATGCCATGAGTAACCCAACGTGATGTCGGTGAGGCATTGTGTCGGGATTTTTGCTTTTGATTCTTTTGCTCCGTAAGCTTCCCAGTTGAGGTAATACCAGTGAATCCATTGGAAATCCATCCCGAGCCGGAGGTTGTCGGAATGCTGTATCAGAGAATGCCATGAGTAGGCTGCATTGGTGTTGGCGAACATCCATGGACGGTTAGGCACACGGTTGCGGTATGTGGCCGACGGATTACCGTCGGGTTTCAGGCGGCGGAGATTGCGGGCATCACTGTAGCTGAAGTTAACAGATGCCTCCAGACTGTTGCGGAAATGATAGTTCAGGTCGAAGTCAATGCCTTTGACTTCGATTGCCGGCTCGTTGACGTATTGCATCATTCCGTCGCGTTCGCTCACCACAGCCCTGATGTAGTTCTGCACATGGCGTATATATCCGTTTGCTTCGTAGTACATGGTGTTGTCGCTGTTTATATGCCATGTCCCGAAGAGTCCGAGATTGTAGTTGTTGCTGCTTTCGGGTGCAAGGGCGAGGTTGGGATACACGGTCAAGCCGTTTCCAAGCATCTCGCGCGACAGCGGGAGCCTGACGCTATGTTCATACGACGCCTTCACCGACAGCGGAACAAATATGGTGTAACGGGAGCCTAATCCGGCGCCATAATATGACTGCGTGTTTTCGCGTTTGATTTTGTCTGAACCGGTTATGGTAGCTTCGTCGGTCTGCTGTATTTTCGTACAGTTTATATAATCTTTGACAAAGAAGGAATTCTGAAGCCGGCTGTCGAAGAAATCCTGGGCGTATGTCAATGAAAGTATATGTTTTGTCACGACATCGTTGGACGGCTCGAAATTCTTGTCGAGATTGTCATGGCGGCGGTTTCCGCGGCGGTCCATCAGATAGTCCAGCGCTATATTGTGGTTTTCGTTGATTATGTAGTCGGCACCTGCCGAAACCACTGTAAGCGGGCGGTTGTAAACCCTTATCGAGCGGGAGCGGTTGTTTATCTCGTTTCCTGTCGATGGAATCCAAGTTCCGTCCCAGGAGTACTTACGGAAAGCGGTGTCGATGGTCTGGTTGCGGTCCCATGTATGGGTTATGTCCAGCCTTGTGCCCAGTCCGCCGAAGCGTTTTCTGTAGCGGGCTCCAATGCTCCATGAGCGTGATTTGCGTTCGGCATCGCCATACACCTTGCTCTGTGTGGCTCCTGTCTGGATATCCTTGTTGACTTTCGAGAATGATCCAACCACGGAGAATGCGTCGGCCCATGTAACATCATTGACTCCGGCCTCGATCTGTGCGAACATGGAAAGATAATCATCGTGGAACCGACGCTTATCAGTGAGGATATATTTGTCGGCATCCTCGTCCCATACTCTCACGCCATGCATCATATAGTCATTTTTCGATTTGCTGAAACTGAATGTCGGTTTAATGGCTATATGTGTACCTGGAATATAGTACTGTCCTGTGACGTCGGCACTCTGGGTGTGGAATGAGCCGATGCCGTAGGATGCGTCAAGATAATTGTTGCGTTTGCGGCGGGTCACAATGTTCACGGCTCCGCCAAGAGCATCGGCACCAAGATAAGAGGGAACCACGCCTTTGAAGAGTTCGACCCTTTCCACGGTGTTCACCGGCACGTTCTCAAGTGTGAATCCCGACCCTTTGGAATCAAGCGGCACACCGTCTATGAAATAACGGATAGAGTTGCCGGAGAGTCCGTTGATTGAAAGGTCGTAGTCAGAGCCCACTCCTCCCTCGCGCCTGACTTTCACTCCCGAAGTGCGGTCTATGATATCCTTGACGGTTGTCAGGCGGTTGATATCACTCTTCAGGTCAATGGCGTTGACAGCAAATGCGCTTTCTGCGAGTTTACGGCTATTGGTCTTGCCGGTGACGTTTACTCCTTCCAGCGTATAGCCGCTCTCGCGTATTGTGATATCGAGAGTTGTATTCTTCTTGAGTGATACGCTGCGGGAGGCGGGTTCATAACCTATTGCCGAGGCCTCCACATTGTATTCTCCGGCCGGAAGCTCAAAATGATAGGCACCTTGCCCGGATGCCGCGCATTTATGCTTTGTGTTACTCACTGTCACTGTGGCATGGGGCACCGGCTCGCCATCGGAGCCATAGACCACGCCTTTGAGCACGAAGTTTGCTGCTTCCAGATTTAATGGAAGCAGTATGAGCAGGAGAGTGATGATGGTTGCGAATCGTTGTCTTGTCATTGCCTGAAATGTCTGATGCGGTGAACGGTCCACTCCACATCCAGCGCCACATATCCGGTTGGAAATCAGCCTATGGTTGAACTCAACCGAGGCCTGATCCGGCAATGAACGTTTTGATGTCTTGTTTCCCGAAAACTACAAAACAATATATGGTTCCGGCAGGTCTTCTGACTTATCCCTCTCCAATGAGCCTTCCCGGCAATAGCAGCCAGTGGCATTGATTCATTGTAGATATGTGGGAATTACAGCAGCGGGTCTGTTCAGGATTCTCACCTGATTCCCTTTTCATCGCGCTATTACGGCGCGACACCTAAAACCGTTGCAAAAGTAAGAAAATAATTGTTAAACCGCAAAATAAAATACATCGGTGCTTTTTCATCGCTTTTGAACCGTTTTTGCGGAGTTTTCTGACACTAAATTTTTATATTTGCAATGCAGGATGGGCTGACAGCCTGTGCTGCACAGAACCAGATTCATACAGCCAACTGAATAAGAATACCATGAAATCTATGCTCCGCATCCTGCTTGTTTGTGCGGCCGCAGTATCAAATGCCGGCCTGAATGCCCACAATACAGTTCCGCTGACACCGGAACGTCACAACCTGTTCGATACAGGAAAAGGCGACGGCGTTATGCCTCCCATACCGTATCCCCGGAATCAGCAAGGCTTCCGACGGACGCCTTATCGCGGTGTCCGCCCGTCTGGTCTGCGGAACCGATCCGGGGTTCGGTCAGGTGGATATTGTAAGCCGGATGAGTTTCGACAATGGCCTGACATGGGGGCCAATCATGGATGTGGCGGTTGGTACGGGCCGTACATCGGCCACGACAAACTATTTCGACACCGCTTTCGGTGACCCGGCGATTGTGGCCGACCGTGACAGCGGCGAGATTATTGTAATGGCTGTGGCTGGATGCACAGTCTATGGCAACGGCAAAACCACCCGCAGCAATCCTAATAAAATAGCTGTTATAAGAAGTATGGATTTTGGCGAAACGTGGCAGGAGCCCGTAGATGTCACGGAACCTGTTTACGGTCTTTTTGACGGTGGAAATCCAATTGATGCCGCATTTGTGGGCGGTGGCAAGATTTTCCAGAGCCGTATAGTGAAGGTAAACGGTTACCACAGGCTTTATGCCGCCTTGTGTGCGCGTCCGGGGGGTAACCGCGTGATTTATTCGGATGATTTCGGACGTACATGGCTACCGCTGGGTGGCGCTTCGGCGCTTCCTGCTCCGGATGGCGACGAACCGAAATGCGAGGAACTTCCCGACGGACGTGTGGTTATGTCAAGCAGGACAGCCGGAGGCCGGATATACAACATTTACACATATTCCGACACCGGTAGAGGCACAGGACAGTGGGACAAGGCAGTGAAGAGTGTGTTTGACGGTTCCGGACACCGCCCCGGCAACAACAGCACAAACGGAGAGTTGCTCGTGATACCTGCTACACGTAACAGTGACGGGCATGATGTTTATCTTCTGCTGCAGTCGCTTCCGACGGGCGACACGAGGTCGGATGTAGGGATATATTATAAGGAATTGTCATCTCCCGGCGATATGGTTGTTGCCGACAGTCTGGCCTCCGGGTGGAATGGTTTCCTGCAAGTGAGCGATACCACGTCGGCCTACAGTTCCATGGATTTGCAGGCGGATGGACGTGTGGGGTTTATCTATGAGGAGTCATTCACCAGTTTCGGCAAGCGCGACAACCCGGTGTCGACATGCTTTCCCTCCGGAGAGGGTCAGCATAACTTTGATGGATTTGACAATATCTATCTTGCACTGACGGTGGAACAGATAACCTCCGGGGCCTATAGCCTCCGAAGCGGAATGGACCGTGGCGCATTTCTGCGCGATTATTATGCCTCGCTGATTTCCGGGATGGATATTCCGGAACATTCAAAGTCGACGATTATGAGACATGTCAATCAACTTGGAGCTAATCCGGATACTGGCGAACTGGACCGCATAGGAGAATTGCTCCAAAAGGCCCAGTCGCCTGATCGCTGACAGCCTGATTGCTGCAAAGTCACATTTCGTTTTTCAGGAGTTCGGCAGCCAGAATCTGATATCGGTTCTCGAGTTCGAAATAGTCCTGTATTTTCTGATGGATTTTGTCAGCCTCGATATAGTAGTCGATCACAGACATATTGCCGAGCTCAACAGACTTTTTCATTAGCTCAAGTGTCTTTTTCATGAGCGCAAGATCGTAATGACCGATAATCATGTTCAGACTTTTCAGCTCGGCTATATTTGCGGAAACCTGGTTCTCCACATTGGCACGTGCGTTGTCCATATAAAGCTGCGAGGCCACCATTTTTTCTTTCGCGGCTTTTACTTTGCTTGAAGTGGAGTAGATTGGTAGCGCCACACCTACGAGAAAGCCGTTGCTCGATTCTTTCAGTTCGGTGTTGCGTCGGTAGCCGAGTGAAATTTTAGGCAACCATCCCTGCCGGCTGACTTTTATTTCCTGCCGGGCAGATTCAATGGAGGCGTTGGCCAGATGGATGGAGGCATCGTTGTCTATAAGCCAGGCCGAGTCTCCGGCAACAAGCGACATGGGTACTTCGGGGTAGGTCAGGGCGCTGATATCGAGCGGTTGGTTGGCGTTGAGCGCCACGAGTTCGGATATGGTGCGTCCGGCATTAGACCTGTTTTCGGCCAAAGCGGCTTTCAGCTCCATATTTTCGATTTTCACCCTGTTGACCTCCAAGATATTGGCATCGCCCTCATCGAGACGGCGTATGAAAAGTCGTTCGAGCTCGTCGGCCACGCCCGCGCGTTCGTTCAGGACATCGTACTGTCTGTTGAGCAGAATCAGCGCGAGGCATTTTTTCTTGGCCTCGAGCAGCAGATCACGGCGGGCCACTGATTGGCTTGCAGTAAGTTCATTGCGCTGCAGGTTGGCCGATTTGCTTCGGGCGGCATACAGGGTCGGGAAGTCGAACTCCTGCGAGACCACAAGCTCCGAGCTGGCGATTCCTGATTCTCCTTTACGGAAGAACGGGCTGTATTCAACAGAAGGCGCTTCAAGAGTGTTCTCGCTTCTGGTGTTCAGGTATGCAGCATTTATCTCAGACTTCATGGCCTTGAGACCTATGTTGTTGCGCTCTATTTCCGACAGGACGTGGTCTATATCCTGAGCATGTATGGAAGTATGGGCCAAAATCAGAATAAGGCCCGGCAGAAGTATTCTCATTGTTCGGATTTTTTCTTGATTGACTTGCGGTGCATCCGCAGATACACTATAGGAATGATGTAGGCATTTAATAACGTTGATGTCAGCAGACCACCGAGTATCACAATTGCCATTGGGCTCTGGATCTCATTACCCGGGAGGTCACCTCTGAACGCAAGCGGAATAAGGGCGAGCGCCGAGGTCATGGCGGTCATGAGGATCGGGTTCATACGGTCGATGGAGCCGTTTATCACGCTCTGGTCAATGTCCAGGCCTTCTTCTTCGCGCAGAAGATTGTAGCGGGTGATGAGCAGCATGCCGTTACGTGTCGCGATTCCGAACAGGGATATGAAACCGATTATGGCCGGAATGCTTATCTCGCCAGATGTAAACCAGAGCACGAGCACACCACCGATGAGTGCGAACGGCAGGTTGAGGAGAATGACAGCGCTTTCAAGAGCGTTATGGAACTGCATGTAAAGCAGAAGGAATATCACCACAATGCTTATAATGGATGCGAGCAGCAGTGTGCGGCTGGCGGCCTGCTCGCTCTCAAACTGTCCGCCATATTCAATGTGATAGCCCTCGGGGAGCGTGATGTTTTTATCAACGGCGGCACGAATGTCATTGACGACGCTGCGGAGATCACGGCCGCTTGTGTTGGCTGAAACCACAATTTTACGCTTCACATTCTCGCGGTTGATTGTGTTGGGGCCTGCTGCGGAAGTTATCCTTGCAACGTTGCTTAATGGAATTTTCAGACCTGACGGCGTGTCGATGAGAAGATTGCCAACACTTTCAAGCGTGTGGCGGCTGTTTTCGTCGGCACGCACCACGAGATTGAAACTGCGGTTGCCTTCGTAGACCTGCGATACGGTCTCACCGGCCATCATCACCGTGACAAACTCGTTGAATGCCGGTTCGCTGATGCCATATCGCGAAAGCATTTCCGGAATAGGGGTTATCTTGATTTCCGGGCGTTCAATCTGCTGTTCGACATTCAGGTCGGCAATACCTTCAATAGAGCTTACAGCGTCCTTTATCTGATTGCCTATGGCAAACATGCGGTTGAGGTCATCACCAAACAGCTTGATTGCGATGTTGGCCTGCGTGCCGCTCAACATAGCGTCGATGCGGTGGCTGATAGGCTGTCCAATCTCTATGTTGACACCCGGAATCACGGAAAGTTTGTGGCGGACATCTTCAAGAAGCTCGGCATGACTGCGGTCGTCAAGCTCAAACGGGGCCTCTATTTCCGAAACATTCACTCCGAGCGCATGCTCGTCGAGCTCGGCACGGCCTGTTTTGCGTGCCACGGTTTTGATTTCGGGTATTGTCAGCAGTATTTCCTCGGCCTGACGTCCGATTTTATCCGATTCCTCGAGCGAGAGTCCGGGCATCGAGCTGACATTTATAGTGAACGAACCTTCATTGAACGGCGGCAAAAAACTGTTGCCGAGGGTGAAGAACACACCGAGGGTGAAGATAAAGAGGGCGATTGTGATGCCAATCACGGTTTTACCGTGGTCGAGTACCCACAGAAGGCTTTTGCGGTAGTTGCTCTTGAGCCAGCGTGTGAGGGCAGCTTCTTTACCAAGGCTTTTTTCAGTTCGATGCCCGTCGAGCATATAGCTGCACAGAGCGGGTGTGAGTGTCAATGCCACCAAAGTCGAGGCAAACAGCGCCACAATGAATGCTATGCCTAACGGAATCAGCATACGCCCTTCCATTCCGCTGAGGAAAAACAGTGGAACGAAGCTTACAACTATTATAAGGGTGGAGTTGAGAATAGGCATCCTGACTTCGCGTGACGCATCGTAGACAACAGAAATCGTTGATTTACGTTCGTGGGGCGCGAGCATGCGGTTCTCACGCAGACGTCGCCACACATTTTCCACATCGACAATGGCATCATCGACCAGCGAACCGATGGCGATTGCTATACCTCCGAGACTCATGGTGTTTATGCTCTGCCCAAGATAATGCAGCACAAGAATGGATACAATAAGTGCGATAGGTATGGTGACAAGCGAGATTACCGTGGTCCGTACATTGGCAAGGAAGAGGAACAGAATTATCACCACGAAGATGGCGCCCTCAATCAGGGATGTGCGTACGTTGTTCACAGAATTCTCGATAAAGTGTGCCTGACGGAAAATATCGGTGGATATATGCACCGACGGCGGGAGATTCTTCTGCAAGTCGGAAATCGCACTGTCCAACCGCTCGGTGAGTTCGATTGTTCCGGTATTGGGCTGTTTGGTGACTGTCATCAGCACAGCGGGCTTTCCTCTTTCCGATGCCACACCAAGTTTAGGACTTTGAGCGCCAACAGTCACCTCCGCGATATCAGCAAGTGTCACGGGCCGTCCGTCGGTCATTTTCACCACTGATTTGGAAATGCGGTTCACGGCATCGGGAGAAACCACGCCTCGCACTATATATTCGTTGCCATATTGGTATATCACGCCGCCATTGGTGCTACGGTTCATGTCGCGTGTCACCTCCATGATTTCGGCAAGCGATACATTGTGATGGCGCATTCTTGCGGGATTGATGCGTATCTGATATTCCTTGAGATCTCCACCGATCACAGATACCTGCGCCACACCGCCGGTCGACAACAGGCGAGGGCGGATGGTCCAGTCGGCAATGGTGCGTAAATCAATCATCGGAAGACTGTCGGAAGTAAGGCTTACAATCATAAGCTCCCCGAGTATCGATGACTGCGGACCAAGCACAGGTTGCCCGACATTGTCAGGAAGCTGTTCGGAAACGGTGGCAAGTTTCTCAGAGACAATCTGGCGGTCAAGATAAATGTCCGTTCCCCAGTCAAACTCTACCCACACGACAGAGAATCCGTTGGTAGACGATGAGCGTACGCGGCGCACTCCGGTAGATCCGTTCACGGCTGTCTCTACCGGGAATGTCACAAGCTGTTCCACCTCCTCGGCCGCCATGCCGTTTGCTTCGGTCATGACCACTACCGTAGGAGCGTTGAGGTCGGGGAATACGTCAATTTCTGTCTGACGGGCGGTGTATATTCCGCCTATGATGAGCAGCACAGCGCCTATCAGAACAAGGAGGCGGTTGTGGAGCGAAAACTTAATGATTCGGTTAAGCATGCCTTAATGGTTATGAGTGTGTCCGGGGATGGATTTGCCTGCGGAGGCAAGTTTCACATGTATGGCTCCTTTTGTGACGACAACTTCTCCGGGATGAATTCCAGCAATAATTTCTGTCATTTCACCGTCGGTTCCGCCGATTCTGACTTCCTGCTTGCGGTAGCAGTCCTCGTCGAGGCGCACATATACGTAATATACGCCCTGTTCTTCGGTGAGGGCTGACTGTGGAAGCGCTATGACGTTGGCTTTCTGGGACGTTACGAGATAAACTTCGGCGAATGCGCCCGGAATAACTCCGGGACAGTAATTGAATTCGAAAGTAAGCGGTATGTATGACGAGCCTCCGGAAGTGGCTTTGCCGGAAGCTAAAAGATGTCCGTTGAGGTTGGCAAGGTTATAAATAGAGTCACTGTAGGAAGTGCGGAATTTAGCCGAGACCACATGGTCAATCACCTGGAAATCCTTTTCGGGCAATTCGGCGCGCAAATACATGCTGTGGTTACGGGTGAGGGTCAGCATGGGCTGTCCTACTTCTACAAAGTCGCCGTCCTTGACCATATATTCCTTGACAAAACCCGATACCGGGGCGGATATCCGGATTCCATTGCTTCCTGCTTTGCCGACGGCATTGTAGGCTATGCGCGCTTTGTCGTATTCGGCTTTTATGGCCGTGAATTCCTTTTGGGATATCAGTTGATCCTCGATAAGCTTCCGGGCGCGTTCATATTCGGTGCTTGCACTCTGGTAAGCTATGGCCGCACGCTGACTCACATCGCCGTCGGCAAGCGATGATGTCGATATGGAGAAAAGCGGGGTTCCGGCCGAAACAGAAGCGCCTTCGGTCAACGGACGCGACAGTTTGACGATGCCGGCGACTGTGGCAGCGACCGTAGTCTCGTCGCCTGAAGCCGGGAGTATCTGTCCGCTTACAGGCACAACACTGCTGAATTCCACATATCTTACGGTGTCGGATACCACACCGGCGGCTTCAGCTTTTTCGGGCGGAAGCATTATCTCGCCTGATCCGGCTTTAGGTTCTTCACTATGTTCTCCGGTTGCTGTCTCGCCAGCGTGATCGTGTCCGGCATGGTCATGGTCATGTCCGGCGTGGCTGTGGCAGGAGGCCAGTGCCAGGAGGCTGAACGCGCCTAAAAATAAGTTAAGTCTGGTCATTATGATGCATTCATGATTATTCTGATTGCAAAATTATATCGAAATGTTTGCAACCCGGTGTCAAAAACATCTGTTTTTTGTAATTTTGCAATTCACCAACCATAATGCCGGATGAATTCATGTTGCGAACCTGCCGATGTTCTGAAGAAGGCTGGAATCAGACCGACTTCCAATCGTATTCTCGTGCTTCGCGCGCTATTGAAAGCTAAGTCGCCGCTGGGCCTGATGGAACTTGAGTCGGAAATGCAGACACTTGAGCGTTCAAGTATATTCCGCGTACTGTCGCTGTTTCTGGAGCAGGGTGTGATTCACACGATTGAGGATGGCCGTGGTGTTGTGAAATATGAGATATGTCACGGGCAGCATAGCGGTGATGATTCCTGTGTAATTGACGACATGCACGCCCACTTTTATTGCGAGGTGTGTCACAAGGTTTACTGTTTCAAAGAAATAACGGCGCCCCGAATTGACATTCCCGATACGTTTCAGGTGAAATCGGTGAATTACATGCTTAAGGGCATTTGCCCGGAGTGCAGAAACACAGCTGACTCGTGATATCAGGCACTGTGCCGCAGCTCATACCGGAACCGCAATCAGAGGCAGGCTCGATTGGAACAGCAGGCGGTGGGCCAGCCCGGGATTGAACAGGCGGGCGAAGGCATTTTTCTTCCGGTTGGGTACAACAACAAGACTTATGTCGTTGCCGCCCACAAAGTCATTGAAAGCTTTGTCGCTTGTGGCTATGGGTAATGCTGTGGCTTCGAACCGAGAGTCAGGATAGTGGCTCTCGCAATAGTTGCGAAGCGCATCAAGAATCTCACCGCAGTTGCCGGCGATTTTCCGTGAAGGGATGCCCACAAGATGGATGTGCCGTGATTTATTGTCTATGAGTTTCATCAGTCCGTCAACTGCCAGTATATCGGTCTGGTCGAGTGTGCACAGCATCATTATGTTCCGTTTTGAGCTGAGGCTGCATGTGTTGTCGGCAACAGCGAAAACAGGATAGCCGCAGTTGTCGAGCACCTCGGCGGTCACGCTTCCCATGGTCTCGCGCTCTTTAATGTCTGAATCGCGTGTTCCCATAACGATGACCAACGGATTTATTTCTTTTGCTATCTGGGCTACGTTCTCTTCCGGCACGCCCTCGCGAAGTATGGTTTTGTATTTCAGGCGGGGAAGATGTCCGCTTGTCATACGCTCTTTGATGCGGGCTACGAACATGTTCATTTCGAGCCAGGCATTGCGTTCGAGTTTGTGGCGCTCAACAATATTGGGATTGGAGAAGTTGAGGGTCTTGGTGAGCTGCAGTCCGGCGGTGTATCTCGGATCAGAGAAAGAATGCAGAATCGTGACCCCGCATCCGTGATAACGGGCGAGTTCAAAGGCTATGTCCAATCCGCGCAGGGAATGGGGCGAGAAGTCTGTTGGAAAAAGAATCGTGGGTGAGTAGGATGACAGGAGTGGATTTCCGCATTCGGGATTTTCTATAATCCTCAATGCAGCTGGCAGGTTCGATTCGTGTATTCTTATTCTTACTCCGGGAGATATTTCCGGATTCTCAAGGTTGACATTCTGAAGCACGACGCTAATCCCTTTACTTTCGAGCATGGCTTTCACCTTCACAGAATGCTCGAATGTGTGAATGGCAATAGTGATCAGTCGGTCGTCTTCGCGTGTCATGAAATTGGTGCTGACGCGTTGTTTAATAATAGGGAGAGGAGGGGAGAGGGAGAATGAGATTTTGAGTGCTGTTTATGCCGGGCAGAATCAGTCTTTCTTTTCTTCTTCGAGGATTTCTATGGCCATGTCGTAGATGGTGGTGTCGTCGAGCACAACGATACCGCCGTCGGGACCCGGCTCGATATGAACTCCGCATTTTTGCCAAACTCGTAGTTGCTTCCGCCGAAGTAGTTGCGGACGGTCTGTACGGTGATGTTGAGTTTGTCGGCTATCTGATGGGTGGCGCCGTCGGGAAGACTGTCTTTAAGACGACGCAGCTCGTTGAAAGTGATTGTTTTAGCCATATCAATTAGTATTTAAAGTTGGAAAAAATGTTCGTATTTGAAAAATCTTTGGTCTAAAATAGAACATTTTGCAATCAAAAACAAATTTTACGGTGCAAAAGAAATATGTTGTAAAACATATAGTTCGTCAAACTGTTGTGGCTCAAAATGTTCAGACAGTTTAATCCGACGGTGACGCCGTGTCAGATAATCTCCACATCTGTGGAGCGGATCCATGCGCGGTGGTTGTTGTCTATCTTGACATCGTACCAACGGGTGACGTTGGCGGAATCAGTCCGGGCGCTTACAGAGTCCATAATCTGCATTTTTGTGCCTTCATGCAGGAGCATTGCTTCCTCGGTGCGGTTTTTGGGCGTTCGTGGCGATGTGCTGAGAATAGTGGATGGCACTGTCACCACTGCATAGTCGCGCGATTTTGACAATGAAGCGCCACGAATGGCAAAGATACATCCGACCACGCATAATATCAGAGTGGCTATACCTCCGAAAAATCCAGTTTTTCTCAATGGAATAGAGGACATGAAGCAATACATGCAGACAGCCAGGATTGTGAGTGTGAAGAATGCGAGGGCGAGCCATGCCCATGTGTCGGCTTTCATTGTGCGCGCTATCTCATCCATGGCATTGGAGAAAAATGTGCCACGCTCGCCTGCCTTGTCTACAATTTTTGAATTGAGGAATTCAAGATTGGCACGGGCATCGCTGTTGGTCGGGTCGAGCTTCAGCGCTCTCTCGTAGGCAATGATGGCTTCCGCTATCTTTCCCTGACGGTAAAGCGTGTTGCCTATATTATAGTAGAGGTCTGATGATGTGCCTTCTTCCTGCGCAGCCTGGCGATACAGACTCAACGCGTCTGCATACTGCTCGGCGGTGTAGGCCGAATCGGCCCGCAATGCGGGCGAGGAAGCATTTATGGCCATTGTCAGGAGTGTGCAGGCCAGTATTATTATATATCGTTTCATTTCTTTGATACGTTTTCTAATCATGGTGGTGCTTACTTCTGTGGTTTAATCTTTTCAAGAGCATTGATTGATTCCGATGCCTTGTTGTAGAGGCGCTCGATTTTCTCTTGCGATTCAGAGGGAGTGTAGCGGGCCATCTCGCACTCGTCAAGCACTTCAATGAAGTCATTGCAAAGTTCGTCGGGTGCACCGTAGCTGTGCAGTTCGGAGGCTATATTGTCGCGCGACAGCTGCGAAACCGGAATTGAAAGTTTGTCGGAGAGATAGCCCCAGACGGCCTTGAGCAGTTCACCATAGAATTTGTCGTGATTTCTCGACGTCATATATCCGGAGGCCTCGCGCAGACGGCGCTTGGCAACCTTGCTTGCCTTGGCAAGACGCATGCCCCGGATGTCGGCGGCCTGTTTCATCTTGTGGCGGTTAACGGCCAGGACCACTCCAAGGCCTATGGCGAGGAGCGCGTATATGCTCCAGTACCACCAACGGTCAGTGACCGGTGTGTGGTCGGTACTCAGATTCTTGTCGCCGGTCTTGATGAAAAGGATGTCGGTGTTCTTTGCCTCAATGTCCTTACGCTCGACGGTCGAACCGGATGAAATGCCTTTTGCAACCTGAATATCATAACCGGGAGTGTTCAATGTCACATATTGATGGCGTGCGAGATCGAAGTAGACAAAACTGTCACTTCCAATCTTGAAATCACCCACAGCCTGTGGCACGAATGTATACTCGACAGTCATTGTTCCGGAAACATTAGTTCCGGTAATCTGGGCGTTGATATCGCTTTTGGGGGTGTACTGCTCGAATTCAGAAGGAAAATCAATCACCGGCTCCTTCACATATTTGATGTTGCCGGTACCTGAAATGGTATATATCAGTGTGGCCGGATCGTTGGTGCGGAAGGAGTTGCCCACGAGGCGGCTGTCAATCTTGAATTCGCCGACAGCACCGCTGAATCCTTCGGGTTGCGGCTGCGGAAGCGGCTTGATGTCTATCGAGGCACTGTTTGAGCTTACCTTAATCTGCCGCTCCTGCGGATTCTGCACGGTGAAGAATCCCATGTTCACATTATCATATTGCACTACTTTAATATCGTAGTTTCCGGAATTGATGGTCAGTTTTCCGGACTTCTGCGGGAAGATGATGCATTTCTTAAGCAGTGCGGTCATATAGCGCTGCCCTTTGTACTCCTCAACCTGATTGAGCGACGGCTGCAGATTCATCTCTTCGATAAGGAATCCGTCGAAACTCGGCTGTTTTGTCGGGAAGAATGACGATATGGAATATTTGGTGTAAAGTTTTATGGTGCATTCAATCGCTTCCTGCTCATAGGCTGTGGGTTTGGACAGGATGATGCGCACAAACACGTCGTTGGACGATACACTACGGTCGGCCGACTGTGATGTTATATCGTCGATATCAACCTGGGCACTTGCGCCGGCATTGCCTCCGCCTCCATGCTGCGCGGCAGGAGCCGGGCCTATGACAATCTGCGACGGTTTGGTCGACATGTGTTTGCCGTCGGCCATTATGGTGGCCTCGCCTATGGTGTATGTTCCTTCTTTGTCGGCACGGTAGTAGAAGGTATAGTCAACGGTGGAGCTGGAGCTCATCTGGCCGTTGACCACCGAATAGCTCTGGCTGGTGGATGTGGAGGGGCCGTACAAAAGCGTGCATCCGTTGATCTGCGGCACTTTCAGGCCCGAGCCCTCGGCATCGCGCAAACGGAAGGTTACAGCAAACTTGCTTCCAGCCGCCACACGTCCCGGAGCGTTGACTGTGAAACTTGGAGCTGCCACGGCTGAAAGCAGACATGCGGCCATCAGTATGACCATGAGCTGTATTCGTTTGATATTCTCTCTCATAAAAGAAATGTTTGTGAAAGGGTGTGGGGGAAATACGGTTGTTCGGTTTACCAGGGGTTGGTAACGGTTCGTTGACCACCTTTGGCGTCCTTTCGCTGCTGAGCCTCAATGCGTCGGCGTGTAGCGGCTTCCTCATTTTCCATCGCCTTCAGAATCTTGTCGGCGTTGGACTGGCTGATGCTTTGCTTCTGCTGTTGCTCTTTCTTTTTGTCTTTATCCTTTTCCTGTTGTTGCTGTTGGTCCTGATTCTGGTCCTGGTCCTGTTTGTTCTGGTCGGGATTCTTCTGCTGGTCCTGCTGATTCTGATCCTGATTCTGCTGGTCCTGGTTCTGATCCTGGTTTTTATCCTGATTCTTGTCCTGCTCCTGCTTTTTGAGCTGGGCAAGACGCAGATTCTCACGGGCCAGATCGTTGTCGGGGTTCTTACGCAGGGCATTCTTATACATTTCAATGCTCTGCGAGTAGTTTTCCTGATTGAAGCTCATGTTCCCGAGATTGTAGAACGATTTTTCGGCTATGGATATGTCGTTGGCGTTTTTTGCCAGCCCCGAAAGGATAGCCTGCGCCTCCTGCATCGGGTTGTTGCCTGCGTTCGGGTCGGCGGACCCCGCCTGACGTATCAGGGATGCAGCCAGATTGTAGGCCGCGGTCTCGCTGCCCGGTGCCACTTCCAGCGCCTTGCGGTAGAGCACTTCGGCTTCGGCGAAGCGTTTACCACGGTAGAGTTTGTTGCCCTCCACGATGAAGTTACGTTCCTGCTTTACCGTCTGGATGGTTTTGGCGTCAGGCTTTCCTGCGGATTCGGACGCCCCGGCCATCAATCCCTGAACAGCTAAAAAGGAGAGTAATAATATTTTTACCGGTCTGTTCATTTTTTGTCTGTTTTGGAAAAGAAGGTGAATTTTGTGAGCCATTCGATTTTGCTATAGGGAAGCAGCATGTCTATCAGCAGAAGGACAAGCGCGATTACTATAGCAATTGGGAAAAGCTCAGATGCAGCCGATGGTACTGACGAACGCTTGAATTCGGTTTTGGAGAGTTTGTCAAGCTGGCTGTCGAGTTGGTCGACCACGTTGCGGTCGCCACCCCATACGTAGATACCGTTTCCGGCTTTAGCTATTTCGTCGGCCAGCTGTTCGTTGAGCGCTGTGGACACCTGGTTACCTTCATAGTCTGTCATGAATTCAGTGGCGTTTGCGTTGAGGGGTATTGGATTGCCTTTTGCAGTTCCAAGACCAATCACATCCACTTGTATTCCGGCATCGGCTGCACGTTTCGCTTCTTCAAGCGCATTATCCTCGAAATTCTCGGCATCGGTTATGAGCACTATCGCTTTCTGAAAGTCGCTTTCAGGAGTGAATGAGTTTATGGCCATGCTTATAGCCGCACCTATGGCTGTACCCTGGGTAGGTACGGCGTCGGTTGTCAGGTTGTTGATAAACATCTTTGCCGAGATGAAATCACTTGTGATGGGGAGCTGGGTATATGCATCTCCGGCAAAGACTATAAGTCCCACTTTGTCGTTGCCGAGCTTGTCGAGCAGTTTCTCAAGTATGAATTTCGCTCTTTGGAGGCGGCTTACTCCTTTAGGATCGTCGGTCGAGGAAGCCAGCATTGAGTTCGAGAGGTCAAAACATATCATGACTTCTATTCCAGAAGATGTCTCCTCTTCGTTTTTCACAATTCCGGCATTATTGGCATATGGACGTGCAAGAGCCAGGATGATGAATGTCATGGCCAGAAGTTCGACCACCATTTTTATTCCGGGCATGTAGCGTGAGGCTTCGGGCATAAGATGGGATACTACTTCCGGACGTCCGAACTTCCTGAGCTTGCGACGGCGGGCGGTCCTGCCTATGAAAAACAGCCCGGCGACTGCCGGAACCAGCAGGAGCAGATATAGCAGATGTGGATTTGCGAAGTTAATCATTGTTGTAGTTCTTTTATTCGGTGACTGAAGTCCTCCGGTCAAGGCATGGTACGCACTATTGTCTGGCGGCATACCAGCTCAAGGAGCAGTAGCAGCAGGGCAAGCGCTGCCCATGGCAGATAATTGTCCTCGGTATGGGAGAAATTGCGGACATCAAGCTCTGTTTTCTCAAGTTTATCTATTTCTTCGAAAATCTGTGAGAGCACATTGTTGTCGGTGGCACGGAAGTATTTTCCTCCTGTAGTCGTGGCGATCTGTTTAAGCGTGGCTTCGTCTATGACCACCGGCATGTTGACGAACGACATGCGCCCGAACTCATCCTCTGCGGGATATGGGGCCATTCCGTTACGTCCGATACCGATTGTATAGACCTTTATTCCGAGCTGACGCGCAATCTCGGCCGCAGTGACCGGCGCCACAGTGCCAGTGTTGTTTGAACCGTCGGTGAGAAGTATGATGCTTTTTGATTTGGCTTTGCCTTCCTTAATGCGGTTGATTGAGGTGGCAAGACCGTCACCAATGGCGGTTCCGTCCTGCAACATACCCATCTTTATGTCGTTGATATAGTTGGCTATCATGGATCGGTCGGTGGTCATTGGCACCGCGGTGAAGCTTTCACCTGCGAAAATCACAAGCCCGATATTATCGGTCTGACGCCCGGCCACAAATTTTGAGGCCACATTTTTGGCGGCTTCAAACCGGTCGGGTTTGAAATCGCGGGCGAGCATACTCGTGGAGATATCGAGCGCAATGACTATGTCGGTGCCTTCGGTGCGCGAAGTGCTCCAGTTGTCGCGTGTCTGCGGGCGCGCTATGATTATAATCAGGGCGGCGACGGCAAGAATCCTGACAGCGAACATAGCGTGCAGCAGGATTTCCTTGAAACTCACAGGCAGCTTGGCAAACTGGTCGGTGGCTGAAAGCGACAGCGACGGGAAGTCACTGCGGTGATGCCACACATACCATCCGATGTATGGGACAAGCAGCAGCAAAAGCCATAAATATGAGGGATGCGCAAAAAGCATATTCAATTATTTTTTCTTGTTTGTTTTCTGGTTTTCCGAGGAGACGCCGGATTTGTCTTCGTTTTCATCCTCGGTCACTTCCACAGGTTTTGTATCCTCTACAAACTGCATGGCGTCGCGGTATGCGCGCTCGTTGTCTTCCGGCATAGGACGTACCTTGGCAAACTTCACGAAATCGGCGATTTCGAGAATCTTGTTGATGTATGTCTCGCTTGCACGGGTCTCGTCGTTGTGACGCACGGCCGAACGGATCTGGGTAGATGTCATTTCCATGGCGTTTATACCGAAACGGCGGTCGAGATATATGCGGAGAATATCGGTGAGACGTGTGTAGTATTCCCGTTCCTGTCCGCGCTCGCAGAGATGCTCGTTGTGAAGTGCCTCGAGCGATTTGACGGCAACATCGTAGGGCGGTTCGGGCTTGCGTTTCGGCAGGAGTGGAATCTGACCCTTGCGGAGCCATTTCCAGTATACGAAGGCGCAGATTGCAATCAGGGCCAGCGCAAGGAAAATCCATAGTCCGTAATCAGTAAACCAGTCGGGGAAATAGTCGAGAATATGCCGGTTTATGTCGCTCACGTCGGCATAGTCATGGACAGTGAGCATCGTGTCTACCGGAACGGGAAGGACTTTCAGCACCGGTGTGTTTGACATTATGGTCTCGCCATCCTGAAGGTATATTACCGGTGGCAGAGTGTACATTCCGGAATCGAAAGCCTGAATCATTATATCCTGCTCGAGTTGCCTGCGGCCATTTCCGAGGTCGGTTATTTTCCTTTCGCCATGCGAAGCGACTTCCACAGAAGTCCACATGGAATCGGGAGTGACAATTCCTCCGGTTTCGGACACAGGTCCCACAATCTCAAGATGCAGTGCCGTCTGCCGGCCCATGACCAGATGTACGGAATCCAGCGACACTTTAGCCGTGAAATTTTGCGGAGCCGCGTATGCCGTGAGCGCGAGGAGAATTCCACCACAGGTCAAAAACAGATGTCTGATATTTAGTTTCATTTTTATCAACGTCTTAATCCGCGTTTTTTAAATAATCCCATAAGCGCCTTGACGAAATCCTCCGATGTGTCGATGGATGCAATGTCGACCTGGCATTTCTGGACTGTCTCCATCAGCACCTGCTGACGTTCATACCACCATTTGCCGTAGGCCTTCCTGACTTTTGA
>JAAGKN010000828.1_pt1 | contig 55765 bp, 62 predicted proteins | sample 6206371 | NCBI WGS metagenome assembly JAAGKN01 (sample SAMN11533720, study PRJNA540317) | gut metagenome | isolation source: fecal pellets from male and female animal of same cohort | host: Peromyscus leucopus | place: USA:CA | collected 2017
TTAGGTTTTAGAAATAAAGATTTTGTTGTTTTAGAAGATGAATTCAAAAAAGTATCTACAAGTTTAACTATAACTACAGATGATGGAAGTTATGGAAATAGTGGATTTGCAATCAATTATTTAGAAAAGGATTTAGAAGAAAAAAATATAGATGCAATTTATGCATGTGGTCCACTTCCAATGCTAAAGGCTGTAAAAAAACTTGCAGAAGATAAAAAGATATTTTGCCAAATATCTTTAGAACAAAGAATGGCATGTGGTGTTGGAGCATGTATGGGATGTTCTGTAAAACTTGCTACAGAAGAGGTTCATTACGCAAGAGTATGTAAAGATGGACCTGTATTTGATAGTGATGCAGTAGAGATATAAGTTATAATATAAATAGAAACACTATGGTTTAAAAATATAAGTAGTAATATATAAGTTAAATATAAATTAAATACGAGTCAAATAATAATTGAATACAAACTAAAATTATATATGAAAGAATATAATCAAATGAATATTAAAGAGAAATGAAGATGTTTGAATATATTGTTCAAATATTGAGATAGGAGGTATATTATTTTGAATACAGAAGTTAATTTATGTGGAATTAAAATGAAAAATCCAGTAACTGTTGCATCAGGTACTTTTGGATATGGAAGAGAATATTCACAATATATAGATTTAAATAAATTGGGAGGAATAATTACTAAAGGAACATCTTTAAAACCTAGAACAGGAAATTTATCACCAAGAATTTGTGAAGTTCCAGGCGGAATGCTTAATAGTATAGGACTTCAAAATCCAGGAGTTGAATATGCTATGGAACACTTATTACCAAATCTTAGAAAATATGATACAGCAATAATAGTAAATGCTATTGGTAGCACTTTAGATGAATATGTTGAATTAGCAAGAATATTAAATACATTAGATATAGATGGTGTAGAACTTAATTTATCTTGTCCAAATGTTAAAGCTGGATGTTTAGCATTTGGAACAACTTATGAAGGAGTAAAAGAAGTAACAAGTGCAGTTAGAAAAGTTTTAGATAAACCACTTATAGTAAAATTAAGTCCAAATGTTACAGATATAACTCTTACAGCAAGAGGTGCAGAAGATGCTGGTGCAGATGCTATTTCTTTAATTAATACTTTTACAGCTATGGTTATAGATATAAATACAAGAAGGCCAGTTTTAGGAAATAACACAGGAGGATTATCAGGTCCTGGAATAAAACCAATTGCTGTTAGAATGGTATATCAAGCTGCAAATGCAGTTAAGATACCTGTAATGGGACTTGGTGGAATAATGACAGGAGACGATGCAGTTGAATTTATGCTAGCAGGAGCAAAAGCTATTTCTGTTGGAACAGGTAATTTCTATACTCCAGATACAAGTATAAAAGTTGTAGAAGGAATAGAAGACTATATGAGAAGAAAAAATATAAATGATATAAATGAAATAATTAGAGCTGTTCAAATGAATTAAGATAAAAAATAAAGAAACATTTTTGCTAAAATGTTTCTTTATTTTTTGGTTTTAAATTTAATTCTATTAATAGATAAGAGTTACATATCTTTATCAAATCCAGATGCATTTCCTGGTGGATTAATCTTTTTAACAATCTTAGTATTTCTTCTTGGTTGACTAGACGGTCTGTGAGTAGAAATATATTGTGTAGAATCATTTAATAGACTAGCAGCTTCTCTTGCATGTTTATCTAATGCATCACTTTCTGGAGTTCTAGCATGTTCTTCCATTAGAGGTACATCAATATTATAATCAATATTAATGCCATTAGGAGTTGTTTTAGAATGATGTGTGTTTTTTTCTATAGTTGTTTTTCTAGGCTTTGTGCTAGATGTATTTGAGTTATTTTGTGTACTATTTGTACTAGATGAATAATTTACAAAAGCAAGTGCTTCGTGAATGTCCTTTTTTGCTTTTCTTTCGCTAGATTCTAGTTCACGTCTTTTAGCTTCAGCTTTTTGAAGATCTTGCTTATGTTTTTCGTCTTTAGTGACAAGCTCTCCATCAGATGTTTTTACTAAATTTTTCTTTCCAAATTTACTTTTTAAAAAATCTCTTATATTATCCATAATTTTACTCTCCTTAAAAAACTTATACTTAATTATAGCATATTTACATAAAAAAGTAAAGATTTCCACACAAAGTAAAATTTTGTATATTTAAGAAATAAATTATGTAAAAACTTGGAATTGTAAAATACATATATTTCTATAAACAGTAATATATATTAATTATAAGCTTGAAAATAAAGGAGATTGTAAGTGATGAAAAAAATTCATAAAATTATTATTTATACAATGAGTATTGCTTGTGTATTTGTATTTACATTTAGTGTGGCAAGATTAAATGAAATAAGAGACACTAAAACAGTAGTGCAAACCAGCTCTATAATTCAAAGTGTAGAAGGGTTAAATAATAAAAAAATAGGGTGGGGAATAAAACGAAATGATAATCATGAACAACCTGATGTAGGAACTCTTAATAAAAAGATATTAGATAAATATGAAGGATATTCTATAGGAAATAAAGATTCAAAAAGAGTATATTTAACATTTGACGAAGGTTATGAAGCTGGTTATACAGAAAAAATATTGGAAGTATTAAAACAAAATGAAGTAAATGCAACATTCTTTATTACAGCACATTATGTGAATACACAGCCAGAATTAGTACAAAAAATGATAGATGAGGGACATATAATTGGAAATCATACAGTAAATCATAAAAGTATGCCAGATTTAGATTGTGACACAATAAAAGAAGAAGTAATGACTTTACATACATCAATATTTGAAAAATTTAATTATGAAATGAAATATTTAAGACCACCAAAAGGAGAATTTAGCCAAAAAACATTATGGCAAACGAAACAACTTGGATATACAACAGTAATGTGGAGCTTTGCATATGATGATTGGGATGAAACAAACAAGGAAGAGAAGAGTATGCAAAACAGAAGATACTAGATAATGTGCATAATGGCGCAATCATTCTGTTACATGGAAATTCTAAGGATAATACTAATGTATTAGATTATTGTATAAAAGAGATAAAAAAAATGGGATATGAATTTAAAAGTTTAGATGAATTTGAGAAATAATTATTAAATTGTATTAAATATTTGTTTTAGAATGTTTTTAATCTGAATATTAATTTAATTAATCTAAAAATAGAATATTAAGATAAATGGATATATCAAGAGATAATTATTCATTTATAGAGATAGGAGAGTAAAGTTTTGAGACGAAATAAGAGAAAAAATATAATTAATAGATTAGATAAGGTTCTAGAGATGCCAAAAGAAATTACTTCAAACGAACCTAAAATTACAATTTTAGGGTTTAATCAAATGCTTATTGAAAATTATAAAGGGATATTAGAATATCAAGAATTTTATATAAGACTAAATACATATATTGGAATTATAAATATTAATGGATTTAATTTAAACTTAAGTGAAATGACTACTGATGATATTTTAATAACTGGAAAAATTGAAAGTGTTGATTTTGAAAGCATTGAAGATGATGAATGACCAAGGCAGGAATAAAGAATTTGACTGAAATTATTCGTTCCTCTTAGGTCATCTATCTAGGGCAAATTCTCCACTTCACAATGACCCGACAAAAATAGCGACCCAAAGGGGACGGAGAATTTGGGTCAAAATAAAAAAGTATATATTAACTAATAAATTTTGACCAAAATTCTCCATCACTTTTGGGTCAATTAGGTCAAAGAAGGAGGAATAAACTTGTATATAAAAATATTACTAAATTATATATTAGGGTATGTAAATATTATTGTAGAAGGTTTTTTTACAGAAAGATTTATAAATATATGTATGAGTAAAGATATATTGCTCTTTAATATAAAAAGAGATAAAAAGGCTATTATTTATGCGAATGTAGGAATACATGATTTTAAAAATGCTGCCAAAATTGCTAAACAAACAAAATGTAAAATAAAAATAAAAAGGAAGAGTGGTTTACCTTTTATATTTAATAGATATAGAAAAAGAAAAATTTTTGTAGGGGCTTTAGCTGTAATTATATGTACAGTAATATATTTGTCTAACTTTATATGGAACATAGAAATTGAAGGTGCAGATAATATTGATTCATATGAACTTATGCAGACTGTTAATAATGAGGGATTAACCGTAGGAAAATTAAAAAATAAAGTTGATTTAAAAAGTATAATAAATAAAATAAGATTAGATAGAGAAGATATTGCATGGATAGGCATTGATTTAAAAGGAACGAATGCTATTGTAAAAGTTGTACCAGCAGATTCTAAGCCAGAGATTATAAAAGAGGATGAATATTGTAATATTATTTCTGATAAAGAGGCCTGTATAATAAAAGTTAATGCACAAAATGGAACTCCACTAGTGAAAGAAGGAGATATTGTAAAGCTAGGCACTCCACTAATTGCAGGATGGATGGAAGGGAAATATACAGGAACTAGATATGTACATGCAGAAGGTACAGTACAAGCCAAGGTTTGGTATACTCATAAAACTCGAGTGTATTTTAAACAAACAGAAAAAACAAGAACAGGAAATGAAGAAAAAAAATATACAATAAATATAAATAATTTTGAAATAAATTTGTACAAAAAGCTTTCAAATTTTGAAAATTATGATACAATAAAGGAGCAAAAGAAATTGAAACTATTTTCTAATCTTTATTTACCAGCAGGATTTACAATAAGTAATAATTACGAAGTAGTAAATAATGATATAACTTATAACCAAGAAGAAGCAAAGGAAATAGGTATTAATAAATCAAAAGAAGAATTAGATAAAAACTTACAAAACAAAGAAAATTTATTAAATACATACATTAATACATATCAAAATGATGAATATGTTGATGTAGAAGTTATATATGAAGTAAAAGAAACAATTGGTACTAAAGAAAAAATAGTATTTTGAAAGGATGGGGTATATGGAAGGAAAAAGTCTTAGAGTATATAATACAGATAGAACATTTTTTTCTAAAATTACAAATACTATAACAAAATTATTAATACCTACAAAAGTAGGTATTAATGGAGTTTTAATCTCAATAAAAAGAAATAGCTTGCTTAAGGCATACGAAAATTTTACTTTGAAAAGTAATTTAGAAGAAGAGAAAAAGGAAGCTCTTTCAAAAAAATATGAAGATGTTTACACTTTATATTTAGATGCAATTGATAAAAATATTGTAGATTCTGTATATAAAAAGGTTAAAAATAATACAGCTACAGATTTTGAAAAAGATGCCTTATCTAGATATTATTTGATAGTTCATTTAAAAGAAAATGATTATACAGAATATAAATACAGAAAACAAAAATATTTGTTAGAATTAGATTATCAATCTGTTTTAGATTCAGAAAAAGAAAAATTAATCGAAAAATACAAGAAGTTTTATTGTTATAAAATGGAAAATATTTATAAAGGTATATTAAAATACTATTCAATAAGACTGGCAGATAACTTAACACTAGTTGCAAAAGATGAAATATATAATAAAATATTTGCAACACTAGAAGAGTATATAGTAAATATTTTGCCACTTAAATTTAAAGATAATAGCACAGAACTATATAAAGAGATTATTGGAGAATATGAAGGATTTGAAAAATATACAGTTGGTAAATTAGACCAAAATGAAATAATAGAAAAGAATATAATTCTATTAGGAATAAGCAGAAGATTATTTACACATAGTTTACCATTAATGGTAGCAGAACAATGTTATATAAAATTGTTAAAAGATGTTAGAAGTTTAATTGTAGATACAAGAATTATAAAGAAGCAAGAAAAGGCATACAGTCTATTAATAAAATTAATAGAGGAATATAATATAAAGTTATTATCTACAAAAGTATATTGGGACAAGCCAAGCCTAAGACAAGAATATAGAAAGTTCTGGGATGAGTATAAACAGTTAGAAGATTTAAAAAATGAAGATGAAGAAAAATATCTTAAAGAAAAAGAGATTTTATTTATTGCAAGTGATTTAAAACAAGTACTAAAAAATGAAAATAAATATTTTAAAATAATCAAGTTTTATAAAAATAAATTAGTAGAATTAGGTGCTATGAGAGAATTAAAAAATTCTTGTACATCTTATATAGGAACATATGTAAAACAAAGAGTACATTAAAAGTGAAAGGAAACAATATGAATGATTTTGTTCAAATAAATTATAACAATATTGAAGAAAATGAAGAGTACAATAAAATTATACATACAGTTATAAAAAAATGTTTTGAAGAAGAAGGATTAGATAAATTAAAAATATATATAAATATTATTTTAACAAATCCAGAAGAAATAAGAAAAATAAATAAAGAGTATAGGAATATTGACAAAGAAACAGATTGCTTGTCATTCCCAATGTTTGAAAAAGAAGAAATAGAAAAATTGATAAGAGAGAAAGAAAATGTAACTTTAGATATTTTAGGAGATGTGGTAGTTTCTATCACAAGAGTATATGAGCAGGCAAAGGAATATAATCATAGCTTTGAAAGAGAACTTGCTTATATGATTGTACATGGATTTTATCATTTAATGGGATATGATCATATGGAAGAAGAAGAAAAAACTATCATGAGAGAAAAAGAAGAACACATATTACAAAATTTAAATATAACTAGATAAGGTGGTTATATGGGAAAAAAGGAAAAAAGTGATGAACAAAAATTATCAAATAGTAATTTCATAGACTCATTTAAAAATGCGATAGAAGGCTTAATATATGCAATAACTACACAAAGTAATATAAAAAAGCAATTAATTATTGCAGTAGTGGTTATGGTACTTAGTTTATTTTATAATTTTACTACAACTGAATTCTTATGTTTAACATTTTCTGTTGTTTTTGTAATATTTGCAGAGATGATAAATACTGCAATAGAAACAGTTGTAGATTTATATACAGATTTATATCATCCTAAAGCTAAAATCGCTAAAGATGTAGGTGCTGGTAGTGTTTTACTTATGTCTATTAATTCAGTAATAGTTGCCTACTTTTTATTCTTAAGAGAAACAGATCTTAGTAAATTTGGAGAAAGTATTTTTAATAATATGGTAAATTCTCCTATACATCTTGCTTTTGTTGGTATTATGATAACAGTAATAGTATCAATTACATTAACAGCTTATTTAAGAAAAAAAAGTAAGGAAAAATTAGATAAAGCAAAATTTTTTCCAAGTGGACAATCTGCCATTAGCTTTGCAATTTTAACATCTATAGGATTAAATACAAAAAGTCTTCTTATATTTGTTTTATCATTAATACTTGCTTTGCTTGTATTAGAAAATAGGCTAGAAAATAAAAAGAAAAGTATTGCTGAGGTTATATTTGGGTCTTTTATGGGAGCTTTAATTGTTTTATTAGTATATGGATTGACTGTTTTTAGAATATAATTTTTTATAGAATTAGTATTTAAATTAAAGGAAAGTTAGATTTTGAGTTTGATATTTATTTACAGTTTATGTTACAATTAGCTGAATTATAATATATGTATTTTATATAGGGGGATAAATGTGGAAAGTAAGAGTACCAAAATATTAATAGCAATTGTGGTTATATTAGTTATTGCTACAGGAGTATTATTTGCTATTAAAATGATAAGAGAAAAGAATAACGGTTCTGATCAAGTTATTTCTTTAGGAACAGAAGTTTTAGGTAAAGGAAAAAAGGAAGAAAATAAAGAAGAAAAGACAATAACTACATTTAATGGAACAGATAGACCAATAGCTGTTATGATAGATAATCATAAAAGTGCTATGCCACAAGCTGGTTTAAATGATGCATATATTGTTTATGAAATGATAGTAGAAGGCGGAGAAACAAGACTTATGGCATTATTTAAAGGAAAACAATTGGATAAAATAGGTCCGATTAGAAGTGCAAGACATTATTTCTTGGATTATGCGTTAGAAAATGATGCAATATATGTTCATTATGGATGGAGTCCTCAAGCACAAAGTGATATTACTAAATTAGGAGTAAACAATGTAAATGGTTTAGTGCAAAGTGCAAGTGATTTTTGGAGAGTAAAAGATAAATCAGCTCCACATAATGCTGTATCTGCAACAAAAAATATTTTGAGTATAGCTGAAGCGAAAGGTTACAGCTTAGAATCTGATAAAAAAAGTGTTTTAAATTATGTTACAGAAGATGTTAATTTAGATAGCGAGCAAGTAGCAAATAAATTTTCTATTAAATATTCTGATTATAATACTGTAAGTTATACATACGATTCTGAAACAAAAAAATATTTGAGATATTCAAGAGATACAAAACAAGTTGATTGGGATACTAAAGAAGAAGTATTTGTGAAAAATATAATAATCACATTCGTAAAAAATTCTACATTAAATGATGGTGAAAATAAAGGTAGACAAACATTAGATAATGTAGGAACTTGTGATGGTTATTATATTACAAATGGTAAAGCTATAAAAATAAAATGTGAAAAAAAATCTAGAAAAGAACAAACTGTATATAAAGATATGCAAGGAAATGAGATAAAAGTTAATGACGGAAATACTTTTATTCAAATATGTCCAATAGATGCAAAAGTTAGTTTTGAATAAAATTTAAGAGGTTTTAAAATGAAAGATAAATTTAATTTAACACAAGAACAAAATGTTTTTTTTGCTAAGAGGAATATAGTAGATTCTTTATGGAAGAGTGCCAATCTTGAAGGAATTGCAATAACATTTCCAGAAACACAAAAAATATATGATGGAGGAAATATAGAGTCTTTAAGGATAGATGAAATTGTGACAATTAATAATTTAAAACATGCTTGGCAATTTATATTATCTACAATAAAATCTGAAATAGATTATAACTATATTTCAAGTGTTCATAGTATGGTAGGAAGTAATCTAGTAGAAAGTCCACGGAAAGCTAAGAATCTATGAAGTTAAAATGTCTGGAACAAATTGGAAACCTGAACTTCCAAGCAGGGAAAATCTAGAGATTTTGTTAAGAGAAGTGAATAAAATTAATTGTGATACTCGGAAGAGCTATAATTTTAATGTGTAAACTAATGAAAATGCAAATGTTTAATGATGGAAATAAAAGAACAGCAATGTTAATTGCAAATCATGAATTAATAAAATTAGGAAGAGGTATAATATCTATTTCTGAAGAAAATAAGGTAGAGTTTGGAACAAAATTGATAGAGTATTATGAAGATGAAGAGAAAATTGAAAGTTTAATACAATTTATTTATACTAAATGTTTAGATGGAATGACTAAATAATAAAGTGATTTAAAGAAGCCTGAATTTAATAAAAAGGGTTTCTTTTTTTATAAATACACTATCTCTCACGGAAACTTGGCACAAAATTTATATTTAAGGCTGACCAGTAACTCAAAATAAATTTAAGAAAAGCCCTGTAATTGCTTTGACTTTAATATTTTCATATGTTAGAATATTCTTGTAAAAATAAAGTGTTACAGTACTATTTTTTACAAATTTAGCAAATAATTAGTTATATAATATAACAAAACTTTGGAGGAATTATGGAAGAAAAATTTAAATCAGGGTTTGTTTCTATGGTTGGTAGAACTAATGTTGGGAAATCTAGCATCATAAATGCTTTGGTAGGAGAAAAAGTTGCTGCAATAGCAAACAAACCACAAACAACAAGAAATGCTATAAGAGCTATTGTAAATAGAGAAAATTTGCAAATTATTTTTATAGATACACCAGGAATTCATAAGCCTAAATCTAAACTTGGAAATACTATGGTAGAAACAGCTTTTGGAACAATTGGTGATGTGGATGTAATATTATTTGTAGTTGATGCTACAGCTGATGAAATTGGTAGAGGGGACAGAATAATATTAGATAAAATAAAAGAATCTAACCCAAAAGCTATTTTAATAATTAATAAGATAGATTTAGTGGATAGAGAAAAATTAGCTAAGATAATAGATTTATATAAAAATGAGTATAATTTTGAAGCTATTATTCCAGTTTCTGTAACTAAAAACAAAAATGTTGATATTATAGTAGATGAAATAAAAAAGAACTTAAATGAAGGTCCTGCATATTATGATATAGAAGAATATACAGATCAAACTATGAGACAATTAGTAGAAGAAACTGTTAGAGAAAAAGCTCTTAAACTTCTAAATGACGAGGTTCCTCATGGATTGTATATAGAAACTGAAAAAATGAAAAAAAGAAAAACAATAGAAAAAAAGCCAATTTATGATATAGAAGTAACAATATATTGTTTAAAAAATTCGCATAAGGGTATTATAATAGGTAAAGATGGCAATATGTTAAAAAGAATAGGAACATATGCAAGACAAGATTTGGAAAGAATGCTAGATACAAAAATCAACCTAAAGTTATGGGTTAAAATTAAAGAAGATTGGCTTAATGATGATAAAATCGTCAAAAAATTTAAATTAGAATCGTAATTTTTTTAAGTCGTAAAATAATTTAATAACAGTTATATAAAAAATATGTCACAAAATTTAAATAGTAACAAAATATAAAAAGCAAAAATGAATTTATAATTTTTGTAAAAATTGTAAGAATAATTTTTGGAAAAAAGGCAAATGATAAGACTAAAGTTAATTTATTGCTTTATGATAAGGAGTGATTGCACATGATAAAACAATTAGCATGGAATACTTTTAAGAATACAGGTAGTATAGATACATTTCTAGAACTAGTTGAAGTAGAAAACATAGAAAAGAATTTAAAGGTGAATGAATATGGGGATAATAAAGACGAAGGGAATAATTATTTCGGAAAACAACATGTCTGATTTTGACAAAATGGTGACATTATTAACCCCTACAGGAAAGATTGGGTGTGCTGCCAAACGGTGCAAGAAGACCAAAAAGCTTGCTTATGGCAGGCACTCAATATTTATGTTTTGGGGAATATATGTTATATAAGGGGACAAGTTCATATCATATCAATTCTTGTGATACAATAGAGATTTTTTACCCAATTAGAATTGACTTAGATAAATTAAAATATGCAGCACATATTACTAAAATTATAAATGATGTTACTGATGAAAATCAAAATACATATAAAATTTTACAATTAGTTTTAAATACATTATATACAATAGCTGAAACAGATAAAAACTTGAGCCTAGTTTTGTCTGTATTTAAAATAAGATTGTTATGTTATTTGGGATTTACTCCTAGAATAAAAGAATGTACAAAATGTAGAAAAATAGATAATATTAGTTTTTTTAGTTTATATGATAGTGGTTTCAAGTGTAAAGATTGTGGAAGAGTAGATAAATCTTGTATTGAGATAAGTGAGGCTACAGTAAATGCTATAAAATATATAGTTATGGCTCCAGATAAAAAAATATTTTCTTTTAATTTATCTGAAAATTCATTAAAAGAATTAGAACTTGTAACTAAGTTGTATATGAATGAGAAATTGGAGAAAGAATATAAATTAGAGGATTTGTTTTAAAAATAATCTATATGCTGAAAGTATATAGGTTATTTTTGGTATTTGTGTACAAAATAGAATTGTATAATTAAATGTAATATGAAAAATATCAATTAATGATTATGGATGCTTATTAAGAATAAAGTTTTAAAGTGAATTTGTACATATATAAGTATATTTATTTTACTTTAATAATTATGTAAGTAAATGTGGAAATTAATTCACAAAGTTAAAATAATATATACCACTATGAGTTCTACATATACTTACATATAGGAATGAAATATAGAGAAAACGAAAGAAAATGAAAGAAATAATGAGAATAAAAAAGATGTAACACATATGAGACACAACTATTCAAATAATTTGACAATATTTGTAATATATGGTAAAATAAAAATATTATGTATAGCAAGAAAGAAGGCGTAAAATGGCTAAACTTTATAATTGGGAAAATATAATAAAAAAAGATGAATTAAATGATATAGTAGATATAATAAAACAAGATGGAATTGTTGTTTTTCCAACAGAAACAGTTTATGGAATTGGAGGAAATGCATTATCTCAAAATGTTATAAAAAAGATTTATGATATAAAGAAAAGGCCTCAAGATAAAGCTCTTAATATATTAGTAAAGAGCAAAGAAGAAATAAAGAAATATGCTTATATAAGTAATAGACTAGAAGAAGAGATAATAGATAATTTTATGCCAGGCCCAATTACTATAATATTAAAAAAGAGAAAAAGTCAAATACCAGATTTATTAACTGGAAATAATGATACTATAGGAATTAGAATATCAGATAATAATATTATAAAGAAAATACTGGAAAAATGTAATTTACCAATAGCAGCTCCAAGTGCTAATATTTCTGGAAAATCTAGTTCGATAAAATTAGAAGATATAAAACCAGATTTTGAGAATAAAGTGGATGCGTTTATAGATGGAGGAGTATGCAAACAAAATATGTCATCTACTATAGTTAAAGTAATTGATGGAAAAATTAAAATATTAAGAGAAGGAATTATTTCTATTAAAGATATAAATGAGAAAATAATGTAAAGGATAGGTGTTATATATGGCAAATAAAGTAAGTGTAATTATACCAGCTTATAATGAAGAAAAAAATATAGTAAAAGTAATAAAAATGCTAAAGAATTATAAAAGTGAAATTATAGATGAAATTATTGTTGTTGATAATGCAAGTACTGACAATACAAATAAACTTGCTACAAATACTGGTGTTATAGTATTGAAATGTGATAACAGAGGTAAAGGATATGCTATGGAGATGGGACTTAAATATGCTAATAATGAAATAATAGTATTTTTAGATGCAGATATAAATAATTATACAAAGAATTTAGTTGAAGTATTAACAGTACCAATATTAAATAAAAATATAGATTTTGTAAAATCTATGTTTGAAAGAACAGGTGGAAGAGTTACTGAATTAGTAGCTAAGCCTTTATTAGATATTTTATTTCCAGATATATATAAATTTTCACAGCCATTAAGTGGGATGATAGCTGGAAAAAAAAGCTATTTTGAAAAGATTGAATTTGAAAAGGATTATGGAGTAGATATCGGAATTTTATTAGATATGATTAATTTAGGAGCGAAAATTGAAGAAGTGTATATAGGAAAAATTAACAATTCATCACATTCATGGTTAAGTTTAGAAAAAATGTCAAAAGAGGTAATGACTGCAATATTGAAAAGAAAAAATAGTATATTAGGAGGAGTTGAGAATGAATAAATCATATGTTACATTATTAAATAGTGAAAATTATTTGAAGGGTGTGTTATGTCTAAATGAATCTTTGAAACGAGTTGATTCACAATACCCATTAACTGTAGCCATAACACAAGAAATTTCAGAAAAGAGTAGGCAGATTTTAAATAATAATAATATAAAAACAGTAGTAATAAAAAAAATGGATGTTCCAGAATGTATTAAGGACAAAAATTCAAAAGGGATGTTTTCTCATTGGAGTAATACCTTTGATAAATTGCAGATTTTTGAAATGACACAGTTTGAAAAAATAGTTTTTTTAGATAGTGATATGTTTGTTAGAAAAAATATAGATAATTTATTTGAATGTAAGAATTTATCTGCTGTGATAGATAGAAGAGAGCCCAATGTTATCAATGAATGGAAAAAGTTAACATCAGGAACACTTGTGATTGAGCCACAAGAAGGCGTTGTAGAAAAATTTGCAGAGATTATGAAAGAAATATCCGAAAAAAGAGAGTCAATAGGAGATCAAGATGTTTTACAAGAATATGATAAAAATTGGGAAGAAAAGGAAGAATTGCATTTAGATGTATCATATAATACTTTTTTTATTTATCTAGATTATTATATAAAAGAAGATGGTTATCAGTTAGACGATATTTCAATTATACATTTTATATTAAAAACAAAGCCATGGAATTTAACGAAAGGTGACATAAATAAATATTTAGAATTTTTAGACAGTAGATTAAAATATAATTACGAAAAGACAAATAAAGATATATATAAGAAATGTTTAGAAATTGGAAGTGAAAATAAGAAAAGAGTTTTATGTGAATATTTAGAATTAGTAAATGATATTACTAAAAAAAATTACTCTAAAGAAGAGCCTTGTAGAGATTAAAAAGCGATATCATTAAAAGTGGATTTAAAGGAGGAATTTATAAAATGAAAATTTTTTTTGTAAGACATGGAGAAACATCATGGAATGTAGAAGGAAGGTTGCAAGGACAAATAGATAAAATACAGCTTACAAAAAAAGGAATAGATCAAGCTGAAGAAATATCAAAGAAATTGCAACAGATAAATTTTGATGTTATACTTTCTTCACCTTCTGTTAGAACAATACAGACCGCTGAAATTATTAATAAATCAAAGAAAAAACAAATAATATTACATAACGAACTAAAAGAAAGAGGCTATGGAGAATTAGAGGGTGAATATGCTAAGGATGGAAACTACAATATAAAACAAATGTGGGATATAGATAATATATATGATATACATGGAGTAGAAAGAGTTGATTTTTTTATAAAAAGAATACACGAATTTATAGATAATCTTATAAAAGAAAATAAATACAATAAAGTATTATTAGTTTCACATAGTGGAGTTTCTATTGCAACAAAAACTTATTTTCATGGAATACCAGATGATAGAGATTTATTAAAATTAGGAATTGGAAATTGCGAAGTTGTAACATTTGAAAGCACGAAAGAACAGACACTAATTAGAGAAGAGTTTGAGATTTAATAAGAATGAAAGGTTTAATTAATAATTATTGTTAAATAGTTTTATAAAATAATGTTTGAGATATTTGATTATTTAAATTAGATAGTAATTTAAATAGTAACAATTAATGTATATACTATTGTGTAATTAGATAAAGCATGTTAATATGTAACCTAAAAGGAGATAAGAATATGTATTTAATTGTGGGACTTGGAAATCCAGAAGAAGATTATTCTAAAACAAGACATAATATGGGATTTGAAGTTATTAATAAAATAAGTAAACAATATAATATTTTAGTTAATAAATCTAAATTTAATAGCTTATATGGAACAGGGGTAATAGAAGGAGAAAAAGTAATATTAGTAAAACCCCAAACTTTTATGAATTTAAGTGGTGAAGCAGTTATAGAATTTGTTAAATTTTATAAAATAGATTTGGACAAACTTATTATTATTTATGATGATATTGATACAAATCCAGGAATTATAAGAATTCGAAAAATGGGTGGACCTGGTACTCATAATGGAATGAAATCTGTTGTAAATATGTTAAAAACAGATAATTTCCCTAGAGTAAGAGTTGGTATAGGAATGCCAGAAAGAAAATCTGATTTAATTAATTATGTAATAGGACATATTAATGATGAAGAATATAGTGAATTATTAAAAGGTGTTGATAAAGCAGAAAAGGCTATTACTGAAATTTTAAAAAGTGGTATTGATATAGCCATGAATAGATATAATAACATATAATAAAGATTTTAATATATATACTCACAAAATAAAGCAACTAAAGGAGATATTTTTAAAGATGAGAGAAATTATAATTAGTCATACAGATGAAAAAAATATAATAACTTTAGTAGAAGATTATAATGTTGTAGAAAAATACGAAGAAAATACAGATAAACAAAGATTAGAAGGAAATATATATTTGGGAAAAATCCAAAGAGTTCTTCCAGGCCTGCAGGCTGTTTTTGTAGATATAGGAAATAATAAAAATGCCTTTTTACATATTAAAGATATTATACCAAAAGCTAGCAATTGTACAGGAAATAAAAACGAGAACTTTGATGAAATTGATATTAATAAATATGTTAAAGTAGGTATGCCTGTTATAGTACAAGTTAAAAAAGATCAAGTTATGCAAAAAGGACCAAGAGTATCTACTCATATTAATTTACCTGGTAGATTTATTGTTATAATGCCTGGAACTAAATTTGTTACAGTGTCACAAAAAATAGAAGATATAGATGAGATAAGAAGATTAAAAAGTACAATAGCAGAGAATTTAAACAGAGATTTAGGTATAATTATTAGAACATCTGCTATAGGAAAAAGTAAAGAAGATATAAAAAGTGATTTACAAGAAGCTATTTTAAAATTAGATAATATATATTCTAATTTGAAAGACATAGAAACTAAAAAAGAGTTTATACCAAAGTTACTATATACAAATAATAAGGTGATAGATAGATTATTAGTAGATATGATTGATAAAGGAATTGATAGGATCATTGTAGATAATAATGCTATGTATGAATATATACTAGGAATACTAAAAAACATGAAGAAAGAAGATATACAGTTACAAATAAAGGATGATGTTTTTAATATTTATGATATAAAAAAACAATTAGAAAAACTTGAAAGTAGAAAAATTTGGCTTAAATGTGGAGGTTTTATAACAATAGATAAAACAGAAGCCTTAACTGCAATAGATGTGAATACTGGAAAGTATACAGGTAAAAAAGATTTAAATGATACCATTCTTACAGTAAATACAGAAGCAACAATTGAAATTGCAAAACAACTTAAGGTAAGAGATATTGGTGGAATAATTATAGTAGATTATATAGATATGAATGAAGAAAATAGAGAAAAGATATTACAGCTTTTTAATGAATGCATTAAATCTGATAGATCAAAAGTGCAAATAGTAGGGTTTACACCACTTAATTTATTGGAGTTAACAAGAAAGCATATGTGGAGTTAAAATATTAAAAAGGAGAAACAAAATGGCTACAACAAATGAATATATAGAATATGTATGTGAACAAATAAATGGGATTGGAGAAATAAGATACAAGAAGATGTTTGGAGAATTTATGGTATATATTAATAATAAACCAATTATTATAGTTTGTAACAATGTTCCTTTTGTAAAGAAACTAGATTGTATTGAAGAAATGATGAAAGATGCAGAAATTGGTTGTCCATATAATGGAGCAAAAGAACATTATGTATTAGATATTGATAATTCTGATTTTTGTAAATCTGTTATAGCTCAGATAGAAAAAGTAACACCTATACCAAAGCCAAGAAAAAAGAAATAATATAAAAAAGATATTAGTAGTTGGAGTATATATTTTTTAAACTAAAAACAATTCTCTTGTATTACATTTTTTTGTATGATAAAATCGAAAAAAATGTAAAGGAGAATTTTTTTATGGATGTATTAAATTTAGATAACTATACAGTGGAAGAGATTAATGACATATTAGACAAAGCACAAGCTTTTAAAGATGGAAAACAAGTTAATTATGAAGGAAAAAAGGTAATCGCAAATTTATTTTTTGAGCCATCTACAAGAACTCATTATAGTTTTGATATGGCAGCATTAAAATTAGGATGTAAGACTCAAAACTTTAATGCAGATGCTTCAAGTGTAAAAAAAGGTGAAAGTTTGTATGATACAGTTAAGACTTTTGAGATGTTTGGAGTAGACGCTGTTGTAATAAGACACAAAGAAAATGAATATTATAAACAATTAGCTGGAAAATTAAATATACCAATACTAAATGCAGGAGATGGAACAGGTAATCATCCTTCGCAATCTTTGTTAGACTTACTAACAATAAGACAAGAATTTGGAAAATTCGAAGGACTAAAAATTGTTATAGTTGGAGATATTAAACATTCTAGAGTAGCACATACTAATATACAAATAATGAAAAAGTTAGGGATGGAAGTATATACATCAGGTCCTGAAGAGTATAAGGAAGAAGGATACGACTACATTAATCTAGATGAAGTAATTGATAAAGTAGATGTAGTAATGCTTCTTAGGGTTCAACATGAAAGACATACAGACCAAATGCAATTAACAGAGGAAGAATATAATAGAAATTATGGACTAAATGAGGATCGTGTTAAAAAGATGAAAAAAGAAGCTATAATAATGCATCCAGCACCATTTAATAGAAATGTCGAGATTACAGATGATATAGTTGAATGTGAAAAGTCAAGAATATTTAAACAAGTAGAAAATGGAGTTTTTGTTAGAATGGCATTAATAAATAAGGTATTAGGAGAATAAAATCAGAAAAGACCCAAAGTAGAAGTAGCATTTTGGGTCTTTTTTAGTTAAATCTCAGCAATTAAATCATATCCATTTATAGCTGTAATTTTGCATTTTATGAATTTTCCTTCTAAGTTTGTTTCTTTGTTATTTTTTATATAAATTAAACCATCAATATCAGGTACATCCATATAGCTTCTTCCAGCATAATATTTAGAATCGAAGGTTTTTGTTTCTACTAACATTTCTATTTCTTTTCCAATTTGATTACTTAATTTATCTAGCATAATTTCTTGCTGAAGTTTCATTATCTTATTATATCTGCTTTTTTTGGTCATAGGGTGTATTTGGTCAGGTAATCTGCTAGCTGGTGTGCCATCTTCTTTTGAATAAGAAAATGCTCCTAATCTATCGAATTTTGCATTTTTTATAAATTCATATAATTCTTCGAAGTTTTCTTTAGTTTCACCAGGAAATCCGCACTATTACAGTTGTTCTTAATATTACATCTGGAATTTCTTTTCGAATTTTTGTAATTAAGTTTCTGATAGTTTCTCCATTACTTTTTCTATTCATTCTTTTTAAAACTTGGTCCTGAATATGTTGAATAGGAATATCAAAGTAATTACAAATTTTTTCATTGTTTTTTACTGTTTCAATTAATTCATCTGTAATAGTTTCTGGATAAGCATATAAAAATCTAATCCATTTAACATCTTTAATTTTACAAAGTTCTTGTAATAGTTTTGAAAGCATAGGTTTTCCATAGATATCTATTCCATATTTAGTTGTATCTTGTGCAATAACAATTAATTCTTTTATTCCGCTATCTACTAATTTATTTGCTTCTTCTAAGATATCTTCCATTTTCCTACTAATAAATGGACCACGAATAGATGGAATTGCACAATATGTACAATGGTTACTACAACCTTCTGCTATTCTAAGATATGCAAAGTTTTCACCTGTTGAAATTACTCTATCTAAAAAATTAAGTTCTGATGGGCAATCTAATTTATATTTAGTATTTACAGATAGCAATAAATTTTCTATTTGTTCCCAAATGTTATTATATTCGTCGTATTTTATCCATAAATCAACTTCAGGAATAGCTTTTGCAAGTTCTTCTTTGTATCTTTGAACAAGACATCCCATTACAATTAAATATTTGCATCTATTTTTTTTGTATTCTGCCATTTCCAAAATTGTATTTATAGCTTCTTCTTTTGCAGATTCTATAAATCCACAAGTATTAATAACTATAACATCAGCTGTTCCGAGGAGTGTTTACTATATTATAATTATGATTTTTAAAAAGTCCGATTGTCATTTCTGTATCTACTAAATTTTTGCTACATCCTAATGATATAAATCCTACATTCATTTTATATTAATCCTTTCAAAATTATGTTAATAGTAATATTTTAGCATCTTTTTACAAATTATTCAATCATAAATGTGAATTTTGCTGAAATCGTTATTTAATTGTTACTATTATTTTTTATTTGAGAGATAATGTTACCGCATATCAAAGATTAATACATTTATAAATTTAAACCAATCTTGAAGTGTGGCGGGTGAGCGCCTGTAAAATGTTTAATACCACGCATTTCATATTTTGCCAATGTCAAAGATGTGAGCAGCCGGCGATTGATTTAAATTTATAAATGTATTAATCTTTGATATGCTAATATGTACTTTTAAATAAGATGTGAATAGGGACGTTAGTAAAGAAGGAGTTTGGGGTGTTAAAAAAGATGAAACTATAGTAAGTTTCATCTTAAGATAAATGTTTAATAAGTTAATAAGCATATTTTATGCTTTTGCTAAACATTAGTATTTTGAGTGTTTACTTCATTTAGTTTTCCTGTTCTATCTTCATAGTAAATTGCAATTGAGATTTGCATATAAGGCATTAGGAATATTATACCAATACCAAATGTAAGCATAGCAAGTAATACCCAACCAATAAATGATAGTTCTAAAGAAAAATATTTTCCTCTTTGTCCCTTCATAATTCTTTCACTTTCTTCTACTACTTCTTTAGCAGTCATATTAGGATTGTCATACATTATATAATATGAAAGAACATATAAAAGATCTTTTATAAATAAATATATAAGAGAAGCTATGTAACCAATATATCCAATAAATAAAAATATACATGCTAAAATTGTAAAGATATTAGCTGAATCTGATGCTACATTAGAAGCTATAGCAGTAAAAACAATTCCTGCAATTAAAACAAAAACAGAAACAACTACTAGTATGATTGGAACTATTAATTTTAATAATTGGTTTCCTACAACTTTCCATACCATAGCGAAATTATTAAAAGCAGATGTAAATAAATCTCCATATGAATATTTTTCGTTTCTGTATATTTTTATAAAACTGTAAATTAATCCATATTGTAATGGTACAGTTACTATTACAAGTGCTAGACCTAAAAATGGTACGAAATTTGATGCAGAGCTAATTGCAAAAGAGATTGCTATATAAATTAAAGATATTAATATAGCTGTACTCCATTTTCCTTGTAAATTAGTTCTTGCTTGTTTTCTAATTTCTGATGCTGATAACATAAAAAAATCCTCCTTTTATTAATAAGTATATGTATTGACATACAAATTTATTATAGACAAAAGTCGACAAAAAATCAAGGCTAGTTGTGATAATAATTATTTAGTTGTAATTGTTTTGTTATAATTCGTTGTAGGTTTTGCAGGTTATAAATAGTACTATTGTTTTGTTTGATCATATTTAAGTTAGTGCTTTCGAGTTTGATTCTTAAGATTTTAATATGTATTAAAATCTTAAGAATCTATTTGTGAGAAAGAGTTGAATAGTAAATTTTGCTTTAATTTAGATGGTTCTAGAGAGATATAAATAAATAGCTTTATTTTTAAGAAAATTGTAATAATAAGTGCTAACTTATATTAGGTAGAAAAAGTGTGGCAGAGCTAATTTTTCTACGAAAATTATTATAATATTTATAAATAGAAATGTTTAAACAATTTGATTTTGAGTATGTAAAGTGTTAGAACAGTACATTTGGAATTGGGTGAATTACGATATTGAAAAAAATAAACTTCTTTCGACAAAATAAGACAAGTTTCGCAAAAACAATGTATTACAATATTAAAAAGTTAAGAAAGAGGGATATGTATGGATATAATAAGTGAAACAAAAAGTAAAATTAAAGATGTTTTAAACAAGCTTAATTATGAAGATAATTTAATATTAATACATTTTTCTAGTAGACCAGAACTAGGACAATTTCAATATAATGGTGCTATGCAAATAGCAAAGAGTATGAAATTAAATCCAATGGAAATTGCAAAGAATATAGTGGAAAAATTAAATGAATATGATTGCTTTGAAAATTTAAATATAGCAGGTCCAGGATTTATAAATATATCATTTAACTCTAAATATTTAGTTAATTATTTAAATGAAATACAAGAAGATATTACTTTAAATATAAGAAAGTATCCCAAAAAGAAAATTTTTGTAGATTATGGAGGACCTAATGTAGCTAAAGCTTTACATGTTGGACACTTGAGGAGTAGTAATATAGGAGAAGCATTAAAAAGACTTGCAGGTCTTGTTGGTAATGATGTTATTGGCGATGTTCATTTAGGAGATATAGGAAGACAATCTGGAATGGTTATTTATGGGATAAGAGAAAAATTTCCAGAGCTTGTTTATTTTGATGATAAATACACAGGTGAATATCCTAAAGAAGCTCCTGTTACAAACGAGGATTTGGAAAAAATATACCCAGAAATTAGTTTAAGAGCAAAAGAAAATGAAGAGGTAATGGAAGAAGTAAGAAACATTACAGCTGAGTTAGATAGAGGGAATAAAGGGTATAATAGTTTATGGAATCATATTAAAAAAGTATCTATAGATAATATAAAGAAAACTTTGGATAAGATTAATGTTAATTTTGAACTATGGGAAGGTGAGAGTGATTCTTATCCATATATAAATGATGTTATAAAGTTATTAAGAAGCCGTAACTGTTTAGAAGAAAGTGAAGGTGCATATGTAGTATATGTACAAGAAGATAATGATAAATCCGAAATACCACCATTAATAGTTTTAAAATCTGATGGAACAAGTTTATATGCAACAAGGGAACTTGCAACTGTATATTCTAGAATAGAGAGATTTAATCCGGATGAAATTTGGTATGTTGTAGATAATAGGCAAAGTATGTATTTTACACAAGTGTTTAGAACTTTATATAAATCTGGTATAGTAGATAATAAAACAAAATTAGAATTTATTGGTTTTGGTACAATGAATGGAAAAGACGGAAAACCATTTAAAACAAGAGACGGTGGAGTTATGAAATTAGAAACTTTACTTGAGGAAATAAAGAAAGAATCAAGTCAGTATTTAGAAAAGGAAGGTATAGAAGAAAATGAAAAAGAGGAAATAGCCAATAAGGTTTCTGTTGCTGCACTAAAATATGCAGATTTATTACCTAATCGTGAAAAGGATTATATATTTGATCCAAAGAAATTTAGTTCTTTAGAAGGAAAAACAGGGCCATATGTTATTTATTCGTGCATTAGAATTAAATCATTAATTAAAAAAAGTGGTGAAGATAACTGTAGAGTAGTTGATATTTATAGTAAAACAGAAAAAGATATTATTACAAAAATATTAGAAATGCCTATAGTAATTGATAGTAGCTATAGAAATAAAACATTAAGTGATATTACAGAATATTTATATGAAATAGATAGTTTGTATAATAAGTTTTATTCAGAAAATAGAATTATAACAGAAGAAAATGAAGAAAAAAGAAGATCATGGATTGCTATTTCTGAATTAGTATATAAAGTAAATAAATTACTTTTAGATACTTTGGCTATTGATATTCCAGAGAAGATGTAAAAAATAAAAATAGATACTGAAAATTAATGTTAAGATACACATCAATGATATACGCACTATTTATAGATGTAAAAGATATGTGAAATTGTTTTTTGAGATATCTTTTAATCTATAAATAGTGCAACTTTTAATGTGTGCTGTGCGTTAGCTATAATTATTTTCCAATAAACATTTGTACATACATTTTACCATATTTAGGACTTGAGACAACTCCAATACCTGTATAATTGAATCCACTGTTTAAAATATTAGCTTTATGTCCAGAAGAATTCATCCATGCATTTACAGCAGCACTATTACTAGAATTTCCTGAAATATTTTCACCAGCAGTTTTATATGATATTTTAAAGTTTTTTAACATATCAAAAGGTGAGCCATAAGTAGGAGAGGTATGTGAAAAATAATTGTTATCTACCATGTCTTGTGCCTTTATTCTTGCTACTCTTTGAACTTCAGAGTCTATTGTTAGAGTTTTTAGTCCATTATTTGTTCTTTGCTTATTAATTAAATCAAATACTTCTTTTTCATCTGATGTTAAAGTTGTGTTTTGTGTTGTAGTATTATTGCTAGTACTAGAGCCAGTATTAGTACCAGTTCCAGCATCAGTATTTGTACCTGTGCTACTAGGATATATAGGTTTTACATATTTTTGACTAACTGCACCAATATAATCACCTTCCACTTGAACAATATACCAATCTCCAACACCAGCAAATACACGAATGTATTCATTCTTATCAACAGTAGTAACAATACTATATCCAGTTCCAGGCCCACTACGAACGTTTAGTTTTGTAGCTGTAACAAGACCTGTAGAGAAGTCTAATTTATAGTAATGTTGCATACCAAAAGATGTAGAGAATACACAAAAAGTAATAATAAATGTAAGGAATATGCTACTTAAAATAAGTAGTTTATTTTTTTTTATACGAATCACTTTCATAAAAAAATCCCCCTAATTTTTTATAGTTTAAGTTTATACAATAAGAATGTCCAATATTACAGAAAAATGAGAAAATGGTAAACAATTTGTAAATTAAGTTGTCTTAGTTTGAAGAATATGGTAATATTAAATTAATAGGTAAAATGGTGTGGTAAAATGAAAAAAATAAAGATAATAATTACTATTACATCAATATTAACTGCATTAGTTAGTATATGTATTCTTAATGGCTAAAAGTTATGTAAAATAGAAATTAATATTGATGTACTTTGAATATAAGGCGTTATGCTAAATAATAATTAAATATATGGATAACAAATAACATAAACTTCCTAAAATAAGCATAAAATTAAATAGCTTATTTTAGGGGGTTTTTATGTTTATAGTATTTAATAAAGAAAAGATATATTCATATGTTATAGCTTTAAGCACGATTGTAATTTTATTTATTATGGCATCTACTATAATTAATAGAAAAGATGGGATAATTGCTACGTCAGCATCTAGCAAACAGTTACCAGTATATAGTGTAGACACTAAAGAAAAAAAGATTGCATTAACAATGAATTGTGCATGGAATGCAGATGATATAGATAGTATTCTAGATACATTATCAAAAAACAAGATACATATTACATTTTTCATGGTAGGTGATTGGATAGATAAGTATCCAGAATATGTAAAGAAAATAGCAGACAGTGGTCATGAGATTGCAAATCACTCCAATACTCATCCACATGTTAATCAGTTAAATTTAGATAAAAATATGGAAGAAATAAAACTATGTAGTGAAAAAATCGAGAAAATTACAGGAAATAAAACTACATTATATAGAGGACCATATGGAGAATATAATGATACTGTAATTAATGCAGCAAATACACTTAATCATATAACTGTACAGTGGAATTTAGATACGTTAGATTATACTGGTTTAACTGGTGAAGAAATGTGGAAAAGGTTAGATTCAAAACTATCAAATGGGAGTATTATATTATCACATAATGGAACGAAACATACAGCAGATAGTCTAGAATTATTGCTTCACAACATAAAAGAAAAAGGATACGAAGTAGTAACTGTATCAGAATTAATATATAAAGATAATTATATTATTGATGCAAATGGAATACAAAAACAAATTAAAAATGAATAAATTAATAATAAAAAGATATAATAAATATATAAAATAAGGAGAAAATTGATGATTTTTATTGGTATTGTTACAGATACAAAAAGTGAAAGTTATATAAAGAAAATTCAAAATAATAATGATATTTTTAATAAATATCATATTATCTTTATTAAAGAAAAGAGCATTGATAACATTAAAAATATAAAATTTGAAACAATAATTATTAACCGTGAATTTAATGAAGAACAGTCTTTAAATAAGTTAATTGCAAAGTCAAAATATCTTATAATAAATGAAGATATAAATAAGGCAATTAGTTTATTAAATGATGTTAATTCTAATATAATAACATATGGTTTTAATTCGAAGTCTACAATAACAATGTCTAGTGTAACAGAAGATAGTATTCAAATTTGTGTGCAAAGAAATATTTTAAGCAAGCAAAATGAAATTGAGCAACAAGAAATTAGTTTAAATAAAGAAACGGAAAGTGAAATTTATGATATTATGTTATTAATATCTATGCTTTTAATATATAATAAAAATGATATAAATCATGTAAAATTCTAGAAAATCAGGGAGATAATTAACAAAAAAATTCAAAAAAATAGAAAAAATTAACTTTTTATGTAGACAAAACCAAAAAAGTAGAGTATAATAGAAAATATGAAATATATTCTAAATTGATAACATTATGAATAAGATACAGTAGATAAACAAATAAGGGGAGGAAAATAAATTGAATACAAATTATTCAGATAATAACCACATTGTTTTAGTGGGAAAGGTAACAAGTGACAAAAGATTTAGTCATGAAATTTATGGAGAAAAGTTTTACATATTTGATTTAAGTGTACCACGTTTAAGTGGTAATGCAGACATTATACCAGTAACAGTATCAGAAAGACTTTTAACAATTGATGAATTAACAATCGACAAAAAAATAATAGTTGAAGGACAATTCAGATCATATAATAGTTATGAAAATGAAAAAAACAGATTGGTATTAACTGTATTTGCAAAAGATGTTAAATTTGTAGAAAATCAAGAAGAAGAACTTCAAGTGAGCAAAGACTTTATCTCAAATGAAGTAACTTTAAATGGTTACATATGTAAAAAGCCAATTTACAGACAAACACCATTTGGAAGAGAAATATCTGATATATTATTAGCAGTAAATAGAGCATATAATAAATCTGATTATATTCCTTGTATAGCATGGGGAAGAAATGCTAGATTTTGTGAAAATATGCAAGTTGGTACAGAAGTAAAAATTGTTGGTAGAGTTCAATCTAGAACTTATGAAAAGAAATATGAAGATGGAACATCCCAAACAAAAATTGCTTATGAAGTATCAGTTTCAAGTTTAGAAATAGTAAATCAAGAAGATAATGAAGATGAAAAAATAGAAGAAAATCAAGAAGCAATGTAAGAAATTTAAAGATAAAAAAGCAAGGCTAAATGACAATAGTGTTCATTGGCCTTGTATTTTTTTGTATTATTTTTTTTCTTCAGGAATAATAATATTTTTTTTCTTTTCTTCAATTTTTGGTTTTTCGATTTCTAAATGGTCATAAACTGGAGAAATGTCTATTTTTCCATTACCTGAAACAACCTTTATTTTCTTATTTTTATTCTCTTTTTTTTCTTTCTTTTCATTAGACATAAATTAACACATCCTAACTATTATTTTTATTAATATTAGCATAAAGGTTTTTATAATTCAATATAAATTTGAAAAATAAAGCAAGTAATATAATTTTATATTTATGAGAACTAGTATTAATGGTAGCAATAATTAAAATGAATTAAAGTAGCAGTCTTGACATTAAAAAAAATGAATGTAATAATATATGAATATTAAGAAAGAGGTTGAAAAAGATGGAAATAGACAAAATGAAAGCAATTATTGAAGCAATATTATTTTCTGCAGGTAGACCTGTTGAAACTAAAGAATTTATGTCTGCTCTTGAAATTAGTTTTGAAGCAGTACAAGATGTTATGGAAGATATGAGAAATGAATACAAAATGCAGAAAAGAGGATTAGAATTAGTTAAAACTGATGATTCATATCAATTATGTACTAAAAAGGAATATTATGAATATATTTATCCAGTATTTGATAAAAGAAGCAAACCTAATTTATCACAAGCAGCACTAGAAGTTTTATCAATTATTGCATATAATCCTAAAATTACAAGAGCTGAAATTGAGCAGATTCGTGGTGTTAATTCAGATGGAACTTTATATAAGTTATTGGAATATGAATTAATACAAGATGTGGGAAAATTAGATGCACCAGGTAGACCAACTATATATTCAACAACAAGTAACTTCTTAAAGATGTTTGGACTTACAAATTTAGAAGAACTACCAGAGTTACCGAGATATAAAATTGATGAAAATGAACAAATAGTAATAGATGATTTAGTAGATGAAAAAGAAGAATCAGAATCAAATACAGAAAATGAAAAATAAAAAAGAATATGGAAATAGAAGAAGGAAAAGAATTTGTAAAAGCAAAATTGCAAAGAAGTTATCAAAAATTATCTAAAGAAAGCAAAAAATATTATTTACAAAAGTATAAAAATGCTATGGAATTATTGGGATAAGTTGGATAAAAAAATATATGAAAATGAAATAGATAACTTGAGGTCGCAAACTGCGACTTCAAGTTAATTATTTTTACAAAAACTACTTTTAGACAGATAATATGTGCAATCAAAACTAGGTGTAGCCTTTTTTGTAACAATATTTTCGTATGAGCATTTACCATCTTTTTGATAAATACAATCAGAAGAACAGTTTATGTTAGTCAATGTAATATCACCTCTAAAATAGTGTAAATTTATAAATCTATTTAATTATATTATGTATAATCTATAGTTTATTATACATTTTTAGAAAAATTTTTACAAAACTTATTTATTACACAATTTTCACATTTTGGATTTCTTGCTGTGCAAATATTACGTCCATGATAGATAAAAATATGATTGATATCTTTATAAAATTCTTTTGGAAAAAGTTTTAATAAATCGAGTTCTATTTTAGACGGTTCAATTTCTTTTGATAAACCTATTTTATTAGATAATCTTTTGGCATGTGTGTCTACTGCAATTCCTTGAGGGTTATTAAATGCTTCTAACATTACAACATTTGCAGTTTTTCTTCCTACACCAGGTAATTTCATTAGTTCTTCCATTGTTCTTGGAACTTCACTATTATATTCTTGCACTAATATATAGCTAGTGGCTTTTATATTTTTTGCTTTAGTTTTATAAAAACCACATGGATGAATCAATTCTTCTAACTTAGCTAATTCAATATTTGCGAAGTCTTTAGGAGTATTATATTTTGAAAATATTGATGGAGTAGTTTTATTTACTCTTTCGTCTGTACATTGAGCAGATAATATAACTGCAATTAATAATTCAAAAGGTGTAGTAAAGTCTAAACTACATTTTGCATCTGGGTAGGCTTTCTTTAAAATTTCTATAATATTTATTGCATCAGTTTTTTTCATATTTAACTTCATTCCTTTCTAACTTTACTAAAGAAGGGCATATATAGAAAGAAAAGCCCTAAGTTTATTTTTCGTACTATTCGTATTAAATAACTATAAAGATATATTTATAATTCTAAGTGAAAGTAATTTTACATTAAATAAAATGATTACATAAAAAAATAATGTTAATTAAGTAACGATTCCATAATAATGTTAATATAATATATTAATAGGAGGTAATATATTATGTTTGGTGTATTAAAGAAAACTTTAGGAGTGTGTTTAATTGGGTTAGGACTTGGGATATTACTTGTATTATTACTTCCATTAACTGGTTGGCTAATTGCTATAGGTTTAGCTGTTGTTGCTATAGGCTTCATGTGGCTTGCGTGTTAAATGTTATAAAAAGAGGAGTGAAGAAAATGACAATAGTAGTAAAAAGAGTGCCAAAATTTTTAAGAGGATTTGTGAAAATGATATTTGGCATAAAAGAATAATACATAAGAAAAAATAAAAAAGTAGGCTTTTTTGCCTACTTTTATTTCTGTTCTAAGATAAAAATATTATGCTTTTTACATTAATTTACGAAAAATTGCAGAAGTTTTTATTTTAAATAAAATTTTGCAATTTAAATTTTAATGCCACTATTTTAAAATGTTCTAAATAATGAAAATGTATTTATTTCATCATTTAGAACATTTTAAAAGTTCATTTTTATTATTTTTTGTAATTAAGCTCTTTTAACTTTTCCAGAACGTAAGCATTTAGCACATACAGAGATTCTTTTTGTTTCTCCATTTATAATAGCTTTAATAGTTCTTAAGTTTGGTTTCCATGTTCTAGTAGCTCTTCTACTTACATGTGAACGAGCGATACTAATTTTATTACCATGAGATAATGATTTCTCACAAATTTCACATTTTGCCATGATTAATTGCACCTCCTATATGCATAATAAAATTGACTAAGTATAAGTTTATCATAACTTTTATAAAAAAACAAGTGCTTTTAAGGGATTTTTAATAAAATTTAATATAAGTATTCACGAAAAAAAGATTTTATGATATAGTAGAAAAAGATTTTTTAAAAGATATTTTGCAAAGGATGGAAGAAAAAATGGAAAAAAAGAAAAATAATTTTATAAAAAACTGTTTTTTAGTATGTGTAATAATGGCTATAGTATTGTTTGTATTAAAGGTTGCACCAAATTACATAAAGGACTTAGATAATAAGGTTAATGTAATTGTAAATTATACAGATGTAACAGATAGTATGAAGCAAGAAGCATATATTGATGAAAATGGAAATATATATTTAAGTAAAGATGATATAAAGAATTTTTATGACGAATATATTTATTATGATGAAAAATATAATCAGATTATTACAAGTTCAGATACAAAACTTTTGGCTATGAGTATAGGAGAAAAACAAAAGACTGTAAATGGAAATGAATCTGTAATGAACGCAGAAATTAAAGAAATTGAAGGAAAATACTATATTCCTTTTTCTGAATTAGAAGATATATATAATGTAAAAGCAACATATATAAAAGAGTCTAATACAGTTGTTTTAGATTCTTTAGATAGAAAATTAGAAACAGCAACTAGCTTAGATAAAAATAAAGTAAAATATAAAGATACATATTTTTCAAAAACAATTGATGAGTTAGAAAAAGGTGATGAGGTTTATATAGTACAAGCTAAATCTGGAGATGTGCGGGTCTACATCAAAAGGTTTTGTAAAAGTTAGAACTAAAACAGGAAAACTAGGATATGTAAAGCAAAATTCTATTTCTGAAAAAGTTACATCAAGAGAAGCTAAAGTAGAAAATAAACAAATAGAAGGAAAGGTTAGTCTAGTTTGGGAATACTTTTCTGAATATGGACATGCACCAAATAGAACTGGAACTACTATTCAAGGTGTAAATGTAGTTTCACCTGCATTTTTTACTTTAGAAAAATTAGGAAAAGGTAACCTTTTAGAAAATGTCGGAACAAGTGGAAAAGAATATATTAAATGGGCACATTCTAATGGATATAAAGTATGGCCATTATTTTCTAATGATTCAATGAAAGAAACAACATCAGAAATAATGAAAGATTACAAACTAAGAGAAAAGCTAATTAATCAAATTGTAGATAAAGTAAAAAAATATAATTTAGATGGAGTAAATATTGATTTTGAATATATGAAAGAAGAGGATAGAGATTTATTTTCTAGATTCATAATAGAACTTACACCAAGAATTAAAGAATTAGGAAAGGTTGTATCAGTTGATGTAACAGCACCTGATGGCTCACCAGATTGGTCTTTATGTTTTAATAGAAATGTTTTAGGAGATGTTGCAGATTATATTATGTTTATGGCATATGATCAGCATGGAGAATATGCTAAAAAAGAAGGAGAAGAAGGAACTGTTGCAGGATTTGATTGGGTAGAATTAAATATAAATAAATTTTTAGGTACACAAGAAGAAGTACCATCAGAAAAATTGGTTTTAGGAATGCCTTTTTATACAAGACTTTGGAAAGTGAAAAATGGAGAAGTAACAAGCTCTGTTGTAACTATGAAAAATATAGAAAAATCTATTCCAGAAGGTGCAACTAAAAAGTGGGATGACATATTAAAACAAAATTATATACAATATGAAAAAGATGGAGCTATTTATAAAATGTGGATAGAGGATGAAGATTCAATAAAAGAAAAGTTATCATTAGTAAATAAATACAATCTAGCAGGTTCTTCTTACTGGGTTAAAGATTTCGAATCTGAAAATATATGGAATATAATAAAACAAGAATTAAATAAGGAATAAATTTCAAATTACCTAAATATAATATAAAACAAATTATATTTAGGTGATTTTTTATGAGAGAAAAAAGTGTAAAAATGTATTTAAAAGAATGCATGAGTAAATTAGAGGTTTGGAATTATAACAATTTAATAAAATTGCATAATAAAATAAAATCGAGACAAATGAAAAAGTTATATAATTTTTTTCTTCGAATTTTTATTAATATCAATTTTTGTTTTAAAATGTTTAGGGGGAAATTAGAAATAGAAAAGCTTAAAGATGAAAGATTATTTTGTATAATTCCAATAAATATAGATAAAATAAAAGATACAAGTAGTAATAAATTTATTTACTATTTGTATAAGAAGTGTGTTAATAATATTGAAAAAACTGTTAATAGATATAATGTGAAATTTATTATTTTATCTAAAAAGGTAAAGAGATTAGAAGAAATAAAAAATATATGTACATGTTATAATGTAAAGATTTTAGATGGAAAATATTTATTAAAAATTATGCTAACAAATGTATTAGAATATATTTTGAATGCCAGAAATGAAAAATTAGAAACTCAAAATATACATATAGTAATAAATCAAAATAGTGAAATAAATATTGATTTGATAGAATATATATCTAGGAGAGTTAAAAGTGTAAATATTGTAACAAAACAAATAAGGAATTTTCGGAAGATTAGAAAAGTATTTATATGAGAAAAAAGGAATTATGATAGTAGTTTCAAATAATAAAAGGAAAAGTCTTCAAAAAGCTAAAATAATTATTAATTTTGATTTGAAACATGAGGATTTTTCTAATTATCAAATAAATCGTAATGCTATAGTTATAAATTTAAGTGATAATATTATGAAGATGGAAAAGTCTTTTAATGGAATAATTGTTAATTCTATGCAAATTGATAATATAAATAACAAAATAAGAAATTACTATTTATTTGAATATATAGATTTATATGAAAGCTATATATTCGAAGAAAAAAAGTTTAAAAAAGTTTTAGAAAAAATAGAAGAAGATAATATAATAATTAAAGGATTATTAGGAGAAAGAGGGGAAATCCAAAATATGGAATATATAAAAATTGCTTGACAAATTGGATAAACTGGATTAATATATGTAAGAATTTAAAGTTAAGAATTTACATAAGTACAATTTTATACACAAGGAGGAAAAAATATGGACGATAAAGTAGTAATATTAACACAAGAAGGTTATGAAAAGCTAGAAAAAGAATTAGATCATTTAAGAACTGAAAAGAGAGCTGAAATAGCTGAGAGAATAAAAGTTGCTCTAGGATTTGGTGATTTATCTGAAAATTCAGAATATGATGAAGCAAAAGGTGCTCAAGCTGAAAATGAAAATAAAATTGTAGAGTTAGAAAATAAACTAAGACATGCAAAAATTATTGATGAATCAGAAATAGATACAAAAACTGTTCAAGTTGGAAATACAGTAAAGTTATTTGATATGGAATTTGAAGAAGAAGTTTGCTATACTATAGTAGGTTCTACAGAGGTTGATTTAAGTTTAAATAGAATATCAAACGAATCTCCAATAGGTACTGCACTTTTAGGTGCTAAAAAAAATCAAGTAGTTGAAGTTCAAGCACCAGCAGGAGCAATAAAATATAAAGTTTTAGCTATAACTAAATAGAATAAAACAATCAAAATTATTTAAAGTGTAAAAATTAATTATAAAATAAAAGATAAACCTTAGAAAATTAAAATTCTAAGGTTTATTTGAATAATATTAGAAAAATTATAAAATTTTAATATTAAGTTTTATCTAAATTTTTATAGAGCTTTCTAGTGCAAGAAGTATCATATCGTTTAGAGATTTTTCTCTTGCTTCTGATGAAATTTCTTGTTTTTTATAATGAGAATCTACAACTGTTAGTAAACAAGTGGCTTTTTTATTTAGATATTTTGCTGTATAAAATAATGCAAAAGCTTCCATTTCAGCTCCAATAATATTTAATTCTTTAGGAAATCTTGAAATTAAATCATCTATACTTTCAACATAGTAATCAAAACATTCACTGCATAAAGTATTTCCTTTTACATAAGGGATTTTGATCTCTTTTGCTGTTTCTTCAATTAGATTATTTATTGTGGCATCTGCTTCTGCAATATGTTCTTCTTTTCCATGTAAAGCTTTAGCAAAGTTTCCTTCTGTATAAGTTTTATCTACTAAAATAGTATCAAATATATTTAAGTCTTCTGTATATGCTCCGACAAGATCCTATTCTAATAATACTTTCTACATCATAAAATTTGTATAATTCATAGCAGTAAATTCCTATACTTGGCATACCCATTCCAGAAGCAAATACTGTTATTTCTTTTCCTTTGTATGTTCCTGTATAGCCATAAATATTTCTTACAGAATTAATAAGTCTTGCATTTTCTAGAAAGTTTTCTGCAATATATTTTGCTCTTAATGGGTCACCTGGCATTAATACTGTTTTTGCAATATCTTCTTTTTTTGAACTAATATGTGGTGTCATAAAGTACCTCCTTATAATTTTAATAAAGATAAAATATATATTTTTTTTAGTATTGTCAATATTTTATTAAAAAATAATATAAATAAAAATTTGAAAAAGCATTGAAACTTAATAAAATAAGTGCTAAAATAATAATAGATTTAAAAAAAACCGCATTTTTTGTAGGAATTTTTTAAATCTTTTTTTATTTATATAAAAAATTACTAATTAATTTCACAAGAGAAAATAAAATTATTAATTTATAGAAAGTACTAATTTGTTTTTAATATAAATTATAATTACAATTAGATTAAGGATTTAAAATGTGGTTAATAGAAAATAGGGAGGATTGTTTAATGAGTACAAAATATATTTTTGTAACAGGTGGAGTTGTATCAGGACTTAGGAAAAGGAATTACTGCATCATCTTTAGGTAGATTATTAAAAAATAGAGGATATAAAGTTATAAATCAAAAATTTGATCCATACATAAATGTAGATCCAGGAACTATGAGTCCATATGAACATGGAGAAGTTTTTGTAACAGATGATGGAGCTGAAACAGATTTAGATTTAGGACATTATGAAAGATTTACAGATGTAAATTTAACAAAAAATTCAAGTATAACTACAGGAAAAATATATTCAAAGGTAATTGAAAAAGAAAGAAGAGGAGATTATTTAGGAAAAACAGTTCAAGTAATTCCACATATAACAAATGCAATAAAAGAAAAAGTATATAAATTTAATGAAACAGATACCAATATTGTCATTACAGAAATTGGTGGGACTGTAGGAGATATAGAAAGCCTGCCGTTCTTAGAAGCTATTAGACAAGTTGGATTAGAAAAAGATCCAGATGATGTTATATATATTCATGTAACATTACTTCCATATATAACAGGATCAAATGAAATAAAATCAAAACCAACACAACATTCTGTAAAAGAATTACAAAGCTTTGGTATTAAACCAGATATTTTAGTTTGTCGTTCACAAATACCAATACCAGAAGGAATGAAAGAAAAGATGGCTTTATTTTGTAATGTTAAAAGAAGTCATATTATAGAAAATTCAACAGTAGAAAATTTATATGAAGTTCCATTAATGCTAGAAAGAGAAGGATTAGCAGAGGTTGTGTGCGATAAACTTAAATTGGAAAAGAGAAAACCACAAAATGCAAAATGGGAAGAAATGATTGAAAATATTAAAAGTATAAAAGATGAGGATGTAAAAATAGCGATAGTTGGTAAATACATTAGTCTTGAAGATTCATATTTATCTGTTATAGAAAGTTTAAGACATGGTGGATTTGCAAATGGTGTAAAAGTTAATGTTGGATTTATAGATTCAGAAACAATAAATGAAGATAATGTAAATGATGTCTTAGGAAAATATGATGGTATTTTGGTTCCAGGAGGATTTGGAAATAGAGGAATAGAAGGAAAAATAGAGGCAATAAAATATGCAAGAGAAAATAATATACCATTTTTAGGAATATGTTTAGGAATGCAAATGGCAGTTGTAGAATTTGCAAGAAATGTTGCTAAAATAGAAGATGCTAATTCAGCTGAATTAGATGTTAAATGTAAAAATCCAGTTATACATATTATGGAAGATCAAAAAGATATTAATAAAAAAGGTGGAACAATGAGATTAGGAGCTTATCCATGTATTATAAAAGAGGGAACTTTAGCAAGAAGGATATATGGAGAAGCTGAAATATCAGAAAGACATAGACACCGTTTTGAATATAATAATGATTATAAAGAAAAACTGGCAGAATATGGACTTATTGCTTCTGGAACTTCACCAGATGGAAGTTTAGTAGAAATTGTAGAATATAGAAACCATCCATTTTTTATTGCTGGACAATTTCATCCAGAATTTAAATCAAGACCAGATAGACCAGCGCCTCTTTTTGTGGAGTTTGTGAAAGCTTGTAAGAATAAATAAGGGAAGAACTATTTTGAATTGATAGAAAATAAGTTGAATAAGATAATATAATTGTATAAATAGTGTATGTATAAAATCTATAAATACATAATATTTTACAAAAATGTTAAAAATATTACGAAAATATTACAGGAATATAGCATAATATTGCATAATGATATGAAACATGGTATAATAGTTACATAAATTGGCAGTAGAAAATCCAAAATGTTTCAATAATTTGAGATAAGCTACTTACAATTTAAATTTTGAGGTCTAGAAAGGAAGGAAAATATGAAAAATGACAGCACAGCCTCGAAGAAACCAGAAGCGACCAAAGATGCACCTATGATGGTGCAAATTCTCATTTTAGCATTGATATGCTTTGTGGGAGAACTCATGGCAGCAATTATTCCAATCAATTGCAGTAGCCCTGTATATGACTTTGTAATTGTGTATGTACTGTTGCAATTCAAAGTTATAAAGCTTGAGTGGATTGAAAAGCTTAGCAATATCCTGGCAGGATGTATGTTGTTAGCTTTTGTCCCAGGAACAGTAAGTATCATTGACGAGATGGAACAGCTTTTGCAGATGATTTTTCCTGCATTGATTGCATCTACACTTGGTTCAGTAATTGTACTTGCTGTATCTGGATGTACAGTGCAGGGTTTGATGTGGTTGATTAAAAAGCTGAAAGGAGACCGTAATGGAAGTAATGGAAATTGTAAAGAATAGTGAGTTTTTTTGGATCATGATTACTGTTGCAGGTTTTTTGCTTGGTTCTATTTTGAACAAGAGATTCAAGACAGTTCTTTTTAATGAACTGCTCATGTCAGTAGTAACTGTAATTATTGTAATGAAAATTACAAATACTAATTACGAGACTTATATTGGCGGAGGAAAGTATATTAGCTTTCTCTTGACTCCTGCAACTGCTGCGTTGAGTGTAAAGTTGTACAAAAACATTCATGAGATTGGAAAAAATGCAATTCCGATTATCAGTGGAATTATTTTTGGAATGCTTTCATCTTTTGTAGCGATGTTTATGCTGAAGACAATCTTCAGTTTGACAGCAGAACAGTATGCCACAATTTTACCAAAATCTATAACTGCAGCTATTGCTAAGGGTGTATCAGAGTCCTTGAATGGTAATATTGCGATAACTACAGCTACGGTCATTTTAACTGGTGTGATTATTGGGGTATTTGGTAAATTGTTAGTTAAGCTATTTAAGATTAAAAATCCAATTGCGATAGGAGTTGCACTTGGTAGTGCTGGACATGGACAGGGAACAGCTTTAGCACTTAAACAGTCTGAGACAGCAGGTGCTGTTGCTAGTTTGTCAATGTGTCTTAGTGCACTTGCAACTGTTATTATTGCACCGATTTGGTTTGGATTTACAGTGTAAGCATAAGAAATTGGGGAGATTAACTTTGAAGTTTTCTCCTCAGTTTTTTTGTAAATACACTATTTCAGGGAAATGTGACAAAATTAATATATAATGTGAATAATGGAAATTTTTCGATTTGCTATTTATATAGTGATAAAATAGTAGTAAAAAATATAAAAACATGATATAATTAAAATATTCATTCATATGAGTGGATAGAAAATTTGAAAGGAGGCATCTTAAATTATGGGTGCTAATAAACGGGTTAAGTATGATTTGGTAGACGAGGTTCTTGCTCAAATAGATGGCTGCAAGCTTTCGCTCTTTCCAGGAGAAAAGGCTTATGAAGGCCTTGTGATGCAGGAAAAACTTGATGAACCTAAAAAAGTGAGGCTGTACATTTCTCCGGGTGCTAAGATTGATATTGGTAACTGGAAAGTAGATGTTACAGATAAGCTTGAAGTCGATAATGGAATTCTTAAAAACCCGTCAAAACTTTGGATTATTGTAACTGCAATGAAGGACGATTAATTCAAAAACAAGTATCCCCACAATTCTGCAAAAGTTTTGTGGGGACTTCTAAATATGTAATAAGTACATGAATATTTCAGCATAATCAGCAAAATTTATTTGTGAAAAATAAAATTATATATTGACTTTTTAAGAAATAGGGTATAAATTATTAGCAGTCTAAATAAAAGACTGCTAATTTTTCGAATATTATTATAAAATAAGAATATAATATTCGTAAGCAAAAAAGAGGAGGTAATGTAAATGTTAAAACCATTAGCAGACAGAGTAATCATAAAAATGACAGAAAGTGAGGAAACAACAAAGAGTGGTATTATATTATCAGGAAGTAGCAAAGAAAAGCCACAAATAGCAGAAGTTCTAGAAGTAGGACCTGGAGGAGAAGTAGATGGAAAAGAAGTAAAAATGTACATAAAAAAAGGAGACAAAGTTGTTGTAAATAAATATGCAGGAACAGAAATTAAATACGAAGGAGAAGAGCTAATTATAGTTAAACAAAGCGATATTTTAGCAATAGCTGAATAAGAAAAATAAAGATTAGTACAATTTAGATAATTCTTTCTATTTATAGTAAGTTTATAAAATTTAAATAAATCATAATCAATAAGAAAAAAGATATGATGTATAATTATAAATAGGAATGATAGAAAGTGTACAATTAAAATATATATTAAATAAGATTAATTTTTAGGGAGGATTTGATATATTATGGCAAAAGAGATTAAATTTGGAGAAGATGCTAGAAAAAAATTATTAGATGGTGTAAATAAACTAGCAGATACAGTAAAAGTAACATTAGGACCAAAAGGAAGAAATGTAGTTTTAGATAAAAGTTTTGGAGCACCACTTATTACAAATGATGGTGTTACTATAGCAAAAGAAATAGAACTTGAAGATGCTTTTGAAAATATGGGAGCAAGACTTGTAAAAGAAGTTTCTACAAAAACAAATGATGTTGCAGGAGATGGAACAACAACAGCTACAGTTTTAGCTCAAAGCATGATTAAAGAAGGTGTAAAAAATGTAGCAGCAGGTGGAGATCCAATGGCAATAAAAAGAGGAATGGATAAAGCAGTAGAAACAGCAGTTAAAGGATTAAAAGAAATAAGTTCAGATGTAAATGGAAAAGAAGATATTGCAAGAGTTGCAAGTATTTCTGCAAATAATAAAGAAATTGGAGAATTAATTGCAGAAGCTATGGAAAAAGTATCAAAAGATGGAGTTATAACAATAGAAGAATCTAAAACATCAAAACAGAATTAAATGTTGTTGAAGGAATGCAATTTGATAAAGGATATGTTTCTCCATATATGGTAACAGATACAGAAAAAATGGAAGCAATTATGGATAATCCATATATTTTAATTACAGATAAAAAAATTAGTAATATTCAAGAAATTTTACCATTATTAGAAAATTTAATGCAATCATCAGGAAAACTTGTAATAATTTGTGATGATATTGAAAGTGAAGCATTATCTACATTAATATTAAATAAACTAAGAGGAGTATTAAATGTAGTAGCTGTAAAAGCTCCAGGTTATGGAGATAAGAGAAAAGAAATGTTACAAGATATTGCTATTTTAACAGGTGGAGAAGTTATAACATCAGATTTAGGATTAGAATTAAAAGATACAGCTATAGAACAATTAGGTAGAGCAAAACAAATAAAAGTTCAAAAAGAAAATACAATAATTGTTGATGGTTTGGGTGATAAAGAAAAGATCACTGAAAGAGTAAATCAAATAAAAGCTCAGCTCGTAGAAGAAAAGAGCGAATATGAAACAGAAAAATTACAAGAACGTTTAGCAAAAATTGCCGGAGGAGTAGCAGTAATTGGAGTTGGTGCAGCAACAGAAGTTGAAATGAAAGAAAAAAAATTAAGAATTGAAGATGCATTATCTGCAACAAGAGCAGCAGTAGAAGAAGGTATTGTTGCAGGTGGAGGAACTGCATATGTAAATGTAATTCCTAAAGTAGAAAAAGTAATGGAAAGCTTAAATGATGATGAAAAATTAGGTGCTAAAATTGTTTTAAAAGCATTAGAAGAACCAGTAAAACAAATCGCTGTAAATGCAGGTTTAGAACCAGCTGTTATATTAGAAAAAGTAAAACAAAGTCCAGTTGGAACAGGATTTAATGCTAAAGATGAAGTATATGTAGATATGAAAAAATCAGGAATAGTAGATCCTACTAAAGTATCTAGAAGTGCTCTTCAAAATGCTGCATCTATTGCGTCTATGGTACTTACAACAGAAAGTATTGTAACAGAAAAGAAAGAAGAAAAATCATGTAATTGTTCACATGAAGACCCAGCAGCTGGTATGGGAGGAATGTATTAATATAAATAATACTATTTAAAAATAGATAGTAAATAAGTATATTATAATTGAAAGAAGCGGTTACTCTATAAGAGCAAACTGCTTTTTTTATTTAATGATACCCATAAGCTATTATATATATAGAAGGAGCCAGAGTAGAATGTAAAATATCACTACTCTGGCTGAACAGCATAGTTGCATTTATAAAATTTTTACAAAAATGATGTTCTGAAAAGGACTTGTTTTAATGCGAACTTCTAAGTTAGTACTAGATTGTAAGGCATTTTTCAAAGAGATAGTATCTGGTAATTGTTCTAGGCTAATGTGTAATAACTTTCGACTGCTTTGCAAGACTTCGCAAGAGCTGGAAAGTGATTCGCAAGCTACAAACATTTTATTCTTGAGTGTATTTGTTAGCTTTTTGCCAGAAACCTGAATTAATCCTTTCATTTCATATCCTTTCTAAACTCACTTGTCATAAGAAGTACACTAAAAAAGTGTTCTCGTACGGAGTTTTGTTATACGAGGTTCTTTAACCATATAATATAGTATATAAATACAAATAACATATTAGAACCATAAAATATTACTAATTGAAAGCTAGTCTATAATATTTTATGTCTCTAATAGTTATTAAACCTAAGGAATATAAGGATTACTATTTACAGTTTTTTGTTTGAGAGATAATGTTACCGCATACCAAAGTCCTTATATATGCATAAAATTAAACCAATCTTGAAGCATGGCGGGTGACTGATATGAATAAGTTTAATACCACGCATTTCATATTTTGCCAATGTCAAAATATGAGCAGTCGGCAATCGATTTAAATTTATACATATATAAGGACTTTGGTATGCTAGTATGTGCTTTTAAGTAAGTTATGAATGGTAACACCATAAGTATAAACTAAAAAATAAAATTATTTTCACATTATAGACATAAATGAACTTTATAATATATAATAGCATTAATTAAAAATGGAGGAAAATTTTGTATGAATGATATTACAGTTTTAGTTGTAGATGATGAAGCTAGAATGAGAAAATTAATCAGAGATTTTTTAGTTCAAAAAGGATTTTCAGTATTAGAAGCATCAGATGGAGAAGATGCATTGATAGTTTATGAAGAAAATAAGAATAAAATAGGATTAGTTTTATTAGATGTAATGATGCCAAAATTAGATGGATGGTCTGTATTAAGACAAATAAGACAAGATTCAAATGTTCCGATTATTATGCTAACAGCAAGAGGAGAAGAACAAGATGAGTTGTTTGGATTTGAACTGGGGGTTGATGAATATATTTCTAAACCATTTAGTCCTAAAATATTAGTAGCGAGAGTAGAAGCAATATTAAAAAGAGCAAAAGTAATAGAAAAACAAGTGAAAAGTTATGGCGGAATTGAAATTGATTCTGACGGAAGGACTGTTAAAGTAGATGGTAAGCTAATAAGCTTGAGTTTAAGAGAATATGAATTATTAAAATATTTAATAGATAACTCAAATATAGCCTTATCTAGAGATAAAATATTAAATAATGTATGGAATTATGATTATTATGGAGATTCTAGAACAATAGATAGTCATATAAAAAAGATTAGACATAAATTAGGAAAAAAAGGTAAATATATACAAACTATTAGAGGTATAGGATACAAATTTGAGATAAAATAACATTTGGAGGAAACAATGAAAAAAATAAGAGAAAGATTTAAATCTGTTAGAGTTAGGCTTTTCTTAACTTTATGTACAGTAATAATCATAGTAATTTTATTTTTAATTTTAATTAATAATATAGTTTTAGAAACATTTTATTTATATTCTAAGACAAATACAATAAAATCTTTGTATGAAAAGATAAATATTTATTATAAGAATCCAGATGGAGCTGTAAATTTAGAAGAAGAACTTAAAAATATAGCAATAAGAAATAATATAGATATATTGATAAAACAAAATGATGATATGATAGTAGTCACAACAGACAAAGAATTTTTAGGTAGCATAGGAAAGATAAGTATATCTAATATATTTAGTAGCAAAAATAATTTAGGAGACATTTTATATTCAAGAGATAAAGTGATTATAAAAAAATTGCAAGATGAAAAAAGTAATATTAAGTATATAGTTTTATTTGCTACATTAGATAATAATTATAATTTATATATAAGAATTCCAATATCAGCAATTGAAGAAAGTGTACAAATATCAAATAATTTATTATTATTTATTGGTGGAATAGTAATTTTTATATCTGGAATACTTGCTTCATTTATTTCAAGAAAATTTACTGAACCAATATTAGAACTAAATAATATTGCTAACAAAATGGCAAAATTAGATTTTAGTCAAAAATATAGAATAAAAGATACAGAAGATGAAATTAATGATTTGGGTAAAAGCATTAATACAATGTCTGATAAGCTTGAAAAAACAATAAAACAATTAAGAGGAACCAATATAGAATTAGAAAAGGATATCGAAGAAAAATCAAAAATAGATGAGATGAGAAAACAATTTATTTCTGATGTATCTCATGAATTAAAAACACCAATAGCATTAATACAAGGGTATGCAGAAGGTTTAGTAGAAAATGTTAACTCTGATGAAGAATCTAGAAGGTTTTATGCAGAAGTAATTTTAGATGAAACTAATAAAATGGACATATTGGTAAAACAACTACTAGAATTAATGAAGCTAGAATATGGAAAGAGAGAATTTAATAATAAAAAGTTTGACTTGCAAGAGTTAATAAATGAAGTTATAAGAAGATGTAATGTTATGATTGAAGAAAATAATATTAAGATAAAACTTAATAGTGATGAAGGTTTATGTGTATATGCAGACGATTTTTATATAGAACAAGTTATAACAAATTATTTAACAAATGCAATAAAACATGCTAAAGAAGTAAATGGGGAGAAACAAATTGTAATTAATGCAAAAGTAAATGAAAAAACAAATAAAGTTAGAGTTAGTGTGTATAATACAGGTGATAATATTAATCAAGAGGATTTAGATAGAATATGGGGAAGATTTTATAAAATAGATAGTTCTAGAAATAGAAATAATGGCGGAAGTGGAATAGGTCTTGCTTTAGTAAAAGCTATTATGAATAATTATAAAAATAGTTATGGTGTAGAAAATAAAGAATATGGTGTGGAATTTTTCTTTGAAATGGATTTATGTGAAAAATAAATGTAAAAGTGATTTAGCTTTACAAGATGTATTGCAATGCTAAATCATTTTTATACAACTGGATAAGTATTTAATAACAAATGGAAAATTATGTCATGTCTTGTCGACGGAAAATTCTTTACAAATGTGTATATATGGTGTATTCTAATTATAGTTTTATTTAAAAGTTGCAATTTTTATCTATAAATTTTTAATCTAAAAAATTTCCAAAAAGAAAAATAAAGATGATGTAAAATAGTATAGTAAAAAATAGAATATTAAAACATTATCAAAAATAAATAGGTAGGTGAAGAATATGAATGATTAATTTTAACAAAAGAAATATACATATATTAACATTTATAATAACAAGTATATTATTTATATGTATTAAGTTTATATTTAAAAGTTATTATAAACTCAAAGAAAATATCAATTTACCAAATCAAAGTATTTTTATTCTAAGTAAAAATTTAAATCCAAAGGAAATAGCAAATCAGCTTTCAAAAAGTAAGAATTCCAAAAATAAAAATGAAAATAATAAAAAACAGAATTTAGAAGATAAAAAATAGCTAAATTTAAATATTATAAAATAAAAAAGGAGGAAAATGAAAAAGATATTTATAGTATTTTTTGTATTTATGCTAGTTATATCAATCATACTTGTATACTATTTTTACAATTATTCCAACAAACTTGTAGATATAAATAAAATAAAAACAGATTCGGGTTATGAAAATGTTGTTTATGAAAGTGTCATTTCAGATGAAGAATATAGCTTAGAAGATGACTTTCTTGGCATATTAGAAATACAGAAAATAGGATTGAAAGCAACTATAAAAGAAGGAAGTAGTAATGAAGTTTTAAAGAAATATATAGGTCATATTGAGGAAACATCCAAGTATGATGGAAATGTAGGACTAGCTGCTCATAATAGAGGAAACGAGTATTCATATTTCGCAAGATTAAATGAACTAAAGATAGGCGATATTGTAACATATAAAACAAAGTTCTATGAAAGAAAATATAAAGTTGATAATATTCAAGCGATATTTGAAACAGATTGGAGCAAATTAGAAAACACAGAAGAAAATAAATTAACAATGATTACATGTATATCAAACAAAAGAAATCAGCGATTATGTGTACAAGCAGTAGAAATATAAGCAATAAAAGTTTCGAATTATATAAAATTAAAATAGTAATTATTATATTTGTTATTAGGATATTAGTGATATTAAAAATAATAGTATAAGAAAAATTGTTTTTTTATACTAACATATATAGAAATAAGGAGAGGATTTATGAAAAAAAAGATAAATAAAATTTTAATCATAATGTGTGTGATAATAACAATTATGCCAATGCAAATGCTTCAAGTATTAGCAACAAAAATAGGAGATTCACCATATTTAGAAAAAGGAGACTTAGGTTTTTATAGTATACAATATCAAAATAAAACTTCAGGAAATTGGTATTATATAACTTATAGTAGAACTTGGTATACAGATGACCAAGGAATTAGAAGGATTGCATATTGTGTAGATCCAGATTTAAATGGAATTGGATGGCTTGAAGGAGAAGAAGATGGATATCATGTAGATCTAAATAAAGTATTATCAGATGTTAGGTTATGGAGAGTGTATAGACATGGATATCCATATGTAAGTGCTAAAAGCTTAGGTGTAGAAACAGAAGATGACGCATATCTTGCAACAAAACAAGCAGGATATTGGATTATAAGAGGATATAAATTAGAAGATATTTATACATATTTTAGACCAGGGGAAACACCTATTAATGGACAAAATTTAGAAGATATACAAAGAAGAGGAAAAAAAGTAATTGATGCAATATATTACTTAGTAGATTTAGGATATAATGGCACAGAAACTCCAAAAATTAATGGGCTTATAAAAATAAATAAATTAGGTGATTTTGTTCAAGATGAAAATAATGAATATTATTCACAGAAATATACTGTTTCATCTTCTACATCAATGTCTAGTTATACAATAAAAGGTATAGCCGATTTTCCAGAGGGAAGTTATATCTCGGATTTAAATGGAAATGATAAAAATACATTTGCATCAGGAGAAAAATTTAAAGTAATGGTTCCTAAAAAATCTATTAATGAAAATATAACAGGTAAAATAGAAATTGAGGGTAAGTGTCAAAATTATCCTGTATATTATGGAGAGGCAAGAGATAAAAATACTCAAAATTATGCAGTAACAGTAGATTCATATTCAGATATAGTAGAAAATGTAAAATTAGATATAAATGCATATAAATCAAATATAAAATTAACAAAAGTAGATAAAGAAACAAAAGAAAAAATATCAGGAGTAAAGTTTAATTTAAAATATGAAAATGGTAGTAATATTGGAGATTATACTACAGATAAAAATGGAGAAATATATGTAAAAAATTTAAGACAAGGAACAATAGTTGCACAAGAAATAGAAAGCAAAAATGAATATATTTTAGATACAAAAGAAAATAAAATTAATTTAGAATATAATGATACTAAAACAATAACTGTAGAAAATGAACATAAAAAAGGTGATTTAAAAATAGTAAAAGTAGATAAAGATGATAATTCTATAACACTAGGAGGGATTGAATTTGATTTGCTTGATTCAAAAGGCAAAATAGTAAAACATCTTACAACAGATGCAAATGGAGTAGCAGAAGTAAAAGGTATTAATACAGGAAACTACACTTTAAAAGAAACTGTAGCCAAAAAGGAATATAAAATAGCATTAGATAAAGATGTAACAATAAAGTGGAATGAGCTTTCTGAAATTAAAGTAGAAAACGAGAAAAGAAAAGGTCAAATTAAAATTATAAAAGTAGATAAAGATTATAATGAAGTAAAACTAGAAAATGTTGAATTTCAAATTATAAATAATAATAATAGAATTGTAGAGAAAGTTAAAACAGATAAGAATGGAGAAGCCAAAACCTCTAAACTTCCAATAGGAGAATATAAAGTAAAAGAAGTAAGTTTAGGTACAAATGAAGAATATATTTTAAACGAAGAACCTAAAACAATAACTGTTGAAGAAGATAAAATTAAGAATATTGAGTTTGAAAATGAACACAAAAAAGGTAGTTTAAAAATTTATAAAGTAGATTTAGATAATAAAAATATGCCAGTATCTGATGTGGAATTTGAAATTACAGATAAGGATGGATATAAATATACTGCTATATCTGATAAAGATGGAATTGCATATGTAGATAATATTAGAACAGGAATTGTAACAATAAAAGAGACTAAAACAAATAAGATATATAAGTTATCAAAAGACAGATATTATACAGAAATAAAAGCTAATGAGGTAGCAGAAATTACAATAAAAAATGAGAAATTAAAAGGACAAATTGAAGTGTATAAAGTAGATGCAGAAGATAAAGAATATAAATTAGAAGGAGTAGAATTTGAAGTTATAGATTTAGATGGTAATGTAGTAGAGAAAATGAAGACTGATAAAAATGGAAAGGCTGTTACAAGTAGACTTCCAATAGGAGAATATAAAATTAAAGAAATAAAAACAGATAAAATGCATGTTTTAAATAGTGAGATAGTAAAGGTAAATATTAAGCAAGATGTAATTTCAAAATTAAATATTACAAATGAAAGAATAAAAGGAAAAATAAAGATTGTAAAAACAAGTAAAGATGATAATTTAATAAATGGATTAGAATCAGGTTCACCAATTGAAAATGTCAAATTTGAAGTATATGATTCAAATAAAAAATTAGTAGATAAAATAGTTACAGATAAAAATGGAATTGCAATTACTAATAAATTGGATAAAGGAGTTTATATAATAAAAGAAGCGGAAAGTGCAAAGTGGTATTTATTAAATGAAGATGAATTTTTAGCAGAAATAAAAACAAATGAAGAAATAGTGGAATTAGGAATTACAAATGAATCAGAAAAACCTAATGTAGAAATTGAAAAAACAGGAATAATTCAGGCAACTGCAAATCAAGAGATTAGTTATAATTTTAAGATAAAAAATACTGGTAATGTGAAATTAGATAATTTTGTTTGGTATGATATATTACCAACTGATTATACAAGAATTACAAAATTAGTAACAGGTACATATAATCAGGATTTAAGTTATTCTGTGTATTATAAGACTAACAAGAATGATTATAGATTATTAAAGGAAAAATTAAATACAAAAGTAAATAATTATATAGATTTTACTAATTTGCAATTAGATGATGATGAATATGTGACCGAATTTAAAACTGATTTTGGAACAGTAGATGTTGGGTTTGAATCAGTAATAAATCCTTGTATATATGTAACTGTAAATGGAAATGTAGAAAATGATGATGCTTTTACAAATAGAACCAAGATAGAAGGGGATAATAAAGGATTTATGGTTTGGGATGAAGATGAACATATAACTAAAGTGTATAAAGAAGAAGTACGAATGAAGAAGCTTCCTAGAACTGGTAGATAAAAATAGGTTAATGGTTTTAAAGCACTATTTACTTAAAACTAATAACTGGTAACAAAAATAGCAAAATCTTCCAAATCTTGCATTGACATAATTCTAATAGCAATATATAATTATATACGTTAAAATATAAGATAAGAAACAAAGGAAGGAAGATTTTATGTTAGTTAATATATTATTTCTAGTAATATTAATATTATTAAATGCATATTTTGCAGCAACAGAGATTGCATTTATATCATTAAATGATACAAAAATTGAAAAAATGGCAAAGGAAGGTAATAAAAAAGCAAAACAAATAGTAAAAATGTTAAAAAATCCAAGCAAGTTTTTAGCTACTATACAAATAGGAATTACTTTGGCAGGATTTTTATCAAGTGCTTTTGCATCAGATACTTTTGCAGATATCTTAGCACCAATGTTAAATAAAGTGTTACCAATGATTTCTGTAGATGTATGGAGAGGTATTTCAATTATTATTATAACAATTATATTATCATTCTTTACATTAGTTTTTGGAGAATTAGTTCCAAAAAGACTTGCAATGAAATATTATGAAAAAATATCTTTTGCAAGTATTGGAGTTATAAAAGTTATTGCTACTGTTACTGCACCATTTGTAAAATTACTAACTGCATCTACAAATTTAGTATCTAAAATATTTGGCGTTTCAGAAGATGACGAACAAGCTGTAACAGAAGAAGAAATAAAAATGATGATTGATGAAGGTGAAGAAAAAGGAACTATAGATGAAGAAGAAAAAGAAATGATAAATAACGTTTTTGAATTTAATGACACAACAGCAGTAGAGGTTATGACACATAGAACAGATATATTTGCAATAGATATTGATGAAGATATTTATAAAATATTAGATAAAATAGATGAATACAAATATAGTAGAATACCAGTATATGATGAAACAATAGATAATGTAAAAGGAATATTATTTGTTAAAGATATCTTGAAATCATTAAGTGGAAAAAAACAAATTAAAATAAAAAATATAATAAGAGATGCATATTTTGTACCAGAGTCTAAACCAATAAATGAGATATTTAAAGAGTTACAAAAAAACAAGAAACAAATGGCTATAGTAGTTGACGAATATGGTGGAACATCAGGCTTAGTAACAATGGAAGACATCTTAGAAGAATTGGTTGGAAATATTTTTGATGAGTATGATGAAGTAGAAAACGAATACGAAAAAATAGATGAAAATACATTTTTAATTAGTGGAAGTGTAGCTATATATGAACTAAAGAAAATATTAAATATAAATATCCCAGAAGGAGATTATGATACTTTATCTGGATATTTATTAGAAGAATTAGGGCGTTTACCAGAAGAGGGAGAAGAAGCTATAGTAGAAACAAAAGATGTAACATATAAAATAGAAGAATATGAAGAAAAAAGAATAATGTGGGTAAAAGCCTGTAAAAATAATAACCAGAAGGTTGAAGAAGAAACAAAAGAAAAAGAGTAAAAAAGAGGGTTTGATATAGATGAAGTCAAAAAATAAATTAATAATAATCTTTATAATTTTGCTTGCGTTATTTGCATTTTTTATTTATAAAAGTTTTGCTAAAAATAATAAGTATGAAATAAATTTTGAAGAAGTAGAAAAAAGAGATTATTTTTTAGTTTTTGATGATAAGTATGGTGTTATTAATAAAAATGGAGACATAATTGTAGAAACAAATTTTGACATGATACAAATACCAAATCCAAGTAAAGATATTTTTATTTGTATGAATAATTATAATGCTGAAACAGGAAATTATGAAACAAAAGTATATAATAAAGATAAGGAAGTTTTATTTAGTAAGTATGAAAGAGTTGAAGCAATTAAAAGAGAAGAAAATTTAGATAATATTCCATATGAAAAAGGTGTTTTAAAATATAAAGAAAATGGTAAATATGGTTTGATAGACTTTGATGGAAATATAATAACAAAGCCAATATATGAAAACATTGAGGCTTTAGAGTTTAAAGAGGGAATGTTAATAGTAAAAAGAGATGGCAAAACTGGAGTTATTAATATAGATGGAAAAGAAATAATTAATATAAAATATGATTCTATTGAAGCAGATAAATATTCTATAAATAAAGACCATAATAAAAGTACAGGATTTATTGTATCTATAAAAACAGAATCAGGGTATAGATATGGTTATATTAATTATAAAGGAAAAATGATATTAAAAACTAAATACAATGAAATTGCAAGAATCAATTATATAGATGATGATGAAAATGCATATTTAGTAGCTTTTAAAAATGGACAAGCAGGATTTTATATAAATAAAAAATTAATATTAAGGCATGAATATGAAGATATGCAATTTGATACTATTAATAATTTAGTAATTGTACAAAAGTCAGGAAAGCAGGGAATATATAACTTAAGTGGAGAATTAATAGTTCCTATTGAATATGACAATATAATAATAGCAGGTAATTTAATTAATTCTCAAAAAAATAATGAAGTTATTATATTTGATAATAAAGGTCAAAAATTAAACAATAATAATTTTATAAGTATAATATCTACACAAAATAAGAATTATTCAATAAGTATAGATATAAATGAGAATTTTGGAGTAGTAGATAAAGATAATAATATATTGGTAGATAATAAATATACTTTTATAGATTATTTATTTGATGATTACTTTATTGTTCAAGATGCCACAAAATTAGGAATAATTGATATAAATGAAAATATAAAAGTGAAACTTCAATATGATGCAATACAAAAATTAGAAGGAACAAATGTAATACAAGGAATAAAGGACGAAACTGTAGAATTAATTGATAAAAATATGAATATTATTTCATCAACCCAAAATGGTGAAGTAGATATAACAAATAACTATATAAAAATATATAATTCAAAAGATATGAAGTATTTTGATTTTAATGGAAAAGAAATATCTAATATACAAGCTATAAATAATCAAAATTTATTTGCTAAAAAACAAAATAAATCTTGGGGATTTGTTGATAAAAATGGAAATACTAAAGTGGAATATATATATGATATGGTAACAGAATTTAATATTTATGGTTATGCAGGAGTGAAAAAAGATGGCAAGTGGGGGATAATTGATTCACAAGGGAACGTGATTTTAGAGCCTACTTATGAAATAGAAGAAATACAGCCACAATTTATAGGAAAGTATTATAGAGTTGATTTAGGATATGGAGAAATTTTTTATATGGCAGGCTAGTTATCTTAAAGTTTCTATTGTGTAAAGGATTTTCTAATATAGTATAAAGTTGTTTAATATCAGTTTATAAAAAATAGATACAATTCACAGCCGTTTTATTTAGGAGATAATGTTACCGCATAGCTAATTGTTTATTATATACTTTTTAAAACCAATCTTTAAGCGTGGCGGACGAGTAATAGGAATTAGTTTTATACCACGCAATATATAGGAGAGGAAAGTTAAACTATAGTGCCTATCTGCGATTGGTTTTAAAAAGTATATAATAAACAATTAGCTATGCTAGTATGTGCTTTTAAATAAGCTATGCTATGTGAATAGTAAATATTAAAGATGTCTGATTTTATTCTATAATATAAATTGCTCTAGTAAACAATAAAAAATAGAAAGGAAGAAATAAGATGTATACTAAATTTGGAATTAGTAGTGAAGTAATAAATTTGGCAGAAAAAGTAACAAAAGAAATAAATAAAGTTTTTGAAGAAATAGATAGAGTTTGTGAATTTAATTCATTAAAAGTATTAAATGCATTTCAAAAATATAATATATCAGATATGCATTTTGGAAGTACTACAGGATATGGATATGGAGATATAGGAAGAGATATAATAGAAAAAGTATTTGCAGAAGTTTTAGGAACAGAAGATGCTGTTGTTAGATCACAATTTATTTCAGGGACACATGCTTTAACTGTTGCGTTATTTGCTTTTTTGCGTCCAGGAGATACAATTTTAAGCATTTGTGGAAAGCCATATGATACATTAGATGAAGTAATTGGAATTACAGATAATCCGAGCTCTTTAAAGTCATTTGGAATAAAATATGAACAAATAGAACTTATAAACGATGATTTTGATTGTGCAAAAATTGAAGAAAGAGTAAAACAAGGAAATATTAAATTAATTGAGATACAACGTTCAAGAGGGTATTCACAAAGAAAAAGTATTAGTATAGATAAAATTGAAAAAGTAATATAAATTAATAAAAAGTGTAAACAAAGATGCTATTATAATGGTTGATAATTGTTATGGTGAATTTGTAGATAAAATAGAGCCAACACATTTTGGTGCAGATGTAATAGTAGGTTCATTAATAAAAAATCTAGGTGGAGGAATTGCGCCAAATGGAGCATATATTGCTGGAACTAAAGAACTAGTTAATTTGGCAGCTGAAAGATTAACTGCTCCAGGACTTGGGAAAGAAGTAGGACCAAGCTTAGGGATAAATAAATCTATTTTGCAGGGATTGTTTTTAGCTCCAAATGTAGTTGCAAGTAGCTTAAAAACGGCCGTATTTGCAAGTAAAATGCTAAAGGAATTAGGATATAAATTGGATCCAGAATTTGATGAAAAGAGATCTGATATTGTTCAAACAATAGAATTTGGAGATAGAGAGAAACTAATTAAATATTGTCAAGGAATTCAAATGGGCTCACCAATAGATTCAAATTCTATACCAGAACCTTGGGATATGCCTGGATATACAGATAAGGTTATTATGGCAGCAGGAGCATTTACTCGGAGGTTCATCAATAGAGTTAAGTTGTGATGCTCCAATACGTCCACCATATGTAGCATTTATGCAAGGTGGTTTGACATATGAATATGGTAAATTAGGTGTTATGAAAGCAATACAAAATATAATGTAATAATTTTTATAGGAGGAAGATTTGAAAGTAGTAGTAATTGGAGGAGGACCTGCTGGTATGATGAGTGCTATTACTGCAGCTGAGCAAGGTGATAAAGTAATAGTATTTGAGAAAATGAATGATTTAGGAAGAAAATTATTAATTACAGGAAAAGGCAGATGTAATATAACAAGTAGTTTAGATATAAAAGATTTTATTTCAAATGTTCCTGGAAACGGTAAGTTTCTATATAGTAGTTTTCAAAATTATACCAATAAGGATATTATTAATTTTTTAGAGAAGCAAGGTGTACAAGTTAAAGAAGAAAGAGGAAATAGAATATTTCCTGCATCTAACAAATCTAAAGATGTAGTAAATGCATTTATTAGAAGAATGAAAGAACTAAAAATTGATATTAGAACAAATAGTAAAGTGGTTAAAATAGAAACTGAAAACGGAGCAGTAAAAGGTATAAGATATGTAAATGAAGAAGAAATAGATGTGTTTGAGAATGCTGATAAAGTAATTTTAGCAACTGGAGGAAAGAGTTATCCAAATACTGGTTCAACAGGTGATGGATATAATTTAGCAAGAAATGTGGGACATACTATAACAAAAATAAAACCATCATTAGTACCTATTGCTGTTGCAGATAAGAAAAGTGAGACAGAAACAATATTAAAGCAAAGTAGTATTATAGATTCATTAAGTTTATGTAAAAAATTACAAGGATTAACTTTAAAAAATGTTTCGATTAAAATTAAAGATGTAAAAAATAATAAAATCATTTATGAAGACTTTGGGGAAATGCTTTTTACTCATTTTGGAGTTTCAGGTCCAACAATATTAAGTGGTTCGGCACATTTGTTAAGATACAAAAATGTTGAAGAATTATTAAGAGAAGGAAATATAAAGTTAATTATAGATTTAAAACCAGCTTTATCTATAGAAAAGCTTGAATTAAGATTAATAAGAGATTTTAAAGAGCAAAATAATAAATTATTTAGAAATTCATTAGATAACTTGTTACCAAAGAAATTGATAGAGCCAATAGTAGAAATTAGTAATATTTCTCCAAATAAAAGAGTAAATGAAATTACAAAAGAGGAGAGAAAGAAGATTATTAATATATTAAAAGGTATAACATTAACACTTAGAGAATTTAGAGATATAGATGATGCCATAATTACAGCAGGAGGAATTGATATAAAAGAAATAAACCCTAAGACAATGGAATCAAAGAAAGTAGAGGGATTATTTTTTTCTGGTGAAATTATAGATGTTGATGCTTATACAGGAGGTTTTAATCTTCAGATTGCGTATAGTACAGGATATACAGCAGGAATGCAGAGATAAAAAGTAAAAGAGGTTTTTTAGTATGTTTAAAACAATTAAAGAAGAAAATGTACAAGCTGAGATTGTAGAAAAAAAATCTAAGTTTATTGCTAATGTTTTCTATATAGAAACAAGTAAGGAAGCAGAAGAAATAATAAATAAAATTAATAAAAAATATTATGATGCAAGACATAATTGTTATGCATATTCTGTACAAAATCCAAATGAAATTATAAAAAGATTTAGTGATGACGGAGAGCCAAGTGGAACAGCAGGAGCTCCAATGTTAAATATTATAGAAAAGAATAACATAAGTAATATATTAGTTATTGTAACTAGATATTTTGGAGGAATCATGCTAGGTACTGGAGGACTTGTTAGAGCATATTCAGAAGCAACTATTAAGGCCTTAGAAAAAGTAACATATGTAAAAGAAGAATGTGGAATGGAGTTATCTATAACAATAAATTATAGTGACTTTGAAAATTTGAAATATTTTTGTAAGAAGAACAATATTTATATCATAAATACCCAGTATGAAAATTTCGTAGAATGTACAATAGAAGTTAATAACGAAGAAAAAGATAGGTTAATAGCTAATAATGATAAAAATAATTTTAAAATACTAAATTATAAAGTTATAAAAGAAAAAAACATCAGAAAAAATATTGAAAATTAAATGAAAAAACAGAAAATTAGAAAAAATTTCCAGAAAGGTATTGCAAATTTTTGGAAAACGGTTTATAATTTTAATTGTAAAATATTTACAAATTTATTAACAGGGGGAATTTAGTGTGAAAGAGAAAATTACGGTTTTAATTGCTGATGATAATAATGAATTTTCTATGACCTTAGCAAGTTATTTAGAAAAAGACGACGAAATGGAAGTAATAGGTATGGCAAAAAACGGAAACGAAGCTTTTGATATGATAATAAGCACAAGACCAGACATAGTACTTTTAGACGTCATAATGCCACATTTAGACGGATTAGGAGTATTAGAAAAATTAAATGCTATACATATGGAAAAATTTCCACTTTGCATTATGCTTTCAGCAGTAGGACAAGATAAGATTACTCAAAGAGCTATTAATTTAGGTGCACAATACTATGTTGTAAAACCAATAGATATTAATCTATTAATAAAAAGAGTAAAAGACCTAAAATATTTCCAACCATCACAAAATAAAAATAACTTTTTAAGTAGAGAAATAAAAGCTCAATATATAGAAATAGATTCAGAAAATAAAAAATCAGAAGAGAATTTAGAAGCATTAGTAACAAATATTATTCATGAAGTAGGAGTTCCAGCACATATAAAAGGATATCAATATTTAAGAGAAGCAATAATGATGGTAGTAAATGATATTGATGTAATAAATCAAATAACAAAACAATTATATCCAGATATAGCAGAAAAATATAAAACTACACCATCAAGAGTTGAAAGAGCAATTCGTCATGCAATAGAAGTAGCATGGGGAAGAGGTCAAACAGATACAGTAGAAAATATATTTGGTTATACAGTATCTGCAAGCAAAGGTAAACCAACAAATTCAGAATTTATAGCAATGATTGCTGATAAATTAAGATTAGAATTAAAGAGTGCATAAAAGCTATATAATTAAAAATATTAATGTAAAAATAAAATTAATTAGAAACCTCATATATTTATTAAATAAAATAGATATATGAGGTTTTTTTGCAAAGAAGTTACTATTTAATAGGTATTTTATACTATTCTGTTACTTTAAAATATTAACTTTTGCAATTCACAGCTTTTTTAATTAAAGTTATAAAGCTACTGCATAGCTAATATGTGCTTCTAAATAAGATATGTAAAATATTAACAAAGGGTTAAAGGAAAATTATTGCAAATTTACATTATAGGTTTAAAATAGATATGTCACA
>JAAGKN010000880.1_pt1 | contig 55720 bp, 44 predicted proteins | sample 6206371 | NCBI WGS metagenome assembly JAAGKN01 (sample SAMN11533720, study PRJNA540317) | gut metagenome | isolation source: fecal pellets from male and female animal of same cohort | host: Peromyscus leucopus | place: USA:CA | collected 2017
TACAATAATAAAAAACCGCCTATAATCATAGACGGTCTTAAACCTATAAAGTTTAGCCCGTTCGGGACTTAATAGTTAATAGCCTAGTCCCCTGTGCTACTTTTAATATAATCATAAAATTTATTTTCTGCAAGTATTTTTTATAATTACCGATTAAAAAATTTAACCAAGAAGATTTTTATTTAACTGCTTATATTGTAACTTGTAAAAAATACTTGCAAATAAATACGATATTGATTATATTAGGTGGCACAGGGGACTAAATAGTAGTCCCATTTGTATTTGATTATAAAAAAAGAAATAACCACTTACCGCTAATAAGTGGTTATTTTAATTTCAAAAAAAATTATCATTTCACACTAAGGGGCTGACCAGACCAGTCCCCTGTGCTACTCTTAATATAATAATAAAATTTATTTTCTGCAAGTATAAATACAATTTTTACCTGAATAAAATATAAACATTGATTATATTACGAGTTAATAGACCTTGTAAAGCTCACTCGCTAACTGCATTTGTCTTATATCATAAATTATAATTTTTCCTATACATTTTTATTTTTTAGTGTTATTTTTATATAGGCGTTTTGCCTAGTAGCACAGTGCGCGCTGGTGGTTGGCTACCTTTCTTTTTATCCATTCGGATTTTACCGTTCGGAATAAATCAAGGGAGAGTGGCTTATGGTTTATGAAGATTATTATTTTTATCTTCATATTAATGCTAGTAATAGCAACCATAATTTTTTATATAAAAAAATAACCACCTGTTTTGCCTAGCAGGTGGTTATTTTAAAACAATATTTTTAAAGTTTCACACTAAGGGGCTGACCATTCCAGTCCCCTGTGCTACTTTTAATATAATCAATAATAATCATTTCTGCAAGTATAAATACAGTTTTTACCTGAATAAAATATAAAAAATATTTGTATTAAGAGTTACTAGACCTTGTAAAGCTCACTCGCTAACTGCATTTGTCTTATATCATAAATTATAATTTTTCCTATACATTTTTATTTTTTAGTGTTATTTTCATACAGGCATTATGCCTAGTAGCACAGTGCGGGCTGGTGGTTGGCTACCTTTCTTTTTATCCATTCGGATTTTACCGTTCGGAATAAATTAGGGGGTGGCTTATGGTTTATGAAGATTATTCTTTTTATCTTATATTAATGCTTGTAATAGCAACCATAATTTTTTACATAAAAAAATAACCACTTATTCGCAGTAAGTGGTTATCTAAAAAATAAATTTTAGCAATCACATAAGGGGCTGACCATCCCAGTCCCCTGTGCTACTTTTAATATAATCATAAAATTTATTTTCTGCAAGTATAAATACAATTTTTACCTGAATAAAATATAAACATTGATTATATTACGAGTTAATAGACCTTGTAAAGCTCACTCGCTAACTGCATTTGTCTTATATCATAAATTATAATTTTTCCTATACATTTTTATTTTTTAGTGTTATTTTCATATCTGGCTATTTAGTTGGATAGTCTTGCACAGGTGCGACTGGGTTGGTTGCTTCTCTCTTTTACAACTTTAAAAATAAAGGGGGACGCCTATGATATATTATGATAATATCACATTTTTATTATGTGTGTTTATAATAACAATCATAATTTTTTACATAAAAAAATAACCACCTAGCACGATAAGTGGTTATTTTAATTAGATAATAAAATTAAATAGCCAACGAGGACTGCCCTCCCAGTCCCCTGTGCTACTTTTAATATAATCATAAAATTTATTTTCTGCAAGTATAAATACAATTTTTACCTGAATAAAATATAAAAATTACTTATATTACAAGTGAGCTGTCCTTATAAAATCAATTAAAAACTATACCATTAATATAATATATCAAATTTTTTTAAACTTTCCATTATCATTATTGATAAAAAGAAAATATACAAATTTTTCGCTTAAAAATATACTTTAAATATTGGTAAATGAAAAAAAGAAAAAAACCACTTCTCTTGAAGTGGTTTTTATATATTTATCTAATAAGTATTTATATTAGAAAGAAGCTCTGATTTGAGCACCAACTAAAACACCACTCTGCATTGCACTAAATATGTCATCTGATATTTCACTCATTGTGCCATAGTAAGCAATCTGTGGTATAAATGCAAAATTTTTGCTAATAGCATAATTTCCTTGAAGAAATACTGCAAAGCTAGATATTAAATAGTCCACATCTTCAGCTTCTGGAATTGTAGCTTGATAACCAGCACCAACTACTAACGCAAATTGTTCTGTTAGTTTAGCACCATATTCTGCAGAAACTGCTACACGATGAATATTATAGAAAGAACCATCATCTTTCACACTTCTTACATCATTAACACCAAAAACATTTCCTTCACTATCAATTAAAGAGAGACCATCGTGAGTTGCTTTACCATTATTCACTACTGTTTTTGCTTCACCATATAAATCTTCATTCATACCATATCTTAATAAAACAGATAACCACATTCTATTATTACTAAAAGTTGGTCTTACACCAGCAGTGATACCAAAAGCATGTAGATTAGTCCAGTCTACATTACCACCATCGTCTATGTATTCACCATTAACAGCAGTATATGTTGCAGCAACTTTTGCCATTAAATTTTCATTTTTATATGTATAAGAAATAGCACCTCTTGGAGTATATTTATTAGTTCCAATGAAACCACCAGCATTTCCATTCAATACATCATCTTCAATTAAAGCAAGAGTAAAACCTGCTATTGTATATGATACTTGAAATCTTCTAGTAGATGTAGTTACACCACCAAAACCATTTAAACCACCATCAGTATCAAAGATATCAGAGATAAAACCACCCATAGAAGTTGGAGTGTCTGTTTTACCAGCAAGAAGTTTGCCTGCATTACCAAAAGAGTAAGCTGCCCAAGCTTGACGAAGACCAACAGCATTACCAGCTGAAACTCCATAAACAGTTGCTTCATTGGCACCAAGTTCTACTTGACCAGAAAAATTACCAAGTGCTAACTTAACACCAATACGAGAGTTCGGTTGCACTCCATAGAGAAAATTATGAGTAGTATCACTATCGTCTAGAGAAACACCTCCTATTTTTGTTTCTCCTGTGATGCCTGCACCATAACCAATATAGCCCCTAATAGTGCCATAGATATCAACAGAGTTACCTTCGCCATTATTATAAACTTCAACAGCGAAAGCTGGAACTGCCATAAAAACAGCAATTAAAACTAATAAAACTTTTTTCATTTTTATCATTCCTCCTCAATAGATTTCTATAAAAATAACATCATTTGAAATAAAAGGCAAGATATTTATTATCAAGGTTCATAAAAATTTTGCAGGTATAACACTAAAATATGAAATAAAGAGCAGTAAATAAATATAAAAGGTTATATAAATCATAGTAATTCACTTATTTTTATTTAAAATTATATCACTATGTTATAAAATTACAAATTAAATTACTATGATATATACTTATAGTAATATGTATATATACAAAAGAGTTTGATATTTTTAACTGTAACTTCTCTATTTTTTTACAATTAGGATAAAAGCAAGGAAAATAAATAATAACATAGGCGGGAGTAATCTGTAACATCTAATTATTTATTTTATTATGCAAATACAAAAAAAGCCTTATGCTTAAACATAAGGCTTAAAAATTATATTTACATATTTTAATTTTAAAGTCCAGTTTCATTTTCATCAATTATAAATTTCTGCGGGTTGACAGGAATACCATTTACAAGCACTTCATAGTGGACATGAGGACCTGTGCTTCTACCTGTGGAGCCTACTTTTGCTATTGTATCGCCCTTTTCTACCTTATCACCAACTTTAACTGTTAATGTGCTATTATGTCCATAACGTGTCATATACCCATAACCATGGTCAATAGTAACCACATTACCATAGCCAGCTTTTTCCCCTGCATATACTACAATACCTTTTGCAGTAGAGCGGACAGGTAGCCCATATCTTGCTGCAATATCTAAACCTTCATGGAAAACTCGTCTGCCTGAAAATGGCGATGTTCTAAAACCAAATTTAGAAGATACCCAGCCTCTAACAGGCCATATAGTAGGTGTTGAAAGCATTATAAGGCGTTGTTCTTCTAAAAAATCAACAAGTTTTGCAAGGCTTACTTCTCTTTTATTAATTTCTATTCGCATTACATCTAATGTTTCATTTAAGCTGTCAAAAAACTCTTGCTCTCTTCTATCTGAAAAAGCAAAGTATTCTCTTAATATATCAACTTCCTTACCACCAACAGCAACTTGCTGGACAACACGACTGCCATCTTGATAAGAAACAAGCTCACGCACTTTATATTCAAGCTCGTCTAGTTTATTCATTTTATTATTTAATTCATCAAGCTGTTGAATATAAGTAGCAAATTGAGTATTGAAAACTGCATTATTGCTATCGTTACCAATAGCTGCCTGCTGTCTGCGGTTTTCTTTATAAAAGTCATAAGCTATATAGGAAGATATGCCAGTAGATGCTAAAAGGAAGAGTATAATAAAACCTACCACCCAAAAAGGACGCTTAGATATAAATATAGTCTTACTTTTACCATATTTTTCAGGGTCAAAAATCATTACTGTATATTTTTTTGCCATTACATTCTCCCATATATTTCTTTATAGCTAAAATTATCGTCAAAAAAATAATATATTTAAATATAATTGATAAATCTCTTTTATTTGTTTAATTGCTTTGTATTTTAAGATAATATTTATAACAATACAACAATAGCTTTACTTATGACAGATTTCACTATAATAATCAAGTAAAAAAATTAAATATTAATAAGTTTGTCCGTTGTAAAAAGTAAAGTAATAGTTAAATATTATGTTACATAACTAAATCAGTAAGTATATTTGCTCCCACAATATTACAATTACAAATTTTAAGCTATTTATTCAACCTTTCATATATTTACCCTGCTCTATTAATAGCCTTAATATTTCACTTAACTAGATAAAATTTTTATTGTTTTAGGCATTGTTTTATATTTTACAACTTATAAATTTGATTAAAAATAAAAAAATTGCTACCAAAATTTAAATTTATATTATATATTGCACTACTTATAATTTATTTTATAATAAAACAATTAATGTAATGAAGGTAAAAATGTCTATACTGAAAAAAATCAAGCAGATTATTAAAAACAATAATACGGCACAAAATCAAATAATTATCAAAGAGATTTCAAAATCAACAGCCAAAAAAAAGCTAAACCATACCAAAGATAATAAAGCAAAATCAACAGTTGAAAATAAAAATTTAGAAAAAAGAAAAACAAATAAACATACTTCTAAAAAAACAAAAACTAAACATAACAAAAATAATGAATTAAAAAATATTAATATTGAAGATAAAGTTATAGAATTTGGTAACTGGGATATTTCTGAATTTCAGGTGGAAGAATGCAAAGGAATGCTCCGTTTTCATGACTTTAATCTTTCCCCAAAATTAATGAAAGGTATATTTGAATGTGAATATAAATATTGCACCCCTATACAACAGCTCATTCTTCCTGAAAGTTTAAAGGGAAAAGATGTTTCTGGTAAAGCACAAACAGGCACAGGCAAAACAGCTGCATTTTTAATTACATTATTTACAAGACTTATGAATAATAGCATAAGTGATGATAAAAAAGGCACTCCAAGGGCATTAATTATGGCACCAACAAGGGAGCTTGTTATTCAAATAGAAAAAGATGCTAGAAATATTGGAAAATATTGCAATTTACATATTCAATCAGTTTTTGGCGGTATTAATTATGGAAAACAAAAACGACAAATAGAAAATAAAAATATTGATATTTTAGTTGCTACTCCCGGAAGACTTCTTGATTTTAAAGAGCAAGATGTCCTTGATTTAAGTGCCGTTGAAATACTTGTAATTGATGAAGCAGACAGAATGCTTGATATGGGCTTTATACCCGATATGAAAAAAATTATAAGTGCTATCCCCTCAAAATCTAAAAGGCAGACAATGCTTTTTAGTGCTACATTAAATAAAGATATTTTAAGGCTTGCTTCTCAATGGACAAAAGACCCATTAAGTTTTGAAGTAGAATCAAAAGAAATCACATCAGAAAATATTGAACAAGTTGCATATATTGCATCAGATAAAGAAAAATTTGCAATTATATATAATATTATTTCGCAAGATATATTAAGCAGAGTTATTATTTTTGGAAATAGGCGAGATGAAGTGGCAAGACTTACAGATATGTTTAAAGCATGTGGACTTTCCTGTGGACTGCTTTCTGGTGATGTTACTCAATCAAAAAGAATTAAAACATTAGAAGAACTTAGAAATGGCACAATACGCATATTATGTGCCACAGATGTTGCTGCTAGGGGAATACATGTTGATGGTATTACTCATGTATTTAATTATTCACTGCCAGATGACCCAGAAGACTATGTTCATAGAATAGGTAGAACAGGTAGAGCTGGGGAAAAAGGTGTATCAGTTATTTTTGCAACAGAAGAAGACTCTTATCTTATACCGAAAATAGAGGCATACACAAAACATAAATTAAATTATATAAATCCGGAAGAAAATCTTGTGATAATACCTAATGATTTAAATAAGATTTTAAAACAGTTTAAATCAAGCAGAACAAGAAGAAATGCTACACCTTTCAGAGAAAAAAGAGTAAAAAGTAGAAAAGTTGTATCAAATAGGCGACCTATAAAAAGGAAAAAATAAAAAGAATATAATTATACTTGACAACTGGTGCAAATAGGTATTTTGTAAATAAAAGTTAATATTATATATACACATTTTTTAAAGATATTTTTATTTATTATTCAAAAATATATTTCTTTGTAGAAAGTAAATAGAGTAAGTGTGCTTTTAAAATTTCACAGATGAAATTTTTAATTAATATAAATTATTTTTAGATGAGGTTCAAATGAGCAAGGACAAAATTAAAGAGCTGGTTGAGCTTCGTTCCCGTTTATATAAAGGGGGCGGTGATGCTCAGATTGAGAAAATGCACTCTCAGGGTAAATATACAGCTAGAGAGCGTATAGGTATGCTTCTTGATGAAGATACTTTCCAAGAAGATTTTTTAATGGTTCAACATCGTTGTAACGATTTTGGCATGGATAAAAAAGACCTGCCAGCTGATGGTATGGTTACTGGAATGGGGCTTATTGATGGTAGGTCAGTATTTGTTGCCAGCCAAGATTTTACTGTTAATGCTGGGACTATGGGCGAAGCTGGTGCAAGAAAAGCCCAAGAATTAATGGACGCTGCACTTAAAACTGGTTCACCATTTATTTTTATAAATGATTCAGGTGGTGCAAGAGTTCAAGAAGGTGTTAGTGCATTATCTGGTTATGGTGGTATTTTCTATCGTAATGTTCTACTTTCAGGTGTTGTTCCACAAATCAGTGTTATTGCAGGACCATGTGCAGGTGGTGCTGCTTATTCTCCAGCATTAACTGACTTTATTATACAAGTTCAAAGAGAAGGACAGATGTATATTACTGGTCCTAAAATTATTAAAGAAGTTACAGGTGAAGAAGTATCATTAGAACAGCTTGGCGGTGTTGACGCTCAGGCTCATTATTCTGGTGTTGTTCATTTTGTTGCTAAATCAGGGCCAGAAGCATTAGGGCTTGCAAGAAGACTTTTATCATTTTTGCCATCTAATAATTCAGAGGAAGCACCTATTGTAGAAGAATCAAGAAATAGTGTTATAGGACCTGATGAATCCTTTAATTTCATCGTTCCAGATGACCCAAAAGTGCCTTATGATATGCACGAAATTATATGGCGAATAGTAGATAATGCTGACTTTTTAGAAGTGCAAGAAAACTTTGCTAAAAATATTATAGTAGGTTTTGCAAGATTAAATGGTAGAAGTGTTGGTATTATTGCAAACCAACCAGCATTTAAAGCAGGTGTTTTAGATATTGACTCATCAGATAAAGCAGCACGATTTATTCGTTTTTGTAATGCTTTTAATATTCCATTGATAACTCTTGTTGATGTTCCGGGATTTATGCCGGGAGTAGACCAAGAATATGGCGGTATTATTAGACATGGTGCAAAACTTTTATTTGCTTATGCCTCTGCAACTGTTCCTAAATTTACAGTTATTATTCGTAAAGCATACGGTGGTGCTTATATAGGTATGTGCTCTAAGGAAATGGGAGCAGATAGAGTTGCAGCATGGCCCGGTGCAGAAATTGCAGTTATGGGTGCAGAAGGTGCTGTAAGCTTACTTTATGGCAAAGAAATCAAAAATGCAGAAGACAAGGCTGCTGAAACTAAAAAAAGACTTGGTGAATATAGAGAATTATTTGCAAATCCTTATGTTGCAGCAAAAAGAGGATATATCCACAATGTTATACTTCCAGCAGATACAAGAAGCTATTTAGCAGCATCATTAGAAATGTATGCTTCTAAGCGTGAAACAAGACCATATAAAAAACACGGTCTTATTCCATTATAGGAGTGTTCTATGGCTGAATATACAAATATACAGCTTGCACAAGCAAATATTAATGGAACATCATCAGTTCAAGTTGTTAATAGCAGTAACGATTTTCACGATACAATAGGTGAAGGCTTACTTGTTACTGCAACAGGCGTTGGTGTTGTATTTGCAGTGCTTATTATTATGATTATTTTTATTAATGTTTTTAAAGCAGTAGAACCACTATTTGATAAATTAGGCTCTATCTTTACTAAAAAAGATAATAAAAGTGAAACAACTGCTACAAACTCACAAGAAGAACAAAATATTGATAATACCACATTAGTTCTGATTAGTGCAGCAGTTGCAGCATATACTCATAATAAAGCAAGAGTAAGACGAGTTAGAGTGTTACCAGCTAAGGCAAAACAAGGTGGTAACTGGGCTATGCAGGCACGAAGTGCATTGCAATCATCACATAGTAGAAAAAAATAAAATAAAATTTAAAATATTTAGGAGCATATATTATGAAAATGAAAATCACTCTCCATGGTGTAGCTTACGAAGTAGAAGTTGAGCTTTTAGATGAAGTAGAAGGTTATGGCACATTAAGTGGTATCCCACCAGTTGCAAGATTTGTGCAATCTCAACCTATGCCAACAAATCAAAGTAATGATGGTATATTGCCACCACCTAGCAGAGCAGCAGCAGGTGCCGCAGCCGCAGCAGCCGCAAATGCAGGTGGAAAAACTATTATTTCACCAGTTGGTGGCACAATAGTTGAAGTAAAAGCAAAAGCTGGTGATACAGTAAAAGCTGGTCAAGAATTATTAGTATTAGAAGCTATGAAAATGCAAACATCTATTAATTCCCCAGTTGATGGAACTATTAAATCTATTAATGTTGCAGCAGGTGATACTATCCGTGAAAGCCAAGTGCTTATAGAATTTCAATAGGCCATTTAGATTGCGGAGGCAAAAAAATGGATATTTTAATGAATTTTATAGAAACAGGGGCATTAGGTGGTATGCTTACTTATAAGCATATTATTATGCTTATAATAGGCGGTATTTTCCTGTATCTTGCAATAGCAAAACAATATGAACCACTACTTCTTGTGCCTATTGGTTTTGGTATTATTGTTGGTAATATTCCAGCAGACCCAGTGCTTGAAATGGGCTTATATGACCATAATAGTGTATTAGGCTATTTATATAAAGGGGTAGAACTTGGCATATATCCACCACTTATATTTTTAGGTGTTGGAGCTATGACAGACTTTTCTGCAATGTTATCACAACCTAGACTTATGCTTTTAGGTGCAGCTGCTCAAATAGGTGTATTTATAACATTTTTAGGCAGTTTATTTTTAGGCTTTACACTTAAAGAAGCAGCAGCAATAGGTATTATCGGTGGTGCAGATGGACCAACAGCAATATTTGTTGCAAGTAAGCTTGCAAGAGACTATCTGCCAGTTATCACATTAGCAGGTTACTCTTATATGGCACTCGTTCCAGTTTTACAACCACCTGTAATTAGGCTTTTAACTACTAAAAAAGAGCGTAGAATTAAAATGAAGCCATCTAAACCAGTATCAAAAAGAATGAGAGTGCTATTTCCTATATGCACATTTATTATTGTATCTATGATAGACCCGGGTGCATTAATATTAATAGGTATGCTTTGTCTTGGTAACTTATTAAGAGAAAGTGGTGTTACAGAGCGTCTTGCAAAAACAGCTAGAACAGTTGTTATTGATACAGTTGTTATTATATTAGGCTTAACAGTTGGTGCCTCTACTCAGGCAGATAAATTTTTAACACCAGAATCTCTTAAAATATTTGGTTTAGGTGCAATAGCTTTCTGTATAGCAACAGCATCAGGTGTTATATTTGCTAAAATTATGAATTTATTTACTAAAAATAAAATTAACCCTATTATTGGTGCAGCAGGTGTGTCAGCTGTGCCTCTTGCTGCCAGAGTTTGCCAAGTGGAAGGTGCAAAAGAAGACCCATCTAACTTTTTAATTATGCACGCTATGGCACCAAATGTTGCTGGTGTAATTGGTTCTGCCGTTGCAGCAGGTGTGTTTATATCAAAATATGCAGGTATATAATAATATACATCAAAATATATAACAGTGGTAGAAATACCACTGTTTTTTAAAAAATTATTAAAAGCAAAACATCTATTATAACTAATTAATGTATTATAGTAGAATACTTTATTTATCATAATAAAGTGTAATATTTATCATAAGTAGTAATAATTGCTAAATTTATTAATATTAATTTCATTCGGTAGTCTTGTTGTATTTAAATTTTTATAAAAAATGTAATAAAATTATAATATATTTTCCATTATATTGATTTTAGACTTTCTTACCGCCACACAGCTCATAAATCAAGTTTTCGTTATTTTAAACTTATTAAAACTTTTTTATAAAAATTCCGTCATAGAATTTTTATAACCACGCATATCCGAAATAAATTCGTGTATGCTTACTAAAAGAAAATACATCATGTATTTTTTATGCTCCAATTGTCCAATCATTCCATGATTTTTTTTCATTGTAGATTTAAACTCCCTACACTCACAAAAATCGTTCGTTCCAGTCAGACAAAAATCTACAAAACATTTCAAAAAATCACCTCATATACAATTCAGTCGCAAAGATAATAAAATAATCTGTTAAACTTTTATTCAAAAATACATCCGTGCATTTTTGAAATAACTCTCTGCCGAAATAAATTACTCTGCTTCGCTCCGAGTTCAGAAAACGGCTTGCCATTAATAAGGGCAAGACCCCGTTTTTCGGCTATCGCTTACGCAAGCGGGCTTTTGTCCTAAACGCCTTATTAAATTTTTAATAAAAACTTGGTCATAGAATTTTATAACCATACTCTATTAAAATAAATTTAGTTATTACCTAATATTTTATCAATGAACCTTTTATTTATTGGTATGTTATAAATATATGGAGATAATAATATGAAATTACTTACTTTTACTATAATAGTATTGATTTACTGCATAAATATATGTTTTGCACAGAGTAGCATTACATCAAGAGATATTATTAAGGATACAAATAATAAAAACTCTGCTTATTCAGAGATAAAAGCTAGAACTAATCGCGATATAAAGTTAAATAAATTAGATAATGATTTAAATTTCTATCGTAATAAAAATGATAGCATTTCAAACCAAAAAGTAATAGAGCTTGAAAACCAAAAATCTAAAATAATTAACATTAAGTAATAGATTAGTAAATAAAGCACACTATCCCTTTATATAAAAAGGGATAGTAATAAGTATGTAATTTTTTATATTTTAAACCTACTTACCAAAGCTTTAAGTTTTTCAGCTCTTTCCTGTAAATGATTTATTGTTATAACAACTTGTTCAACAGCCGCATTACTTTCTTCAATACCAGATGCTATATTTTGAGATTTATCTGATACTTTTTGCATAAAATCATATTGCATATTTACTTTATCTGCTGCACTTTCTGTATCATTAACAGCTTCTATAACTCCACTAACCACATTATTAAAAGATGATGATGCTTCGCCTATCATATCAACACCTGCTGTTACTGCTTCGCCAGAAGAAGTCATTTCACTAGATGCCTTGCTACTTTCCTGTTGAAAAGTTGTAATAATAGTTTCTATCTCACCTGTTGCATGCTGTGTGCGTTCTGCTAATTTTCTCACTTCATCTGCTACAACTGCAAAACCTCTACCAGCTTCCCCTGCTCTTGCTGCTTCAATGGCAGCATTTAATGCAAGCATATTTGTCTGTGTTGCTATATCATTAATAACAACAAGTATCTGACCTATTTTGTGGGAACTATCAGCAAGAGAGTCTATTGTAGCAGAAAGAGATGTTGTTTTATCCTGAATATCAAGCATATTAGTTTTAACATAATCAAGTTGTGATGCCCCTGCTCTTGTCATATTCTGAGAATTACTCATAACATCTAAACAACATTTTAACTGCTCTGATGACTGTTGTGAAAGCTCTCTAATTTCATTAATATCACAAGCCATATCTGAAATCTGTTCAGATTGTGCGTCAAAAGTTGATGATAATTCTTCCATAGTTGCAGAAAGCTGATTATTACCACTTGCAACTTCCCCTGCTGCCTCTTTTACTTCACTTACTATTTCTTGCACATTTTTTATAAAAGCATTAAAACTTACTGCTAGTTCATTTAATTCATCTTTATTTTTAGCTGAAAGCCTAACTGTTAAATCACCATCGCCTTTTGTTAAACCTTCCACATTAACAATAAATTCTTTTAACTGTTTTATAACACTAAAATATATGTATAATATTCCACAGCCACTTACAATAATAGTTATAATAAAAAGCACAACGGATACCGCCATTGCTTTTTTAAGAGCATCTGTTGATTTTGCTGATGAATTTTCAACAAGATTATGGACAATAGTGCCAAGTTTTTTATTCATTTCTCTTATATCAGCAGCATACTGAAAACGCATTTTTTCTATTTCTGTAATCTGTGCTGATATATCAATTAATTCTTTATATGATTTTTCTGCATCTGCAATATTTTTTCTTATTTCTTGAATAGACTTAACTATATCTTTATTAGTTATGTTATTTGCAAGCATTGAGGAAATATTATTTATGCGAACAAAAATACTTGGAACATTTTTAAGCATATCTGTTTGTTTTGTTTTTATAGCCATAAAAGATGTTGTTTTGATAAGAGTTGAAAGAGAATATATATTTTGCATACGGGAAATATATTCTTCCGCAATGCCTTCCTGCTTTGATTTCTGCATTAGATTTGAAGCAATTTGAGCTGAATTATCAAGAGATTTATTCATTTTTTGTGTAACTGCTGTATTTGATTGAATTAATACAAGGTTGTCTAAAATAGTTTGAGTAAAATCTTGTGTAATCTTATAATGCTCATCAATCAGTTTATTAGTTTCTATGTAATATTTTTTATTTTCTTCTTTTGTAACAAAGGCTTTATAATCTTCTGCATTTTTTCTTAAAGTTTTAATAAGATTTTGAGCATTATTATAAAAATCTTCATCTAAACTTGCTCCATAGGCTAGCACATTTACCTGTAAAGTAAGCGTATTGAGAGAAAGTGTTTCCATCTGCTGATAAGCATTAATGTAATTTGTTCCTATAATTTCAGAAGTTCTTGACGCAGTGTATTCTGAATATATAGCAAAAACACTGTTTAAAAATGCAAATGTTAAAACACCGCACATTGATAGTATAATTTTATGGGCAATAGTTAGTTTCATATATTATCCCCCTCCCAACTAATTTGTCACTACAATTACATAATCAATACATACCTTCCTAATTATAAAATACTCAAATAACCTTTTTACTCTTCTTCATTATACCTTAAAAAATATAATATTCAATCTTTTTTTACAACTTATAAACTTATAAATTAACATCAACAAATAGAAATATATAGAAAAAAATTATAACTTATGATATAAGAAAAATGCAGTTGGATTGCGGTTAGCTTACTTTTTTATGGAGGTAAGCTTTATGATTTATGAAAGCTGGGTTACTTATATTATAATAACCTTTGCTATCGCCAGCTTTATACATTTTATAAAGTGATAAATTATAAAAAACCGCAAGCGGCAGACTTGCGGATTAAAAAAAATATTTAATTTAGGAGCTGATCGCTCCAACTGTTTTAATATAAACAATTTTTATATTTCATTCAAGTAAAATTTAAATTTATACTTGTAAAAAAGAAATTCTGTAATATAAATCAAAAAATGGAACTTTTAAACTCTATCCAATATCCGCTGTAACTTTTTAATTGTAAAGCATACTATCATCTTTTTCAATATCATCACTTTTTGGCACGATGATTGCTATAATAAAAGCGGAGGCGATATTATGAAACGATTAATTACAATTATTTCTTTACTGGCACTTGTTAGTGGCTGTAACTCAATAGGCGGAGCAGTTGCAGTTATTAACCCATTAAATTTTACTACAACAGGTTTTTATCCTTTACTTATTATTGGCGAACTGGAAACTAACCTATCATCACTTGTTATTGATAAAACAAGGGCAACAGTTACTGATTTTAATGTAAATCCATTTGAAGTTCTTCCTGAAAAATCATTAATATATGTTATGCCAGCTATTATGACTAAAAGTTACCAAAAATCTTATGATACTTATTATAGCTCACTTATAAGCAGATATTTACAAATGAATAACTTTGCAGTTGTTACTAACGATATATCAAAAGCAGATTTTATATTAATGGTAAATATCGCAGAATCACCTGAAAGAAGAACTGGCACTAATTCATCAGTAATATCTGTAAGTATTATGGAACAAGATGAAAGAGCTGTATTTTATTCAAGTATAGCAGTTAGAAGTAAATCTGATAAAAACTTTTACTATTATCCTTCAAAAGCAGCAAAACCTGTAAGGGAGCTTACTTTATTAGGTTTTGAAGAATTATTTCAAGCAGGGCTTCCACAAGCCTTTGGTATAGTGAGGTAGTGTCATGCAAAACGGATTATATACAGCAACAAGCGGACTTTTAATGCAACAAAATAGAGTTGATTCTATTTCAAACAACTTAGCAAATATGAATAATAATGGTTATAAACGAGATAGGGCAGTTTTTTCCGTATATAGACCAGAGGATAAAAGATACCCTCAAAATTTTATTAGAGAATCCCATTATAATAAAACTATTAATACAGCAGTTCTTCTTCATGAAAACTCTGCTAATTTTGAAATGGGACCAATAAAAGAAACAGGCAATAAATTTGACTTTGCTTTACAGCAAGAAAATGCTTTCTTTGCAATAGATACTCCATGGGGTATTCGTTACACTAGGGATGGTGCATTTACTATTAATGATAACGGAGAACTTGTTACAGCAGAAGGCTATAAAGTAATGAATAGAAATACACAAGAAACAACAAGTATTATAGTTGACCAAAATGCAAGATTTGAAGTAGATAAAACTGGCACGATTTATGCTAATGGTATAGCAGGAGACCAATTTATGATTGTGGAGTTTGATGATGTTCGTCAACTTCAAAAAGTTGGTAGAAACCAATTTGCTGCTGTTGATATAGAACCAACAGATGCAGATAATGCAGGTATCAGACAGGGATATATTGAGGGAGCCAATGTAGACCCTATTGCTGAAATGGTTCGTATGATTGATGCTTCAAGAGGTTATGAAATGTATGCAAAAGTAGTGCAGACCCATGATGAAATCAGTCAAAAAGCAGCATCACAAATTTTAACACAATAGTATTATTGTAAGGAGGCTATACTATGGTTCGTTCTCTTTGGACTGCGGCAACAGGAATGCACGCACAGCAAATGAATATTGATAATATGTCAAATAATTTGGCAAATGTAAACACTCATGGATTTAAAAAAGGTAGAATATTATTTCAAGACCTTTTATACCAAGATATTAAAGCAGCAGGTGCAGTTACAGCAGCTGGTATTAACCACCCATCTGGTATTCAAATGGGTATGGGAACAGCAACAGTTGCAATTCAAAAAATACATTCTCAAGGTAATTATGATAATACTTATAACCAGCTTGATTTAACTATTGAAGGTGATGGATATTTTCAATTAACATTGCCAGATGGTAATATTGGTTATATTAGAAGTGGTGCATTTTCTATTGATGCAAATGGTGATGTGGTATCTCCAGAAGGTTATCTACTAGAACCGGGAATAAATATACCAGATAATGCTTTAAGAATATCTGTATCAAGTGATGGTATTTTTTCAGTAAAACTTCCCGGTGAAGATGAAGAAACAGAATTAGGACAAATAGAAATTGCACGATTTATTAACCCTACTGGTTTAAGCTCAATTGGCGAAAATGTTTATCTTGCAACTGGTGCATCAGGTGCAGCACAAGTTGGTATCCCATCAGAAGATGGATATGGTAAAGTAAAACAAGGATTTTTGGAAACAAGTAATGTTAATATGGTAAATGAAATGGTTAATATGATTACTGGACAGCGAGCTTATGAAATGAACTCAAAAGCTATTCAAACAAGCGATGAAATGTTGCAAACAGTAGCTGGCTTAAAACGATAGGCGGTGTGATATGAAAAAATTTCTTCTAATCGTATTAATACTGCTTATTAGTGTCAGTTATACTTTTGCTCAAAAACATATAACTATTACAGAAGAATGTGTCTACCTTGATGAGCTAACAGCAAGCCATATTCCACATAACAAAGTAGAATGCGGAATAAAAGCAGGTAGCGAAAAATTAATAACAAAAGAAATTATTCAGTCATATTTAAATAATGCTGGTATTAATGGCACAGTTTTAAATGATGTGCTTGTAGCTAGACAGTGGGAAAAACTTTCCTATGAAAAAGTTGCTGAATATATAGAAACTGAATATAAAAAAGCATATCCTAATATGAAAATAGTAGTAGACCAAATAAGGATACCTGATAATATTTATGATAATGCTGATATTAAAATGAATATATCATGTGATACTTCTAAACTAGGTGGCGGATATGCTCAAATAAAACTTGGAAATGATAAATACCAAATATATTACTATGTAAAAGGTTTTCAAGATGCTTATATTACAACAGAAAGAATTAAAGCTGGGGATAGTCTTGAAAATAAAGTAAAAAAAGTAAATGTGGAAGTAACTAATTTGAAAAATAGTCTTATAGATGATGTGCATAATTTAGCATCTTCAAAAGCAGTGCCTGCTGGAAAAGTAATTACAGCAGATATTGTGCAGGCAAGACCTGAACTTAAAAAAGGCGAAGCAGTGAAAATTGTTGTATCAAATGGAATACTTCATATAGAAACACAAGGTATTGTAGAAGAAAATGCAATGCCGGGAAGACAAGTGCTTGTTAGAAATTTAACATCACAAAAAGTTATTAGTGGTAGTTATATTGGCAATGGTATTGTTAAAGCTGATTTTTAAAATATAGTAGATGATATATAAATTATTCATAAAAAACCTTATAAATAAATGTTGATGTATTTAACATTTTTACCTCCTTACTATTGCCTGATTTATAGTTATTTCGCTTCCAAAATTTAAATAACTATAATTTCAGGCAGGTTTTTTCATTACATTATTTTTATTGGCATATCTTTTGCTTATATATTTGCAGGAAGATATTATATTCAGGCGGTGATTATATGAAAAAAAATATTTTATTATTAGCAGTTTTACTTGCTATAATTACAGGGTGTGCTACAAAAAGATATGATGATGTTATTACTTCCATTCCATCATCTGGCTATAAATCAGAAATAGAAGCATATAAAATGCAGGAAGCTGAAATGAATAGACCAAATCCATCATTATGGTCTGATGTTGGTTCAAGCGGAACTATATTTTTAGATTATAAGGCTAGAAGAATTGGTGATGTAGTAATAGTGAGAATTGAAGAAGATTCTTCTGCTTCAAATTCTACAAATAATGCCACATCTAAATCTACAACTTATAATGCAAATATTACTGCTATGCTTGGTCTACCTGCTAATATGGGCGTGAATAACTTTTTAGGTTCAGGTGTAGGGTTTCAACCAACGATTGCTGCAACAACAGGTAATAGCCATCAAGGGCAAGGGTCTAGTAATAAATCAGATACTTTTACAGCTACAATAGCAGCAAGAATTGTTGATATAATGCCATCTGGTAATTTAGTTATTGAAGGAAATAGAGAAATTATCATTGACCAAGAAAAACAGACTATCACATTAAAAGGCATAGTTAGACAAAAAGATATAGATGCTACAAATACAGTATCATCAAGTGCTATTGCTGATGCACAAATCACTTATACAGGTGCTGGTGCATTATCTCAGGCAACTAAAAAAGGCTGGCTTGGTAAAGTTATAGATGTAATATGGCCATTTTAAACTGGTAACATTTACCTACTTTTATATAAATTTACCTCACTTTATTTTTTAACCTGCTTACTATTTTAAGCAGGTTAATTTTTTATAAATATATTAAATTAAAAACTTCTTTATATTTGCTATATATCTATTTATTTTCTTTAATAATTCTGCATGGATTTCCTGCTGCAATAACATTTGCTGGTATAGATTTTGTTACCACACTTCCAGCACCTATAACTGTATTATCGCCAATAGTTACATTAGGGCAGATTATTGCTTCACCACCTATCCATACATTATTGCCTATTATCACTTTTTCAGTAAATGTGTGCCAAAATTTTTTACCATTTTCATCAATATAATATCTGTCTTCACTTTTTACTGGATGATTTGCTGTATATATTTTCACATCAGGCCCTATCATTACATATTTGCCTATTTCTATAATACCAGTATCTAAAAATGAACAGTTATAATTTACAAATGAGCCTTTACCTAAAAATATATGCTTACCATAATCACAATTAAAAGGTGCTAATATATCAGCATCTTCTTCAAGTTTTCCAAGTAATTCTACTAATAATGAACGATGATTTTTCTCATCATTAAAATCAAGATTATTAAATTGAATAGTTAAATTTTTTGCTTTTGCTTGCTTTGACCAACAACTTTTATCTCTGCCATCATAATATTTGCCTGATAATAGTTTTTCATATTCTGTCATATTATTTTCCCCATCATAATATTTCCATTGTTTTATAATAATTTATATTATTTATAAAAATGCAGGCAATACCTGATATTATAAATTATTTGCCTAAAACTTGCAGAATAATATTAATCGCCACAATTAATTCTATATATACTAAACTGTATAGTTTCTAAATCTTTTGGAGTAAGAATATAACCATTACTACATTTTCCATTTATAACATTATCATCTTTAAAGTTTATGATAGCATATACTGAACCATTATCAGAATATTTAACTGCTTTACCATTTTTAATACCATTTACATAATCAACAAATAAAAAGGGTTTTCCTGTTTTTTCATTAAAAACTTTTAATGTGCCATCTACACTACCATTTTTAAATGGGCTTTCAGATAGTAAAATACCTTGTTTAGAATATTCTCTTTCAAAACCATGTTTTTTGCCCTGTTTATACATTCTTTCAAGTTTTAATGAACCATTATTATAATATTTTTTTGTTGAACCATCTTTATAATTATTTTTATATGTAAATCGTGCATTTAATGAACCATCTATATAATAATCTTTCCTTATACCTTCTATTTTTCCATTTTTATAGGGTAATTCTGATTCTATACTGCCTACTTCATAATATATTTTTTCAATACCTTCTATTTTATCATTTTTATAAGGACTTTCTCTTAAAATCGCACCACTTGGAAAATATCGCTTTTCTGTCCCTTCCCGTTTGCTATTTTTATAATTAGTAGTTTCTTCTATAAAATCATCATAATAGTATAATCTAGCTATGCCCTCTATTACACCATTTCTTATAGGAAAATAAATATTTCTACCATCATAATTTTTAAGGCATGCTATCCCATTTGTATCTTTTGAATGATACAGTTGACCTTTTCTTATTTTTGCAAGCTCTTTTTTTGTAATAATAAAATCACATTTTTCCTGACTTAAAGATATGAAAGGATATAACAAAATAAAAAAACATAGTGAAAATAAATAGCTTAATTTATAAAAGCTCATCACTATCCTTTTTTGTCATCATTTTGTATTAAAACTGTGCCAAGAGAATCTATTTGAACATTATCTGCAACTTCTGTATGAGCTATAATATTAAGACTTGGGGAATATTTTTCTACAAATCGTCTCATGGCAAATCTAATAGGTTGAGAAACAAATAATACTGGTGGAATGCCTTTTGCAGTAACTTCTTCTGTTTTATCCATAAGACCTGTTAATATTTTCCTAGCAGTTGCTGGGTCTATTACTATTTCTTTACCCTCATCTGATGGGTGCATACTTTTTATTACAAGCTGTTCCACAGGTTGCGGAAGTGCAAATACATAAAGTTTGCCATCCCCTGCTAAAAGGCTTTCTGTAATCTGCTTACGAAGAGCAAAACGGACTTTTTCTGTTAAGTATTCTATATCCTTATTCATAGTGCCGTATGTTGCAAGAGCTTCTAAAATAGTCTGTAAATTTCTAATAGATACACGCTCTTTTAAAAGATTTTGTAGCACTCTATTAATTGTGCTTAAATCTAATATACCCGGCACAACATCTTCTACTATTTTTGGATGTTTTTCTTTTAATTTATCAAGTAGGTCCTGAGTTTCCTGTCTTCCCAAAAGTTCTGCTGAATTTTTCTTAATAACTTCTGTTAAATGGGTAGCTATAATAGTTGCAGGGTCCACAATAGTATAGCCTGAAATTTCTGCCTTTTCTTTTTCTACTTCATCTACCCATTTAGCTGGTAGTCCAAAAGCTGGTTCTTTTGTTGGTATGCCATTAATTTCGTCCATTGGTCCTGCTGGGTTCATTGCCATATACCTATCAGGCATAACATTACCTTTGGCAGTGCGAACGCCACGAAGAAGAATAACATATTCATCAGAATCAAGTTGTAAATTATCTCTTATTCTAACAGGTGGCACAATAAATCCCATTTCAAGAGCAATTTGACGCCTAATTGATTTTATTCTATTTAAAAGTGTTCCACCTTGTGAGGCATCAACAAGTGGTATTATACCAAAGCCAATTTCCAGCTCCATAGTATCCATTTCAAGCAGTTCTTTAACTTCTTCTTCCTCTGGTGCAGGTGGCTTTTCTTCCTCATTTTCACTATTTTCTTCTTCATCATCAGTTGTGCCTTTTTTCTCTTTGCGTTGCATAAGATAACCTACACCAACAGCAAGTAATCCGAGAAAAATAAATGCAACTTTTGGCATACCGGGAATAATAGCAAAGAAAAGTAAAATACCACCTGTAATAAAAAGTATTCTTGCCTGTGGAAAAAGCTGTTTTGTAAGCTGTTTTGCAAGTGAACCTGAATCATTTCCAGCCCTTGTTACAATAATACCTGCTGATGTTGAAATAATAAGAGCTGGTATTTGACCAACAAGGCCATCACCAATAGTTAATATTGTAAAAACTTTTGCAGCTTCTGCAATAGGCATACCATACTGAAAAGCACCAATAGCAAGCCCACCTATAATATTTATAGCAGTAATAATAAGCCCAGCAACAGCATCACCACGCACGAATTTTGAAGCACCATCCATACTTCCATAAAAATCTGCTTCCCGTCTAACATCTTCTCTTCTTTTTCTAGCCTCATCTTCATTAATAATACCAGCATTTAAATCTGCATCAATAGCCATCTGTTTTCCGGGCATAGCATCTAATGTGAAACGAGCTGCCACTTCTGCAACCCTACCAGAACCTTTTGTAATAACCATAAAGTTAATTAAAACAAGTATAATAAATACTATAATACCAACAACATAGTTACCACCTACCACAAACTGCCCAAATGAACGGATAATTTCACCAGCTGCATCAGGACCTTCACTACCATGAAGAAGAATAGTTCGTGTTGTTGATACATTTAATGAAAGTCTAAAAAGTGTTGTTAAAAGTAAAACAAATGGAAATGATGAAAAATCAAGTGGCCGTTCTGCATATAGTGATACAAGTAATATAATTATACTTAAAGATATACTGACAGTTAAAAAAAAGTCTAAAACAATAGACGGTATAGGTATAATCATAATAACAAGAATAAACATTACACCTAATGCTAATGCAATATCTGTCTGTTTTGTTAGCTTTTTCATAATAGATGTTGCTGTTACTTTTGTATCTGTTGCCATATTTATCCTTAAAAAATATTACTATTATACCTATACACTGTTCAGCTTATTATAGCTATACTTTTTTAATAGTATATAAAATTTATATTATTTTTTCCATAGAAATTTGTAAATTGCATACTTACTTAATGAATTTAATATTTAATTTTTTTAGATATTATAATGAAAAATACTTGCAAATATATAAAGTTTTGATTATATTAGGTGGCACAGGGGACTAGTTGATAGCCCCATTTGTTGAGATTATTTTTCATAACCGTCTACAAATTGCGTTGTAGACGGTAAATACTATGATTATTTCAGCTTATTTATTAAGCTGGAAATTATGATTACTAAAATTACTTGTGTAATCCAGCTTTCATAAACCATAAGCCTACCTCCATAGTGGTGTAGGCTACCATCCAGTCGCAACTGTGCCATATTCTTTATATCTTAAAAACATAAAAAATGCAAATTAATAATATTTATATTTTCATTAATTTTATATCACTATCCTTGATTACATAATATAATTAAAATATTTGGTAAATACTTTTCATTTTTTCAAAATATAAATTTTAAATCTAACTTACATAAATTATCTATAACAATTCTTTATAAAGATAAACAAAGTAATAAACTTATTGATTTAACAAATCATACAAAACTGTTAATATTTAATATAAAAACTTGACAAAATCCCCCCGTTATAATGCCCTATCTTTTTTATAATGGAGGAAAATAAAATAATTCAAATTATTTATAATAATAACAACTTACACACATTTTTATTGTTAATGTTTTTTAAATGGTTTCCTTTATTATTACTTATAATATATAAAAACATATCAAAAAAACATAGCTTATTAAAGAAAAGAATTATATTTTCATTTCTTTTTGTATTATGGATTGGAGCATTTTCTGCTTTCAAACCAAGCTTGCTTAATGGAAATCTAGTGATAGGGCTTTATCTAATGTATATATTTTCATTCTTATTATCAATATGGATACCATTCATTATAGTATATTTAATATATTATCATATTAGATACCGTAATAAAAAATATGATGGCTAAAAAAGAAATTACTATTTACAATATTAAATAATTTATATATTTTGTGTTTTTAAATTTTTTAGATAGTATAATGAAAAATACTTGCAAATGTATAAAGTTTTAATTATATTAGGTGGCACAGGGGACTAGATAATAGCCCCAATATATTCGTTTATTTTTTTAAATAACCGCCTACATTTGCGGTGTAGACGGTTTTTTATGGATTATTTCAGCTTATTTATTAAGCTGGCTATTACGATTACAAGGATTAGTTGAGTAATCCAGCTTTCGTATACCATAAGCCTACCTCCATAGTGATGTAGGCTACCATCCAGTCGCAACTGTGCCATATTCTATATATCTTAAAAAAATAAAAAATACAAGTTAATAAGAATATTTATAATAGATAGTTTATAAAAAAAGCGGGATATATTATACCCCGCTGTAAGATTTAATTATCATTTGTTTTAAATTGCTCTATTAGAAGTTTAAGTCTTTCAGTTCTCTGTTGAATGTGATTTACAGTGTTATTTACTTCATTAACAGCTGCTGTGCTTTCTTCAATACCTGCTGCAACTACCTGTGCATTATCTACTACTGTCTGTATAGTAGCATACTGTTCAGATACTGCTTCTGCTACTGGACTCATTGCTTGATAAAGCATTGTAACATTTTCTACTGCTTTTTTAATTTCTGATGTTACATTTGTAATATTTGCTGTTCCTTCTTGAACACTTGTAACTGATTTATCCATTGCAACAGAGGCATTATCAGCATCACGAAGTAAGCCAGTTATAATATTTTCTATCTCTTTTGTGGCTCCCTGAGTTCTTTCAGCAAGTTTTCTAACTTCATCTGCAACAACTGCAAAGCCTCTACCTGCTTCACCTGCCCTTGCTGCCTCAATAGCTGCATTTAATGCTAAAAGGTTTGTTTGATTTGCAATATCATTAATTACTTTTAAAATATTACCTATTTGTGCAGAGCTATCTGCTAAATTACGGATAGTTTCTGAAAGATTAACTGTATCTTGCTCAATATTTGTCATCTCATTACTAACATCATCAAGTTTTTCTGTTTCATTTCTTGTGGCATCAGCAGTTGATTCAAGTGATGACATATTTTCTGAAAGTGCATCACTTGTTCTTCTTGAAATACCACTAACATTTTCTATACTATCTACCATTGATGATACCTGAGATGATTGAGAGTTAAATGTTGTAGATAATTCTTCCATAGTTGCAACAAGCTCATTATTAGCTGATGCAATTTCAATAATTGATGAGCGGACTTCATTAACAATATCTTCCGTAGATTTATTAAGGGTATTAATAGCTTTTAAAATAAAACTTAATTCATCGTTACTTTGGACTTTAAGTTGCATTGATAAATCTTTATTTTCTGCCATTTTATATATTTCATCAGCAAAGAAACTAAGTGGATTTAATATGCTTCTTAATAATACATAAAGAATAGCAACACCAATTATTGATATTATAAGAATAATAATAGCGATTTTTAAAGCTACCCATGTGATATCTTTAACAAGTCTATTTTCATCAAAACCATAAAGAACAACAAAATCATAATCTTTTACTGGAACAACCTGACCCATACGAAGAACTCCGCTAACATTATTATATTCTCTCGGTTCATCATAAGACATGGACTGTGTTCTTATTTTTTCATTTATATAATCATATAATGCACCAGTATATAAATCTGTTATAGGTTTCATTATATGTTCTTTATTTAAACCAGCTGAAATATGCCCACTATTATGAATAACATATAAACGGCCATCTACATTTTTATTTGGTAATTCTTCTAAATAATCATCTACATCTAAAACAAGGTCTACACTTATTAAACCTTTAACGCCACCTTGTTTTTCAATAGGATATGTTAATGTCATACATACTTTACCAGTTGAAGCATCTTGGTATGGTTCAGAAAAATATATATCCTGCTCTTTCATACCTTCAATATACCATTCTCTTTCTTTATGGTTATATCCCTCAGGTATTGTATTTATTGAAGACTTATCTACAATCAACTCTCCATCTTCATAAGCTAGTGATACATTTAATACATTATTGATTTCTTCAAACTCTTCAAGCATCATACTAAGTTTATCTCTATCATCATTAGGGTTAAAACTTTTAACAAAAGTCTTAACTGCTATACTTCTTGCCTTTAATTGCTCATATACTACATGAGATAGAAATGATGCTACTCTATACTGAGTTATTTTTGTAGTTGTAAAAATGTTTTTGTAAAAAATATTATAACTTGAAATAATAGCAGCAATTGTAATAAATGCAATTATACCTGCTACAACAATTATTACTTTGCTTTTAATAGTAATGTTTTTCCACATAGTTGCCCCCAAATATTATAAAAACATTAGTTTTGCAAATTATTTTATTATTATATAGATACAAAAATTCAAAAATATTATATATATTTATCAACATATGTCAAGATGTTTTGTATTTTATCAATATACAAAAATGATATAAATAAATTATCCTTTTCTAAATTTATCAAGTGTCATAAGGATTTGTGCTAGTGCTTTATAAAGTGTTTCTGGTATCTCTTCATCAACTTCAACAGAGTTATATAATGTTCTTGCAAGTGGTGGGTCTTCCACTATTTTTACACCACTTGCCTTTGCAATTTCTTTTATTTTTAATGCCATTAATCTCTGACCTTTTGCCACAACTTTTGGAGCCCTATCAATATCCATATCATATCTTATAGCAACAGCATAGTGGGTAGGGTTTGTAATTACAACATCTGACTTTGGGACTTCTTCCATCATACGCTGTCTTGCTGCATCTCGTTGAGCTTGCCTAATACGATTTTTTACAATTGGGTCCCCTTCCATTTGTTTATATTCTTCTTTGATTTCCTGTTTTGTCATTTTTAAATCTTCATTGTGTTGCCATTTTTGATAGGCATAATCAGCTATACCTATTACAAGCACTAATATTGCTATCCTAATAGCAACATCAAAAACAAGATGACCTAAATATACCATTTGGTCTCTATAATCTGCATCAGTCATACGCACAATAGTATCAAGTTCACTTTGGACTAAATGCCACGCGTATGCTGTAAGAACAAATATTTTTAAAAGAGATTTAATAAGCTCTACAACTTTGCGTTTATTAAAAAATGTTTTCATAAAATTAGCAAAGAAATTAAGTTTATTAAATTTAGGTTCTATCGCCTTTGTAGAAATATAAAAACCAACTTGATAAGCATTTATACCTATTGCTAAAACAAATAAAAGAGCAAATAAAGGAAGTGCGGTTTTTGCCATAAATTGAATTGCAAATAAAAATAAATCAGTAGCAGAGTCCTGAGTAATAGTAAAATTATTAAATTTAAAAAATTCTTCTACTAGATTTTCAAAATTAGTAAGCATATAAGGCACATAAGCATACATAGCCCCAACAGCAGCCACAAGCAATACACCAGAAGACAAATCCATACTTTTAGCAACATTACCATCTTTCCGAGCATCTTCTTTTTTCTTGGAAGTGGCTTCTTCGCTCTTTTCTGCTCCGTCCTGATTTTCTGCCATAAATTTTTACACCTTATTAATATATTTACTAATTGAGTAGCCCATTTATTTCAAAAAATTTCTGTATTTGTCTAAAATATTCAAATACTATTTTTTCATAAGCTATATAAAAAAGTTGCATAGATGCTATAAGCATAAGCACACCTATTGTTATTTTTATTGGAAAACCTATTACCATAATATTCATCTGTGGCACAAGTCTAGCAAGGATACCCATAACAACATTTGTTACCATTAATGCCATAAATACTGGTGCTGTAATCTGTATTGCTATAACAAATATTTTAATAAATGTAGATAGTATAAACATTAAACCATCTTTATTAAAAGTAAAATCGCCAACAGGCATAAAATCAAATGACTGACCTGCTGCCCTTAAAAATATGTGATGTCCATATATTCCAAGATATATTAATGTGGCTAATATATTATATATCTGACCTGAAAAAGATACATTAGAATTAGTAGATGGGTCAATAACACTAACCATACTAAATCCTATTTGATAATCTACAATATAGCCACCAAGTTGCAAACCTGCAAAAAGCAAACTTGTCATACCACCAATACATACACCTATTAATATTTCTTTTGTTACACTTATTATAAGCCATAAAAGATTAGGGTCTGTAACAGTAACAGGCGTAACAACTGGAAGTAAAAGAAGTGAAATAATTAATACTAAAATCATACGAACAGGGTTAAGTAATGATGAACTGCTAAAAACTGGTGCTGTAAAAAATAAGCCCCCCATACGCATTATAATTAAAAAGTATGTAAGCAGGCGACTTGGTTCAAAAAGGTCAGTAAACCCCATAAAATTACCTAAAAATTGTTATACTTTGATATATATTCTTTAATACCATCATATATACCTTTTGCCACTTTCTTTCTATAAGCTGATGATTTTAATTTAGAAGCATCATCATCGTTTGATAAAAAGCCAGTTTCTACAAGTATAGCAGGCATAGTTGCACCTACAAGAACATAAAATGGAGCCTGTTTCACACCAAGATTTTGTTTTTGTGTTGCTTTTACATTTTTCACAAGGCAACTTTGCACTGAACCTGCAAGGGATACTGATTCTTCTAATTTAGAATATTTTAATATATCCTTTAAAATACCTTGCAAATCAGAAATAGATTTTGTAGTAGCCTGATTTTCAAGAGCTGCAACTTCTAATGCTGCCCTGTCATTTGTTACATTAAATACAAATGTTTCAAGCCCTGATGCTGCTTTATTTTTAGCTGCATTTGCATGTATTGATACAAAAATATCTGCCTTTAATTTATTTGCAATAGCTGTTCTTTCTTCTAACGGTATAAAAATATCTTTATCCCTTGTTAAATGAATTTTTAAGTCAGGGTCTGCTTTTAAATATTCATAAAGATATTTACTTATTTCAAGAACAATATCTTTTTCTTTTAAGCCATTATATACTGCTCCTGGGTCTTTTCCACCATGACCGGGGTCTATAACTATGGTTCTTATTTTAAGCCCTAATGCTGCACCAAGAGTAATATCTTTTGGTAAATCATCAGGTTTTTTTGTTTTCATATCTGATGTTGTTTTTTTACTCTGTGTATTTTGAGTATTATTAGGTTTTGTATTATTTGCAGGTTTAGTATTAGTATTAGTATTAGATTTATTATTAATATTGTTAGATGCAATAATAGGGCGTTTAACATCTTCTTTTCGCTCTGATGAAAATACATCTACCACTATTCTACTTGGATTACTCATCTGAAATACTGTAAAATCTTTCACATTTTCAGAATCAAGCACTACTCTTGTCCTTTTATCCTGTGGATGATAACCAAGACGAACAGCACTTAAAAGCCCATCTTTAATAGATAAATTTTTTGATACATTACTGCCAAGAACTGAATTATTAATATCAATCGTTAATCGTGGCGGTTTGTGCATTGCAGCATCAGCTTTAAGCCAATGGCTTGAATATTCTGCATTATTTGATAAATCTATAACAATTCTTGTATAATCTTGGTCAGAAAAATATCTAATTCCATGCACACTAACAGTTTGACCTGATGCAGTTGCTCCAGAGTCCTGCCCTGCTGATACTGATACCACATCTTTATCATCTTTTTCTGCAATATTTTTTATAGGCTCTTTGGCTGGTGTTTTTTCAGGCTGTTTTGATTGCGAATTTGATGCTGCACTAGCTGGTCTTGTGATTGTAGAGCGATTATTAGTGCCAAGTGAAGCAAGTTTTTTTTCAGCTTCTCGTGCTTCAACAGTATTTGGATGTTTTTGCATAAGTTTATTTAATGTAAATTTGGCAGAAGCACTATCATGTCTAACTAGAAATATATCAGCACTTTCTAAATATGCACGCCTTGCAGCAGAAGAAGAAAATGCACCTTGCACCATTCTATAATAGTTAAGAGATTTGTCTAAATCTATCTGCATATTAAAACGCTCAAAAGAACGCCTGTATGCTCTTGCCGCACCTAAAAGTGCATCATCTGCATATTTTCCTGATGGATTTTCTGCATAAATTTTATAAAATTTATCGCCTATTGTAGTATAAGACTTTCTGCCTATTTGAGCTGTTTTATCAAGTAAAGTTAAATCTTTATACATATCATCAATCTGACTAGCAAAAGCAAATACTGATAAAAGCATAAGCCAAAAAACTACAAAAAATGATAATTTAAATTTAATATACATGAACACCTGCAATAATACTTATGAAGTTAAATATTAATGTTATCAATATTACATAAAAATATCAATTATTTATTTTCCAAATAAACTATATAATCAAAAATAATTTTTTTTCTTAAAAAACAATGCTAAAATTAATGAAACTGAAAACATAAAAAATATACTTATTGCAAAGCCATGTGGATATGATGAAAATGGTATTTCTTTAAAATTCATTCCAAAAATACCACCTATTACCATAGATGGAAGCATTAATGTGGAAAGCATAGTAAGTATATTAATAAATTTATTTGATTTTAACTGCATTCTTAACATATTTTCATCATATACTGAGCGTATGCTATCTTTACAGTATGCAGTAGATTCATTTAAATAAACTACATGTTCAAATAAATCTTCATAATATGGAATAATTGAACTATGATTTTTATCAGTTTTCTCCATAGAAAGTTTTAAAAGTTTATTTATTACATCATAAGAAACACGAGTATGTTTTGATAAAAAATTAATATGGCGTTTTAATGTAAATAGTTCAGATGTATCGCATGGATATGTTATGTCTTGCATCATCATATCTTCTATGCTTTCAACTGATAGATTAATATTATTTAATATAGCAATATAATTATCTATTAAAGCATCTAATAGTGCATATAGAAGATAATTGCTTCCACGAGTATAAAAATTATTAAAATGTTTATGTATCCTTTGAAGAACAATATTAAATTCATCACAATCATATTCTTCAAATGTAATTAAAAGATTATCTTTATGAATAAAAGAAATCTGATTATCCTGCATATTTGAAATAACACTTAATGAACGCATAATAATAAAGCTATAATCAAATGTTTCATCAAATTTAGGGTTATGATATGTTTCAAAAATATCTTCTAATGTAAGATTATCAATATTAAAAGGTTTTAATATCTGTAATATTTTTTCACTGTTTAAAAGACCTGTTATCCTTATCCATATTACACTATTACTATGATTATCATATTCTATAATATTATCTTCTACTACTTTATCATTTGTAATCTTATAAAATGTAATATTTGTTTTGCTTGGTGGTCTATCACCTTCATATATAATTGTGCCGGGTGCTACCCCTTTTGATTTAAGGAAAAGTTTTTTATCCATTTAATACTCTTTTTTAATAAGGCTACTGTTTAACTTTCTGCTTAGGGATAAAGTGCATACACTGTGTGCCTGAATTTTTAAATACTTCTAATGAGGGTATCATTTTAGAGCGAAATCCTATTGCTTTACAAGCATAAGGTGTTGCTGGTTGCCATGTAATCTGTAAATGTATGCAATCAAAACAGTTTATCCTTTTTTGGTTAGTATCTTTCATATTAGGTATATAAAATAGATATTTAAAAAATGCAAGTATGTAATTTGAAATATAGATAAGTGATATATATGCTCTGTGCTATATAAGACACAGAGCATTAGTTTTATTATAATGATTATAATTTAAAGAAAGATGCTTCTTCTTTCAACTGCATAGATATTGTTTCAAGTTTTTCAACTTCTCTAACATTTTCCTGCATCATACTTTGAGTATTTGATGACATATCAGCCATTTCTGCTAAATATGTTTCAATAGTATGTATGCCATTTTCCTGTTCAGTAGATGATGAGCTTACATCTTGTGCCATAGCAAGCGAATCATTTGCCTGTTGCTGAATTTCATTTAATATATCACTTGTAATGCCAGCAAGCTCTAAACCTTTTTCAACTTGTGGTAAAGTCTGTTCCATAGCTGATACTGCCACTTCAATTTCTTTTTGAATATCTGTAATCATATTTGTAATTTGAGCAGTAGTATCACCTGTTCTTTCTGCCAGTTTCCTAACTTCATCGGCAACAACTGCAAAACCTCTGCCATGCTCCCCAGCTCTTGCTGCTTCAATAGCTGCATTTAATGCAAGTAAGTTGGTTTGGTCTGCAACTTCTGCAATTAAACTAGCACTACCACTGATTTCACTTGATTTATCTTTAAGATTTCTGATTTTTTCAGCTGTATCCAGCACAGTAGCACTAACTTTATTGATAGCATCAGTAGTATTATTCATAGCCTCATTGCCTTTTTTAGAAAGTTCTAGTGTTTTTTCTGAATTATGCTCTGTTTGTCTTGCAATCTCTGCAATTTTTGCTGTGCCTGCACTTATACTTTTTATTTGTTCAACACTTCGCATAGATGCTGCATGCTGTTCTTCTGCTGCATGCTGTGCTTCATTAGAAGAATTTGCCACAACATGTGTGCTACTGCCTAATTCATCAGCTGAATGCTGAATATTTTTTATAACATTTCTTAAATGTCCCTGCATAAATACTATATGAGAAAGCATACTATCTGGATTTTTTGGATTTGTTTTAATTTCATGAGATAAATCGCCTTGCGAAATAGCATTAAAACTTTTTGAGGCATCCTGTGGGTCGCCACCTAGAAGTTTAATAAGATATCTAATAATGAAAAATGAAATTGAAAAACCAAGAATTAATGCAATAATGGAGTTTAATATCATCATCAATTTAAAATTAGCTGTGCTTTTTGTAACAATAGGTGTTACAGATTGATTTTTAGCCTCTTCTAAATTAATAAATTCATTTATATATTTTAACCAATCTACAAATAATGGACGAACTTTATTAAGTTTTTCCATCATCTCTACATTTCTATCTGCATGTTTATCTGCTATAATACCTTGAATTAAAGGCATTGCCACAGTTTCTGTATTATTTATTTTATCTAAAATAGCTTTTTCTTCACTTGTAAGCATATTTTTATTAACGAAATTTTCCATCATACGATTTTTAGCATTAATATAAAATTGTTCTTCAAATCGTATTTCTTCTAAATATTTATCTAAATCTGTTTTATTACCAGCAAGCACAACATCTCTAACAGATATAGACCTATTATGCACAGAACCTCTATAATCTATTGTAACTCTTTGTTTTGCAGAGTTCACATTATTAATTTCAGATAAGTTTCTATCAATAAAACTTATCCTATTAATTGAAAGTATTGATATACCTAAAATCATTAAAACAAGCACACCATAACCGATACCTATTATAATGAATATGCTAATTTGCCGTTTTTCATTATCCATACACTGCTCCATAAATTTTATACTGACACAATAAACGGATTACTGCTTTATAAATAGTAATCATTATCACATTTTATATATAATTATTTAATTAAGTCAAGGTAAAATATATTTACATAAAAATAAAATACTTTTCTTATGTAAAAAAATAATGTATATTAAAATATTACTTTAAAGTTTGTAGATAAATAAGCATCATATTTTTATATTAAGGATTATAAATGAGTAGTGTCAAAAGAATTTCATTTCAAGAAGGTATTGAATTATTTAATAATGCTGATATTTTAGAGTTAGGTGCATTAGCAGATAATATCCGAAAAGAAAAACACCCCGATAATATTGTAACATTTGTAATAGATAGAAATATCAACTATACAAATATTTGCACATGCAAATGTAAATTTTGTGCATTTTATAAAAATGAAGGTGAAGAAGGTGGCTATGTAATTTCAAAAGATGAGCTTGCACAAAAAATTCAAGAAACTCTTGATTTAGGTGGCTCTCAAATATTATTACAAGGCGGGCTTCATCCTGAATTTAAAATTGATTTCTATGAAGATATGCTTAAATATATGAAAACTTTTCCTGTATGGTTACATGCTTTTTCTCCACCAGAAATACATCATATAGCAAAAATGAGTAATTTATCTATTGCAGAAACTATAAAACGGCTATGTATTGCTGGGCTTGACTCTATTCCCGGCGGTGGTGCTGAAATATTAGACGATGATGCAAGAAGAAATGTAAGCCCAAATAAAATTAATTCTGCTGCGTGGCTTTCTGTTATGGAAGAAGCTCATAAACAGGGACTTAAAACAACTGCAACTATGATGTTTCGTAAAAATGATGCTGCGGAAATTATCATATCTCACTTTGATAAAATACGCTCTTTACAAGACAAAACAGGTGGATTTACTGCTTTTATCCCTTGGCCTTTTCAAGCAGGCAACAGCGAATTAAATGATGAAGCAGTTACTGCAATAGAATATTTAAGAGTGCTTGCTCTTGCAAGAATTTATTTAGATAATATACCAAATATTCAAGTATCATGGGTAACACAAGGTGCAAAAGTAGCTCAAATAGGGCTATTCTTTGGTGGTAATGATTTTGGAAGTGTTATGATAGAAGAAAATGTTGTGCGTGCAGCAGGTGCTAATTTTCGTCTTAAAACAGAAGAGATTAAATATATTATAAAAACAGCTGGATTTATCCCAAAAATCCGCAATATGCAGTATGATATTATAGGCGAGTAACAAATATTAAATTTATAATATAGGTGTATCACTTGAAAGAGCAGTTACTAAATGCGTTAATTAAAATTTCAGCAGAAATCAACTCTACAATGGAGCTTGATACTCTACTACCTGATATTATTAAAATTACAGGCGATTACTTAAAAGTTCGTAATGCGTCCATCATGCTTATAGATTGGGATACACTTTCAATCAGTCGCTACACTGGTTCTGCTCCACATCATAATGCTGCATCAATAAAGCAGGGTATTATTGGTGATGTTGCAAGAACAGGCACTGAATATATAGTTAATAAAAAATCTTCATCAGGAAGTTCTAGCAAATCTTTCCTTGCTCTTCCATTAACAGCAGGCAATAAAATACTAGGTGTTTTTAATTTAACAGATAAAGATGAAGACTATTTTAATGAAGATGATGTTTCAATTGCAAGATATATTGCATCTCAATGTGCATTAGCAATAGAAAGATATAATATATATAATAAAATGCGAGCTAATGAAAATTTACAAGCTATCGGTTTATTAAAATCTTCTGTTGCTCATGATATATCTAATCTTTTAGCCATAGCAGATGTATACCTTGGACTTATGGAAGAAGAAGTTGATAAGTCTTCTTCAATGTATGAAAATATAAAAGCTGTAAAAAGCGAGATGAAACGCATAAGCATACTTGCAACAGATATGCTTGATTTATCAAAAGAAAAACTTGTTGCTCATAAAACTAAATTTAAAATAAGCGAACTTGTTAATGAATTAAAACTATATGGTGAAGCTTTTTCTAAAAACTCTAATGTTAAAGTAGATTTTTTAATAAAATGTGATGATGAAGAAATAGTTGCAGATAAAAATAGACTTTTTAGAGTATTTTTTAATCTTCTTAATAATGCAGGTGATGCTGCAAAAGAAAATGGTAGAATAATTTTCTCTGTTAAAAAAACAGGTAAAGATATTAGTTTTTTAGTAGCTGATAATGGTAAAGGAATACGAAAAGAAGATATGGATAAACTTTTCCAGCCATTTTACACATCAGGCAAACTTAAAGGAACAGGGCTTGGGCTTGCTGTTGTTAATGATATAATAAATGCACATTCTGGTAGCATTCGTGTTCGCTCTACATTAGGGTCATATACATGCTTTCTTGCAAGGATACCAAAAGATGGATAGAATTACAGTAAAAGCTGATAAACCACAAGAACGAGCAAAGGATATATGTAATAAAATATATAATCTTCGTGCTGGTGAATATGAAATAGAAGGTGGCACAGAAGATAGGGCAACTGTAATATTCAAATGTGATAAAGTTGTAAATTCAAAAGTATTTTTAACAACAGATGAAGGTGCTTTTACTGGTTATATATTTATGTATCCAGCACTTAATGACGGCACTACACACACACTAGAAGAAATACTTGCTTATTTAGCATCAGAAGAAATTGAAAATATTGATAACGACCAAATAAGTACTCTTTTCCATAAATTTGCTGATGGTGAAGCCATTGAAAATGAAGTTATTGCACAAGGCATAAGACCTACTGCTGGAAAAGATGCAGAGATTACACTTCATTTTGGCACAGCTGATAAAAAACCAAAAATCAAAGATGGTAAAGTAGATTTTAAAAACCTTGATAATATTGTAATGGTGGAAAAAGGCGATATACTTATTACCAAAAAACCAGCTATTCAAGGTAGCCGTGGTAGAAATATTAAAGGCGAAGAAGTTACCCCTGTGCCTGCAAAAGACATTTTAATACTTCCGGGAGATGGTGCAACAGTAAATGAAGCAGGCACCATATTTTCTGCAACTACTGATGGATATGTAGATTTTGGAAATAAACGGCTTGGTGTTTATCCTGTTTATATGGTAAAAGGCAATGTGGATTATTCTACTGGTAATATTCGTTTTAATGGCTCCATTCATATAAAAGGCGATGTTCTTTCTGGATTTAAAATAGAGGCTGATAAAAATATATTAGTTGATGGTATATGTCAAGATTGTGAAATTATTGCAAAAGGCAATGTAATATTAAGAACAGGTATAAAATGCACAGGTTCAGGGCTTATAAGAGCAGGTGGAAATGCTGTTATAGGATATGCAGAAAAAGCAAAAATATATGCAAGAGAAAGTATTGAAATCAGAAAGTATGCTTTTAATTGCGAACTTTTTGCAGGTGTAAAAATAGATGCTATGAATGGTGATGGCATTATAGCTGGTGGACTTATTCGTGCATTCCAAGATATTTCTGTAAAACAACTTGGCACAAATGGTAATTCTAAATTTAATGTAATTATTGGTATGAAATACTATATAGAATTTGAGCTTGAAAAACTCCGCCGAGAAAAAACAAGGATTTCAGAAACTATTGATAGAGTAAATACAGCTCTTTCAAGATTTAATTTAGATAGACCAAAAGTAGCAAACCATCCAAAAATAATTAAAATGCTTGAAGTAAAATCATCTTTAAGTGATTTAATTAGTGAGCTTGATAGAAGAGAAGCTAAACTTATAGAAGAAAATAAGGCGAAATCCCCTAGAATGAAAGTGAAAAATAAAGTATTTGAAGGGGTAACTGTTATGTTTTATAATGTTGGTGCTGTTGTAAAAGAACCTATGGAAAATATGGTCTTTTACTATGATGAAAAATACAGCGAAGTAGCATGGATAAGCCTTAAAAACGCTCACGCACTTGATTAATTAATAAATGAGTAACAAATGAATAATAATATAATAATCCGTGGTGCAAGACAGCACAATCTTAAAAATATTGATTTAGATATTCCAAAAAATTCTCTTGTCGTTATAACTGGTGTCAGCGGTTCAGGTAAATCAACTATTGCTTTTGATACACTCTATGCAGAAGGTCAAAGAAGATATGTAGAGTCTCTTTCATCTTATGCACGACAATTTTTAGAGTTAATGGAAAAACCTGATGTGGATTTAATAGAATATCTTTCCCCAGCTATTAGCATAGAACAAAAATCTATTAGTAAAAATCCTCGCTCAACTGTTGGCACTATTACTGAAATATATGATTATATGCGGCTTTTATATGCAAGAGTTGGTGATGTATTTTGTCCAAGTTGTAATAAAAAAATACAATCATATACTGTGCAAAAGATTGTTGATAATGTATTAGCCTATGGAGAAGGTGCTAAAATTGAAATACTTGCACCGGTTATGAGAGGAAAAAAAGGCGAATTTAAAAAATATTTTAAAGATATGCTAAAAAATGGATTTGTTAGAGCATATCTTGATGGTGTTAGTATCCGTCTTGAAGATGATATTGAAATAGATAAAAATATAAAACATGATGTATCTATATCAGTAGATAGAATTGTTATAAAAGATGATGTTGCAAGACGATTAACAGATTCCATAGAAATTGCACTGCGTAATGCTGATGGACTTGTTGAAATATTATGTAATGGAGAAAAAACACTATATAGTGAAAAATTTGCCTGCATTGACTGTAATATAAGTATTGCAGAAGTAGAGCCTAGAATATTCTCTTTTAATAATCCTTTTGGCTCTTGTCCCGTATGCGAAGGGATTGGAGAGCGTTCTGTATTTGATGAAGATGCAATTATACCTGATAAAAATAAAAGCATAAGAGATGGAGCTGTTAAAGTATGGGAACAGTATGATAATTTCCATTTTTATAATATATTAAATGCCCTTTCTGCAAAATATAATATTGATTTAAATATCCCATGGTGTAAGCTTTCCCAAAAACATAAAGATATTATTCTACATGGAGTAGAAGAACCACTTGAACTTTTCACATTTAAAGGCGAAAAAAAAGTTTTTTATGAAAAACAATTTCATGGTGTATTTGGTGAGTTAAGTCAGATGCTTTCATCTGGTATAATAAGTGAAATAGAAACAGCAAAAAAATATATGACATTTAGACCTTGTGAAGAATGCTCTGGCACAAGACTAAAAAAAGAAAGTCTTTCTGTTAAAATTAATGAGCTTAATATTGCAGAAGTATCTAAATTTAATATTAGGCAAGCTATTGATTTCTTTTCTAAATTAGAATTTAGTGGGTTTAAAAAAGAAGTAGCCAATAAAATTATAAAAGAAATATTAAGACGACTTCATTTTCTTAATGATGTTGGTATAGATTATATTACAATGGATAGAAAAGCATCTACTCTTTCAGGCGGAGAAGCTCAACGAATAAGGCTTGCCACACAGATTGGCTCTGGGCTTACAGGTGTGCTTTATGTTCTTGATGAACCATCTATTGGACTACATCAAAGAGATAATGATATGCTTATTGCCACATTGAAAAATTTAAGAGATATTGGAAATAGTGTAATAGTTGTTGAACATGATGAAGATACTATTATGCAGTGCGACCAAATTATAGATATGGGTGTTGGTGCTGGAAGAAAAGGCGGTGAAGTAGTATTTCAAGGGAAACCATCTGAACTTTTACATTCTGAAAAATCTTTAACAGGTGGGTATCTTTCAGGCAGGCTTAAAATTGAAGTGCCACTTGCACGACTTAAAGTTGATAAAAATAAAATCATTTCAATTAAAGGTGCAAAAGAACATAACTTAAAAAATATTAATGTTGATATTCCTCTTGGATTAATTACATGTGTTACTGGGGTTAGTGGTTCAGGCAAATCCACATTAATATTAAATATATTATACCCTGAAATTATGCGACAGCTTTACGGTTCCACATATAAATCAGGCGAACACAAATCTATTATAGGTGTATCAAATATTGATAAGGTTATAGACATAGACCAATCACCTATTGGTAGAACACCTAGAAGCAATCCTGTTACTTATACAGATATTTTTAAAGATATAAGAGAATTATATGCTATTACACCAGAATCAAAAAGGCGTGGTTATAACGCTGGCAGATTTAGTTTTAATAAAAAAGGTGGCAGATGTGAAATATGTCAAGGTGAAGGATATATTGAAATTGAAATGCACTTTTTACCTGATATGTTTGTAAAATGTGATGCCTGCAATGGCTCACGGTATAATAGAGATACTTTGGATATTACATATAAAGGAAAAAATATTGCAGAATGCCTTGATATGACTGTTAATCAATCAGTAGAATTTTTTGATAATATTCCAAAACTAAAATCAAAACTTGAAGTATTAAGAGATGTAGGATTAGGATATATAAAGCTAGGACAATCTGCAACAACATTATCAGGCGGAGAAGCTCAACGAGTAAAACTTGCAAAAGAATTAATGAAACGCTCTACTGGTAAAACATTATATCTTTTTGATGAACCAACAACGGGACTTCATTTTGATGATATTAATAAACTTATTAAAATATTCCAAAGACTTAGAGATAGTGGCAATAGTATTGTAATTATTGAACATAATTTAGATGTAATTAAATGTGCTGATTATCTAATTGATTTAGGTCCAGAAGGTGGCGACAGAGGTGGAGAATTAGTATTTGCAGGCACTCCCGAAGAATGTGTAAAATGTGAAAAATCATATACGGGAAAATATTTAAAAAGTAAGTTAAAATAGTATTCGCTATATTACTTTATTCCTTGCTACTTATTAGGAAAAATCACTTACCTATTTGTCTGGAAATGCTTGCATTACCTTGCTCTCTTATGTCATTAAGTTTTATTAAAAATATAATAAGACTTTTAGGATAAAAACTCGCGAAGCGTAAGTGATAGCCGAAAAACGGGGTCTTGCCCTTATTAATGGCAAGCCGTTTTCTGAACTCGGAGCGAAGCGAAGTAATTTATTTTGGCAGAGTGTTATTTCAAAAATACATGGATGTATTTTCTTTTAGTAAGCATATACGAATTTATTTAGGATATGCGTTGTTATAAAAATTCTAGGACTGAATTTTTATAAAAAAATTTTAATAGGTTTAAAATAACGAAAACTTGATTTATGAGCTGGGCGGCGGTAGTAAAGTCTAAAATAAATATAATGGAAATAAATTATAATATTCATAAATTTTTAATTAAAAAAATGTATATATAAAAGTATGACACAGCTATATAAATATTGCAATTATGTATAATAGTTATTACTGGAAATGACATATAAAGATATAAAAAAGGCAGTCTTAACAAAGATATAGTTAAAACTGCCATGTATTTTATTTATTAATAAATTATAAAACTTTTATTTTAGTTTTTAGATTTATCAACAATTTTACTTTTACCAAGCCAGCTCATCATACCACGAAGTTTTTCACCAACTTCTTCTACTGGGTGGCTGTTAGAAATATTAGATAAAGCATGAAAATGTGGAGCATTTACTTTGTTTTCCATCATCCATTCTTTTGCAAAAGTGCCATCTTGAATTTCTCTTAAAACTTTTTTCATTTCTTCTTTTGCAGCAGGTGATACAACTCTTGGACCTCTTGTTAAACCGCCATATTCTGCTGTATTTGAAATAGAATACTGCATATTTTTAATGCCACCTTCATATATTAAATCTACAATTAATTTCATTTCATGTAAGCATTCAAAATAAGCCATTTCTGGTGCATATCCAGCTTCTGTTAATGTTTCAAAACCATATTGAATAAGTTTTGCTAAACCACCACAAAGCACTGCTTGTTCGCCAAAAAGGTCTGTTTCTGTTTCTTCTTTAAAAGTTGTTTCAATAACCCCAGCTCTTGCACCACCTATTGCAGCAGCATAAGCAAGTGCTACTTCTTTTGAATCCCCTGTTGCATCTTGGTAGACAGCTATTAAACATGGAACACCACTGCCAATTTCATATTGCTGGCGAACTAAATGACCGGGACCTTTTGGAGCAATCATTATAACATTTACATCAGCAGGTGGCACAATTTGACCAAAATGAATATTAAAGCCATGTGCAAATGCTAAATATGAACCGGATTTTAAATTTGGAGCAATTTCATTTTTATAAATTTCACCTTGAAGTTCATCTGGTGTTAATATCATAACTACATCAGCCCATGTAGCAGCTTCTGATACTGTCATAACTTTTAAGCCAGCATTTTCTGCTTTTTTCCATGATTTGCTATCATTTCTTAATGCAACAGCAACATCACAGCCAGAATCTTTTAAATTGTTTGAATGGCCATAACCTTGACTACCATAACCTATTACTGCTATTTTTTTACTTTTTAAAATACCTAAATTGGCATCTTTTTCATAATAAACTTTCATTTTTTACCTCATTTTTATATTTATTAGCTAATATCAGCTTTTAATTATTTATTATTATGCACCTGTTTTACTTTATCCATTTCGCTAGTTGCTTTTGAACCTCTACCAATAGCAAGACAGCCTGAACGCACTAATTCTATTATACCGTATGGGCGAACAAGCTCAATAAATGCCTCTAATTTATCATTATCCCCAGTGATTTCAATTACCATACTTTCTGGGGTAATATCTACAACATTTCCACGAAAAGTATTAACCATATTATATATATCACTTCTATATTTTTGAGTAACATATACCTTTACTAAAACAAGTTCTCTTTCAATATGATTATAAGATGTTAAGTCTCTAACTTTTAATATATTTATAAGTTTGCGAAGTTGCTTAATAATCTGCTCTATGATTTTATCATCGCCGTATGTAACTATTGTCATCATAGAAACATCATGTTTATCAGTAGAATTTACTGTTAAACTTTCAATATTATAGCCTCTACCAGAGAAAAGTCCTGCAACACGAGCAAGCACACCAAATTTATTTTCAACAAGGATTGATATAATATGTCTTTTTTCCATAGCTATTACCTTATTATCATTTCATCAATTGATGCACCTGCTGGCACCATAGGATATACATTTTCTTCTCTGTCGCATAAAAAATCCATTAATACTGGTTTATCTTTTATTTTAAGGGACTCTCTTAAAATTGCTTCCACATCAGATGGCTTTTCTGCTCGCATACCAATACATCCGTATGCTTCTGCAAGTTTTACAAAGTCGGGCTGCACTTCAAGACATGTATCAGAATATTTTTTATTAAAAAATAACTGTTGCCACTGTCTAACCATTCCCAAAAATTTATTATTAATAATAACAGTTTTTACACCTACTCTATACTGCACACATGTTGTAAGTTCCTGCATATTCATTAAAATACCGCCATCACCTGATACACAAAAAACTTCTTTATCAGGTCTGCCAATTTTTGCTCCCATTGCAGCAGGAAGACCATAACCCATTGTTCCCATACCGCCTGATGATAAAAACTGTCTTGGAAATTTATATTTATAAAATTGACCTGTCCACATCTGGTGCTGACCTACATCAGTTGCTATAATTGCATCACCATCTGTAATTTTGTATAGTGTTTCTATAACAAATTGCGGTTTAATAATGTTATCACTATTTTTATATGAGAAAGGTTTTTCATTATCCCAATTTTTAACAGTTGAAAACCATACTTCTCTGTCCTGCCTACATTTATCCCATTTATAATCATTAAGATATTTATTTATCATATTAAGAACATTATAACTATCGCCAACAACTGGTATTTCAATATCCACAGTTTTACTAATAGATGATGGGTCAATATCAATATGAGCTATGCGGGCATTTTTTGCAAATCTATCAAGCCTACCTGTTGAACGGTCAGTAAAACGAGTGCCAATAGCTATTATAAAATCCGATTCTGTAACTGCCATATTAGAAGCATAGTTGCCGTGCATTCCAAGCCAGCCTATCCATTGATTATCATTTGCAGGGTATCCACTAAGCCCCATAAATGATGATACAACAGGAACATTTACAGCATGGGCAAATTTAATTAATTCATCAGTTGCACCATTACTAACCTTTACACCACCACCAATATATATAACAGGTTTTTTGGCTACTTCTAATACTTTAAGTAGCTTTTTAATCTGCATAGGATGACCTTCAACATTAGGTTGATAACCTGCTAAATGCACTTGATTATTTGGTTCATATTTTATTTTAGCAGCAAATATATCTTTTGGAATATCCACTAATACTGGACCCGGTCTTCCTGTTGTTGCAATATGTATTGCTTCATTTAAAGTATTTGCTAAATCTTTTACATCAGTAACAAGATAACTATGTTTTACAATAGGGCGTGTTATACCTACAATATCAGCTTCCTGAAAAGCATCGCCTCCAATTAAGTTAGAAACAACCTGCCCAGTAATCACAAGCATAGGAACACTATCCATATAAGCTGTGCCAATACCTGTTACAAGGTTTGTCGCTCCCGGACCACTTGTTGCCATACATACACCTATTTTGCCAGTTGCTCTTGCATATCCATCTGCTGCATGGGCACCACCTTGCTCATGTCGTGGCAAAATATGTCTTAAATCAGAATCAAATAATGTATCATAAAAACCAGTAAGAGAACCACCGGGATAGCTAAATATTACCTCTACCCCATTACGCTTTAAGCAGTCTATTACAATCTCTCCACCTGAACATATCATATCTATACTCCCAATCTGGACGGGTTATGTCCCTATGCTTTATCTCTTTTAAATATTGCTCCCTCGTTTGCACTTGAAACACCCTTAGCATATTTTGCCAAATAACCACTTGCTACTTTTGGTGCTGGAGCTTTAAAATTTGCACGCCTTTTTTCAAGTTCTTCATCACTTACTTCTAAACTTATACTTCTTGCTGGTATATTAATAGCTATTTTATCCCCATCTTCCACAAGTGCAATTATACCACCTTCTGCCGCTTCCGGAGAAATATGACCAACACAAGGACCTCTTGTGCCACCAGAAAATCTGCCATCTGTAATTAATGCCACTTGTGTAAGCCCAAGTCCTGCTATTGCAGCAGTTGGAGCAAGCATTTCTCTCATACCCGGACCACCTTTTGGACCTTCATAACGGATAACTACAATATCCCCATTTTTAATGATACCACCCATAATGGCTTCCATTGCATCTTCTTCTGAATTAAAAGTTTTTGCTGTTCCTGTAAATACCATCATATCAGGATTAACAGCACTTTGCTTAATAACTGAACCACCCGGGGCAATATTACCACGAAGAACAGCAATGCCACCTTCCTTATGGTATGGATTATCTACTGGGCGGATAATATCTTCATCATAATTTTCTGCTACTTTACATATTTCTTTTACCGTCATACCACTTACAGTAATATTATCTTCTAAATGATTTTCAAGGGATTTCATGACAGCAGGAATACCACCAGCAAACTCAAAATCTTCCATAAAATATTTACCACCGGGAAGAAGACTTGTTATATGTGGCGTTTCCTTAGATAAAACATCAAAAGAATCTAAATTTAAATTAATTCCAGCTTCATAAGCAATCGCTGGCAAATGAAGTGTAGTATTAGTAGAGCCACCAAGAGCTAAATCTGCTTTAATTGCATTTCTAAAAGCTTTTTCATTCATAATATCAAGTGGTTTAATATTTTCTTTAACAAGAGATACAAGCCTAACACCAGAATCAAAAGCTATCCTGCGTTTTTTTGCCATACCTGCCATAGCTGTTGCACAACCCGGCATACTCATACCCATTACTTCTGTAAGACATGCCATAGTATTAGCAGTAAAAAGACCTTGACATGCACCTTCGCCGGGACATGCTGTCATCTCCATATTAGTCATCTCATCTTCATCTATTTCACCAGTTGCAGCTTTTGAAGCAGCTTCAAAAGAATCTGTAATAAAATCACGCCTTTTCATGCGATAATTACCACTCATCATAGGACCTGCTGTTACTACAATAGATGGAACATTTATCCTTGCTGCTGCCATAAGCATTCCCGGAGTAATTTTATCACAGTTAGTAATAAAAAGCACTCCATCAAGAGAATGAGCATTTACAACACATTCTATCATATCAGTAATAGCATCACGGCTTGGAAGACTATAACGCATACCAGAATGACCCATTGAAATACCATCACAAACACCCGGAACACTAAATATAAATGCCTGACCACCACCAGTATGTATGCCTTTTTCTGCAAATCTTTCTAATATTCTCATACCAGAATGACCGGGTATAAGGTCAGTAAAGCTGGAACATATACCAATAAATGGTGCATCCATTTGGTTTTTAGAAACACCAGTGCCATATATTAATGCTCTATTTGGAGCACGCTGGCAACCTTTTTTAATAATATCACTTCTCATATCTGTATCCTTTATATATAACTTAAAAATTTAAATAATTAGTTAAGTTATCACTATAATTTTAATTTAGCAATTATTTTTTTAAAATTTTTATAGCTTAAAATAAACTATATATTATGCTAAAATTTCTTTTATTATAAATATAATTGATAATATAAACATTGTTTTTGATATTTCTCTATATCTACCTGTTCCAGCCTTAATTATAACATAAGATAAAATAGAAAGCTCAATACCCATTGCAATATTATATGTTAATGGAGTCATTACAACAGCAATGACAGCAGGTGTTAGCTCTGTCCAATCTTTAAAATTAATTTTTTCTATAATTGAAAACATTAATATACCTACAAAAATTAAAGCTGGTGCAGTTGCAGCACTAGGCACTACTTGTATAATGGGAGATAAAAACATTGCTAATATAAATAAAAGTCCTATTACAACAGCTACTAACCCTGTTCTACCACCAGATTCAACCCCTGTAATGCTTTCAATATATGCACCAACAGTGCTTACTCCAAAAAAACTGCCAGCAGTTGAACCAATAGCATCTGCCATAAATGCTTTTTTCGCTTTTATCATATTACCATTTTCATCTAATAAACCTGCCCGCCCTGCAACTCCCATTAATGTGCCGATAGTATCAAATACTGCCATAAAAAGCATAGTAAAAACAGCCATTAAAAAATTAGAATTTAATATATTTGAAAAATCCATCTGAAAAAATACTGGTGCAATAGATGGTGGAGCAGATATTATACCAGTAGGTATTTTTGTAAGTCCAAAAGGAATACTTATAATAGTTACTACGATAATACTAATTAATATCGCACCTGTTACTTTTTTTATATGAAGTATTATCATAAGTAAAAGACCAAATATAGAAAGTAATGTGTTTATATTATGAAAATCGCCATAAGTTACAAGTGTTGTATCACTATTAATAATTATACCAGAGCTTTGCAATCCTATAAACATTAAAAATATTCCAATACCTGCTGGTATCCCCATTTTTAAAGAAATAGGAATAGCATCCATAATTAATTCTCTTATTCTACCAATAGTAATAAATATAAAAAGTATGCCAACTATAAAAACAGCAGCAAGCCCTTCCTGCCATGATAAGCCCATTGATTTAACAATAACAAATGAAAAAAATACATTTGATGTCATACTTGTTGCTAGACCAATAGGATAATTTGCATAAAGCCCCATTAATATACTAGCAAAAGCTGCTGATATACATGTTGCTGTAATTAAAGCATCATGTGGCATACCTGAACTAGATAATATATTTGGATTTACAAATATAATATAACTCATAGTCATAAATGTTGTAAATCCGGCTATTATCTCTTTTTTTATAGTGCTTTTAGAAGAAGTAATACCAAAAAATTTATCTAACATAAAATCTCCATTATATTTATTGATATATAAAATAACAGGTGAATAATTTAAATAAGTATATGGCAAATTTGGTAAAATATAATACTTTTATTAAATTTTACTTGTATTTAACTGTATAATTTATATACTATATTATTTTAATTTATGATATATTTTTTTGCAGTTTATTATTATATTTTTAGGTATTATATGAAAAAGATAACCTTGATTTTACTAATATTTTTCGCTTTTTATTGTAAAAGTTTTGCAGCAATTGCAATGATAAAATCAGAAATAGATACTAACCTTAATATGATTAAAGGAAGTATAACAATTACTTCAACAAAATCAGAAATTATAACTATTACTCTTTATGAAAATATGCAGCTTTTAAGCGATGATAAAAGAATAACATATAATAAAAACAATAACCAATATACTATTACACTTGATGGCTTATCACCTGTGATTTTATCTTACATTAAGCATATTAATACAGAAGTAGATACTATAAATAAAGATTTTATTTCAATTTATTCAAGTATAGTGCCTGCTATTACTAATATTGAAAAAGCTGAGTTATATATTACTATGCCTGAAAATTTTCAAGGGCTTGCAAGCCAGTTTGTTACATATAATCAAAACGAAAATACAATACTTTTTACATATAATACTCTGCCAAAAAGCATATTTTTTGCAGCTTCAAATAACTACATTATTAAAAAAATTACACAAAAAAATATTGATATATATACTCTATTATTTAAAGAACATGAAAATATAAGCTATAAATTACTACAAAAAGCAGCCTACTATATAGAAATGTATGAAAACTTATTTTCATCACACTTTCCATACCATAATTTTATTATAGTTGAAGATATTAATCCATACGGTCATGCACTTCCTTCTATGGCTGTATTTGGCTCATCAATTATAGGTAAAGATTTTGTTGCTGAATTATCACTAGGGCATGAGGTGCTACATCAATGGTTTGGTGCTGCTATTGAATGCAATATGGTTGATGGTAACTTTTTAGAAGCAATTACTACATATTTTGCAGACTATTTTTATGAAAAAGATAATAGAATAAAATATAGAAAAGATATTTTAACAAAATATCAAGCCTATGCAAAAAATAATAACTTTCCATTAAAAGATTTTGTATATAATGCTAGTAAAAAAGAACAATCTATTGGCTATGGCAAAGGGCTTATGGTGCTACACATGGCTAAAAATAAAGTAGGCGAAGATGCTTTTATGACAGGTATTAGAAATTTTATAAAAGATAAGATGTATTCAACTGCTTCTTGGAAAGATTTACTTATATATATTGGTATGAATGAAAATTTTTATAATAGTTGGATAAAAAATAATGATGATATTTTAATTAATATAAATAATATTGTCTTTCAAAATAATACACTTAATTTTGATTTAATAAGAAAAGGTGGAGAAGAAGAAATTAATATTCCTTTTTCTCATATTTCTACAAATAATACTATAAATGGCAAATTTAAAACAAAAAAAGGTATAAATAAAATTGCATACAATTTAAAATCTGATAATGATACATTAATAATAGATGACAGATATGATTTAATGCGTGCTTTATATCCTAATGAAATAGCTCCATCTTTTGACTTTTTATTTGGTGCTGATAACATATTATTTGCAGAAAGTAAAAATGAAGATAGCTATTTTAAACAAATATTTACTAATATTAATGAAACTATACATATTAGAAAATTAAGCCTGCATCACTTAAAAGATAAAAATATTATTATATCAATGGAAAATACTGTTCCGCAGTCTGTGGCAAGTATTTTAAAAAATAATCTTAATTTTACTTTTGAAATAGGAAATACTACATATAAAATTATCAGTAATCCATATTCACAAGGGGATAAGTTTATCATGTTTTCATTTAATGCTACAAAAGAAAGTTTATTAAAATTAACCCACTATGGCTCTTATTCTTATATAACACTTAATAATAATACGGTTACTGCAAAAGAAAAATATACAACACCAAATGGAATAAAAATATTTGGCAGATAGAGGTTTATAATGAAAAAACTTTTACTTTCCAGCTTGATTTTAATATTATCATTCTCTTTTAGTTTTGCAACAGTATATAATCAGGATAATAGGATACCTGTGCCTTATGTGCTGAAAACTATAAGAGATTTTGAAAATAATACAAATACTTATGAAAAAGCAATTATTAGAAAAAATATACTTCATAAACTTTCTATATATGGAGTAAATAAAGTGCCTGATATAAACGATGGGACAATAGGATTTATTTTTCACATGATTAAATTAAATATAGGTGAAAATAAATTTAATGCAGGGCTTAATAAAATAGCAGATTTAAAAGATGTGCCTTCTCTTACTTGGTTACAAATATTACGCTGCTTTGATGGACTTAATGCTGACAGCTTTTATGATGCTTATTTTTCTAAAAATCCACTTATTAATTTAACAGTCCAAAATGCAGAATACATTGCTGAACAAAGTGGTTATTATATATCATTTACACTTTTAAGAAAATATGGTGATAAGGTTGTAAATATACCTTATGTGCTAGAATATGATAATAAAAAAGAATATGGCAGACTGCAATCAAGCATAAATAGAGAAGAAACCTTTAAAGTGCCAGTTCAAACTGGATATGTTAAACTTATATTAGACCCTAATTATAATGTAATAAGAGAGCTTTCTGATAGTGAAAAATCGCCTGTTATTGCTGATATTTTATATAAAGATGATATATTATATATTGATAAACAGTATAATAATATAATATCTTCTGTATTTAAAGATACTAAATACATAAAAGATGATGAAGTAAAATTTCGTGATTTAGAGCATAATAATATTATTATTGCAGGTTATAACAATAATATTGCTAAATTTTTTGTAGATAAAAAAATAGCTGGAGAAGAAACATCTGAATATTTTATATTTAAAAACCCAATGAATAAAGATAAATATATTTTGCTTGCAAATAATATGCAGGTAGGAAATATTAATCTGCTTAAAAATTATGCTTTTAATCAAGAATTAGTTTTTAAAAATGATAAACTTATAACAAAATCAAGTATGCCATCAGATATGGGAATGACAGTATTAGAACATAAAAAAGATATTATTATAGATGTTAAAAAACTTGATACTATAAACGATACCATAAAACAAGCATCTAGTTACAACATAATATTTGTTGGAGAAAATCATAATGACTATTCTCATCATGCAAACCAGCTTACTATTATACAAAATATAAATAATACTAAAAAGAAAACTGCAATAGCTATGGAAATGGTGCAATATAAATACCTAGATATTATAAATGATTTTGTAAGAGGCAGAATAACTGAACAAGAAATGCTTGATGGTATTGATTATTATAATAACTGGAATTTTGACTACTCTCTTTATGCACCAATATTTAAATATGCACGGGACAATAGTATAGATATTATACCTTTAAATATTGAAAGAGAAATCACATCGCAAGTATTTCAAGGCATGATTGATAACCTAACAGAAGAACAATTTATATCTCTGCCACAGGCAATGAATATTATAAATGATAAGTATGAAAATAAAATGAAATCTATATTTGATATACATGCAGGCACTACAAATAAATTTGCTGATTTTTATTTATCACAAAATATATGGGATGAAGTAATGGCAAAGCATTTAGCAGATTATAGAAAAGCAAACCCTGATACTACCATTATTGTAATATGTGGTAACGGTCATGCAGGAAAAGATTCAGGTATTCCTTTAAGATATAAACGGATTACAGGTGAAAAAAGTTTTGTTATTATGCAGGGCGAATTAATGGAATATGATGCAACAAATGCTGATGTTTATATATATTCTGAAAATATAAAAAGTTCAGGCACACCAAAAATAGGTGTTACATTATCAATTGAAGATGAAAAAAAGGGAATAGTTAAAGTAGAATCAGTTGCTAAAAAATCACCAGCAGAACAAGCTGGTATAAAAAATGGAGATATTATACTTAAATGTGGATACCATGATATGAAAAATATAGGTTCCTTAAAATATGCACTTTATGAAAAAGGATATAACTCTATCCTTGAATGTGAAATAAAACGAGGTAAAAATATAATAAATAAAAGTATTAAACTTTTTGAATATGATGATACCACAGAAATGGAAGAAATGATTAAAACTCACAAATCAAAAATGAAAGTAAGTAAATAAAATATTAAATAACATTCATAAATAGTAGGTAAGAATTGCAATTTTTTACCCATAAATTTTGTAGAGTGGGTAAAAGTTACTAGAATTTACCCATTAGAGATTAGTGGTAACAATATAGTATAATTAAAAATATTTAAATGATATACAGTAATATAAAAAAGGGAGCAAAAGCTCCCTTTATTAGTTTTACTTATTAATTTCTTCTAATATCCTTGACATCTCTGGAAGTAATTGTTTTTTCCTTGAAAGCACACCCGGTAAATAAAAGCGATTATCTTCTAATTTTTTATAGCTGAATATTTGTTCTGCTGGGTCAAAGCCTGTTGTAATAAGCTGGCTTTCTTCTTTAATAATATCTGTAACAAGAAGCATCATCCAATCAAGTTTATTATTTTCCTTAACATTAAATAACTCATCTTTTAGTTTATCTTTTACTTCATCAAGTTGTGTTAATGTAACAGTTTCTGCCTGACTAATACCAAAACGAACACCATATTCTTCAAATATTTTGAAATCTGTGCCAATAATATCTTTTGCAGAGCGGGAAGTAAGCCCATCTGTTGCTGAAAATATTTCTACACCATATTCTTTTGCATCTACACCACATAATGATGCTAAATCATTAATAGCATTTATATCATCTTGTGTAGTAGTAGGGGATTTCATAATAACAGTATCACTAAGCATACCACCTAAAAGAAGAAGTGCATATTTTTTGGGAATATCTACTCTATATGTTTTATAAAGCTGATATACAAGAGTGCATGTGCTACCAACTGGTTTTGCAAAAAAAGTAACTGGACTGCTTGTTTTAATTGTGCCTAATCTATGATGGTCTACTATTTCCATAAGTTCAGCAGTCTCCACACCATCTATTGCCTGAGTAGCTTCGTTATGGTCCATCATAATAAGTTTTGCTCTTTTGCGTTTTAATATATCTGTGCCAGTAATAACACCTATTAATTTACCATCTGATACAACAGGCAGGCTTTTAGTGCCTGATTTACTAATTGCATCAGCAACACTGTCTATATAATCATAAGGCGAGCAAGGTTCTATTTTATTTAAAAGTTTTCCAATAGGGGTAGCCATTTCAACACAACGGATTGTTTGAGAAGAATCAAATGGAGAATAAAATACCCATCCTTTATAATTACCAAAATCAAGGTTTTTACATGATTCTTCACTTATACCAACAATAATAATAGCTGGATATTTTTTTGTAAAAGCATCTTGTAAAATATTTTGCCTGTTACCTGTAATTAAAAGAGTATTTTCTTCATTAGCAACATTAGATACATGCTGATGAAAATCATCATAAGCCATTGTGGCAACTACTACTGATGCAGAAAATTCTTCTAACTCGCCCACATTTAAAACTGTGCCTCTTAATGAGCGACGAAGAGAATCAGCCCTTAAAGAAAATACAGGCTTTGCAGCCCTATCATCTCTTAAAAAAAGCTCTGTAACATCATTAACTCCAAGCATACCTTCATATTCATTTTCTTTGTTTATAACTGGCATAAAACGAAGATTTTTTTCCCTTAATATTCGTAAAAATTTTGAAAGAGGGTCTGTTTCTTCTGCTGTAATAACACTTGTTGTCATGCTATCTATTACTTTTGGATATATATCTTTCATATATTCAGGAAGTGATGCCTCAGCTTTTTGAAATATAAATTTTGTTTGGTCATTAACATTGCCACATCTAATAGGTACAAATTCATATTCTTTATTAATTTGAGATTTTAAATAAGCATAGCAGGCAGCTGATGCAACAGAATCTGTATCAGGATTTTTATGCCCGCAAATAAACACTTTATCCATAGCTATTCTCCCCCGTATTGTGCTATTTGTTCAACTATATCTTTACTCATATACCCTACCATACTATCTAATAAATTACCATCTTTATCAAATACAAATGATGTAGGTATAGGATTAATTTGAAAATATGAAAGAAGACTGCTGTCAGCCTGATACACAGGATAAGTAATACCATAATCATTTACAAATTTAATAGCATCTTTTTGATTTTGGTCAACAGCTATGCCTATGATTATAAATTGATTTTTATTTTTATATTTTTCATAAATTTTAACAAAATCAGGTGTTTCAGCTTTACATGGTGGACACCACGAACCAAAAAAATTTACAAGAATAACTTTTCCGACATGTTCTTTTAATACTTCTTTAAAACTTTCTGTATTAAGAATATCCATATTTTGAACGGTATATTCTAGCTGCTTATTTTTATCATTTACGCAACCAAGTATTATAAATGATAATAGTAAAGCAAAAATCATTAATAGATTTTTTTTCATCATTACACCTTACATTATTTATTATACTTTAAAATATTTTAAAAGTCAGTATTTTTTTATATAAAAATAAAGCCCAAAATTTTATAATTTTATTAAATCTTCAATAAACAATTAATTTACTTATTTTTTAAAACATCACAGTTATTAATATATGGCAAAATATATTCAACAAAATAGCTAGCCGAATATAAATCTATATTTTTTATTTTATCAAGAATATAAGTATATTTTTCTAAAAAAGGTTCATAATTTGATAATTTTATTTCTTGAATACACTCTATTAAAGCATCTAAATTATCAGCAGCTGTTAAAATACGACCTTCAAGGCTTTCATCTTTGCCATCAAAAATAATTTCGCGATAAATTGATTTATAAGGTTCTGCAATATCATTAAGCAGATTTTCTTCCACCAATGTTTCTTCTACAATGCTTAATGCTTTTTTTACTTCTGCATTAGAATTTTTAGTGGTGCTTATCACATCACCCATAACGGCTTCTGGTATATCATGGTTTAATGCTTTCCTATAAAGCCTTTTCCAATCAACCTGTTTGCCATTTTCCTCTTCTATTATGCCTAAAAGTTGGGCAATCTGAGCAACAGAAAAAGAATGCTCTGAAACTGACGACCTTTGATGTAAAAACTCATTTGCCCATCTACCAATGTTATTTAACTTTCTAGCAGTTGTAATAAGTTTGCCAAGATTTTCCATGTATCACCTTTTTTATAATAATTTTAATATTATTTTTTGTCTACTATTAACTTATATTTTTTGATAACTATTATTATTTTATCATATTTTCTACACCTTTATTACTCTTTATATGCGACATTAAATGGCGTTATATAAAATAATTATCAAGAATAAGTTTTGCTTGATTAAATTTTTAGATAATGATAAAAATACTTTATGAGTGAATTAAATTATGATATTAAAAAAGTAGTTGAATTTCTTGGTGGCGGTATAGACGAAACAATAGTTGCCTCTCTTATAGGCATATTTATTTCTTCTATTAATGATGAATTTCCAGCTTTTGCAGAAGCTATTGCAACAGATGATAAACCTACTATACACAAAATTGGTCATAAATTAAAAGGTTCATCAGCTAATCTTGGCTTTGAAACTTTTAGAAAACTTTGTGAAGATTTAGAGCAACATGCTAAAAATAATTTAGACTTTGATTATAGCACTACTTTTGAAAAACTTGGTGTTGAAAAACAGGCTATTGAAAATTGGTTTGCATTAGAAAAAGCCAATTATGGTTTATAATTTTTTATTAATCTAGTTTATATATTCAGACTGGCTTTCATTTATTTTTGTAAAATTTTTATCTTTTTTAATAACAGGTTTGCATTCATCATTAAACACTTCTAAATAATGTTGCAATTTACCTCGTTTTACAAGCAAGTCAGATATTTCATTGCGATATATTTCTGCCATATCATCAAGCATAACTACAAGCCGTTTTTTATCCTCACTGTTTGCTGTATCTGATGTTTCTGCAATATATTTATCCACAGCATTATTTAATGATGATAAAAAATGGCGTATAGATATTATACGCATATCTGTTGCTTCTGCTTCACCAGTTAAAAAATCTTTTAGTATTTTATCTATTAGCTTACCTTTCGTTTCCATTTTGTTTTAATCGGATATTGACAAAATTTCTTAACAAAAAAATCATATTATTTAAATTAATAAATATAATATTTACTTCATTTCTACTTTTATTCAAAAAATCGTTCTTGATTTTTTAAACCACGCCTGATGGAATAAATCCGTCTATCGCTCTTGCTCACCTGTGCTTTAAGATTTTTATTAAAAAATACAGCCATATATTTTTTAAACTACGGAATGCCCGAACAAGTCGCCTCATTCCTTACGCTACGCGACAGGATATCCTGTCCTATCATTTAAAAATTTGAAATCATAATTATATCATCTACTTCACCAGCATAATACTATCCAGTCTGTTTCAACTGCACCTTCTACTGTGCCACCAGCAACACCTGTATATATTTCTCCACTATCTGTATTTGCAAAAACTTTTTGATCTACTGTTGCTACTGTTTTTGTTTGAACAAAATAATCACCCGTTTCTGCAACCATTACTCCATAACCAGCAGGAATGTGCATTGTTGCTTCTTCATCATAGTTTAAATATACCTGCAAACTTTCTGCTGATACAATACATGCTGGTTTGCCTGTGCCAGTATTTAATATAGGAATACCATTAAATGTATTTAATCCTTTTTTAAGCTCACTGCCTGCTCATAACCCTTATATATTTTTTCTGGGTCCAGTCCTAAATCCTGCCAAGCAGGTATCTCTCTGCCATAATATGGGTTGACTGTCTCTTTCGTTACTGGTGGGGAACTCCGAAACCCCCTTGCTTCAAGGTGTCGTTCCGCCGATACACGCTCGGCTATACTCCAATACTTTTTATCTTGTGCTATTATCACATTTTCATTCTCTCTGTATCTTGCTACAAGCCACCAACTAACCTAATTATTCATCTCATCAACTATACTCATCAATTTTTTATAATACTTTTTTCTTAATGCTGCTGATGCTCTAACTCTGCCATTTACTCGCATAACTATCTCTTTCTAAAATTCGCCTTATTTAGCTCTTAATGTCTTTTTATGATAAATTACACATAAATTTAAAAACTTTTAAAAATAAACTATTCAACCATAATAAAAAATCTGTC